>TARA_R110000764_G_scaffold24538_7_pt1 | contig 33764 bp, 31 predicted proteins | sample TARA_R110000764 | Tara Oceans TARA_R110000764 (sample SAMEA4398111) | marine metagenome | biome: Polar Biome; feature: [SRF] surface water layer (ENVO:00010504); material: water (ENVO:00002006), including particulate matter (ENVO:01000060) such as... | depth 5 m | reverse complement strand
AGGCCTTCGACCTGATGGAACATCGGCGTGTGCGTCGCGTCCCAGTCGTTCCGATAGACGCGGCCCGGCACCAGAATACGCAGCGGCGGCTTCTGGTTCATCATCGTGCGAATCTGCACCGGGCTGGTATGCGTGCGCAGAACTTTCGGGTCGCCGCCTTCGGGCGCGTCCAGGAAGAACGTGTCGTGCATCTCGCGCGCCGGGTGGCCTTCGGGAAAGTTCAGCGCAGTGAAATTGTGCCAGTCGTCTTCAATGTCGGGGCCCTCGGCCACAGTGAATCCCATGTCGCCGAAGATCGCCGCGATCTCCTCAAACACCTGCATTACCGGGTGCAGCGTTCCGGCACGCGGGCCGGGGGCAGGCGGCAGTGTCAGGTCAACCTTTTCGGTCGCCAGCTGCGCTTCCAGCGCCTCCGCCTCCAGCGCCGCCTTGCGCACGCGCACGGCCTCGTCGACTGTCACTTTCAGGGCGTTCAGCTTCGGGCCGTTTTCCTTGCGTTCGTCCGGACTCATCTTGCCCAGGCCGCTCATCAGGCCGGACACCCGCCCTTTCTTGCCAAGTTCAGCGACCCGCACGGCGTCCAGCGCATCCAGGCTCGCGGCCGCTTTGATCGCCGCGAGGGCCTCTTTCTCTATCGTTTTGATATCAGACAAGGTTTCAGCCTCTCTTGGGATTCTGCGCGCTTTTTAGTCGCTTCACCGCATCATGCAAACGCCAAAAGGAAAAGCCCGGCCTTGCGGGCCGGGCTCTCCTGTATTGCAGCACTCAGGTGCAGCCTAGGCGAGCGCGGCTTTCGCCTGCTTGACCAGCGCACCAAACGCTTCCGGCTCGCGGATCGCGATATCGGACATGACCTTGCGATCAACTTCGATGCCAGCCTTGGTCAGGCCGTCAATGAAGCGGCTATATGTCAGTTCATCATCATGGATGCGCACAGCGGCGTTGATGCGCTGGATCCAGAGCGAACGGAACTTCCGCTTTTTGACCTTACGGCCAACATAGGCGTACTCGCCGGCTTTCCAGACAGCGGCATGCGCGTTCGAGAACGTGTTCTTCGAACGGTTGCGGAAGCCTTTGGCCTGCTTGATGATTTTTTTGTGGCGGGCGTGGGCCGGCACTTTATTACGTGAACGGGGCATTTGAGCCTCCTAAGTCAAGATCGTGGGAAAAACGGGAAAAGCTTACAGGCCGTAAGGCAGGAACTTCTTCATAACGCGGGCGACATCAGCGTGCGCGGCCACTTTCGTGCCCCGGTTCTGGCGGATGTACTTGGCATTGTGGCTGCTAAGGCGGTGGCGTTTGCCAACGACACCATGCTTCAGTTTCCCGGTTGCCGTGATCTTGAACCGCTTTGCAGCGGCCTTCTTGGTCTTCATCTTCGGCATTTTCGTCTCCTTTTGCGAGCTCTCACCCGGGGGCGGCCCTTGGTCGGTTCATGAGCAGAGGGGCATGCCGTTCGCCCGCACCGCTCGGAAGAGGCGGCTTATGACGGATCAGGAAGATAGAATCAAGACGTCTTCTGTTCAGATTGCAGGCGTTTTTCCATCGCCAGCCTGCGTGCGTGCCGCTCAGCGCGCCGTTTCGGCATGCCAAGCCCCACCCAGGCCCGCCATACGAGGACAGGCAGCGCCAGAATCACGAGAACAAGGGCAATATCCACTGATCCGTCTCCCAAGGGTTGAAAGCAACAGACTGGCAGGTATCCAGCGCGGATCAATGCCGGGCGGCGTCCTCTGCATCTCTGCCAGACACAAAAAAACCGGAGGGCAAATCGCCCGTCCGGTTGTTTGTACTGCTTGGGAAGGCTGAGCTCCCTAGCGCGGCGCCAACACCATGGTCATCTGGCGGCCTTCAAGCTTCGGCTCGGTTTCCACTTTCGTGGTTTCCTCGAACTGCAGCTTCACCCGCTCAAGCAATTGCATGCCCAGATGCTGGTGCGCCATTTCGCGGCCCCGGAAGCGCAGGGTGACCTTCACCTTGTCGCCATCCTCGAAGAAACGCTGCATCGCCCGCGATTTGACCTCATAGTCATGCGTATCGATGTTCGGGCGCATCTTGATCTCTTTGAGTTCGCTCGAACGCTGCTTCTTCTTGGCAGCAGCCTTCTTCTTGCGCTCTTCAAAGCGGAGTTTGCCATAGTCGAGAATTTTCACGACCGGGACTTCCTGGTCGGGGGAAACTTCCACAAGGTCCATGCTCGCCTCGCGCGCCGCATCTAGGGCTGCTGCAAGGGGCATCACGCCCTGTTTTTCACCGTTCTCATCAATCAGGAGAACATTGGTGGCGGTGATGTCTTCATTGGTGCGGGGGCCAACCTGTTTCTGAGGTCCACCCTGGTCTGGTCTGCGAGCTATGGCCTGTCTCCTTTGTAGCTGTTCATAGGCTTGGGGAATATGCCATTCGTTGGCCCGTTCCACAAGGCGCTTCGGTTGTGCGCTATTGAAGGCGAAGTCAAGCGGGCAACAGCCCAAGCGCCCTGACTGACTGCCAGACGTCATCCACGCTCAGCTCTTTCAGCGTCGGCGCAGAGTTGATGATGACCGGCGCCTTCGGTCCGCGCGGCGCCGAATGGTCAGGGTCGCTTTCGGTCAGCGCGAACAGCGCGATACCCGGCGCACCGGCCAGCGTGGCCATGTGCATCGGGCCCGTATCATTGCCCACAACGAACAGCGCCTTCTCGGCCAGTGTCACGATCTGGAACAGGTCAGTGCGCGTCACCAGGTTCTTCACCCGTGGTTCGCGGCGGACGATCTCATGCGCCAGCGGGCCTTCAGCCTTGCCGCCAATGATCACCGGCATGATGCCCTTGTCGGCAATCCGCGTGGCCAGTTCGGCATAATTCTCTTCCGGCCAGCGCTTGGCCTCACGGTGCGCCGATGCGCCCGGGATCAACAGCATGTAAGGTTCGGTCAGGCCAAAATAGGCCGGCTGCAGGCGCGGCGTATCGCCCAGCTTGTGGCGCACCCATGACAGGTCCGGAAACGGCGCACTGGTGCCCAGCCAGCGTCCGCCCGGCGCGACGCCCGCAATCTCCAGCTGCTCGGCCAGCCGGTCAATCGAGTGCATTTTACCGCGCTCGGCATTGTCGTGAAAGAAAGCCGCCTTCTCATGGTGGCCCGACCAGAGCGGCGCCTTGCCCGACCGGTTCAGCGCGGTGAAATAGTTCTTCGTCCGCCCGCTGGTCTGGAAATCATAGACGATGTCATAGTCCGTCTTGCGCATGCGCTGGATCAGCGCCGCCGTCGCTTTCATGCCCTCGGGCCGACCGTCGGTCTCGATCCGGTCGACATAGGGGCAAAGTTTTCCGAATTCCTCGAAGAATGGCGTCGTCAGCAGCGTGATCCGCGCCGAAGGATGCATCTCTCGCACCGCCTTCATGGCCCCCAAAGCGAGCACAAAATCGCCCAACGCGCTCAGCTTGATGACGAGCACTTCCTTGGCTTTGGCGCCGGGGTTAACCGGGCTCATCTCTGTGTCAGTCTTCGCCATCCCTGCGTATCAGGTCCCTACTCCAGCAGACGCTTATAGACATTAAGCGTCGCGGCCTGAAGCCCCTGCTTGGAGAAATGCGCCCGAACATGCGCCTGACCGGCTTTTCCCATTCCGGCACGTGCCGATGCGCCAATGTCCAGGATCGCCCGTATCGCTCCCGCCAGCGCCGCCGGATCGCCCGGTTCGGCGCGCGCGCCGGTCTCGCCCTCGATCACCGTCTCACGCCCGCCGCCATGATCGGCCACGATTACGGGCCGCCCCATGGCCGACGCTTCCACGGCCACGCGGCCAAAAGCTTCTGGCCGGATCGAAGGCGTCAGCACTACGTCTGCCGCCAGGCACGCCGCCGGCATGTCGCGTTCATGCTCGGCCAACAGCACCGTCCCGCCCAACTTGTGCGCCAGGATCGCGTCTTCCAGCTTGGTCACATAGGCCGCCCGTCCCTGCGGATCGCCCGCCAGCACGAGAACAAGGCCTTTCAGCTCCTGCACTTCCATCAGGCCCAGCGCCTCAATGGCTACAAGCTGGCCCTTCCATTCGGTCAGGCGTCCCGGCAGCAACAGCGTCAGGCGCTTGTCCCCCGCAATGCCCCAGCGGGCCCGAACCGCCTCCACACGCTCTGCGGACACGGCGGCAGGATCAAACGCTTGCAGGTCCACCCCGCGCGGGATCGTCACGATCCGCTCGGTCGGCACGCCATGCTCTTCGTGCACATGCGCCGCGATCCAGTGGGAATTTGCAATCACAAGGTCGCCGCGCGCCATCACGGAATTATAGGTCCGTTTCAGCTTCGTCTTGCCCGAATAGGCCCCATGATAGGTCGTCACGAACGGCACGCCAGCAGCCTCTGCGGCCCAATACGCGCTCCAGGCCGGCGCGCGGGACCGGGCATGCACAAGGTTAACCCCCTCGCGGGCTATCAGGCGCTCCAGTTTGCGCTGGTTCAGCTTCAGAGTGACCGGGTTCTTCGATTTTGCGTCCATCCGGAACAGTTCGCCGCCCAGCGCCGCAAAATCGTCTTCAAGCCGGCCGCCCTTGCTGGCCAGCAAGGCGCGTCCACCGGCGGCAATGATTGCCTCGGTCACTTCCAGCACGGTGCGCTCCACGCCGCCGGCAGATAGCTCGGGCGCCACCTGCAGGATGGTCTTGCCGGTCATGTCCGGGAAATCGTCCAAAGCCGCTCTTGCCCCTCGCTCGCTTGACAGGGGAAACAGATGAAGGAACGGAAGGGCGATGACAACGACCTATTTCACCACACCGGGCGGCAATCGCCTCGCCTTTCGTCGCCACGCCGCCAGCTCCGGCCAAATCACTTTTGTCTGGATGTGCGGCTTCAAGTCAGACATGACAGGCTCCAAGGTCATGCGCCTCGAGGACTGGGCGAATCATACCGGCCACGGCTTTCTGGCATTTGACTATTCCGGCCATGGCCAGTCTGACGGCGCCTTTGAAGACGGCACGGTCAGCCAGTGGCGCGCCGATGCGCTCGCCGCCATCGACAGCCAGACGGACGGCCCCCTGATCGTGGTCGGCTCCAGCATGGGCGGCTGGATGGCCCTGCTCACCACCCTCGCCCGGCCAGACCGCGTGAAAGGCCTCGTCCTCATCGCGCCCGCGCCGGACTTTACCCAAAAGCTGATGTGGCCGGAATTCTCTGCCGAGACCCAGGCCGACATCATGGACAAGGGCTTCACCCTGCGCCCGTCAGACTATGACGAACCCTATGTGATCACCCGGGCCCTGATCGAAGATGGCCGCCAGTGGCAGATCCTCGACAAGCCCATCGCCTTTGATGGCCCGGTCCGCATCCTTCAGGGCATGCAGGATTCCGACGTGCCATGGACCCACGCCGCCCGCCTCGTTGACGCGATGACCGCCGATGACCTGACGATCACCCTGATCAAGGATGGCGACCATCGCCTCAGCCGCGAGCAGGACATTGCCCGCCTGCTCGCAACCTGTGGCGAGGTGGCCGCAACGCTCGCCTAGATGCGCGACCCGTCAATCTTCACATCAGACTTGCGCCAGATAATGTCGAACCTGGCCTTGGCCTCTGCGGCCTCGGCCGTTTTGCCCTGCCTCTCCAGCGCCTTGACCAGGCCGGACGTCGACCAGCCATTGCGCGGATACTCGACAAGGTCCTTGCGATACACCGCCTCAGCCTCGGCAAACTGGCCTGCCGCAATATAGGCTTCGCCCAATGATTGCCGCGTCGGATAATACCAGAAAGGCGGCTCGGTATAGGGCAGCGAATCCTGCGCTTCGACGGCGGCGGCAAAGTGAGAAATCGCGTCCTCATGGCGGGCTTCCGCGCTGGCCACCTCGCCCAGCAGCAACTCATCCGCGATGGTCAGCAGCGTGCTCGCCGGATAGTCCGCCGTATCAAGGAAACTGATCTGCACACTGCCCTTCAGGGCTGCCAGCTTCTCCCGCTCTGCGTTCGCGGATTCTGTATAACCCGTCCGCGCTGCCGCTACGCCGCGCGCATAGTGCCAGATTGCATTCGAATAATCGAGTTGCTCAGGCGGCTGTTCCAGCGACAAAATCTCCTCCCACTGGCCGAACTGCACCAGCGCCAGCATTGGCACCGTCTTGAAGAATTCGATGGTGGGGAATTGCTCGATCTGCTCCAGCCGCACATTGTCAGCCAGCTTCTGCGCCGTGCTGATCGCCATCTCGCGCTGGCCCGCCATGCTGGAAGCCGCCCACAGGAAGTGGATATTGTGCGGATAATAAAGTGCCGGATAGAAGCCCTGCGCATTGCACTGGGCGATATAGTCCTCGTCCACCTTGGCCGCCCTGATATTCGCGGTGGCCGCATCATCGTAGCGTCCGACGCGCCAATAGATGTGCGCCGGCATGTGCACCAGATGGCCCGATCCCGGAACAAGATTGGCCAGCATGTCTGCTTCGTCTTCCGCCCGTCCCGGATTGCTGGAGGCTTCGACGGCGTGAATGTAAAGGTGCAGCGCCAGCGGATGCTCAGGCGAACGCGCAATGATGCGCTCCAGCGTGGCGATCACCTCTTCGGTCTCCGGCTTCGGCGCGCCATCCGCCGACCAGTAGTCCCACGGCATCGTATTCATCCAGGCCTCGGCATACATCGCCGCGGCGTCATCATCCGCCGGATGATCGGCCACGTATCGCCCCATTGCCTCGGCATAGGCAATGTCCAGCGGCTCACGCGGCGTGGCCGCGTCGCCATTGTAGCGCGTCGCCAGCGCGGCAATCAGCGCCTGCTCATCGGCGCTGGCCGTGTCCTTCAGCGCGACCGCCTTGTTGATGGCCGCAAATGCCGCCACGCGATCGGCTTCAGACATCACCGCCTTGCCCTTGCTGGTGACATTGATGTTCGGCCCAGTCGCCAGCGCCTCGCCCCAGAAACACATGGCGCAGTCAGGATCGAGCGTCTGCGCCGCCCGGAATGACCGGATGCTTTCGGCATGATTAAACCCAAAGGCCAACACCATGCCCTGATCGAAATAGCGTTGCACGTCCGGGCTGCTGGTCGTGATCTCGCGGTGGAAATCCCCCATGCCCTCAAACAAAGGTGCACCGGCCATCGTGGCCACGTCGACCGTTTCGTCAGCGGGCGTCGTCACCTCAACCGGCACGGCGGTCTGAGCCACGCCGCGCTCGCGCTCGCGCTCGTGATGCCGGAAATGGCTGCAGCTGGTCAGTGCAATGGCGCTGACCGCCATCAGGATATGTGTGTGTCTCATGTGTCGTCCCCTTAGTGCTGGCCCCGTCAGCGTCCGCCAACGATCACCTGCGTGTCGTGATGCCAATCTAGCACAGAACACAGGCAAAACTGACCCCGTGCGGGCTTTCATCCGAACCCTCAGAATTACAAATGCGTAAGTGACCGACGGATCACGGATAAATCCCCGTTCAAGGCGGATACAAAATCCGCTTGAAGGTCTCCCCAAACATGAACCATTTCCCATCCCGCGGCGCGGTGCCTGCCGCCTGCCTGGCCGCTGCCCTGTTGGCCACCGCCTGCACATCGCGCCCCCAACCGCCCCGCAATGACGCCGGGCAAAGCGAACGCCCCAGCGTTCAGGGCGGCATGATTGCGCGTCCCGTGGCGCTTCTGTTTGCCAGCATGGATGTCGACCATGACCATGTCATCGACGAGGCCGAACTGGCCAATGGTATCACGCGCGAATGGCAGGCCATCGGCGAGAAAACCGTTTCCGCCCTCGCTCTGGCCGAATGGTCCGTCTACGCCCTGGGCGACGCCGACGCCCTGCCCAATCATATTGCCTTTGACCGTAATTTTGACGGACAGGTCACCGAAGTCGAATTCCACGCACGCCTGATCAGCGAGTTTGCCCAACTCGACAAGGACCATGATCAACAGCTCACACGCGCCGAACTGCTCATCAAGGCCCCCGCCCGCTCGCAATCGCGTGGCGCATCCAATGACAGCGAAGGTGGCCAGCGACGGGGCGGCGGCGGTCGCCCACCTCGCTAAAGCCTCATCAATCATCTGGCGAAACGAAGGCTCCGGCCCAAAACCTTAACAGGGTCTATACGGACAAGCGGAAATCCCACTTGATGAACTAACCATAAATATCTGTTTTTGTGTCAGAAATTCCGTGTCGGACGGTTCCAGCCGTTCAGTTTGTTTGTCACGGAAGAAGTTTATGCGTTTCATCAGCCGATTTGTCAGCCTGCTCGTGGTTGTCGTCGTTTCGCTGACCTTCCCGTCAGAAGCGCAGTCGATAGATGTCGGCGGTCTCGATGGCCGTATCGAGATCGGCGGCGACGTCATGATCGCCGAGGCCGTCAATCCCGATACGCAAATCGACGATGTCCTTCGCACCGACAGCAACGTCGTATTCCAGCCCAGCCAGAAAAAAATCTATATCGGCTCAGGCAAGAAGGGTGACGTCTGGGTCAAGGCTGATCTGGTCAATAGCAGTCAGACTGACATGCGCGGCAATGTCGTGATCCGCTTCCCCTACCTTCAGGTTGTCGAGGCCTATATTGCCGACCAGGATGGCGTCTTGCACACCGGTCGCGCCGGCGCCGCCGTCGCACGCGACGGCATAGCCATACCGGATCCCTTCCCGGCTTTTGATGTCGATATCCCTGCCGAGGAAACACGCACGCTTTACCTGCGGGTTCACAGTGAAACGATTGTCGTGCTGACCATGTGGTTTCACTCCAGCGCGGATTACCAGTACTGGTCACAATGGTCGATCGCGTTCTACGCGATGATGCTGGGGGTCATTTGCACCTTTACCGCCTATGCGTTTTCGATCGCGCGCTCATCGCGCCACAGGGCCTATCAGTTCTATTTTGCCTTCTGTATTGCCGCGACGCTGTACATGGCGTTTTCGACAGGGGTCGGAAAATCATTCCTCTGGCCCAACAGCGAGTTCAGCACGATGCGGCTGGTGGATATGCTGCAAGGTAGCGTTACGGCTCTTGCCGGATTGTTCATCGCGTCATTCCTGGACCTGCGCAACCGCTGGCCCGCCTTCGATCTCGCGATAAAGGTCATGGTGACTTTCGCTGCCCTGTCCGGTTTCTACACTTACCTGCCTGACGCGGCTCAAGGCCCGGTCTACATGACCGCAACTGTCCTTATTCCTCTCTCCGTTCTGATCGGTGTCTGGGTTCTCCATCACCGGGGCGTCCACGGCGCGGGCGCCGTTCTGATCGCCTGGTCCCCCTGCATCCTCGCGACGATCTGGCTGTATTCCCGCATGTTCGAGCTGACACCATATCTCGAGATCAACCATTATATCGTGCCGCTCGGTCTTTGTTTCACCGTGCTGCAATTCAGCTGGGCCATCAGCAACCGCATCCGTGAAGCCGAAGCCAGCGCCGTGACCGATCCCCTGACCGGTCTGTTCAATCGCCGCCAGCTGGATTCCACCATGGATCGCTCGGGTCAGCGCACGGAACCGCCTTGCGCGGCAGTCCTTGCAATCGACCTCGACGGGTTCAAGGAAATCAACGATACGCATGGCCACGAAGCCGGTGATGCCGTGCTGCGGATTGTCGGTCAGCGCCTGTCAAAGCTATCACTCGGCCACGCAAAATCATTCCGCACAGGCGGCGACGAATTCATCGTGCTCTATTCCGAACAGGATGGCCGCTCTCAGATCCAGGCGTTCGGCAACAATTGCATCGCACGGATCAACCGCCCCATCCTGTTTGGCTCCGAAGTCCTGTTCGTCGGCGCCAGCGTCGGGATTGCCTTCGTGCAGACCGACGCGGAATTCGCAACGGGCATCCAGCGCGCCGACGCCGCCCTTTATCGCGCCAAGCGCGAAGGCAAGGGTGTCGTCCGCATTTATGACGAGCGCCAGCCGCCGATCGGCAATGAAAATTTCCGGCCGGCCGTCGTCAGCCGTTAGGCTCAGGCTTCACCCTGCTCTTCGGCCAGAACAGCTCGCAACCCCTCCCTGTAGGTCGGGTAGAGCGGCCGCCAGCCCAATGCGCTTTTCGTGCGCCCGTTCGACACCCGTTTGCACTCGGCATAGAAGCTTCGCGCCATTGCGCTGAGATCGGCCTCGCCAATCGCCACGTCGGGCGGCAGCGCCATTCCGAGAAGGCTTGCCGCGAACGCCGTCACATCCTGGGGCGGTGCCGGCTCATCATCACACAGGTGAAACACACCACTCATGCCCGGCTTGGCCAGCAACGCCTGCAACCCGCGTGCGATATCCTCGACATGCACCCGGCTGAACACCTGACCCGGTTTTACCACCCGATTGGCGCTGCCCTCTCGCAGGCGCTCAAACGGTGACCGGCCCGGTCCGTAAATCCCCGGCAGGCGCACAATCCGCGCCGCGCCGCCAGTCGCCTCCAACCATTGCTGCTCGGCCAGCACCCGCGCCTTCGCCCGGTCAGACCCGGGGTTCACCGCGCTCCATTCCATGGCCCAGCCGCCATCCAGGTCGCCATAGACTCCCGTTGTCGACAGATAGGTCACCGATGCGGCACTCGCGGCCAGATGTCCCGCAGCGCGGGCGGCGGGGCAGCCGTTCGCGTCCGGCGGCAGCGTTACCAGCCAATGGGCACCGGCAGGCGGCGCAATCGTGTCCTTACCCCCCCATTGCACCACTTCGACCCCCACACTCAGGCGCCGCGACTCCCCCCGTGTCGTACCCGTCACCTGCCATCCCTGCGGCACCATCCGCGCGGCCAGACGGCGCGCAGAATAGCCCATGCCGAAAACAAAAAGCAGAGATGGCGGAACTGTCATTTGCACTGGGCCTCTCACTCATGACTATAGGCACCACTACAGGTCCCGGAGCCGCTTATCCATGTCTATCCTTGCCTTCGCCGCGGTATCATACGCGCTTCTGCAGAGCGTAAGCGCTCAATTCGCCCAAACCGAGGCCACCCGCCTCAATGCCTGCATTGCCCACATCGATGAAAATGCTGAGGAGGCCTACGAAGACGCCCTCGCATGGAGTTTTGAAGGCAACCGACCGGGCGCGCGCCAGTGTGTCGCCCTCTCGCTGATTGCGCTTGGACAAGAGGCAGAAGGCGCAGCAAGGCTTGAAGAACTGGCCAATGCCACGGATGGCGGAACGCTGGAACAGCGCGCGCTGTACCTGACGCAGGCGGGTAATGCCTGGCTTGTCGCCGGCGCGCCAGAGGCCGCGATTGTGACCCTGTCCAACGCCCTGAAAATCATCCCGAATGACCCGAACCTGCTAGTCGACCGCGCCTCCGCCCACATCATGCTGGATCAGTGGACCCAGGCCATATCCGACCTGGATGCAGCCCTCGAATCCTCCCCCGGTTTCGGCACCGCGCACCATCTGCGCGCCGAAGCCCGGCTCAACACCGGCGACCTCGACCTCGCACTAAGCGACGTCAAAGCCGCCATGACCGCCGAACCGGACAATATCGACACGCTTGTCCTACGCGGACGCGTTCGCGAGGCGATCCGCCTGTCCGAAGTGCGCATCATTGCGCCTCAGGCCGAATAGCGCGCTTCCAGCATCGCCCAGACAGCGCGCAACCCAGTCGGTGCACCACCTTCCGGCCGGCCATACTTGCCTTTTCGCCAGGCCCACACATCAAGGTGCGCCCAGCTTTTCGCCGTGACGAACTGTTTCAGAAACAACGCGGCCGTGATCGACCCGGCCTGACGCCCTCCGGAATTCACAAGGTCCGCAATTGGGCTTTTCAGGTCTGACAGGTACGGGTCCCATAGCGGCATGCGCCACACAGGGTCGCCGCTGGCCTTGGATCCCGCCAGCACATCCGCAGCCAGATCGTCGTCATCAGTATACATAGGCGCGAGATCCTGCCCCAGCGCCACACGCGCCGCGCCTGTCAGTGTCGCAAAATCGATCAGCAGGTCAGGATCGCCCTCGCTGGCGCGGGTCAGTGCATCAGCCAGGATCAGCCGTCCTTCAGCGTCGGTATTGTCAATCTCGACTGACAGGCCCTTGCGGCTCGCCAGGATATCACCCGGCCGGAAGGAATTTCCGGCGATCGCATTCTCGACAGCCGGCACATAGAGCTTGAGGTGCACTTTCAGTCCACTGCCCATCACCAGTTCAGACAGGGCGATGACATGCGCCGAACCACCCATGTCCTTCTTCATGATCCGCATGCCGTCGCCGCCCTTGATGTTCAGGCCGCCGGAATCGAACGTCACACCCTTGCCGACCAGCGCCAGCTTGGGATGGCTCGGATCACCCCATTCCAGTTCCAGGAAGCGTGGGGCAAACGTCGCTGCCCGACCGACAGCGTGCACCAAAGGGTAGTTCTGCTTCAGCAGGTCCTCACCGACGATCACGTTCAGCGTGGCACCGAACTGCTTGGCCAGCGCGGCCACTTCAGCCTGCAGTGCCTCCGGTCCCATGTCGCTGGCTGGCGTATTCACCAGATCGCGCAAATGCGCAGCAGCATCCGCCTCGCGTGAAATCGCACCGGTGTCCTCACCTGCCGGGATCACAAGCCGGGGCGGCTTTGCCTTCTCGCTGAGATAGCGGTCGAACCGGTAAGCGCCATCCGCCCATCCGGCAGCGATCCGCGGAAATCCCAGTCCGCCATCCGCAGCTATGGCATAATCACCTTCTGGCAGTTTCGCGGCAACGGACGCTACGCCCAGCGCGTCGTGTCCGTTGCCCAGGCCGGCGAGCACATGACTGACCTTTCCGTCCTTGCCCGCCTGCATCACCAACTGCCCCGCACCGCCTGTGAACCCCTGTCCCTTGGCCAAAGCCTTGGCGCCGGAAAAGGGATCGTCCCCGAGGGCCTCAAATCCGGAGACCGTGAACAGGTAGATCGCGGCTGGCTGGGCCGCTTTGGCGATAAAGCTCTTGTGCATTGCGTGTGCCTCTCGGGGCAATTTGTTAATCAGATGACCGTTCTTGTTAACCGAACCTTGACGTCAATCAGGTCAGACTCGGCTTAGAATGCACCTGATACATACTTGGAGCCAGCCCATGTCCAGAGCCAAAACGTCACTGGCAGCCCTTGCGCTGGTCCTTGCGACCACGACGACGGGGTGCGCAAGTACAGCTTCGAAAGAGGAAAAAGCCGCTAACAAGGAACTGGAGCGCGCGCTGGAAGAAGCCATGAAGCCGGCCAGTCCGGAAGAAGTGGCCGCAGCCAACCGGTCAGACCCGCTGACCAAGGCCAATTTCTGGTCGAAGGAGCACGCCAAGGATCCGGAAAACCTGACAACCGCCATCGCATTCGGCAACGCCCTGCGCGACATTGGCAGCGACGATCGCGCCATCGACGTGCTGTCCCGCGTTCTCATCGTTCACCCCGACAGCGCCGATCTTCTGATGGTCCTTGGCCGCGCCCTGTCGACCAAGCAGGATTATCGCGCCGCGGCGCGCGCCTTCAATCAGGCCGGCATGATTGAACCCGAACGCGCAGAAGCCTGGGCGGCACTCGGCACGGCATTCGACCAGCTCGACCAGCACGCCGACGCGCAGCAGGCCTATCAGCGCGCGCTCGCCATCGAACCGAACCGCACCTCCACGCTGGCCAATTACGGGCTGTCGCTCGCCCTGTCCGGCGATCTGACCGGCGCTGAAGAGAAGTTGCGCCTTGCCGACGCTCAGCCGGACACGTCGACCCGGGTGAAGGAAAACCTTGCCCTCGTTCTTGGTCTGCAGGGAAAATACGCCGAGATGAAAGATGCCAGCGGGGCCAACGCACCCGACAGCATTATCGAGAAGAATGCCGCGCTGCTGCGTGAAATGGTCCAGCCGGTGCGGACATGGGAAGCGCTCGCCGAACGCGCGGAAATGGGTGCGTTGCCACCCGTGCCAAATGGCAAGCTGGGCCCCGATTCCGAGCGGGCAATTGCCGCCACATCGACTCCGGTCACGGACGAGCCCGCCCCGGTCACAGCCCCCGAAAACGAGAACGGCCTACGCCTGCGCCGCGCCAACTGATCCGCCACACCGCTGCGTCATTATCCGTAAGCAAGACACTGACTTGAAACGAGAAAGCCCGCCTTCCAATTGGATGGCGGGCTTTTTTCAGTCTGCTTTCATGAGCCTAGACGACGTCGCGAACAGCTGGTTCGGGCGCGATCTGCGTCACTTCTGGCGCAGCTTCATTCTTGTCCTGCATCGCCTGGTATTTGATATAGGCTGGCCCAAGCACCACAAGGAACAGCACTGGCAGGAAGAACAGGATCATCGGAACGGTGAGTTTTGCCGGCAGGGCCGCAGCCTTTTTCTCGGCAGCCGACATGCGCATTTCGCGGTTTTCTTTTGCCATCACGCGCAGCGCGCCGCCCAGTGGCGTACCGTAACGCTCGGCCTGGGACAGCGCCATACAGACGGCTTTCACGCCCTCGTGGCCAGTCCGTCCGGCAAGGTTGTCATAGGCCAGCCGGCGATCCGGAAGGTAAGAGAGCTCTGCAACCGTAAGGCCGAATTCCTCGGCCAGTTCAGGCGAAGCCGAACCGATTTCCTGGCTCACCTTGTTGAAGGCGAGTTCGATCGACATCCCTGCCTCGACGCAGATCAGCAACATGTCGAGCGCATCCGGGAATGCGAGCATGATCGACTTCTGCCGCTTTCCGGCGAGATTCTTCACATAGATGTTCGGCGCATAGAAACCGGCTGCCATGCCGAAAGCGAGCGAGCCGTATTTCATTATGGGCTGGAAGCCGTGATCGTTGACAAAAAAGATGTAGAAAAACATCAGGACCAGGCCGACAAATGGCAACGCCATACGCGCGAAGTAAAATGCCGAAATCGGGCCGGGGCCCCGCAGGCCCGCCTGGTTCATCAGTTTGACAACGTTGGGATCTTCCAGCGCCTTGGCCAGATTGAGCTTGGATGAGATCGAACCCATCATGCTCTTGTCTTCGCGGCGCAAGCTTTTGGTTTCGAGCGCGGCGCGGCTTTGCTTACGTAGTCGTTCGCGTTGGCTCGATACGGCCTTGAGGCGCGTCTCCAGCTTGTCACCCTTCAGGTATGGCAGGAAGACGGTAACGAAGGTCGCGAAAACCGCCGCGGCGACGAGATAAGCCGCCAGCGTATCCGGCTTCGTAAAGGACAGGATGAAATCATACATTATCCGTCACCTTACATGTCGAAGTTAATCATTTTCTTCATCGTCAGCACGCCCATGGTCATCATCGTGGCCGCAACTGTCAAAATCACGTGCCCGGTCTCTGTAATGAACAACTGCATGATGTAGTCAGGGGTTGTCAGGAAGACCATCAGGCCCACGGCAAACGGCAGCGCGCCGATAATCATGGCCGAGGCCTTGGCCTCGGAAGACAGCGCGTTGACCTTTTCGCGCATCATCTTGCGTGAGCGGATAACCGTCGACAGGTTGCCGAGCGCTTCAGACAGGTTGCCCCCTGCCTTGGCCTGGATCAGCAACACAATGCAGAAAAAGTTGATTTCCTGCAGCGGAACCCGCTTGTAAAACATGTTGAGTGACCGCTCGAGACCGGCGCCCATACCTAGGTTATCCGCTAGTGAAACGAATTCCGAACGCAGGGGGTCCGGGCATTCCTTTGCAATGATGCGGATACATTCATTCAATGGCAGACCGGTTTTCACACCGCGCACAATAATATCGAGTGCGTCTGCAAACTGATTGATCATTTTCTTGTGGCGACGCTTGGTCAACGACCCAAGGAACAAGCGCGGAAGCCCGAGCGTACCGGCAAGGAACGCACCGCCTACCATGACGGGCTGGCTCTTCAGGTTCATGCCCGCAATGACCAGACCATCAGCACCGGACATATAGATCAACACGGCGCAGAGTGTTCCGAAGACAAGCGAGCCGATCCAGAAGGCCGATACCGGGATGTCGAGACCGGCCTGAATCAGCTTCGATCCGATATCGCGCGGCGTGATGGACTTGCGGCGTTCCTTGTCCTGCTTGCGCAGGTTATCGAGCATTTCCTGCGTTTTCGCGCGGCGTTTGGAATTTTCGTCATGCACCTTGCCGCCGCGGGTCTTGCCCGCCGTCGTGCCGGCGCCAATGGCTTTCGCGCGCTTGCGCGCCGCATCAGACTCGCCACCCGTGAATGCCAGACCGATGCCTGCCAGCGCAACAAACGCCAGGCCCGCCACGGCATAGATCATCATGCCACTATCCATGGATCAGCTCCCGAGTGCGTCGAGAGCGCTGGCGAGTTCACGCTCGAGATTATAATACGAGGCACGTTCCCAGAACCGCGGGCGGCCAACACCTGTGCCTCGGTGGGCGCCAATGATCTTGCCGTCAGCGTCTTCACCATCCATTTCGAATTTCAGCACGTCCTGAAGGACGATCGTGTCCCCTTCCATACCCATCACCTCTGTGATGCACATGATGCGACGCGAACCATCGCGAAGACGCGAGGCCTGAACGACGATGTCGATGGACCCCACGATCATTTCCCGAATCGTCTTGGCTGGCAGCGAAAAACCACCCATCGTGATCATGGATTCCACACGGCTGAGGGCTTCGCGCGGGCTGTTGGCGTGAAGCGTGCCCATGGAGCCGTCGTGGCCAGTGTTCATGGCTTGCAAAAGGTCGAATGCTTCAGGTCCGCGAACCTCGCCCACGATGATGCGTTCGGGACGCATACGCAGGCAGTTCTTGACCAGTTCGCGCATCGTGATCTCGCCCGAACCTTCAATGTTCGGCGGGCGTGTTTCCAGACGCACAACGTGCGGCTGCTGAAGCTGGAGTTCCGCGGAATCTTCACAGGTGATCACGCGCTCGCCGGGTTCGATGAACGCCGTGAGACAGTTCAGCAGAGTTGTCTTGCCCGAACCCGTACCGCCGGAGATCAGGACATTGCAACGCGAGTGGCCGATAATGCGCAACACTTCAGCGCCCGCCTCGCTGATCGAACCGAAGTTCACAAGGTCCTGCAGCTGCAGCTTGTCCTTTTTGAACTTACGAATGGTCAGCGTGGGGCCATCGATGGCCAGTGGCGGCGCGATAACGTTCACACGCGAACCGTCCAGAAGGCGCGCATCACAGATCGGTGAGCTTTCATCAACGCGGCGGCCAACCTGGCTCACGATTCGCTGGCAAATGTTCATCAGCTGGGCATTGTCGCGGAAGCGGATATTGGTCCGCTCGATCTTGCCGTTGACCTCGATATAGGTCGTGTCTGCACCGTTGACCATGATATCGGCAATGTCATCGCGCGCCAGAAGCGGCTCAAGCGGCCCGTAGCCAAGCACGTCGTTACAGATATCATCGAGCAGTTGTTCCTGCTCCGAAATCGACATCACAACATTCTTGATGCTGATAATCTCGACCACGATATCGCGGATTTCCTCACGCGCGCTCTCGGCGTCAAGCTGAGCAAGCTGCGACAGGTCGATCGTGTCGATCAGCGCATTGAAAATCGTCGTCTTGGTCGCGTAATACTGTTCGGACTGCTGGTTGACCTTGCGAACAGGTTCAGGCTTCACCTCAGGTGGCTTGACCTTCGCAGGTTGCGACGCAATCGGCTTGGGCGCGCCCTTTACAGGAACCGGATCCGGCACTTTGGGCTTGGCGGCCTGTGGACGTGGTTGCGCCACAGGAGCCGCCGGCTTTGGCGCCGCCGGCGCTGCAGCATTGGGAGTTCCTGAACGTTTACCGAAGGCCATTTCCGGGCCCTTTCACTAGAGTTCTATTTGCCAAGAAGCTTTTTGAAGAGCGACTTCTCGGGTTGTGCGACTGCCCTGCCCGTCAGAACGGATGCCAGATGATCAAGTGCCATTGAGGAGCGCGAGCTGGCATCGGTCTCAGAGATCATTTGACCGTTATTGGCAGCCGTACCGAACAGTTCAGGCTCGAATGGCAGGATGATTTCCGGCTCGACCCCAATTGCCGCTGCAAAATCCTTTATGGGGATCTCCGGCCGCTTGGGCACGCCGCTCATATTGATGACCAGACGCGGCTCGTTGTCGTTCGGACGTTGTCCCTTCAACTGGTCGATGAAATTCTTGCCATTGCGCAACGATGCAAGGTCAGGCTGGCAGACAATGATGACCTCATCCGACGCCACTAGCGTGCGCTGGACCCAGCGGCTCCAGGTGTGCGGCAAGTCAAGCACCATGTAAGGCACGTTGCGACGGACACTTTCGATAACCGTCGTGAAGGCCTCGTCAGGAATATCCATGATCTGGGCGATCGACGCAGGTGCCGTGAACAGTGACAGGCGGTCAGTTGCCTTTGCAAGGAGGCGTTCGATAACAGCGTCATCTGCGCGCTCAGGGGCCAGCAAGGCGTCAGCAATCGTTTGTGGCGTCTCCTGGTTGAAGTCGAGCGCAGTGGTTCCGAATGACAGGTCGAGGTCGACCAGCGTGGTATTGACGCGCGCGTTCTCTGCAAGCGCCCATGCCAGGTTGTGGGCAATCGTGGACGACCCTACCCCGCCCTTGGCACCGATGACCGAAATTTGCTTGCCGACAAAGGGCCGGTCCGGATCGACAAACAGGTTGGAGATGGCACGAATGATCTGGATCGGCTCGAACGGCGGCACGAGATACTCGCTGACGCCGCGTGCAACCAATTGGCGGTAAAGCCGGATATCGTTGACCACGCCGACGACCATCACCTGGACGTTCTCGTCGCAATGCTCGGCCAGACCGTCGATGTCACTCAGAATCTGCTGTGCAGCAGCGGACGACTCGACCATCAACAGGTTGGGGGTCGGGTTCTGCTGCATGTAGGCGGTTGCGGCCGGGATCCCACCGGGAATGGCTTCCAACGTGGCGCGCCCCATACGGCGGTCGCGCGAGCAGACATCCATCATCTCGCGCGTTTCCTCGCGCTCGTAGAATACCTTGATGGAAATGGCCGGCAGTGGAACGTCCCCGCCATTCTGGTCCGGTATCGAGAAGATCGGCTGGTCAGCTTCAACAACCTTCTGAGCAGGTTCAGCCATCACATCGACAGGCTCCACCAGCGTCTCGCCGAACGGGTCGTTGGCAGGCGCAGCGAGACTGGCATCGGAGGCATCTTCGGCGAAGACATCTTCGAAGTCTGAGTCGAAGTCGTCTTCAAAGAGGGCTTTTTCGTTAGACATTATACTCTCGTCCTTCTGTTCAGCCGCTGGCTATTCTTTGACCGCGTCAGATATTGTGCCCGACTCGTCCGACGAACGCGCAGACCCTGTGGTTGCGCCCTGGCGGAACTTGTCGAGGATGACCTGGCGGCGAATTGGGTCTGCCGAGCCAATCTCGCGCTGGCCGAGCAGGTCAGCAGGGTCTGCGATCATGGCAGCCTGGTTCGAGCGGAGCGCGCAGCCAAGGCTAGGCATTTCGTTGTTCGACCGGATATCCGAAACGTCGTACTCGGCCATGGATTTGCACTCTGGCGCAACTGCATCATAAACTTGGAAAGCTAGGATCATCGGCTCGGATTTGTCTGAGCCCGCGCCATGACTGCTACCGGCAATCTCGTCATACTCAACGCCGTTCTGCCACGCGATTTCGCGAGCCGTCACAACGGCCGAAACGGCCAGTTGCGAATTATCGCTGGTTTCCGGCAGGGACATGATCAATGGACCGTGCCCTTTCGAATTATAGGTGCGTACGAAGGATTCGATCCGGGCACGATCCTTCAGCGACAATTCGCTGGAGACAGGATCAATGTTCACTTCGAGAAATTCGGTGCGCTTGGTCACGCCAATTGCGTTACGGTCCAGTGCAGTACCCTGCAGGTAGGATGGGGGCACGGCCGTGGGCGCGTGACTCGCACAGCCGACCAGGCCGGTCAGGCAAAATCCAGCCGCAACAAGGGCAGTCGTTGGTTTAAGCATCGGGTTCATCCTGATTTCCCTTACTCTTCAATAAAGCCGACGGGGGAGCGGTAATTCTCTGCGTCAACTGGCGCACCGTCCTTGCCGTATTGTTCGTTAAGCTTGCCAAAAAAGATCGACTTGGCATCCGAAGCGTTCGCATAACCGTCCGCTGGTGTGCGCAGCTGGTTCTTCTGTGTCGGGTCGACCAGGTACGGCGTCACGATGACAACCAGTTCGGACTCGTCTTGAAGAAAGTCACGCGACTGGAACAAGGCGCCCAGGATCGGAAGCTTCTTCAAACCCGGAATCTGGTCCAGTGTCTGACGCGTCTTCGACTGGATCAGGCCTGCCATCATCATCGATCCGCCCGAAGGCAGTTCAATTACGGACTCTGCTCGGCGAACCGAAAGTGCCGGAATGGTAATGCCCGCCAGCGTGATGAGATTGCCGTCCGAGTCGATACCAGTTTGCGAAGCGCCCTGATAGGCGCCCTGGTTCGTCAGTTCGGAAACTTCAGTTGAAACCTTGAGCGAGATGCGGCCCTCGGACAGAACCACAGGCGTAAAGCCCAGTCCCACACCATAAGGCTTGAATTCGATCGTCACGCGGCCGTTATTGTCCTGTCCTACAGGCACGGGGAATTCACCGCCCGCAAGGAACTTGGCCGCTTCGCCCGACATGGCGACGATGTTTGGCTCTGCCAGCGTCTTCACGACACCGATGCGCTCAAGCGCATCAATCGTGGCGCCTACACTGGATTGCAGGTCGGCGCCGACATAGTTGGAATAGGTCAGGCTGCCACCTAGGCCGCCAAGAGCCTGCCCTTGTATCGGGAAACTGTTACTGGCGCTCAACGATCCGGAGAAGGTCTGCGGCAGGCCCGGCACAAGTCCGGTCGTGCCGGTCGATTCCGGAATACCGTCACCGTTCGTATCCGCGAACAATTGCTTCTCGACGAGTTTCGCCATGTCACCAAAGGCCGGCGTGCCCGAAAGGTTGATGCCAAGCTGTTTGATGGCCGTACGCTGCATTTCGACAATGCGCACTTCCAGCATCACCTGATCCTTGGCGGCGATCTCCATCATGTTGACAATCTTGGTCGGCGCATCTTCGCCAGCCCCAAGAAAGGCCGTGACAAGTCGCTCGACCTGATCACCCTGCGCCATGCTGTCGACGGTGCCTGTCAGAAGGATGCTGCCATTGACGCCCTCAATGCTCACGCGGCCATCGGGAACATGCCGCTCGATCAGCTTGTGCAGGCTGGTCATGTCGGTTTCGACATTGATTTCAAGGTTCAGCAGTTGGTTGCCGTCGCGATCAAAGACGAACGCGTTTGTCTGACCATAGGCAATGCCGCGGAAGATGAGCCGTTTGGAGGTCTGGACAACCGCATCCGCAATGGCGGGATTGGTGATGACCAGGTCTGACGCCGGTGAATCGAGATCGATGATCATCGATTTGTTGAGCCCCAGCGTGACCTCTTGCGAAACATGCGACTGGCCTGGGCCGGTTACGTTGACGCTAAGATCGTTAGGTGTCGCATGTGCCAGCAGCGGCAGTGTTGCCGCCAGCGCCGAGAAAACACCGTATCTGATCGGACGAGAAATATTCATGTTCAGCTTCCCCCGAGCGTCGACGAAGTGGCTGCGCCATTGCGGTAGATCGTGACACCGCCCTGCCCGCCGCCACCGCCAAGCATGTCCGTGCGTGATTCGCGGGCCATGCTTTCACCTGCATCTGACCATGGCCGCAGCGAAAGGGACAGCGTGCCCATGCGCTGTGACAGGGCAACCAGTTCGGCTTCCTTGTCGGACACTTCCAGCGTCGCCGTGTTGCCGATCTGGGACGACCCGCCGGTTTCATCCGGCTTGAAGACTTGGTCGATGGCCAGCACGCGTACGTTCTTTATAATCGTGGTCGAGACGGGGCGCTCCATGACCATCTGGTCTGTCTGCACCTGCACTTCATGGGTCAGGATCACGTCGACCTTATCGTTCGGCAGGATGAACCCGCCCGATGCCGACTCTGTTGAAATTTCGACTGAAATGGCTCGCATCCCCGGCGCCAGCAAGGCGGCCATCAGGCCAGCGTCGTTCACCAGGACCAGCTTCTTCGGCATGATCGGCTCACGATTGAAAACCGGTATGCGGACAATCGCCCCGGTCATGCGTTCGAAAGCGTCGGCATTGTCGGCTTCGGTCAGATAACCGTCGACGATGTTGTGCTCTGGCCAAGGTGCCCATTCGAAATCGCTCGTCGCAAGTCGGTCCCCGATGGCCAGGTCCCGCCGGGCGACAAGGACCTTAACTTCTGAGACTTCCTTGGTCTGGATCTCGGTCTGAAGCTCTGTGACAGTTTGTGTCACAGTGGTTGGCTCGGACATATTGCGAACGAGGAACGCTGCAGCCATGGCTGCCAAGGCGGCACCTACTAGAATGATAAGACGCATCGGCGACATTGGGCGCCACTCCCTGTGATAACTAAACGCGGAGGGCGCCAAAAATCAGGCCGAATCCCCACCGAAGATTAATATTCCCATGCCGGGCACTAAGGCTTGGTTAATTGAAACTACTGATTTGGTTTAATAAATTGGCAAGGAATGGAGACGCTGGCGCTGCCACGAACGCGCCAATCGCAATAGCGACTCCGTATGGCACGCCTGCCTTCTCCTCAAACGGTGCACGGATCATTCCCGGTACAGCCGCTGCAGGCATCACCCGGCGAACGAAAAGAATGAGAATTGCGCAGGCGCCACCTGCAAGCGCCATGATGAAAACAAAGGTGAACCCTGCATTAGGCCCCATCCACAACATGACGGCGGGAATCATCTTCGCGTCCCCTCCCCCAAAAATATTGAAGGCGAACAGACCAAACGCGATCAGGAAAGCAAGGGCGGCCACCATCACATGCCCACCGATGATCTCCAGTGGAATTCCGGACACAGCAGCAGCCGGAATGAACAGGCCGGCCAGTGTCAGGTTCAGCCAGTTGGGAATCGTCAACCGGTTTACATCATGCATTGCCGCGAAAACACACAGGGCCAGGAACATGCCCCCCAGGATGCTCAGTATCATCGGTTTTGTCCTCCAGCCGTCAATTCACGCGCACCGTGGCGGAAAAGACTGAAGGAAGTTTTTACTTCCATGACTTGGCCTGCCAGCCCGTCCTCAGAGCTGCGGGCAAAAGAAAAGGCCGCCAGGTTTCCCTGACGGCCTTTCCCTAAACCGAGTAAACTCGGTGATCGTTACTATTCAATAGCGGAGTCAAGCTCGCCAGAGATAGCCGAGAACGTGTCGTTGGCGCTCGAACCAAGGGCGGTAACACCACCGATGATAGCAACAGCGATCAGAGCAGCGATCAGACCATACTCGATAGCCGTGGCGCCGGACTCGTCTTTAAGAAAACGTGCAAACATTGGAAACTCCCATCATGCGTTATAAAAAGTCCCGAACATTTTTTTCTTTCCGGAACAGTACTGAAATTACAGGACTATTCTCAACATCACGTTACAGAATACAGATAATCCGTGAAGGCAAATGAGGGATTTGTTTACTCTTGATTGCGGCTGAAAGGGCTGATTCGCCCCCCTATATATATAACGTCAAAAAGCACGCGATTCCGCGCCAGTTAGGAAACGGGCAACCTTCTTCGGCCAAACATTTTTCAGAAGCCGAACGTGGAGTCCTGAGAATGAACGTACTGACCAAGTCATGCGCCCTTGCACTGGCGGGCTCCCTGTTCGCCGCGACCGCCGCAGCCGGGCAATTGTCCGTCGAGACCAACAAGACCATTCCCGTAAGGATCAGCGGCGCCGCCGCCAGTATCGTTCTGGGCAACAAGAACGTCGCCGACGTCGCGGTGCACAATGAAAATCTCATCTTCGTCACCGGTAAGTCCTTCGGCACCACAAATCTGATGGTGTTCAACAAGGCAGGTGAGCAGATCTACTCGACCGACGTTGTCGTCACAGTCAATGCGTCGAACCTCGTCACAGTGAACCGTTCCGGCCAGAACTTTACATATGACTGCGCACCGGAATGTCGCCCAATCATCAGTATAGGTGACCAGGCAGACTATTTTGGCAATCTCTCGTCACAGCACCAGGACGTACAGCTTCTGAACAACGGAAACTGATCCTGCCCCCTGAACGAATGTGAAAAGCGGCCACTTCTCCAGAGGTGGCCGTTTCGCTTTACAGCTGTGCCGCCCAGGCTTGCACGGATGAATAGATAAAATTGTTTGCATCCGTTAAACCGTCTGCAAACCCAAGTCTGCTATTCCGGCACACTGACATAATCGTTTGTCTGGGGTTTGATCATGTTCAACAGCTGCTTCGGCATCTACGCACCGCGCCTTATGGCGAAGTGGAATGCGTATGCACAAGACCGCCGCGGTGCTGCGGCAGTGGAATTCGCCATGGTGGCCATTCCGTTCTTCCTGCTCGTGTTTGGCCTGCTGGAAGTCTGCCTTCTGTTTATTGTCTCAACTGTCCTCGAACACGCGGTACAGGAAGCCTCCCGTCAAATTCGCACGGGTCAGGCCCAGGAAAGCGGCTTTAATGAGCAGAATTTCCGCACATCGGTTTGTGACAAGTTCTTCGGCCTGCTCAATTGCGACGACGGCCTGCACATCGACGTGAAGGCCATCGACAATTTCGGCGCCGCCAACCTGACATCGCCGATTGATGCTGATGGTGAATTTGATGATGACGGCTTTGAGTACGATCCTGGCGGCCCGAACGACATCGTTGCCGTTCGCGTATTCTACGAATGGAATCTCATTACGCCAGTCCTCACTGCGCCGCTCGCGAACATGGCTGACTCGAAATATCTCGTGCAGGGCAACGCCGTGTTCCGCAACGAACCTTTTGGAGATTAGACCATGTCCGCCAAGTCACTCCTTTCCCGCCTGAACCCGCGCCTGAAATGGCGCGGTATCCAGGGCCTGCACTATAACGAGCAGGGCGTGTCCGCGGTCGAGTTTGCGATCATCGCTCCACTGATGATCCTGATTTACTTCGGCTGTATCGAGCTCAGCTTCCTGATGCGCATGGATCGCCGCGTCACCTCGACCAGCGCGAGCCTCGGAGACCTGACCGCACGTCTGGCTACGGTTACCGACGAAGACATGGGCGAAATGTTTGCTGCCGCCAAAGTCATGATGCAGCCCTATGATGCCGAATCCGGCAGCATGCGCATTTCCAGTATCGTTGATAATGGTGACGGTGTGACAAAGGTTGCATGGTCAGATGCCTACTCAATGACCGCTTTGTCCGAGGGGTCGGTGGTCACCGTACCCGCAGGCATCATCCCCTCCCCCGGATCAGCCATCGTGGCCGAAGTCCAGTTCAATTATACAAGCCCGTTCGGCTATGTTCTGAAAAACGAACGCACCGTGTCTGACAAGTTCTACCTGCGCCCACGCCGCGTGAACGAGATCAGCCGCACACACAAGCCTGACAATGACGGCACGTCATTCGGGCCACCAACCAGCTAGCAGGCTGCGCCGGATACGTTCTGGAACATCACGCGTCGAAGCCCCGCTTCGGCGCGTGAACTTTCCACAGGATGATCAGTCCCATCAGGAACATGAATCCGATACCGCCCATGCCGATGCGCTGGTTACCCGTCAGCCAGGTCAGCAGGCTGACAAGGCCCGGCCCCATCCAAACGGTCACCGTCCCGGCAATCGCATAAAGACCGAAAAACTCACCGATCCGGTCATGCGGCGCGATATGAACCAGCATGTAACGGCTGGAGGAAATCGACGCCACAACGGCAATCGCCACCGGAATCACGAACAGGAAGTAAGTTACGTCTGACAGCGTGTCGAAGAACGGGCTGCTCCAGATCGGCGTGCCGCTCGGGATCAGTCCGAACAACAATGCATCCGGCGTGATCGACAGCTGCAGCAACAGCAGGATGGTCAGAATTGCCAGTTCCCAGACCAGCGCAAGCTTTGGCCCCAGGACGCGATCAAGGTACCCTCCGACAAATCCGCCAACAGCCCCGAACAAGACGCCCGTGATCCCGAAGAACAAGATCTCGACGCCGCTCCAACCCAGGAAAGTCTTGGCAAACACCGCACCCAAGGTCAGCAGCGCCGCCATGGCATCGGCATAGATCGTGCGCGCAATCAGGAAGCGCATCGTGTGGGGATGCTCGCGGAACAGCTGGGCCAGGTAATTCTTGAACACGCTGACCCGCTGTATCAGTGTTTGCGGCTTTCCGGAGTGGCGGTCTTCGCCGCGGAACACGTCCGCGGCTGCGTGTTTCCAGCTTTTTCCCTTGCTCACACCGTCCGGCATGAAAACGAAAAACGGAATAAGCAACAATGTCATCCAGACAGCCACGAACGGCCCGGCAAAGCGCTGCGGTTCATGCGTGGCCGTGTCCAGCGGGATGACTTGCGTATCAGCCGAAAACGGCAGGCCCGACCCCGGCAGCAACAGGCCGAACAGGAAGAAGAACAGGATGCCGACGCTCAGCAGGTTGCCCATAGACAGGCCGAGGCCTGAAATGATCGGCAACGCGCTGGGCCTGCCCGCTGATGGCAGCATCGCATTGTGCAACACTTCGGAATACCCATAGCAGCAATAGGCGATCGCCAGCACGACCATGGTGGGCCACATGGTCAGCGGCCCTTCTGGCCGCGCCCACCAAAGGGCGAACGAACAGACTGCCATGACCGCCATGAACACAAAAATCGGTGGCTTTCGCCGGCCTGCCTTGTCGGCCACGACACCCAGAAGCGGCGCCGTCAGTGCAGTCACAATGCCCGCCATGGTTATTGTCAGGCCCGACAGAGTCAGGCCCAGTTCACCGCCGCCCACCATGACATCGGCAAAATACGGGGCGAAAATATAGATGACGATCAGGTTGTAATACGGATTGCGGGCGCCTTCGAAAATGGCCCAGGCTAACCCCTTGATACCAAAGGGACCTCCGCTCACAGCTTCCTGCTTCGCAGGGCCCTCGGACAATTGCACTGCGGCTAGCGATTCAGTCATTCGGCGACAATCTCCCAGATCGGTCTGCGGCATCATTTTTCGCCGTCTTTTGCCAACCGTGCGATATTCCGCGCTGCTAGGAAAGCGATTTGGCCATTTGCGACCTGTTCGCGTCGGGTAAACGTTTTGTGTGGCAAGCTGCACAGCCTGCCACGCTCGCTCCCCGATCAGAGCTTGTCCGCCAGCTCCCCGGCATATTTGGTAATGTCGCCGGCGCCGAGGCAGACGACCATGCCGCCCGGCTTGGCAATGCCCCTGATCGCTTCTGGCAAATCGTCCAGCGAGGTCAGCACATGCGCGCCCCGATGGCCATGCCGCTTGATGCTGGCGACCAGTGTCTCGTGGGTGATACCGTCAATCGGCGTTTCACCTGCCTCGTAAACGGGCGCCACAAACACTTCATCGGCAGCATCAAAACAGCGGGAAAAGTCGTCAAACAGGTCGCGCAGACGCGTGTAGCGGTGCGGTTGGCAAACAGCGACCAGCTGGCCCTGGCCAAGCATCGCCCGCGCCGCTTTCAGCACGGCGGCAATCTCGACCGGGTGGTGGCCATAATCGTCAATGATCCGAACCACACCCTTACCGCCCCCGTCCGGCGCCCATTCCCCCACATTGGTGAACCGGCGTTTCACACCGCCAAAACCGGCCAGTGACGCCCGCAATTGCTCGTCCGTCGCGCCCAGCTCCAGCGCCACGGTGATTGCCGCCAGCGCGTTCTGTACATTGTGCTCACCCGCCATTGGCAGCGTCAGGTCCTTGATGATCCGCGGGCTGGCCGACCCCGGCCGGCGCAGCGCCACATCGAAATGCGCGCCATCAAGGTCAGTGTTCAGGTTCACCGCCCGCACGTCCGCCTGCCGGTTGAAGCCATAGCTGATGCGGCGGCGGTCGGTGACACGCGCGGCAAGGTCCTGCACTTCGGGATGGTCGGTGCACAGCACGGCGAACCCGTAAAAGGGCAGGTTTTCCACAAATGTATCAAAGGCTTCGCGCAGCTTATCCATGGAGCCGTAATGGTCCATGTGCTCCGGGTCGATATTGGTGACGATGGCGCAAGTCGGATGCAGCTTGGCAAATGTCCCGTCGCTCTCATCGCTTTCGACGACCATCCAGTCGCTCTCGCCCGCCTTGTAGTTCGACCCATAGGCATGGATGATCCCGCCATTGATGACGGTCGGGTCAATGCCGCACCCGTCCAGCAGGCACGCCACCATGCTGGTCGTCGTCGTCTTGCCATGGGTGCCCGCCACGCAGACCGTGTATTTCAGGCGCGTTATCTCAGCCAGCATATTGGCCCGGCGCACAACGGGAATGCCCGCAGCCCGCGCTGCCAGCACTTCGGGATTGTCCTTCCTGATCGCCGTTGAGATAATGACGGTTCCAGCGCCCTTCACGTTCTCGCCGCGATGGCCAATGAAGATATTGGCCCCCTTCTCGCGTAGACGCTGCACATTGGCGCTGTCCGAGATGTCGGAGCCTTGCACCTGATAGCCCATTGTCAGCATCACATCAGCGATGCCTGACATGCCGATACCGCCAATGCCGACAATATGCGCTGGGCCGAGATCAAACGGAGTGGGAGAGGTCATGGCGCGGGCCGATCCAGTCTGAGAAAAACGTCAATTATAGCGATACCGTGGTGCGTATTCCGGATGCAAGGACCCCAAACCATTGAAATTCGGCCATCTTCACCTCAACTCCTAATTTCAAATCCAATCGTGGCGAATGAAGGGCTTAACCGCGCACCCTTTGCGAAGCTTTGAAGGCAAGAGGGAAATTCAATGAAAATGCACCTGGCCCAACTCAATGTCGGACGTCTCGTGGCCCCGACAGACGATCCGCGCGTGAAGGAATTCATGGACAATCTGGACATGATCAACGGCATCGGGAAAAAGATGCCCGGCTTTGTCTGGATGATGGAAGGATCAGGCGAACCCGGAACAGGCAATACAGAAGCCGGTGTCTGCGGAGATACCCAACGCGTTGCGAACCTGACCGTGTGGGAAGATGTCGAGAGCCTGGAGCGGTTTGTCTGGGGCACCATCCACCGCAAGTTCTACGAGCGCCGCGAAGAATGGTTCGAGATGATGCGCGACATGCACTTCGTCATGTGGTGGGTGCCTGTCGGACACGAGCCCAAATTGGACGAGGCGCTCGCCCGCCTGGCACGCCGCCAGCGCGATGGCGACGCAGACGAGGCCTTTGGCTGGGACTGGTTGCGCGCGGCAAGGATGCACAAGACGCACGGATGCCGCCCGGCGGTCGCCTAGAGCTCCGCCACCCGCTCGGCCATGTCGGCCAGATCGCTCGCTGCATTCACCTTGCCAACCGATTTCGCCGCCGCCGCCCGCTGGCGCAGATCATCGCCATGCTCCATGCGCACCGCGATCAGGCTGCCCAGCAGTTTGGGATAGAGATTACTCTCCAGCAGCATGTCGGCTGCTTCCACATCCGTCAGCGCCTCGGCATTGGCCGCCTGATGGTCGTCCATCGCAATCGCCAAGGGAATCAGGATCGACGGACGCCCGACAACCGCCAGTTCGCTCACCGTACCCGCACCAGACCGCGCCACAACCAGGTGCGCCGATGCCAGGCGTTCGGGCATGTCCGCAAAGAAAGGCGCGAGGTCCGCGTCCACCTGTGCACGGCGATACATGTTGCGCACCGCCTCCATCTGCTCTTCGCGCACCTGTTGCACCACCTTCAGACGCCCCCTCAACGACGCAGGGATATGGTCCAATATGGCGAGCGGCACGGTATCGCCGATAATGCTGGAGCCTTGGCTGCCACCCGTCACGAACAGGACAAGCTTGCCGTCTGTCGGTGGATAAGGCGCATCGCGCATCGCAACGATGGGTGCGCGCACCGGATTGCCAATCGGCATATGCGCCGAGCCTGACGGGAGATAGTCCAGCCGGTTGAAACCGCTCGCCACCAGTTTGGCATGTTGGGCAAATTGCCGATTCACCCGCCCCAGCACCGCATTCTGTTCATGAATAATGATTGGCACGCCACGCTTCTTCGCAGCCGCCAATGCAGGATAGGCCGGATAGCCGCCAAACCCTGCCACCAGGGCTGGCCGGGTGTCATCGATCAGGCGTGCGGCGCGGTTGATGCCGGCGCGGATCTTCAGTGCCGCTGATGGCAGCGTCCACGGTTTGCGAAAGTTCGGAGAGGCGGCCTTTACCTCTTCCTTCCACTCTGCCGGAAAGTCCGCCGCATAGCGAAGGCCCCGGTGGTCAGAGATCAACCCGACCGTCCAGCCACGCGCACGCATTTCATCTGCAAAAGCGCGCGCCGGGAACATATGTCCCCCGGTTCCACCCGCTGCGATTATCACCAGTTTCCCAGTGTCTACTTCACCCATACCTGCCTCTTATGCGCGTACCTTGTCCGCGCACAAGTGCCAGTGCCAGCCCGAGTGTCAATGCCGTGCCGATCATCGAAGAGCCGCCATACGAAACAAATGGCAGCGTCATGCCTTTTGGGGGGATCAAAGCCACGTTGACGGCCATGTTGATGGCGGCCTGCAGACCAAAGAGAGTGAACAGTCCGGCTGCCGCAGCGCGGGCGTAGCCATCATCCAGCCGGGCAGCCGCCCGGAAGCCGCGAAGCACCATCAGCGCGAAAACCGCAAGTAGGACGATTGCGGCGATCAGCCCGAATTCCTCGACCATGACAGAGAAAATGAAGTCGGTATGCGCGTCCGGCAGGCTGGCTTTGACTTGCCCCTCCCCGGGGCCCACCCCGAATAGGCCACCCCGTCCGATGGCCTCGGCGGCCTTGTCGATCTGATAAGTGTCGTATTGCGTCGGGTTGACGAAACTGTTCACGCGCGCCCGCACATGCGGCAACAGCGCGTACAGCAGTCCAGCCAGCGATACGCCGCCTCCGGCGAACGCCGCTGCCCATTTCCACGGCAGGCCGCTGATGAAAAAGGTGATCACGAACGCCATTGTCAGAAGGGCTGCCTGACCGACATCGGGCTGCAACAGCAACAGGCCCAGCGTAACGGCATAAAACACGAAGGCGATCACGGCCCAGGGTCCGCTCGGATAGGCTTCGCGCTGCGCCAGCAGCCAGCCGCTCAGCACGATCAGCGCCGGCTTGACCATTTCGCTGGGCTGCAGGGAGAACCCCGCAACACGCAACCAACGTTGCGCTCCCTTCGCCTCGTGTCCAAACACCAGGATCCAGACCATCAACAGCAAGGCGCCAATGAAGATCGCGGTGGCGGCCCGCCGGGCCCATGTCTGGTTCAGCGCGCTGAACCCAATCAGGATCACGGCAGCACACACAGCGAAGGCCGCCTGACGGATCACAAAGAAATATTCGTAGCTGTAGCCGATCCGCTTCGCCGCAGTCGGCCCGGCCGCCAGCGACATCAAAAGCCCGATTGCGATCAGGAAAAACGCGCCGCCCATCAGCCCCCAATCAACCGTGCGGCGCCACTCGGTCAGCCATGATGTGTCCGACCGGGCAAACTGCAAGGCGGTCGGGGCTGCGTTCAAGCCATCACCTTGATCTCATTCGGCATCATGGCCTGGACGATCGAGCGGAAGACATCGCCGCGATGCTCGAAATCGCGATATTGGTCGAAACTGGCGCAGGCTGGCGACAACAGCACGACAGGGTGTTCATCGCCCGCGCCCCTCGCATCGCGCAACGCAGCCTCAACCGCCTTTTCCAGCGAGCCGCATTTCTGCAAGGTGACCTTGCCTTTCAGCGTCGCCGCAAATGCATCTTCCGCATCACCGATCAGATAGGCTTTCGCGATGTTCGGGAACAGTGGCTCAAGCGGCGCAATGCCTTCAGCCTTCGGCACGCCGCCAGCGATCCAGTAGACATTCTTGAAGGCTTTCAGCGCCTGTTCGGCGGCTTGCGCATTGGTCGCCTTGGAATCATTGATGAACCGCACGCCGTCGACTTCGCCGACGGTCTCAAGGCGATGCGGCAGGCCCGGGAAGGATTTCATCCCCGCCATGATAACCTGCTGCTCAATGCCCAGCGCGCGACAGGCAGCATAGGCCGCCGCCGCATTCTGGTGATTGTGCGTGCCCGGCAGCGATGGGCAGTCCGCCAGGTTCCCGACCAGTTCGGCCTTGCCTGACTGGTTGTCGTACAGGCGACCGTCAATGGCGCTGACGCCCCGGCCAAGCGAATAGGTCGAGGAGGCATGCACGACGCGGCCTTTCCCCTGTCCGGCAAGACCGATGGCAATGGACTGCGTGATCACATCATCAAAGCCGACAATCGCAACATCGCCCGGCTGCTGGTTCTGGAATATGCGCATCTTGGCGGCCTGATAGCCTTCCATGCCGCCATGCCGTTCCAGATGGTCCGGGCTCATGTTCAGCAGCACGGCAATATCGCAGTGCAGGCTCTTCACCAGATCCAATTGGTAGGACGACAGTTCAAGAACATAGACGGCATTGGCATGCAGGGCAGCCAGGTCCAGCACGCCGGTGCCGATATTGCCGCCAATGCGCGCATCGCGCCCAGCCTGTTTCAGGATATGCCCGATCAGCGCCGTCGTGGTCGATTTGCCGTTCGTTCCGGTAATGCCGATAATCTTCGGCCGCCCACGCTCGGGCAGAGACTGCACGGCGCGGGCAAACAGTTCCATGTCGCCAACAACCGGCACGCCGGTCATTTCGGCCATGCGCACGATCCGGTGCGGCTGGGGATATTTGTAGGGAATGCCGGGCGACAGGACCAGCGCGGCAAAGGTCTGCCAGTCGCGCTTGTTGATATCCGACAGGGTCACGCCCGCCGCTTCGGCCCTGTTGCGCGTATCCTCATTATCATCCCACGCATGCACGCGTGCGCCGCCAGCCTTCAGCGCTTTTGCTGCGCTGAGGCCTGTCCGGCCAAGGCCGAACACGGCGACATCCCGTCCTGCGTATTCCGTAATGGGGATCATGGGGTTGCGGTTACCTCAGCTTCAATGTTGCGAGGCCCGCGAGGGCGAACAGGACAGACAGGATCCAGAAGCGCGCGACAACGCGCGTTTCCGGCCAGTTCTTTTTCTGGAAGTGATGGTGCAGCGGCGCCATCAGGAAGATGCGCTTGCCTTCGCCGGTCAGGCGCTTGGTGATCTTGAACCAGCCAACCTGCAGCATCACCGACAGCGCTTCCATCACGAACAGGCCGCCGATGATGACAAGCGCGAACTCGTGCTTGGTCGCCACGGCCACAACGCCCAGCATGCCACCGAGGCCCAGCGAACCGGTATCGCCCATGAAAACCTTGGCCGGATAGGCATTGTACCAGAGGAAGCCCATGCCGGCACCGATCATCGCGCCCAGCAAGACGGCAATCTCGCCAGCCCCCGGCGCGAACTGGATGCCCAGATACTGCGCGAACACGAAGTTACCCGTCAGATAGGCAATCATCGCATAGGCCGAGGCCGCAAACGTCATCGGCACAATCGCCAGGCCGTCGAGACCATCCGTGAAGTTCACCGCATTGGCGCTGCCGACGACAACGATCATGCCAAACAGGATGAAGAAGCCGCCGAGCGGCAGGAAATAATTGTTCACGAACGGCACCGCGACACCGCCGGAAAAGGCCGGGTCTGCAGGTTGCACGGACGTCTTGGGTGCGAGGGCAGCGATTTGCTCGGCGAGGCCGTTCAGCGGACCCCACTCGGCATGGCCAACCGGCGTATGGGCACCATGCAGGCCCATGATGAACGCACAGGCGACCGCAGCGATGCCAAACCCGATCAGCAGGCGCGCACGCGCTGACACGCCATCAGCGCTCTGCTTCGTCACCTTTGCATAATCATCGAGGAATCCGAGCAGTGCGAAAGACAGCGTCACGAACAGCACGACCCAGACATAAGGGTTGTGAAGGTTGCCCCAAAGCAGCACGCCGACCAGCAGGCCGATCCAGATCAGCACACCGCCCATCGTTGGCGTGCCCTGCTTTGACATCTGCGCTTCCAGAGACAGGTCACGGATCGGCTGACCCTTGCCCTGTCGGGCCCGGAGCATGTTGATGATCATGTCACCAAACACCACCGTCACCAGAAACGCCGTCACAACGGCG
>TARA_R110000764_G_scaffold1029_15_pt1 | contig 34514 bp, 31 predicted proteins | sample TARA_R110000764 | Tara Oceans TARA_R110000764 (sample SAMEA4398111) | marine metagenome | biome: Polar Biome; feature: [SRF] surface water layer (ENVO:00010504); material: water (ENVO:00002006), including particulate matter (ENVO:01000060) such as... | depth 5 m | reverse complement strand
ATATTTGGTATCTGAGTATTCCCAATCTTCTTTAGTATTAAGAGTATTGCTTGAACACCAAACTGGTGGTGGAGTTGTATTAGGGGGATTGTAATTATTTGGAGTATATGTTGGAATATTTAAAATTGTGTCCTGTAATAAAACCACTGCTTCCTCTGCGGTGATTTGCTTTTTCTCTAAAAGTCTTTGTACGATTTTTGCTTTTGTCATAATTATTTAATATTTATAAAAATAGTTCTCTAGCCTAAAGTTTAACTTATTTTTTTAAATTTACTTCTATTTCTTCAAATCTAGAATCACATCTTGATTCCATCTTATCAGTCCTTGAGTCTACATATTTGTATAACTCTTCTGTTGTTATGTTTAGGCGATCGATCTCACCATCTATTCTGCGATCTAATAAATCACTTTCGAGATTTAGTTGTCGTTCTATTTCGTTAATAATATCATGAAGATCTTTAACTTCTTCATATAAGTCTTTAACTTGTCCTCGAGTCTTAAACATATTGTAAACGCCAGCTATCACTAACACCGCCAATACACCTAAAACAAATGCAATTGTTTGTTCCATAATTTATCTGTTTTTATTTTTATTCTTAGGCTAAAGAACTATTTTTATTAATTTCCCATTTGATAATCTGCAGGTGGCAATTCATCTAATAGACTACCTGTCACTTTTTCTTCATATTTAGCATATTCAAAATTACCCTTAATATGTTCATTAAGTGCTTTACCTTGAGAGTCTGCTTTATTAAATTTATCCCATGTTTCTACATCTACTGCTTCATAAACATAAGTTGCCCATTTAAAAACAACAGTCAGGGTTTTGTCTGTAACGTTATATGTTGCAGAATTAATAGTTGAACTCTTGTAATTGGATGTTGTACTTGTTATCATTTGTATCTATATTTAGTAATTATATAGATCAAAAAGAGATTGTTTCAGACTAGATCTTGAATTTAAAGTTTGGAATATTAGGTTTTGGAATATTACCCATGCGCTGCATTGGCTTTTTTGTAAAATTACCAGGATTCATAGCTACGTTTTCTCTAGGAGGTGGTGTTTTAATATTGGTTGAAGGCTTTGCTTCCGGAGGGTTTGCCCTAGCTGTATCTAAAGCATCTTGATTATTTGGACTTTTAACATCCGGCATTTCGCTATCATTCTGTGGCGAATTAGGTGCCTTTCCAGAAGGAGTATTAGTATCAGATTCTGTTGCACTTTCTAACATTTGATCCATTAGCCAATCCATTGCTTCCGACTTATTGGGATCTTCTACTGGAGCTTCTTTATTTCTTTTATAAGTAAACTGTGCTCCTGGATCTTGCGGGTGTACAGTCTCAACCGTATCTGCTACTGGATTTTTTTGGTTCTTTACTTTAGCAAACCCTTTATTATCATTCTTTATTGCTGATTGAAGATCCAGCGAATCTGCTTCAAGTTTAGGATCTCCGGCAGCATCTAAATTTTTGTTAGAATCTTTAACCTGTGTGTTCATATCACCGAATGCATCCGTTGAATTATCTATGGGTTTTTCAGTTGCTTTCGCTGGTATATTATTAAATGTATTTACATCAGCTGGATTTTTAGTATTTTTAGGATCTGCTTGCTTATTTGTTTGTTTAACAAGTTTACCCTGTTGAGACGACGTATCTTTAGACCCTCTACTAATTTTACCATATACATTACCTAAAGTTCCCATTATTTTTTAATTCTTATACCGCTATCAGTTAGTGTATCTTCTAAGTTTTTAATTGCTTTAGTAACAGGTTTTAAATCTATACGAGGCGCTGGGCTTCTTCTAGGTGCACTGCTATCACCAGCTATATAGTCTAATCCTCTTTCAACTATATTTCTGCTATCTCCCATACCATCAGAAACCGTGCTTGCAAACTCAGACATAATATCACCAAGTTCTCCAATTGCATCTACTAAAGCACTTCCTAAGTCAGCAACTGCATTGTCTTTTCCACTAGCACTTAAATAGGCTAGTGCTTTAAACATTTTAGTACTTGAATCAATTGCTTCAACATTCATATTATTACTACCATCAGCAATCCTTTCAACTGAAGTTGCAACAGACCTTAGTGCCCTGGCTTGTTTATCAAAGCTAGAATCAGATAATGTTTTAAACATGTGAGTGGCTGCATGTACTTTCTTAATAGGTTGTGTTGCTATTTGAGTAAATGAAGCTGCTACTGAAACCAAAGGTTGTGCTAATAAAACTATTTTATCTGCACATTGATGCATAGCATACATAATTTTAACAAACGGGTGTTTGTCTTTCTTTTTCTTAAATAATTTATCAAAGAAGCCTTGGTTATCACCACCACCTAAAATCGAAAGTATTGCAGGTGCCATTATCTTAAAGGCCATGGCTTGTGGCATATAAGTATCTGCTGTTAATTGCTTCATAAAATCTAAAACAGGTTTTATTCTAGCTTCATCTACGGTTGTCATTCGCACAAATGCATCCGATATTAATTTTAATCCCCTACCTGCAATATAGGCCTGTGTAGCAAATGATGCAAATGATTTAGCTAGATGTGCCATGTGCTTAGCAGTAATACCAATCATTTTTCTCATCTTAAATAGTTTTGCTAAAATAGATATTGGTTTTGTACTAAATCCAATCATTGCGTTTCTCACACCCATAAATGCAGTTCCAATGTCCTTTAGACCTTGTGCTGCAACAGTAATAAGGCTACCACCGCCATAATTCATAGACATAGATATTAATGATGTTAAAAATTTATTAATAACTTTAACACTATCTCCAGCTGCAATAATCCCAATTAATGATGTCGAGACCTGCTTCAATGGTTTAGCGAGCGAAGCAATTTTATTTCTTTTCTTAATTAAATCATCTAGTATATCAAGAGGTCCTTTAGATTTTTCACCACCAAAGAAACTTGCAATACCATCAACCAATCCTTTTACTGCACTACCAATTGCCGCAACAACACCACCGGCTGCGATACCTGCAGTTGCTCCTGCTAATAAAAGTAATGATAAGGATATTGCTGCGATACCACCTGCCATTGGTAATAAATTACTAACACCTACCTCTTTTTTTAATCTAGCTAAAATATCTACGATACCATTGATTGGCGCTAAGATTAAGTTTGTAATATTTTCTCCAATCTTTCCTAAATCTGGTAGGGCAGAGAATATCCATGCTACAGCAAGAATACCTGCTGCAATTATAATCATACCAACAACACCTAAGACAATACCCATAGCACCAACACCTGATGTTGCAATTAATCCAATTGCTGCAACTGGAAGTGCAAAAACAAATATTGCTCCGGCACAACCTAAAATCCATGCGAGTGTGAATGGAGATTCGTCTGGTATATCATCTGGTAAGTAATAAAATATATGTGCCGTTATCATAATTCCTAATGCAACTGCAACTAGCCCAAGAACTCCCAGTCCTATTTCTTTCACACCAATACTCATAGCTTTAAAAAGCATTGTTATTAATGCAAATGGAAGAGCAAACATTACTAGAGCTAAACCTGCTGATAAACTCCATTTCCAGTCTGGTGCTTTAGTATCTTCTGGGAAAAGCATAAAAACAAATGCTGCTCCAAGTATTGCAACTGCTACTAATACTGTAGCTATTACTCCAAATGCTATTTCTTTTAAGGATGCACCTTTAATTGCTTTCATAATAGTACTAAAACTCCATGCAAATGCAACCATAGAAAGACCTACTAGAAGAGACCATAATAATGGTGGTGCTTTATAAGTGTCTGGTAATAATTGAAATATGTAAGATACTCCTAAAATGGCACCACCCATTGCTATCATTGCAAGACCGGCTAACATTACTATCTGAACACCTTTCATTCCAGTGGCCCCAGCTTCACCCAATGCTTTAATTATCATTCCAAATGAAAACGCAAGCGGTATCATACCAATACCAATTGCAAGCATTCCTATAAATTGCTCCATAGTTATTGGCTTTAACATTTGTAATACCCATGATGCTGTAACTAAAGCTGTAACACCAGCTAGCATTGCCAATCCGGCCATTGCTACCATTTTTACACCTTTCATATTTGGTTTTACTTTAGCAGCTTTTAATGCTGTTATAATCTTTCCTATTGCAATTGCAAGACCTACCATGGTAAGTGATATAAGTATTGCTGTCATTGCCTGTGGCATGGTTAAAGGCATTATGAGTTGGAATACCCAAGATGATACCGTTATAACAAATGCCATTCCTAATAAACTTAATAATCCGGCGCCAGCAAGTGGTGCTAAACCACTTGAATCAGTTGCAGATACTTCCATACCTTCAAAACCTGCGCTTTTTTGACCAATTGCCTTTGCTAATTCTTTTGTAATTAGACTAAAAGCAAATGCCATTGGAATAAGTAGTGCCGCGATGACTAATGCGGAAATTGCACTTGCCGGCGTAAGTGGCACAATCATGCTAAATATAAATGAAGTAAGTAAAATAGTTACTGCCATACCAACTAGTGCTAATGTAGCCACTCCAACTCCTGCTAATCCAGGTCCAGATTTAGAACTGGCTTTAAATGCACCGTCACTTTCCATAGCCATACTGGTCTCACTACCACTTAATTTTGTTGCAATATCTAAGAATGCTGGCACCACTAATGCCAATGCACCTGCTACTGCAATAACTGTTAAAAGTTGTCCTATAGAAATAATTGGTGTATATTGTATTAAGGCAGCTGCCACTGTAATTGCTACCATACTACCGATTGCAATCATAGCCATTTGCCCAGCCTTATCTGGAGAAAGACCTTTAAATTTACTTGCATCACCAAATTCTGTACTTGAACCGCCGGATTCACTAGAATCAATTTGCTTTTTAATAAGAGTTTTAATCTCGGTTAAAAGAACAGTTTGTTTTGCTAGCTCTTCATTAGATAATTTGGCTTCTTCATTTAAATCTATTGTAATAAGATTTAAAGCCTTCACTTCTTTTAATTGCTCTTCTGCAAATTCGGCTAATTTATTAGTTGGTCCTAATAATTTTTGAAAAATATTCATCATAAGATGTTCTAATGGGCCTTATTTTTTATTGCAACGTAAATTGCATATGGTATATATATCAAGAGTCCCACAGCAATGCAGGACTCTTGTAGTATATTTATCTAAACGGGCTTGTGCTATCGCATTATCCCATTTTCGGTATTGACATTTTCGGCATAGACATGTTAGGCATTTTCATTTTGCCCATCATATCCCCGGCCATATCTTTTTCACCTTGGTTCGCTTTTTGTTCACTCTGTAAGTGTTCTATTAAATCCTTAATGATATAATGGTACTCGTAGTATTCCATGTTATCAAGTTCACTTGGTTGGATATGTAAGTGTAGGTAAATATAAAACTTTGTCTTAAAGAAGTTCTCCAGAGAGATCTTGAACAATGAAAAGAGATTTGACGCCGCCACGAAAATTAATGGGGATCGTCTCCTCCACATCCCCTAGCATAACCTTCATTTCAGGTTGTAAACCAACTTTAAGTTGCTCTGCAATCCTGTAGATTAGCATGTATTTTTTAGGATCCCATCCGTTCATTTCTATTTCTAGATCGAATAGTCTCTTTTGGTTAAACGTTCTCCAGTCAACTGCAATATAAGGTGCAACCTGGATTAATGATTGATCTATGTTTAGACCTTTCTCTCTTCTTTCTTTAATGTACTTAGTAATTTCTTGCATAGTACCAACCGTTGGTGGTTTCATTACAAATTCACCATGGCTCCTAGTTTTAATTAAAAAGCCCTTGTGTTTGCTATCGTAATATTTATCAATCTCCGCAGGAATTGAAAAATACTGAAAATAGTCTCTCTTAATTTCAACTTCATGCTTTTTACCATCTGCAGTTTGGTGTTCAACCTTTAGAATTGCCTCTGGTTCTGGAAATGTTAAATCTCTAATTGATAAGATAAGTACAAATCTATCTTCTTCCAAAATATCTTTTACAGACATTCTAGCCGTTTTAGAGTTTACAGTTGTACAAGACTCTACGATTGCATTTAATTTATCATCAATGTCTAATATATTGTTTTCATCCATTGTTGAGAAATGTCTAATTTCAGCAACCTTTGCTGGTCTAATTTTAACAACAATATCATCTGGGTAAAATCTACCTTTAGATGGCATTGTTGACATATCTAGCTCGTGCCAACCTAGATATACATCTGATTTTTCAGCCTTTGCAGGGCCAAAATCTCTCATATTAACTTTACCCAAGCCCTGATCGTCGATTACAGCCTCAACTGCTTCAACATCAACTATGGGTTCGCTTGTCTTGTTGGCGCCTTCTCGTGCGTCTAACATCCTTGACAATTCTTCTTCCGAAGGTTTATTTTGTTCTGACATATTACTTTGATTTTAAGTTTTTTAAGTTTTGTTTAATGTATGATTTTTGTTCTAGTGTCCTGTTAGATAATTCATGTTGTATGAGCCCTCTAATAAAAGCACTTACAGAAATTGGTCTAGCTTCATTTTCTAAAGCATCATTTAAAATAACTCTATTAATTTGACTGACTTCTGTTTCTGTTAGTAACACTTGTAGCTTTTTTGTAAGCTTTGTATTTTCCATAGTATTTTATTATGTATTATGTTGATATTATAATATGTTTTCTTTTGTTAAAAAAAGAGGAGCTCCTGGGGAACTCCTCCTCTATTATTATAATTTAATAATTAGTTTAATTCTTCAGACCATACATCTGATCTCCAACCAATTTCTAATGTTGCTGGATCTGCAGATTCGTATGATAATTCAGAAGTAAATCCGATACCAGACGTGATAAAACAGTCATCAAGTGTTACCTTTCTGTAAATGTCTCCTTCTCTGTTAAACTGTACGATTACAATTGTACCAACATAATTCTTTTTAAGACCCATTTCTCCAGTCTCAGGGTTATACTGAGATCTGTACCATTGTCTTAAAGACTTATATAAGTAAGCTTGGTTTGCATCGTTTAAGTTTAGCGAAAAGTTAACAGTTACATCAACTGTAGTTTCACCAATCATACCTGCGTATGATCTGCTAGCAAATTTGTATTTCTGAGTTACTGCGTCAACTCCTTTGTGTAGACCATCAAGACCACCGATAGAATTTATGTGTTGTAAAAACAACTCCTGTCCGCCTACGCCCGCTGGAGGTAAAATAGTTACCTCAAACAGGTTAGCCTGAACTGGCTCAAAATTTCTGCCTTTTTTGCTTGTTTGATCCTCTGAATAATGTGGTAAAGCCATATCTTTAATTTCTTATTTATTTTATATATCTAATTTTGTTATGCAAAGTTTCCAGTTGCGATTTCTCCTGTATTCAAGATTGTTACTCTTGATACTAAGATTTCGAGACCTTTAACTGGCTCAACGTAAGTATCTAAAATACCCATGTTGTTGTCGATAACTTCGTTAGTGTTGTTAGTTCCATCCATAATGTTTCTGTAATCATAAACACCACCATCTTTCTTAACCGACTCCATAAAGTTATCTGCTAAAGTTTTAATCTCTAATCTTGTTTGTGCACTGTTAAACTCAAATAAGTAGTTCTTTAAGATTTCTGCAAGTCCATCTTCAATATAAATCATTGCTTCTCTTACGTGAGCAGAAGAAAGCGCTGATTGAATTGATTGTTGTGCAGTCTTGTTACCTTTAATTGTTAAACCAACTCCTCTTTCGAATACGATTGGGTTAATTCCAAATGGCTCAAGTATATCTCTGTCATTCTTATCGAATGCAAACTCAACTGATTGTACGCCAGTTCCACCTACAACACCTCTTCTAGGTCCTGCAATAATTGACCATGGTAATGCGTTATTGTATTTATCAATATAGTTATTTGACACGTACGCTGCTGGTGGGATAATTTTAGTTTTTCCATTCTCAATTACATTAAGTCCAGGACCATAGTAGAATCCGAAGTTTGCACCTTCGTTTAGACTTGGTAATGTATATAATGCAGTTGGGTTTAGTGCTAAATTACCACCTGTTGCAATATGTCTTACTTCAAAGGCTCCAGACTCAGCATTTAAAAATGATGGGTTAGTAGCTTCTTTAAGCTCATGTACCATTGGTGCGTTTAATATTGCTGATGCATTTTGTCTTTCTTTACAAAGTTGAGTAATTTCTTCTTTGTTTATAATTGAACCTCCAAGTCCTGCTGAACCAAACGTATCAACTACATATCTAAAAGTAATTGCATCTTTATCAACAAGAGTGTTAGATAGACCATTACCTGGCTTTAACATTGTTAATAATTCCTCAATGCTCTTTTCATTTACAACAGATCCAGCAATTGGAAACATTGTGTAAGTTGAAGTTGCATCTTCATATCTCTTAAGAGCATACTCTGGCTCTGTAAGTAAGTTTCTATGTGTAATGAATTTATATGAATATGTTGTATTTAAACCATCTACTGTTGGTGCTAGTTTTTGAATTTGTAATATTCTTGCTAATTTACCATCCGCAGATCCTAAAACATACATTCCTACTTTAATTTCAGCATTAAAAGCTGGTTCTGCAGCAGAAGTTAGTTGTGTTTTACTAAACGTTGATTGACCAGCGCCTGTATTTTCCCAAGTCCAGCCAGCAGTCGTTAATTCTACTCTATCATTTTCATTAATTGTATATAGTGGAAATGCTGTCGTTGCAATTTTTCCATACACAAGAGGAATACTAGTTTGTGCAGCCGCAATATAATTTTGAGAAACTGCACCAGTTGTACCTACTACAACACCATCAGCAGTATCGTTGAATGTTAGTATTTGTACCATCTCACCAGTTGATGCTCCATCTAAGTAAGCGCCGGCTACAAAATCATTAAATGTAATATCTACTACGTCTTTACCTTCTATTACTAACGCGCCGTTTGCATTAACATTTATGTTTGTTGCACCAGTCCATGTTGGAGGTGTTCCAACTACACCATAAGAAGTATACTTATTTTTAATTTCGCTAATTCCAAAAGCTCCAATAACTTCAATGACAGTATCTGAACCAACTGTTGTTATAGAGTCAATTTTAGAGTATTCATTAATAGTAGGGCCTGAAATAGTTGATAATAAGAAGTCATCAGTAGTAATAGTTACTGGTAAAGCATTTACGTCAGTACCTTCAACTGTCATTTGGTTTCCACTAATAGTAATTTTATTATTTATAACTATATCTTCTCCAGTAACACCTTGTTCAATATTATGTGATAATAATTGATAATCTTGGAAGATATCAAAACCTTCACCGATTAGATCGATGTTAGCTAATGCATCTTCATTAACAGCAACGAATAAACCTGTTCTTCTTGCTTCTAAATTAATTAGAGTTTCAATATAAAGTTGTCTTCCTTCGTTATCCATAAATTCTGGAATTAAAGATCCGCTATATTGTGCAATTAAACTTACTTCTCTTAGATTAGTAAATCCACCTAATTGTGCTTTTATTAAACCCTTTTCATCAAAATACTGACCGTATATTGGATCGTTGTTTAGTGTTGCTGCATCAAAATTACCTTTATAAACTAAAACATCTACCAAATAATCAGAAACATATTCTAATGCGTCGATTCCTTCTGGGACATTTCCTTCACCATACCACTCTCTTGCTGTAACTTCAAAACCTGCAACATCTGCAGCTTGCTTTACAATAATCGTGATTGGGTCTTGTTTAATATTAGTAAAAGTTATTGCTTTACTAGAGTTAGCTGCTTCATTGTTAGCTGCTTTTAAAACCTTCGCATCAGAAGGAGTCCAGAATTTATCCGTATCAAATACGTCTGCATATTCTGTTGTTAAAAATGTTGCGTCGATTCCTTGCTCACCACCATCTGTAATAAGCGATACCATTGATACTGTATCAGTATCGTCCTTAGCTGTAAGATTTAAAGCTAAAATTGGACCTCTTGATAGAGTTTCTAATGCTGATCTGTGGAAAAACATTCCTTTCTTTTCTAAAGACTTGTCAACACCACCGAAAACTTGTACAAATTGTTCAGTATCTTCAATGAATACTGGTGTGTTGTAAGGACCCTTTTTAGAGTAACCTACAACCAATCTAATAGTTTCAGCAGGGATATTAACCGTCTGTGATTTGTCAAACTCTAAGCGATATACGCCTGAGCTTTTGAACTGTTGTAATTGAGGACTTAATGCCATAGTTGTTCTTTTTTATTTTTTTTACTTTTATTATATATCCGGTTTATTCTTGCAATTTATTTAAGTAGATCATAAATATCATATTGAAGATCTCCTTCGGTATCATTATCTTTAAATAATATACTTTCCATTTTATTATGTATCTCTAAATCTATGAAATCTAGAGCCTCTTCCACAAAATCTGCATAGTCAGTAGTATTAAAAAATTCAGTTGCAGTAATAGCTGTCATGATTACATCATCATGTCCCATTTGAGCTCCATAGCTTCCATTAGACAATGTACCAAATAGACTTGCTTCAACTACTGTTTCTTCATCTGTTATATCTATCCTATTATCTCCATACAATTTAGAGAAATTCTGACAAAATATTGCTTTATTATCAGATTTAAGTTTAATACCTGGTTTTAAAGTCCTTGCATCATGTCTGTGTTTAAATCTTACAATCATCTCATCATCAAAATCATTCTTTTGTGGAAACACTGTTTTTAAATATTGAAAAAGAACTGTACCGTATGTATTATACTCCACAATCATTTTAACATTCTCATTGTAAAATATATCTACAGATAATGTATAAAGAACTTTTGCAAAATCTTCAATAACATGTTCGTTACTTCTAAATCTAGCAACTTGCTTAAATTTAAAGAAGTCATACATTGCTCCAGCATTCTTAACAGCCTCTAGTTCTGGAATACTCATTGGTTGCAATTCAAAAATATTAATTACCGAAGCATCGCCACCATTACCTTCTGCAATATCTACAGAAAATAACCAGAATTTTTCTGGATTTCTACAATCATCAATATCAAAATTAACATCCCATTCTAAGAAGCCCTTTACATCAATTGAAATATAATCAAATTCATCAAATTCATGGTGCACATATTTCTTTGCACGCTTACGCATTTTTTTAATAGAAATAGGATCTAATAAAAGATTAGAAGAACTTACAAATTCATTTCCGTATTGTTTATTAAAAGCTTCAATAGAGCCTAAGTTTCCTAGTTCTCTTTCATACCAAGCATCGTCGCGATCTGGATGTTCCCACCAATCAATACGCTGAGCATTGTAAACATTATCACCTCTTTGTGCATCTGCGTATATTTGATAAAATTTATTAAAACCATTTGGAGTGGATGTAATTGTAATTCTAGAAACATTAGATGCCGAAAGAGTTGGATAAACATTTTCATAAAAACTTTCTGCAATCGAAGAGTGGATATGTGCAAACTCATCTAAGTATAAATTATGAATTGTAAATCCAATACCTGATTTTGCTGTAGTTGATTGACCTATTAGTCGACAACCATTATCACACCTTACATTCATGACATCATATTTAATAATGCCCGGTTTCATAAAGTATGGTAAATTCTCAACTACGGTTTTAGCCTTATCAATAATTTCTTTTGTAGAATCTGATTTATTAGCAAGTAATAAAGTATTCTTATCAGTATTAAATGTTAAATACCATGCATTGAATATAGATGCTGTTACAGTCTTACCCATTTGCCTAGAAGCAAGTACAATATTAAATCTTTCATTCTGAAAGTTTCTTAACATAGTCTTTTGATAATCTCTAAGCTTTACTTGTTGAATACCTTCATCTGTCATTACGACTGCATACTTCTCTGCAAAATAAACAATATCGGTTGCGCACCTTGCAAGTTCTGTAATCTCTTCATCTGTATATTCAAATACAATATTACCCTTACGTAAAAATTGCCTACCTTCATAGAATGGCAACTTAATTTTAGGACGATAACCTTGATCCATGGCAACTAACAAGTCATTGATTTGTTTAGTTGACCAAACAATTCTTTCTGACATTGCATCAGACTCTCCCTTTGGAATCCATTTATTATCTCCTACATAGTCGCTCATTATTCTTTATCTTCTTCGATGTTTTCTTCGATGTCTTCTATATCCGACGTTTTAATACCCGCCTGTATTGCAGCCATTAAATCTTTTGTACCTCTTTGTATATTTTTATCATTTGAATCTCCACCAGCAGCTTCTATTTCTCGAGTATCATCTCTCTTCTTGTAGATTTCAATATCCCTAGCAATACGTTTTGTAGATTCTTCAGCTGCCATCAGATACATCGTTTGTGATTTAATAATATCTAACATTGATTTCTGTAGAGTTGCTAATACCTCGAACATTCTTGGTGCTAATTCACCACCATCAATAGTTTCTAATAGAGTTGTTAAAGCTCGTTCACCTGCTTGTAGTTGATAGATTAAAGAAGACATTGTCATCTCATCCATCTTTTTCTTAGCAGCAATATATTCATCCTTCTCAATAATATCTGCATCAAGATAGAATTTCATTAGACTAGTAATAGTCTTCTGTGCTTTCTTTGTAGCTTTGGATTTTAATTCTTTATAACTAACAGATGGCACTATGTCCTTTGTTGGTTCTAACATTGGTAAATCAGTTGGATCACTTTCAACGTCTAAACTTTCATCGTCGCCAATTAAGAAATCAAGCTCTTCTCTAATTTGATCTGCCTGTTCTGAAATACTAGGTTTTTTATCACTCATATTATTATATTATAATCTATATATCTGGAAAATCCTATAGCAGATCTATGTTAAATTTATTATCTAGATTGATCGTATCTTCTTAAGTTAATTGATGGGATTGCATTATCAATGATATGTGCAAGTTGATTATCTCTAACAACATACTGTTGTAAAACATTCATATGCTGATCTGTACCAATCGTCTTTTTAAATAATCTAATATTGGTAATATCTAAATCAGCTGGCATTAATTGATAATTCTTGTTTAGTACCCATCCATGTGGGTTTCCAAAATTCTTGGCAGTATGGTTAATTCTTTCAAATGTTTTATTCATAGAGCTTGAATTCTGCCAATTGCTCATAGGATCTAATTTATATGTAGAAACTGAGAATGTTTTAAATCCATTATTTAGATTAAATACAAAACCATACCATGTTTTATTATCTAACGCAATATCATTTGTAATTGTATGTAGTTCTCCATTAATTTTAACGATTGTAGAAGTTGCATTAATACTTATTTCTAAACCTTTATCATCATCGTAACCATCAAATACCATTTGATGTGTGTCTCCTACAAACTTTGGTCTAATCCAGGCTGTAAATGCTAAATTATCAGTAACGCTAAGTTGTGATTTTTTATTATAGACTAAAAGTTCTACATTTGAATCTTTAGTAGATCTAAGATCATAGTAATTTTTAGATATTACAGTCCATCTATTTCTAATCTCTCCATCAATAATTTTTAAACCAGTATTAATTCTAAATCTAGTCCCATCTCCAACTTCTGTAAATGTAGTTTGATATTGAGCTGGTTTAGTAGTCTGTACATATTCATCTTTAATTTCTTCACCAAATATTTCTTCAACACCAACAGTTAACGCTTCCAACTCTTGTTCGATTGTAGTATCTGTAATAATATTTGATGTACGCTCTTCGAACTTTTTCAAATATAGTTTCCAATATGTCATGTGTTCGTTAAACTCATCTGCATATTGAACTGCATTTACTTCATACATTCTATTTATAAGAGGGAAATATAAGTAGTCTCTCATTCTAGGACTTGGTCCAATACCAAATGCATTTTTAAACTGTCCTTTAGTTAAATGAATTTCAAAATCTTCAAATCCCATTCCAAAAATGTCATAACTAAATTGTGCAGTAGGCATTTCGTTATCTGGAACCATTATCTTAAGCTCTCCTTGTTCAACGACATTATAAAGAGAATATTCCATAAGAATCACATCTTTACTTCTCTTATCAGGTTCTACTCTAAAGTATTTTACAGTATGTCCCCAAATATCTGTTGATAATTCTGTAAGTTGTTCGTATGTTTTAGTTGGTTGTTTTAAATTATATGGATCATAAAGATTATCATCACACTCTACTATAATATTTGCGCAACCATCCATTGCAATTGAATCTGTACAATCTGCACAAAAATCAGGACAGACAACTATTGTACCTGCTGCAGTTTCAAGCGTAAACGAATTTGAGATTAAGCTTATTTGGTTTGCATCACCTAATGCAGTAACACTTAATTTTAATTTAATCCAAAGTGGTTTGCTAGAGTCAAAGCTAAGTGCTAATAAACTTGGACCTAATGGTAAGAATTCACTCATCTGACCTCCGGAGCTGCCCTCTGGCTCTTGAGACCAACTATATTCATAACTAAATTGATTATTACTATCTGGTAATAAATAAAATGTAAGTCCAGTAGCTGAAAAGATTGGTGCGGCTACTACTGTAAATGTATTGGCATCAATAATAGTATCTATTTGATATTTAATATTACCGACTATAAACTCGTCCCCTGCAATTAATGGCAGTGGAGTAGATCCAACATAAGATACTGTTGTTGAATTTTTTGTAAAATTAAAAACACCAGTCGTTAAAGGCGTAGTTATACCTACTATAATATCCCATCCAAGTATTTTTTCCACACCTAAGTATGGATCTATCATTGTACTGTAGAATATATCTCCTATTTGATCTGCTGTGTAATTAGTTACCATTTAATATACTGGCGTAGCGCCTATGTTTTGTTTATATATCCGATTTAATATCAGTGATTAAAAGCACCTCAGGATTATCTGGTTCAAATGCTTCTAATTTTAGAGTAATAGGATTTAATAAAGATATTGTATCTGACGAATTGTGCTCAGATATGTAAAGGTCTATTGATTGTAATAGATTTTGTAATCTAAACACTTTAAAATATTCACCATCTTTTAATATACCAGCGTGAATAAGAAGCCTATTTACATTGGTAAGCTCTTCATTTCTAAATACATCAAAAAGCCTTAGCGTACCTCTTATTGTTTTAATACTAAATTTAATTGTTTTAATTTCATCAATTTCCGTAAGTCTATTATAGCTTGCGTTTTTATTTAGTGTTATTTTTACCCAATTCAATTTTGACATTGTTTTGAATATATGACTTAAAAAATAAACTGAAGTTGCCTCTTTATGCATCACACCTTCGCCGATGGCATCTATTTTATTTAGATCATACCTAAATGTTGTATTAATAATATTTTTAAGTATGTCGGCTCTAATAATTATAGAGTTTTCAGAAAGTTGTTTATGTCCAATATTTCTTTTCACTAAACCCCATATTTTTAAATCTATGGAGTTATATTTATAAAGTGTAATATCTACAATTTCGGTAAATTTATCAGTCTCTTGAGTATACATCTATTTGGGTCTCAATTTTTTGCAAATCAGCATATAAATCTTCTTTTGCAAATGTTTTTAATTCATTAAATTCTCGCATGCCTATCTCGTTCTTCTTTAAGAAAAGATCGACTGCCCGTTCACTTGGAATGTATTTATCAGCTTTTTTTGCGGCGGCAGACTTTTTAGTCTTAGTGTACCACCAGCCCGGGACTGATTTAAAACGTTGAGCAACCAGACCCCAGCTCTCAACAACATTTGCACCGCTAATCCCATTTAAATTAAATAGATTAGAATTAGCAGGATATTTAATAGCAAAGAAGCGATTAATCATAAAATGATGTCGCTTCTTTGTGTGTTTTTTTATATTCTCAAATTGAGAACGCTTTGTAAACATTATTTTTACAAAGTCAAATAACTTAGTTTCGTCTAGCATATTGATTATATGTTATTAACTAAGAAAGTTTATCAGTAAGAGTAGTAAATGCATGTTGATGTGCATCTACTTTTGAAAGATTATGTAACATTTCTATTTTATTAGCAAGTTCTATAACTTCTGGTTTTAAACCATATGCATTTGCCTCAGCTAGAATTTCCTCTATATGGATATAATCTGTCAATGTCATTTTAGAATAACTTTTTAGTTGGTTCTTCGTTTGATTTCTTATTTGTCTTTTTACCAACAAGTTTCATAGGCTTAGCCTTTTTTTCTTTTGGAATGTCCATACCAGCAAATGGGTCTGGAGCGTAACTTGATTTACCATCCAGCCAATGTGTGCCTTCTAGTATTTTTTCCATGTCTTGTACCACTTCAATGCTATCTAAGGCACCTTCCCAATCTTTTTCTATAGCACTATAGATTGCACGTTGAATTGAATCTGGTATAGTTCTATTGTGTAATAACATAAGTCCTATATTACTAGTAAGGCTATTCTTAATAAGATTTGTACTGTTGCGTCCAACAACTCGGTATATTATATCAACTAATCTATCTTTTTGTTCTTCTGAAAACAAATGATCTATTTTAAATTCTTCACCTTCTTTAATAAACTGATCATATATTTTAGTTGCAAGCTTATCTGTGATTGAGTAGCTACGTAACTTACCATCCTTTATTTCTTTTTGCCATGTGACAACTGAAGGAATATTATCTGATTTATCACCTGTAAGAATCTTGATAAAGATAAACTTTTCACAGTCAACTTCTGTAGTTTCTATCTTATTAGCAACAGTCCAATCTAAGATTTGGTTTTGATAACGATCTCGCATCATGTGCTGACCGCCCATATTAAATAGCATATCATCTTCTGACATATTTGCTGCTGCAGAGTCTATCATATCTTGCATAAAACCTTCATAAGCATATAATGACTTTTTAGTATTGTAATACCAGATTGTATGTGCGTCATTAGCTTTTGAATAGTTTACTAGTTGAATAAGGTCTCTATCACCGGTCCAAACTAGACATGATTTACCACGGTTATTTAGCATTACTGACCATCCAAAAAGGACATCATCTGCTTCCGCACCCTGTATTTGATGTACAACAACACCTTTAGTTGCTAGTATTTCTTGCCATGCTTCATAGACTTCATATACTGCTGGCCATTCAACATTGCTGTTTGGCTTACGAGTACCTTTGTAGCCTGCATCTGGATATAAGTCCTTACGCCAAGACTTAGAGTCTACGGTAAGAACTACATCATCTACAAAACCACCAAGCTTACGCATTTCTGATGCAAAGTCAATTGACAGCTTGCGCATAAATTGTTTCTTTTGTTTATCATCACCTAACAGCTTCCCTGTTTTAGGTTTTGGTAAAACAAATAATCTGCTGAAAACAAAATAGTTTCCGTCGATTAATAGCGTGTGTTTTCCCACTTTCATTTTTATTCTTATTAAGAAAGGCTATGCCTTTATGTTACAGTACTAATATAAACAAAATAATTGACATAGAAAAATCTAGAGGCAACTATTTTGCAAAAACTTTAGGAGTTAATAATGCTTTGTATTTCATACACACAACTTAACATTGTTATTACCGGATCTATTACATGTACCCTCTGAGCTTGATGCTTCGCTACAGTAACAATGATCTGTGGAATAAATTTAATATATGTGGACTTCTCCTGTTGTATATATTCTACAAACTCTGCTCCTAGTGTTTGTAAAATATCATCTACTTTATTTGCGTAATTACTTACTAGTAATTGATAATTCTTTGCTGGGTCAGTTTCGTTAAATACTAATTCAAAAACATCTTTGTAAACTGAATTAAACTTTTTAACATCTTCTACTGTGATGTTAGTATTGCCCTGTGTTTTATAACCCTGTAATTTATTAAGGGTAGATCTTAAGTCTGGAAAGTTTCTGCGGACAAATTCTACCAATGCTGGTTTTTCTATTGTCATACCCTCTTTACCACAGATCTCATAAACTCTTTTAATGTATTTCTTTGTTAACTCAGTCTCTTCTTCTTTATCAAAGTCAAAATTAATAACTTCGAATCTGCTAAGAATTGGATCTGGTAATTTATTAATATAATTACAAGTTGCAATAAATCTAGAATTAGATGCAAATTGTTCCATAGTAGCACGAAGTGCTTTAAAGAATTGATCAGATACACCATCTACCTCATCGAGTATGACTACTTTAAACATACCAGCCTTATCTATAATAGAAACTGTAGAACAAAAATCTATAATCTTACCTCTAATTACATCAACTGAGGTATCAGTTGAAGCATTAATATAAAGGTATGGTAATTCGAATTGGTTTACAATTGCCTTTGCACATGATGTTTTACCAGTACCAGGTGAACCTGCAAATAACATGTTTTGTACTAGTCCATCGTTGAACTTATTCATAACTCGACCTGGGAGAATTAGTTCTTCTAGATTCTTTGGACGATATTTCTCTGTAAAGAGTTGATTTATTGATTGCATATAATACTTATTTTGTAGATTATATGGAATAGCTACCTAAAGTTTCACGAATAAATACTTTATGGCAAAATCATATTTTAACATAGAAATTCAACGTACTAGTGGGCCTTATCCAAAAAACCGCTATGGAATCATTTTAAAGCCACTGATGAAGCTATATAGAAAATTCCTAGTAGAACACCGTCATATAAAGGAATGGTCTCAGAATGATCAATTTGTACACTGTGTGTTAAGGATGCAAAGGCCTGCTGTTAAAAACAGCAGTATGTTAAAAACTTACTTTGATTGGGAAAGTCTTTCTCCAGTATCTAAAGTACAATTACATCAAAATTATAATGAAGTAGATTGGATTTGTGCCATTAGTTTAAAACCAATAAGAGCTAAGTTTATGAATTTTGACCTTAAGAACTTTCTACACCCAGAATACTATGATGTGTTAGAGGCTCCAATGGTTGATAGTCGTATACTTAAATCTTCTGTTGAGTTTCGCCATAAATGTAAAAAACTCCTGCTCGCAGAACGAGAGGAGTTTCTTAAACTTGCTAAAAAGAACGCTAAACGCTCTCTTTAATCTTACATTAATTTTGCGAATTTCTGTGCAATTGTTAAACCTTCATCTAAGTTAATAGTTTTAGGTAATTCCGTTGCTTCTTCTACAAATTCTTCAGCGTTTTCTTCGTCTTCCGTAGAAACATCTTCTACTGGATACTCTTCGTCGCCTACTTTAAATGTTTTTTCGCCTTTTGCAATTGCTTCTGCTCTTGCAGCACCGAATTCATTTCCTTCTTCAACTGCTTCAGTTTCTTTAATAACATAAACAGCTCCTTCTTCTTCTGTACCAAGATCTTGGTCATGTCCAGTTAGTGCTGCAAATTTCTGAAGTGCTGACTTATCACCTGTTGCGTTTAATTCATCAGTACCATCTCCATAAGGATCTTTATCTACTGATAATTTAACACCCATTTTCTTAGCTTCGGCCTTTAACCATTTATATCCATCTTCTTCACTATCATAAGATTGTAATCCACTTAGTGATGCTTCAGAAACAATTTTAAGATCTTTACTATTTATACGTAAGCTATTATTTTGCTCAGCTTTAATATCTGCGATATCTTTATTGTTCTGTACAATTCCAGCTTTTAGGCCATCAATTTTCTGCTGATTTGGTTCATCTTTAGCTTCCTCATCTTTAATATCTTGCTCGCGCTTTGCGATTTGAGTTTCTTCAGCTGCGATTCTTTCGTTCTGATCATCAGTAAGATCATCAGTGTTGCCACCACCTGGTAGTGGATCTGCTTCCGCCGTATTTGTAGCTTTTGTAAGTTTAGTTTCTAACTCCGTTGTATCTTCGTCATTTAATTTAGCTAGTGCAATTTCAGCTGTAAATTGTTTTACTTCTATCGCAGCCTTTACTTTAGGATTAACTGCATCAGCTCCAGCCTCAGGTTGTAATGCTGAGATCTCATCTTTAAATCCAGTGATTGCATCTTCTAATTTTTTCTTATCTTCCTTGCCTTTAGCTCCACCGCCTTTTTCAGCATCAACAATAGCTTGGTCAACACCATCTTCTACTTCTAGTGCTTTTTTAATTGGACCAAATTCTTCTGCAGCAATAAATCCTGCAGAACCACCCCATTTTGGGATTAATTCTCCTAGCTTATAACCACCGTCTACTTCTTGTGCAGAATCAGCATCTCCACCTGCTAGAGTAATTATAGCCTTGCTCGATACAAATTTTGCAGCTGCAACTTTATCATGTAGTGCTTTTTTAGCCTTCCATTCTTCTCCAGATGCTTTTTTAACTGCACCCGCTAATGCTTTAGCAGCAGTTAAGTTTTCTTTATTTTGTTCACCCTTTGCTTTTGTAAATAAGCTTAAGATTTTACTTTCTACTAAGAATTTAAAAACATGTTCTATTCCTAAACTCTCTGTAAGATTATATGAAGGAGCTACTGCTGCGATTTTATCTTCTAATTTTTTAGATTCATCCCTAGCTGCAGTAAATGCCTCAATTTCTTGCATAAATGGTTGTACACCCTTTAACTCTGCAATATCATCTGCAGCGACATCTTTACCTTTTTTAATATCATCTTCAATACCCTTTCTAACACCTTCTGCTGCTACCGCTTCAATTTTTGCTGCTTCTTCTCTCTTCTTATTACCAGCTTTAATTGCTAACTTAGTCTTTAGCTCTAGGCCTGTTATTTTTACATCAGAAACTACTTTGGCTTGTTGTGCGGAAAAAAGTTCTTTTAACTTACCTGTTATTGTACTTGAAGTTTTATCTAGTTTTACTTTAAAAGCTGCAAGGACGTCATCAGCCTTTGCTTTTGTTTTTTCTTTGTATAATACAATTTTATCTTCTTTAGCAGCAATTGCATCAATTTGTTTTTGAATTTTTTCTTTTGCTGGGCCCTTAGCTTTTGCCTTTAGAGTCCCTAGTTTTTCTTTTTGTGCTGCGAACTTTTCAATTCCTCCGGCTATCTTATCATCAATTACATTTTGATTTGCTGCCATTGATAGATCTCCAAAATCTTTAAGCATTGCTGAGGCTTTACCATAATTAACAGTAGACATGATGCTTTTCATTATATCATCAAAACTTTCGTTTAGTGTAATATTACCTTCAGACATCTGAGCTGATAAAGTCTCTAGGTTTGTTAAGATTGCATCAACATCAGCAATAACTTCAGTCCTAATAGCTTCTCCAGTTTTAGTTTCTGGTTTTGTTTTAACCTCAGCCTTAACCTCAGTATTTACTTTAGCGTTAGCTTGGGTTTTAAAATCCTCAAGTAACATTAATTTTTTACGTAGTTTCATATTGTTTTTCTTTTATGTTTAATGTAAGTATTATTAGATTATATATCCTCTTTATTTTTTGTTTTCTACAGAATAAAAAAAGCCTCCCGGTTTGGGAGGCTTTCTTATAAAAATATATTCTAATTGTTAGAGTATAACTTCATCTAATTAAAGATTAAAGTGCTACACCAGCAACGAAGAATTTTTGGTATTGAGTTGAAGGATGGAATCCAGCCTCAACTAGAGCGTATCTAGATTTAACAGCTACTTTAGGAGCCATAGTTCCTTCAGCAATTGCTTGTACTGATTCAGCCATTAAGTAAGGCATGAATACTAATCCAGCACCGTTACCATCACCTTTTCTACCAACTAGTACTTCGTGAGCATTGAGAGTATCAGCTTCGAAGCTAGAACCTGCAGCTAGAACTCCCTGACCATCAAATGGTTGATTTGGATCAGTGTAAACATTTACACCTGCAACAGAACCTACTGGGTAGATTGCTCCTGCAACTTGGTTAAATGTGTTAGCCATTGGATTTGGTACAAAACCAGCAACTGCTTGTAGAGCTGAAGCAAGTTTTGCATCAACTACAGCGAAGTTACCAGCACCTCTACGTCCTCTGTTTGCGATTAAATTCGCAGCAGCAAGAATGTGAGTAAGGATTCTTCTGTTTACATCACCATAAGTGTTTCCACCATCGTTGTAAGATAATGTGAAGTCAGCGATACCTCTTTCAGCTAAATCTCTCATTTTACCTAAAATGTGAGTGTTAATAGACTGAGTTAATTCGTTAGTTAATACTGCTTCTACTTGAGCAACAGCATCTACACCGAATTGTTTTAAATCTTGTACTTGCTCTCTTGTAACTGCAGCAGCAACTTGGAAAGTTTCAGCAGCAACACTTTTAGAGAATAAAGAAAGACCCATAACTCTGTCTGGAGTTGATTCACCAGTAGCTCTTGACATTGGTTCGTAAGAACTTCTTGCAGCTTCCGCAGCAGTTTTAACACCAGCACCTGAGAATCCAGGAACGTGATCTTCTAATGCAGTAACTAACATAACGTTAGTATAACCTGCAGCTTCTAAATCTAACTTTACGTTACCAGCTACTAAAGTACCTACTTTAAAGATTGCATCTCCGTCAATTCTAGATTCACCTACATATGTGTGAGCACCGTTACCAGCTGCAGCATCAATATCTGCTAAAACTCCAGTAGCCTTTACGAAAGTAGGGGCTTGAGCGTTATCTAATCTACCACCTTCGTATACGAAATCTAGGTAAGATAATAATCCCATTGGTCCAGCCATTGGAATTACTGGTACTAAGTCTAAACCGATAGTTTGAGCAGCAACTTGCATTGCTAAAGGTAAAAGTGTTGGAGATTTGTCTCCAGAACCGTTACCAGCTGCAGCGTTACCGTTTGCACCAGCTCCGTTAGAGATTGCGCTAGGGAATGATACAGCACCCATACCAGCCAAGTTCATTGGACCAGGGTTTGTTGATAAAGACATGATGTTCGCGTCTTCATATAATTTATGGTTGTGACAGTAAGTCGACATCCATGCTAATTTGCTAGATTCATTAATACCTGTAGCTTCCGAAATAATCGGTGCCCATGTACTTCTGATCTCAGCTTCGTTTAATAAATTTGCCATTTTTAATGATCGTTTTTTTTGTTGTTTATATTCGACATTTATTGGGCTTTCTGCTTCTTTCACCCTTATCGTCGATGTTTTGTTTGTTAATTATATATCTATAAATTATTTGTTAAATCTTTTCTTGAATGCTTCAGCATAATTTGATACATCATATAGAGTATTATCTTTAGCTTCAACTTCCTTAGATTCTGTAACCATTGCCATTTTCTCCATTTGAACCGGAGCTTCTCTTAAATCTCTAGTTTGCCAGAAATTAGCAACTTGATATTCAGTGTTTAATGTGTGGTATTTAGATTGTGCTACAATTTGATTCTGCTTAGCTTCTGATAAGTTTGTCCATGCTTCATTATATTCTGTTGGCATTGCGCTAATGAATAAAGGTTGTTGACCTGCACTTTCTAGAATTAGTTGTGTGTTATTCATTAATGTTACTATTTCAGATTCTGTCATGAAACCTCTCTTAGAAACAGTATTTCTAACATCAGTCTTAGCAGATTCAGTTAATTCATTGTATTTTTCTCTTGTTGTAGAAGATACAACTTTAAAGAATGATGGATTCTCGTTCTCTTTTTTAGTTGCAGTTTCAACTAAAGCATCTAACTTAGAAGAGATTTCATTTTTGTAAGCTTCTAATGGATCTAATGCTCCATCTTCACCTTCAGCTTCTTCATCACCTTCACCAGCTTCAGCTTCTTCAGTTTCATCTTCGATATCAGAATCAGATTTTTCTGTTTCGTCTTCAAGTTCTTCAGCATCAGTAGCATCTCCTGTTTCCTCTTCAACATCACCTTCTGGTGCATTGTCTCCAATTTCTTCTAATTCTTCTTCATCTTTAGTTACAACTTCTTCACCTTCGATTCCGTTTTCTTCACCTTCAACATCACCTTCGTCTGAATTATCACCGATATTTTCGATTTCTTCAGTATCATCAGCTTCGTCTTTTCCTTTTGCAGGATCTTCTTCTTCAGTAACTTCTTTTGTAACTTCTTCACCTTCAACTTCATCAGCTACTTCTACATCTTCTTCTTTTTCTTCTTCAGCTTCAGCGTTAACTTCAACTTCTTCTTCAACTTCTTCTTCAGGTGCTTCTTCATTAATTGATTCAACAATATATTCAGTGTATTCTGAAACTGTTTGTAGACTTTCTTTTAAGTATTCTACATAAGCAACTAAATTTTCGTTAGTTTCTGTTCCTTCATTATGTGCTTCTGCTAAATAGTTAGCAAAATCCTTTACTTTAGAAACTGCTTCAGAAACATGCTCTGTATAAGAGATGCTTTCATCTAATTTTTCTGCAATGTTTTCAGAATAAGAAATAGTCTGGTCAGTTTTTTCAGCTACATGTTCTGTATACTGAATAGATTGATCTACCTTTTCTGCAATCATCTCTACATATTCAGTTAATGTATTAACATTCTCTACAATATGATCGTTGTGTGCTTTTACGTTTTTAATATCGGCTTCTTCTAAATTTCCATTAGAACCGATTGTTTCTTTAAGTGACTTGATTTCATCTGCAAGGTACTCAGAGTACTTATTGAAATCTTCAGCCTTTACAAAGTCTGCCATGTTTTTGTTTTCTTTTATTTGTATGTTTGTGTTTTGATTTTCAATATTTTCAACTACAGTTGGAACGTCTTTATGCATTTCATAAATAAAAAGACTATCATCATTAGAATAACCATATGATTCATTAACTCTAGTTAGCTCTGCGTTTTCAAATCCAGGATCTGCAACTAAATCATAAGTAAATAATTGCTTAATTTTAACCTTACCATTAGATTCTACTGCACCTGCAGCTCTAGAAGAAATTTGTAAAGGTACTCCAGCATCTACAAGAGCTTTAGCCTGACGGCCAGCATCTGTATCTAATAATCTGATTTTACCTCTTACTTCTTTGGTATCTTTATCATAGAATAATTCTTCTACGATGTGTGACACATTCTTTAAAGATGTATCAAATTGTGTTGGGTGGTCTAATTCTCCTAAAAGCTTAGAAGACTTAATTTTAGCTTGTAGAGCCTCGATCTGAGGAACATATTCGCTCTCAGTATAGATTCTATTGTTTCTGTTTTTTTGATCAATTTGACCAAAAACACCTTCTAAAACATAGTCTTTGTTTTCAGAAGCCACCGCCGTTAATGCAGATGTTGACTTCTCAACAATCAGCAAATTATGCTTATTTTTCATATTTGGTGTTTTTCTTATTTTTAATATATATCATCATTTATTATCGAAATATCATGGTATTATATCCCAGCTAGTGGATCGTCCTCTTCTCCCTCTTCTTCAGCATCGCCTTCTGCCTCTTTTTCTTTCTCAGCTTCTTCCGTTTTATAATCATTATACATCTTTACAAGTTGGTCTATTTCGCCCTCTGCAAATGCACCTTCACCATATTCATCGTAAAAATATTGTTTGAATTCTTTCTCAGTAGCCTTAGCTAAAATGCTCCCTAGAATTTCTGCAGATTTAATATCTTCACCAGAATCTAATTTTACATCATCTATATAAAGATCGGATTCTTCTCCGGCCTTCATTGCGTCTTCTTGTATTTTAGTTGAGATAAACTCCTCAAACGTTTTTAAATTTTTCATATTTTATATATCTTTTTCAATTATTTAATATTAAAAGCCCATTCCGTCATCTTCTTCTTCTGGTTCTTCTGCCTCTGCTCTCTCTCCTTTAGCTTTAGCAGCTTCATTACCCCTAATCTCATCATCAGAAAGTTTTAAGTATTTTTTAACTAAATACTCTTGATCAAAATAGTATTCTTCTTCCATAGTCTCTTGGTTAGTTGTCATTAGTGAATCTCTCATATTACCAATAAACTCTAATCTCATTCCCATGATTTCCATGTTCTTCATTTCAGCAAATACATTCTCTTCATTAAATCTAAGTGCCACTTGTGTTTTAAATTGAGGATCGTTTGTGAACTCTGGGTATTTAAGACACATTTGTATAAATAGAGGCTTAACAAGAATTTCTTGGAATGTAGATCTTAATCTCTTAATAAACTTACCAAATTTAATCTCATCTCTAATCATACCATCTGCTGCTAGATTAAAGTCTCCACCACCATCTTCATATAAGAATCTTGAGTAAGGAATTTTAGAAACATGTTTTAATTTGTCTGAGAAGTATTTAAGTGCTTCAGTATCATTTAATTCTGGTCCTTCACCACCAATAGTCTCAATCTCTGGAGATTCTCCCTCTTTACTTGGTAACCAATATTCTTTACTAAATTGTAGCATTGGCTTACCATCAGTTGAAAGTGAAGCAGATTCCCAATCAAAGTCAACAGTCTCTTTATATGAATTCATTAACTGTGCAAGTGATTGTCTTGCTCTTGTTTTAGATTTACCACCAACCGGGATAATAAACTTCATTCTAAATGAAGCGTTTGTTACAGCCCAGATTACTCTGGTATGTTCCATAATTCTTAACAAGTTAAACGCTCTTACTAATCTCTCTACATAACTAACTCTACTTGCAGTTGTTATAGAAGAATAAGAGATATAAATTATTTGTGAATCATAAAGTTTTCTTTCTTTAACTGGATCGTCTTTATATTGTACCCAAACTTTTTTACCATCTTCATGATTGTAACCTGGTATAATAGTTGTTGGATCTATTTCTTTAAATCCAATAATTTCCTTTTGATCTGGTGAGTAGATAATCTCAAATGAAAGATAACCATCTACTAAAAACTTTCTATAATAATACCAAGCTGATTGGTCTGTATTAAATCCAAAGTAGTGATAGATTTGTCTAAAGTATTTGTTAAGGTCTTTCTCAACCTGTTCTGAAATATCTAAACCTAAAATTTCTGGCTGACAGAAGAAGTTCTTCTCATCATACACAATCGTTTCATCACAAAGTATATCTAGTATATCTTCAACCTCATCGTTTTGTGAAAACTTTCTAAGCTCATCTCTTTTACTAGCATATTCATTATCAAAAAACGGAATATTCTTCTTAAGATTAATATCTGTCATTGACATGGCGGCAAATGCACCATAAATATCATCATTGTCTAAACCAAGTGGATTAATTTGGCCATAGCCAATTTCTGCTTCCATTGGTCCGATAGCCTGTGACTGTCGTAAAACGAGGTCATCGTATCTCATACCAAACGAGGAAAGGGTCTTTAAAGCATTGGAAATGCTAAAAGGCCTGCTGTTAGTACTTAACGGTCCGTTTCTATTTTCTGTGAATCCTGCCATAATATCTTATTATTCTATTCTAATTATATATCTTTATTCTTTAAGTAGTTACTAAACTGTTGCTTAAGCTCATTAATTGTAATGCCTTCTAACTCTAAAAGGTCACAAAGTGCAATTTGAGCCCAGTTTTCATAAGAGACTACTTTTTGTTTTTGTTTAAGGTTTGGAATATATTGCCTAATAGCAAACCCTAATCCAAATTGATCTAAAAACTTTTTAGCTCCTTTATAATCTAAATTTATTGGAGCTTGTGTTTTTGCGTTGTACATTTTATTACCAGATGAAGCTGATTTAATTAAACCTTTCATTCTTTCGTAAATTAAATCTAATAAATCTTCTTTAACATCTACTGGTAATAGGTTTAAATTAATGCCACAATCATTTCCAGCATCAGTTGGGTCTAAAGCCAATACAACTGGATTTTTATCCCACCATGGTAACGTTGCAATATGTTTAGGTTTATCATATCTAAAAACATAGATCATTCCAGGTTTAAACGGATCTCTAGTAAACGCGACTGAATTATCACGCATAGCAATTGAAGCCTTCTCAAACCATATCCTAGATTTAATAATGGCCTTTGTCTTGCCACGATTTTCTTTAATTAAATCCTCTATATCTTTTTTAATTTTACCCATTTACTTTAGTGTCTTCTCTGTTAAGACTATAAATCTCCAACCTCTATTTTCTGCCCATGCTTTAGCATATACATATTTATCACGATTTTTTATAAACTGCTCTGCCAAAAACTTATATGACTTAAGTGCCTTTTGTGATTTTTTAGTAGGAGGGCTTGGTTTTTTAATTTGCGCCTCTGGTTTTATTTCTACTAAAAATTCTTCAAATCCATCTTCAGTTTTTGTCTTCATATAAAAATCAGGATAGTACTTATGTTCTCTTTTATCAAATGACCATATATACTTAATCTCTACAGGCTCGCTGGACCACTTTACTACATTATCTTTATTATCACACATTATCATGAACTTGCGCTCCCACGAGGATCTATATATGATTGGTGTAGGTCCAATATACTTTTCTGGATTTTTTGGATTATAATAACCTTGTATAAATCCTGAATTTTTATTAGGCTGTAGATTTTTTATTGACATTTAAATGTTGAACATTCCACCATCGCTATCTGATCCAGAGGTATTAACTCTATCGATAGACATTGTGTTTTTATATTTTACCGGGTGGATCTTATTCCAACCTTTGGCATATCCTCTTTTTGCAATTTCTGTAAAATAGGCAAATGCGTTAGGGTATTTTGGATTAAAGTTCCTCCAGTATTTTAATAGATCTAATAATGCAAACTGAAGACAGTCGTTACGATCATCTTGGCTTACATATGTTAATTTATTTATTGTTCGCTCTGCAAGTAATATAAACATTTTCTCTGCAGTTGGAGTTAGTTTATCTAGCTCTTTAGACTTTACAATCTCATTGTAAAGATCTTTGTTATTTAAATAATTCTTTTTTCTAGGCACGTTATCTTTAGTTTGTTTACTATTATATGCAAAAAAACCCACTTGTTTCCAAGTGGGTTTTAAACCATTTATTTTAAATATTGTTTAAGCTAGCTCTTCTACTGGCAACTCAATTTTAAATTTTTCTATTCTTACAGGTTCTTCTCCGGAGAATACTGTTAATATATCACTTTTTCCAGCGGAAGTATATTCTAATGCATCAACCTTTACCTTAGATCCTGCAGTTAATCCTTCTGATTCACCCTTTAACATACCAGTAATATAACCATCACTTCTACCTAATATAGATTCAGATTGTAGTGTGTTAATTTCTTCTTGAATTCTAGTAATTTCAGAATTTAATAATTTATCTGCTGCTTTAATTTCAGGAATGTTTGTATCTGCTTCGTCAAGTCTTCCCTTTTGATCTTTTAAAAATGCAATCATTTCATGCATTGTCTGAATTTTTTGATTTCTTTCAGCCTTTCTTTGTTGAAATGACTCAAGAATATCTTCAACCATAAATGCAACATCAGCTCCAGTTTGTTCTGCAACATATTCGATAGCTGCATCTGCTAGCATTTTTTGAAAGTTAACTAATTTAGTAGATTCATTAATTCTACAAACAAAAATATTATTATCAGCCCTCATGGTTAATACTTTAATATCACCATCAATAGATTCAGTAATAAATTCTAAAACTTTATAGCTTTCAAAGAATTTACTTGCTAATTCAAATGTTTCAAATAAAGACTTATCTTCATATCTAATATGACCAGTAGCAAACATATGATTTGTAATACTTTCTGATAATACTTCTGAATTATTAAAATAGAATTTATTGTCACTGGCTTTATATTCAAAGTGAATTGCTAGTGGTCCTTTTTTAATTGAATTTAATTCAGACTCTAAAATAGAAATTTCTTTTTTAGCTTCTTTAACAGCTACTAAAGAATTATTTAGTTTTAAAGATTTCTTAGATTCTTTTAAAAATTCTAATTTTTCATTTAAAGATACCATAGTATCAAAATTAGCTATTGCTGATTCATCTACTTTACTAACTTTACTTTTAGAATTAACATCATAATAGAACTCAATACCTTTTTCATTAATAGTGAAAAGATCTAAAGCACTTGTAAGTGTTTTAAATTCATTTGTTGAACCTTTAAAAGATTCTACGACGTTTCCAGTCATTTTAAAATCTTGTCCGGCAGCATGAAAAACAAAACCATGGTTATGTTTTGCTACTGGTGAGATTATATTTTTGTTTAATTTTGCCATCTTAGTTAAGATTTTTTATTTTTTTATATATCTTGTTTTTTATTCATTAAATGGGAGATTCCTACCAGTGACCTTATAAGTGTCTCCAAGTAGTGATTTATCATTCTCCGTATCACCTGGATTTGACGTATTAGAATTACCCATTGTAAATATTCTATTATCAGCCGGTCTTCTTCGCCTAGTTCTAATTAAACTAGTACTTTCCTCATATACTCCTGGTAAATCTAGAGCGGTTGGTTCATATCCAGTAGCTGTTTTTATAAATTGACCATCAGTACATTCCCAAACACTTCCATCTTCATCGTAGTATGTACCGCCGACATTAGAGCATGTTAAATATCCATTTGGATCTCTATAATTAGCCCATATTGCTCCATTATCACTATAGTCTCTTCTAACAAATTTAGTATAAATATCTTCTTCAAAGTCAAATGAAGGAATAAATGAATTTATTTCTAGACTAAAGGTTACTTTGTGATTTTGTTTATCATCAAATCCATACTCTACGGGTCTTTCTTGTCCGAAATCATCTGGCAGCATATACTCAGATGAGATTCTATATGTGCCCTCGTCTAAATGTCCAGCATCTACATTATAGAAATTAGCCTTATACATTTTTTTAATAATAGCCTCAGTAACCTTAAACATATCTAATTGACTAGAGAGTATAATTTCAATGTCAACACCAATATTAACCGGTATCATTTCAAATTCTGCAACATAACCCTTAAATTCACCAGTAGGTGTAATCATATTATATTGCCCTAAGTTTCTTTTATTGACCAGTTTAGATGGATCTATTGCAATACTTGTTAGATTAACAATACCCCTTGGTACTCTATCGTAATTACCATCAGCTATTGTTGGGTCTGGATCACAATTTTCACCATTTAATGTACTAAATAGAAAGTTGTCTCTCATAAAGTTTTCATCACCAGCTATTGCATAGTAAAATGGAACGTCTACTATCGACCTCTCATCTTGATTAATCTGTCTCCAAAAACTTAGTTTTGAATTTAGATCAGCTAGAAGACCAACAACAATATGCCTTACAACACTATCGTCTTTATTAAATTTAAGATTATAACTTGCCATTCTTTAGAAGTCCTTGTTTTTTATATATATCATAGAACATATTACTCTATATTTTCAATACTGAATTTAGAGAAACCATTCTCACGGTATATTTGTATTTTCTTATCAAAAATCTCATGTGGTAGCACGGTGTGATTGATAACAAATGTATTTATCTTGTTTTCTTTAATGACCTGATTTAAGATCTTTAAGATATTATAAACACCATCATGATCTACTGAGCTTAGTAGCTCATCTAAGAAAAGAAGGTTTAATTGTGGGAATCTTAGTTTAAGTATTTTAATAATTGCAATGATGATAATAAAATCTGCCTTCTTGCGCTCTCCAGTCGAAAGAGTCATTGGATTTATATCTTCACCTAAATGATTAATAATACAATCAAACTTCTCATCAAATCTAATATGGAATGGCAAGTGCATAGTTGATGCCATGGCAGCAATATTAGCGTTAAGTCCTGGTAGAATAGTTTTAACTGCAAGATTCTTAACTCCATCTTCACCTAATACTTGTTCTACGATTTCCATAAAATTATAATCAGCATTTAGATTATCTTTCTCATTTGATTTAGTAGATTCTTTATCTTCAAACTCTGTGATTAAAGTTTTTAAATGATTAAAGTTTTTATCATCAGGTGTATCTTTAAGTTTTAATAGCTCTGCCTTTAATTGGCCCATATTAATCTTATGTTCTCTAATATCTCCCTCTAAATCTAGTTTAGATCTCCTTGCATCTGTTACCTTTTCTGATAAAACATCCATCTCAACTTTAAGAGATTTAATACTATTCATGTTTGTTTTAATATTTTCTTCAAATTCACACTTTTGATTTGTGTGCCATTCTGAATCTAATTTAGTTTCACATGTTGGGCAGTGGCCACTTTCGTATAGAGTTAACTTTTTATTTAAGTAATCTATTTCTCTTTTAATATCTTTAGCATCAGAATGTTTATCATTATATTGTGAGTTAAATTTATTCATCTCACCTTCATGGCCCTTTCTTTCAACATCTAACTTTTCAACATTACTCTTTAGAGATAATAAACCCTCTTTTAATTCTTCTATTTTAAATTTATTAGCAGTATTGGATTCTTCTAGAAGTGTGTTTAATTTACCACGGACTGATTTAATAGATTCTAAAAGCTGGTTAAGTTCAGATTCATAAGTATCAATATCCATCTTTACTTGCTTGCGTTCTTCTTTAATTTGCTTTTGCATATCATTAAGAACAGAGAACCCAAACATTCTATCAATAATTTGTCTTTTATCACTATTATTCATAGTTAAAAAAGATTTAAAATCATTAATTGATAAAATAATAATGTTTTTAAATACATGGTATGGAATCCCGAAAACCTCTTCTTCTAAATAATCTTGTACTGATTTTTTACCAGCCTTATCAAATTCAATACCATTAATCATAACAGAAAACCTATTTGGCATAAGTCCTCTTTCAATATCGATTTTCATAGTGCCACATTGAATACCTATTTTAACAAGTAGATCTTTGTTAATTCTATTTGGAAGGTCAGAAAGCTTTACACCTTCTACCTTTCCGTATAACCCATAAATAATTGCATTAGCAATAGTAGTTTTACCATCACCATTCTTACCTAACGTTAAAAATAACTCAGATTGATCTTGGTCAAATTCTAAGCGTTGTATTTTATTTCCGTAAGATGCAAAGTTCTTAAATTCAATATAGTCTATTCTCATCTATCAGTATCATAATTATATGCACACAATGTATACAACTGTTGTAACTTAGCCTTAACCTTTTGTTTCATTTCCTCATCATCACCAATACCTTCAACATACATATTACAAAGATTAAGAATATTGTAATTCTTATACATTTCTTCTATATCTTCTATGTCATGAAAATCTTTATCAATATAATTATCCTCTTGGTAAATGTTAGGCTCTAGCTTTCTACTAATATTTTGAATCTTATTAATAAGCTTTGAAAGAGCATTTGATGTTGCTATTTGACTAGGTACATATAGATCTACAAAATTATTTTGTATCTGTGCTTTAAACGATCCTAACGTAATATCAAAGAGTTGTGTGATGTTATATTTTAAAAACTTAGGTGATATGTGGTTTTCAAAGAAAGTCTCTGACATATCCTCTAAATCGACGAGATCAAATCCTTTTGCATTATTAGAGTCAGATCTAGTTAATTGATAAGGCACTCCGACCATTAATAATTTACCACGTTCTTGTCTAAAGTGAATATGTCCACTGTAAACTCTTGTGTACTTATCATAAATATTAGAATCTGTACCATGTTCATTCTTAACTTTAGCATTAAGGTAAATACCTCTTACTTCAGAATGACAAAACACCAAATCTGCTGTTGGAAAATCTGCTAAAGTTTCAGTCTCATGTTCCGAGTCTCTTCGCCATGGCATCATTAAGATATTACGATTAGACCATTTCATTAACTTAGGCTCTTTGTAAATCTGTACATTTGGGATCCACTTAAGAGTATCAATTGAAGTAATCTCATTACTTTTCTTGGCCCATATATCATGGTTACCACAAATAATATGAACTGGCAAAATCTCACCAAGCCTCTCAAAAAGAGTTACGGCATAATTTAAAACCTTAATATTAATAGATTGTCTATTATCAAAAGTATCTCCTACTTGAACTAGGACATCTCCAGGTTTTACATGCTTTTTTAGCGTTGGTATAAATACGGTTTCAAAGAATTCTTTTTGAATATCAAGCCATTCTACTGAATTGGCTCTAACACCAAAATGTAAATCTCCTAATACCCAAACCCTATTTGCACCGGCAGTAATAGTTTTAGGTTCGATCATTCTAAAATAGTTTTTTAATATTCTTTCTATCTAAGATCCCGGTGCGAAGATCTAATTCTTGTATAAGGTCTTCTTTATATACATTTGATAATGAACTATAAAACTTATCTGCCTTAATATCAAAATAAACACAGAGTTCACTAAATAAATCTATTCTACTATATTTCGCGACCATCTCATCTACAATAAATCCGTAAACTTCATTAATGTCTGCCTTTTTTAATTTAGTACATCTGCCTAAATCATCCACTTCATTAAATTTTTTAAATCTAGAACCTTCTATTAATTCATGAATCCATTTAGCAATCATATCATAATGAATCCTTTCTTCTTCATGCAACCCATCATCTAATGAAGGATCTAAGTCAAATTTAATTGTTCCATTTAATTCAAAATCTGGTGAATCAAAGTTATTGTTAAATATTTTATCGTTTTTTGCCATGTTTTTATTTTTATTATATGCTGTGTAGATTTGAGTTTGACATCTCATCCGTTTCAATTAAACGCATATAGTTCCAGTCAATATCTAATTTACACTTTGTTCCTTTACCTTCTCCATCTCTAATCTTTAATAACTTAAGCCAATATTCGCTATTAGCTCTCATCATGTCGTCTTGTATAATACCAAGCATAACATCTGCTGTATGTGAAAGACCTGCAGATTCTGCAATATCTGTCATTCCAATATCAGATGAGTTATATCCATTTCTAGTAATCTGTGTTGCGGTTACTATTAACCAGTTATTACGAATACCCATTGCTCTAAGATCTTCTGCAATTTGCTTGATCTTCATATAAGTATTTTCTGTGTTCTGGTTTCTATAGTTAGCTAAGATATTAATGTAATCAATAACTACTGCTC
>TARA_R110000764_G_scaffold207778_2_pt1 | contig 35366 bp, 30 predicted proteins | sample TARA_R110000764 | Tara Oceans TARA_R110000764 (sample SAMEA4398111) | marine metagenome | biome: Polar Biome; feature: [SRF] surface water layer (ENVO:00010504); material: water (ENVO:00002006), including particulate matter (ENVO:01000060) such as... | depth 5 m | reverse complement strand
CTAGGCAAGAAGGGCGAGCTGACTCAGGTGATGAAAACCCTGGGCAACATCCCGGCTGAAGAACGGCCTAAAGTAGGCGCCATGGTCAATGAGGCCAAAGAGCGTGTATCCAGTGTGCTGAACGCACGCAAGAGCGATATGGAATCTTCCGCGCTGAACGCCAAATTGGCTGCCGAGCGTGTTGATGTGACCCTCCCTGGCCGTGGCCAAGTGAGCGGTGGTTTACATCCGGTGACGCGTACCATGGAGCGCATCGAACAGATTTTTGCCCACGTCGGTTATACCGTCGAGGAAGGTCCTGAGGTAGAGGACGATTACCACAACTTTGAAGCCCTCAACATTCCTGGCCATCACCCGGCGCGGGCAATGCATGACACCTTCTATTTCAATGCCAATACCTTGCTGCGCACCCACACCTCACCGGTACAAGTGCGCACGATGGAGAGCAGCCAGCCACCGATCCGGATCATCTGTCCGGGGCGTGTTTACCGCTGCGACTCAGATCAGACTCACTCGCCTATGTTTCACCAGGTCGAAGGCTTGCTGATTGACGAGGGCGTGAGCTTTGCTGATTTGAAAGGGACTATCGAACAATTCCTGCGCGAATTCTTCGAAGCGGACCTGGAAGTGCGTTTCCGTCCCTCGTTCTTTCCCTTCACAGAGCCGTCTGCCGAGGTGGATATCCGTCGCACCGTGATCAAGAATGGTGAAGAGAAGTCCGACTGGCTAGAGGTCCTGGGCTGCGGCATGGTGCATCCGGATGTGCTGCGCATGTCGGGTATTGATCCAGAAAAATATCAGGGTTTTGCCTTCGGTATGGGTGTAGAGCGTCTGACGATGCTGCGCTACGGCGTGGCAGATCTGCGCATCTTCTTCGACAACGACCTGCGTTTTCTTGAGCAGTTTCGCTGAGCGCCGCCCCCCGCAACCCTTTGAAAGCAGGAACCAATAATGAAATTCAGTGAACAGTGGCTGCGCACCTGGGTTAACCCTGACGTCTCCCGTGACGATCTGGTAGCGCGCCTGTCCATGACCGGACTCGAAGTAGACAGCGTTACGCCAGCTGCCGGCGTGTTTAGCGGTGTGGTGGTGGGCGAGATTGTCAGTGCTGAACAGCATCCAGATGCCGACAAGTTGCGCGTTTGTCAGGTCAGTAACGGCACCGAGCAGTTTCAAGTGGTCTGTGGCGCTCCCAACGCACGTCCTGGAATCAAGATCCCCTTCGCCATGGTCGGCGCCGAGCTGGGCGAAGACTTCAAGATCAAGAAGGCTAAGCTGCGCGGTGTGGAATCTTTCGGCATGCTGTGTTCCGCCGCCGAATTAAAGCTGTCTGACGACCACGACGGCTTGTACGAGCTGCCTACCGATGCTCCTGCAGGTCAGAACGTGCGTGAGTATCTGGGTCTGGACGACGCCATCATCGAGGTAGATCTGACGCCCAACCGCGGCGATTGCTTGTCTATTGCCGGCCTGGCCCGTGAAGTGGGTGCCAACTACGGCGCCGCAGTTACCCGCGTACAGATTGAACCGGTAGCTGCGGTACATGACGATGTGCGCCCGGTAGAGCTCTTGGCGACACAGGCCTGCCCACGGTACTTGGGCCGCGTTATCCGCAACGTCGATCTGTCCCGCGCGACGCCCTTGTGGATGGTCGAGCGTTTGCGTCGCAGCGACATCCGCAGCATTGATCCCGTGGTTGATACCACCAACTATGTGATGCTCGAACTGGGGCAGCCACTTCATGCATTCGATCTGGCCGAGATCAAGGGCGGCATTCGTGTGCGCTTGGCCGAGGAAGGCGAGAAGCTGGTCCTCCTTGATGGTCAGGAAATCACCCTGCGCGCTGATACGCTGGTTATCGCTGACCACCAGCGCCCGCTGGCTATGGCCGGCATCATGGGTGGCGAGCACAGCGGTGTTAGCGCGAGCACTCAGGATCTGTTCCTGGAAAGTGCCTTCTTCGACACCATAGCCATCGCCGGCAAAGCGCGGGGTTACAGCTTGCACACCGACTCCTCGCATCGCTTCGAGCGCGGTGTGGATTGGCAACTGCAGCGTGACGCTATGGAGCGTGCTACTGCATTGATTCTGGAAATCGTTGGCGGTGAGCCAGGTCCGGTAATTGAAGCAGTAGAGCAGGGCGCCTTGCCAACACTGAAGCAGATCACTCTGCGCAGCGAGCGGATTAACCAGATGCTTGGCATGCAGATGAGCGAAGCCGATGTAGTCGGCTACCTGACCGGCCTGGGTCTTGCCGTGACGGCTGAAGGCGAAGGTCAATGGCAGGTCAATGTGCCTAGCCACCGCTTCGATATCAGCATCGAAGTGGATCTGATCGAAGAATTGGCGCGCCTTTATGGCTACAACCGCCTGCCGGTCAGCGCACCTACGGCGGCCCTTAATTTGACCGCCAAGCCGGAAACCCTCGGTGAGTTGCCAACACTGCGCCGTCTGCTGGTTGCCCGTGGTTACCATGAAGCAATCACCTACAGCTTTGTCGAGCCGGGTCTGAACAAGCAGTTTGATCCAGAGATCGAGCCTTTGGCGCTGGCTAATCCGATTTCTACCGACATGGCTGTCATGCGCACATCGCTGTGGCCCGGCCTGAGCAAGGCGCTGCAATATAACCAGAACCGTCAGCAAAGCCGCGTTCGTTTGTTTGAAAGCGGTTTGCGCTTTGTGCCCCAAGCAAACGGTGAGCTGCTGCAAGAACGTATGTTGTCTGGCATTGCCTGCGCAACGCGGCTGCCGGAAGGCTGGGCAAACAGTGCTGATAAGCTCGACTTCTTCGACGTTAAAGCCGATGTGGAAGCAATTTTGAGCAATGGTGGCGCCGGCGATGCCTACACTTTTGTGCCCGGCGAGCATCCAGCATTGCACCCAGGCCAAACTGCCAGCATTCAGCGCAACGGCGAGCAAGTGGGTTTGCTGGGCGCGCTGCATCCAAAGCTGGTGACTGATCTCGACCTGAACGGGCCCGTTTTTGTGTTCGAGTTGGCATTAGCGAAGATTTGCGAAGGGCAATTGCCGCGTTTCGCCGAATTGTCACGCTATCCTGAAGTCCGAAGAGATATAGCGTTAGTCGTTGATCGCTCGGTATTGGCAGAAGATTTATTGGCCTGTATTCGCAGCGAAGCGGGTGAGCACCTCAAAAACCTCAGGTTGTTTGACGTTTATGAGGGCAAAGGTATTGATCCGCTTAGAAAAAGTATGGCTATCGGCTTGACCTTGCAGAATTCCTCGCGCACTCTTACGGATGAAGAGGTGAATGCTGTCATGGACGGAGTGTTGAAGTCCCTGGAGCAAGGATTCAACGCCACACTAAGGAAATAGTCTATGGGGGCTCTGACAAAAGCAGAGATGGCTGAGCGGCTCTATGAAGAGCTAGGGTTCAATAAGCGCGAAGCCAAAGAGTTGGTCGAACAGTTTTTCGAAGAAATTCGTAATGCACTGGAAACCAATGAGCAGGTCAAACTTTCCGGTTTCGGCAATTTTGATTTGCGTGACAAACGTCAGCGCCCCGGACGCAATCCCAAGACGGGTGAAGAGATCCCCATTACCGCAAGGCGTGTAGTGACTTTTCGCCCCGGACAAAAACTCAAGGCCAGAGTAGAAGCCTATGCTGGAACCCAGCCATAACGACGAACTGCCGGCTATCCCCGGCAAACGCTATTTCACCATTGGTGAAGTAAGCGAGCTTTGTGCAGTAAAGCCTCATGTTCTGCGTTACTGGGAGCAGGAATTTCCACAACTTTCACCCGTAAAACGTCGCGGAAATCGCCGTTATTATCAGCGTCAAGATGTGCTGATGATTCGTCAGATCCGAGGGTTGCTCTACGACCAAGGTTTCACTATTGGTGGTGCACGTCAGCGTCTTTCTGGCGATGAGGCAAAGGATGATGTGACTCAGTATAAACAGCTGATACGCCAAACCATTGCCGAACTGGAAGAAGTGTTGATCGTTTTGCGCGTACGTTAAACTGGTCGCTTGATCGAAAAAAAACTTTCGCATTTCAGATAGTTAATGTATTATTCGACCCGCTTCAGAAGTTAAATGGAAGCATCGTCGGGGCGTAGCGCAGCCTGGTAGCGCACTTGCATGGGGTGCAAGGGGTCGAGTGTTCGAATCACTCCGTCCCGACCAAACAATTAAAAATCCAGTCACTTTGCGGTGGTTGGATTTTTTTGTGCCCGCTTGTTTTTCCATCGACAAGACTGCTCGGTTTCAGTGCTGAGACATATTCGTATGGATATCAGTATTGCCCATTCGGCGGCTTGATCAGCAATAGGCAGGAAGCCTCACCCGTTGGCTGCTACAATCCGCGCTAACATCATCCAAGAGGAACTTTCATGGCTACTAATCGCTCGCGTCGTTTGCGCAAAAAACTCTGTGTTGACGAATTTCAGGAATTGGGTTTCGAGCTAAATCTGGAATTTAAAGATGATTTGGAAGTTGAGGACGTTGATAATTTCCTCGATCAATTTTTGACTGAAGCTATGGACGCCAACGGCCTGGATTACGTTGGCACTGAAGGCTTCGGCATAGTTTGCCTAGATGAGCGTGGCTCTGTCAGTGAAGAGCAGCGTGCAGCCGTCGAAGCTTGGCTGAAAGGCCGCAGTGAACTGGCCGTCGTAGAAGTAAGCCCGCTGCAAGATGCCTGGTATCCAGAAAAGCCGATTTCTCCGGCAGCGTGAAGTCATTCCAAGGCCATCCACTGAGATGGCCTTTTTTATGAGTCTAAACAAATGCTTGGCGGAGCGATCCAATAAATTTCCGTCTCCTGCCTCTCACGATAATCTGCGATAATTCCAGCACCTGTTTATATTAGTTCGACGGTCTTTGAACCAAAGCGAGACGCATACCATGCTGAATACATTCCAAATCCTGCGAGCCATTTTTGCGCTAGTGATCGTACTCGCATCTTCGTTGGCTTGGCCGGGCGGCGACTCGCCTGTTGGCCTATGGAAGAGTATCGATGATGTCAGCGGCAAGCCGAGGGCCCTGATACGCATAAGCGAAGAGAGCGGCGCTCTACAAGGCACTATCGAACAGGTATTTCCCCAACCCGGTACAGAGGCAAGCCCCAGATGCAAGGCATGTAAGGGCGAAAACAAAGATATGCCCGTGGTCGGGCTGACCATATTGACTGGTTTGGTTAGGGAAGGTGAGGAATATACCGATGGCCATATTCTCGACCCAGAGAATGGCAAGGTGTATCGCAGTAATGCTCGACTGATCGAGAACGGCAATAAGTTAGAAGTGCGCGGCTATATCGGTATGCCTGTACTCGGTCGCTCCCAAACCTGGATACGGCAGGACTAAACGCCAGTGACCGCACCTACGCTCAAATATCTCAGCGGTTACAGCCCCAGCCTGCAGCAGCAGGTGCAACAGCTAGTTGAACGCGATCAGCTCAGTACCTGGCTTGAGCAGCGTTACCCAGCACAGGATCAGCACCCGATCCAAACCGATGCCGCACTTTACGACTATACCCAGCGCCTGAAGCAAAGACTCATGCGCAGTAGCGATCCGGTCAGTAAGGTGTTTTTTGATACCCGCATGCACGTCATCGATAACGCACTGGGCCAGCATCAGTTTGTCAGCCGAGTGCAGGGCGGTAAGCTAAAACGCAAGAATGAGATCAAGGTATCGGCGCTGCTCAAAACCTTGCCGGAGCCTTTGCTGCGCATGGTCGTGGTACATGAACTGGCACACCTGCGCGAGAAGGAGCACAACAAGGCCTTCTATAAGCTGTGCCAGCACATGGAGGTGGACTATCACCAACTGGAGCTGGATCTGAGGTTGTTTTTGACGCTGCGGGGCTAGAGGGAGCATTACATTCAGTGTCTTGAATGGAGATTCATCCTCTCTATGCGCACCAGCATCTTATCGTAGATATCGCTGCAAATGCCTCATACACAAGCCTCGACCTTCGGCCTAAATACCACTGGACGCCAAACGCTGAGCAAACCAACAAAGGCGATGGCAGCTCCTACCCAGAGTGGGGCGCGCAAACCATAACCTTGTTCGATAACAGCACCGCCGGCCCAGCTACCAAACGCCAAACCTGCTGTGATCACCGATGTATGTAAGGTATTGACCATCGCAATAGGCTCGGCAGCTTTCATCACTCGCGCTGCCATGGCTGGGTTCAGCGCTACACCGGTCAAACCCAACGCAATAAAACAACTTAGGTTGAGCCAAGTGTGTTCACCGGCCAGGGCAAAACCAGCTAGTACCAAGACCATCAATGCTAAACCCCAGCCTAGGGCAGACATGGTATGACGATCGGCAATTCGGCCAACAAGCGTGTTACCCAGCAAATTCGCTACGCCATACAACGCGAGCAACGGGGCCACATGGCCGGGCTTTACGCCAACTTCTTCGATCAAAATGGGTGTGCAATAGCTAAACGCTGCGAATGTGGCACCGATGATCAGGCCGCTAGTGAGATAAGCACCCCACAAACTGCGGTTCTTTAACTGAGCCCACTGGCTACTCAACGGCGGTTCGCCGCCAGGAGTAGCAGTAGGGAGGCGTAAAGCGGCGATTGAAGTGCAAATTACCGCCAGTAGCACGACGATCCAGGCGCTGACACGCCAGCCAAAATGTTGCTCAACCCAGGCCGTCATCGGAACGCCAGCGACGGGAGAAAGCATCAGGCCGGCCAGTACCACTGAGATGGCGCGGCCCCGTTCATGTTTTGCCACTAGGCCCGCACATATCGTAATGGACAGGCCAATGCAGGCTGCGCTGGACACACCCATAGCTACTCTCGCTACTGCCAGGATCAAGTAGCTCTGCGCCGCAGCTGCCAGTGCGCTAGCGCAAACATAAAGAACCAATAGCCCAACCAAGGCGCGCTTATTGCTCACGCGCCGAGCCAGCAACATTATAGTGACCGGCGGACCACCTAACGCCATCCCCACGGCATAGAAGGCAATCAGGTTGCCGACCTCGGCAAGGCTTACCGAAAAGGCCTCGGCCAGGGCGGGCATCATGCCCGCTACCATAAACTCGGCAGTGACCAACGAGAAGATAGTTAACCCTAACAGATAGACTGTAGAGGGCAGTTTAGAGCGGTGGGTCATGGATGCCTCGGGGAGAATTTCGCCCGCCACCCTAGGCAGTGATAGCTTCAGGGTCAAGCGACTTTTGGTGTTATTGGTAATTGGGAGTGGGGCGTTAGACAACCGACCGAGAGGTCGGGTGTTTGCTTAACATCTGACGGTTCAAACATCCCAGTAGGGACGCTCGCCAATTGTCTGGAAAAGATGCTGCAGAAACGCGGCGACCTTTGAGGAGCGCAGGCGATTTTCTGGATAAATCACGTGTATGCCTTCCAGTGTCGGTTCGCCAGACGCTTCAAACTCAACCAGTATGGGCAGCAAAGTACGTTCACGCAGCGCCTCATACAGCAGCCAGGTGGGAAACAACACGACGCCCTGGCCTTGCAGCGCTGCAGCAACCAGGCTTTCGGCGTTGTTACCGTAAAGATTGCCCTTAACGTCATAACGTTGAAACAGCTCAGGGTCTGCAGGCTGGCGAAAGTACCAGGGCTGGATGCCGCGGGTGCCTTTGTAAACCAGGCAGTTGTGTTGCGCCAATTGGTCTGGGTGCGATGGCTCACCGTGCCGCTCGATATAGGCCGGCGCAGCACAAGCAACAAAGCGTTGGGGTGCTAGCTTCCGCGCAACCAAACTGGAATCCCTTAACGCACCAACACGTATAACCACATCTGCGCCTTCTTGTACCGGGTCGATAAAGGCGTCGCTTAAGGTCAGCTCGACATCAAGTGCCGGGTGCTGCGATTGCAACTCGGCCAGCAACGGGGCGATATGCCGTTGACCAAAGGCCACAGGCGCGTTGATACGCAATAACCCGCGCGGGCCGCTTGCGCCGCTGCTGACTTGCTCATCGGCTAGCTCTAGATTCTCCAGTATCTGCCTCACATCCTGGTAGTAGCGCTCACCGGAATCGGTCAGGCGCACGGCGCGGGTATGCCGGAACAGCAGGCGCTGGCCCAGGTGCTTTTCCAGGTTGGCAATATGCCGCGATACCGAGGAGGCGGGCAGGCTAAAGAACCTTGCGGCCTCAGCGAAGCTTCCCGTCATGGCGACACGTACAAACAGGCGTAGCGCGAGCAAGCTGGGCGAGTTGTCCAAAATGCAATAGTCCTTTGTGATTTGCACGGATTGTAGCAACAACAGCTGCGCATTACGCTTGCCGGCTTAAGTAAAGGAGGCGGTATGCAACAGGCAATTATTTTGCTGATGGTGTTGGTAGCAGGCATGGGGCTGTCGGTGGAGGCAGGACTGCTGGGTCCGCTTGGCGAGCAGGTTGGTCATCTTTCCGCCACCTTGTCGATTTTTCTGGTCGGTGCACTGCTGCTGTCGCTTGTGTTGGTATTCACTCGGCGGCGCCTGCTTGGGCAGCTTTTCACGCAGCCTCGGTGGATGTTGACCGGCGGCATTCTTGGGCCGATCTACGTCATTATTCTGACCATCGCCACGCCGCTGGTGGGCGTTGGTATGACCATGGTCGGCATCCTGTGCGGACAAGTCGCAGCCAGTCTGCTGATTGACCATTTCGGTCTGCTCGGCAGCGAAAAACGGGCGGTAGATGGTTATCGTGGTTTGGCGCTGGTGATGATTTTTGCTGCCCTTTGGTTAATGTAAAAGGAGAGATAACGTATGTTACCCATTGTTTTTGCACTGCTATTATTAGGGGGCGCTGTGCTCGCAGCACAGTCTTCGATCAACGGAAAACTCGGCGCGCAGACAGGGGTAGTCGAAAGCGCCTGGCTGACCTTCGCTATGGGTGCGGTCATCACCTTCCTGCTGATGTTCTTCTTTGAATCGCCGAAAGAAGCGACCTTGTTCACTGTCCCCAAGTGGCAGCTAATTGGTGCGCTGTTTGGCGTGGTCTACATGTTGGCCATTGTTTTTGCTGTGCCACGCGTGGGCACGGCAGCGGCGACTGTGGCGGTGATCTCAGGCCAATTGCTGATGAGTCTGTTGATTGATCATTTTGGCTGGCTCGGCAATAACCGCTTGCCGCTGGATCTATCACGTTATCTGTCGATGGCCTTATTGATGGGGGCGCTGACGCTGATTTATCTGAGCCATCGCAGGCGGGCGTTTCGGCTGGCCGCTGCTGAGTAAAAGCAAAGCACAAAGTAACAACCAAGCATCAGCATAAGCTCACAACCATGCAGGACATAGACGTCGCTTATGTCTCATGCGGTATCGCATCCCAGCACTACACTGAGTTCTGCCCGACTGGGCGCAAGTATCCAAACAATAATAATGACTCAGGAGATAGCCAATGCGTTCTGGTACCTATAAAAAAGGTGGCGCTTCATCAACGTCATCACGCCCGATTTTAACGACCCTGGCATTCGCCGTTGCCGGATCGCTCGCACTGAGCGGCTGTTTCGGCAATGACAGCGACGATGATGACGATACCAGCGAGCCCACCAGCGCCAAGATCACACTCGCCAACGGCGAAGTTCAAGGCATAGTCGAAGACGACACACTAATCTGGCACGGCCTGCCCTACGCCAAACCGCCCGTAGGTGATTTGCGCTGGAGAGCTCCGCTGCCACCTGAAAACTGGACGGGGACTCGCGATGCCACGGTGCGTCACGCGGAATGCGTGCAAGCGGAAACCACCACACGCTGGCAGCGTACTTCTACCATGGTTGGCGACGAAGACTGCCTGATCGCCGATGTGTATCGACCCAACCGTGCCGACTACCAAAGCGAGAAGCTACCCGTCTACGTTTGGATCCATGGTGGCTCAAACAACTTTGGTACCGCCAAGCAGTACGATGGCCGGGCGCTGGTAGAGAACTCCGATGTTGTAATGGTGGTGTTGCAATACCGTCTCGGACCACTGGGCTGGTTCTTCCATCCTGATGTGCAAACCGGCGGCGCAGATCCGCTATCTGATTCTGGCAACTTTGGCACCCTGGACACCATCCAAGCATTGAAGTGGGTTAAGGAAAATATTGCCGACTTTGGCGGCGACCCCGATAATGTCACCATCACAGGCGAATCTGCCGGCGCACATAACGTGCTTAACTTACTGGTATCGCCCGAAGCAGACGGCGGTCTGTTTCACCAGGCGGTATCGCAGAGCGGGGCGATGACAACACGTAGCACCAGCAATGCGCGCACCGCGACGAATAGCCATATCGAATGGCTGATCCGTCTGATTGAGGACCGCAAGACGCCCGCTACGCCAATCACCTCAGCGCAAGCAACTCAAATGCGCCAGGATATGGAAGTTGCCGGTACACTGAACGCCTACCTGCGCGCTGCTCAAGGCCGCGACCTTTACCAAGCCGTCTTCAACTACAGCCAGTTGAGCGCATACGGCGGCATAGAAGACGGCACCGTTATTCCTGTTGGGGGCTGGTTGCCCGCGTTCACCTCTGGAAACTTCAACAATGTGCCTGTGATACTCGGCGCCAACGAGTACGAACAGAAGTCGTTCATGCCACTGTACGGCGGAGCACTTAAGGCAACTGTAGGCGGCACTATCCCGTCCGCTGCCGGTAAGAGCTGGCTCGACCTCTTAGATGTCGCCTTTGAAGGTACTCAGACACTTGATGATGTTCTGCCCACCCAAAAAGACAAAGACACCTACGAAATTACTGGCTATAACGGCGGCCGTGCCTGGCGCGCGAAGTATGTAGATGAACTAGCGCGCGTGATTACCACGCATCAGCCTGCTACGTACGCTTATGACTTCCGCTGGGGCACCCAGTCTGGTCCGGCACCATTCAATTTCATATATGGCGCGGGCCATGCCTCGGAAATTTCGTTCTTTCATGGTGCCGGTGAGGGGCTGTTCAATCTTCCCTTTACCACCCAGAACGAACCCGGCCGCAAGGACTTGCAGAACGCAATGATGGATTATCTTGCGGACTTCGCGCATGGGGGGAACCCAAATGGCGAGTTCAGCGAAAACGAGTTGGCTTGGCAGCCCTGGTCAAATACGGCCGGCGCCGACAAGGTGATCGTGTTTGATGCCACCGACTCAGCCACCGATATCAGCATGTCCAACGAAGGTTTGACCTTGGATGGTGTTAACACCGCTTGGATCGCGGCAATGACAACACTCGGGCTAACACCGACCGAACAAGGTGCACTGCGTACTTTCTTTGGGCAGTCGGCGAGCTACTCCACCCCCTAATCAGCAACGCCAAAAACAAAACGGGACCCTAGGGCCCCGTTTTGTTTGAAACTGATCTAAGAGCCTATAAACCCTTCATCGACCCGCTGCTTCCGCCCGTTTGAAGTGAGCTTCCAGCGCTGCATTAACTGGCTCCGGGGCTTCGAGGCTAGCTGAGTGTCCGGCGGCCTTGATGACGATACATTGCCCATTCTGTAAGCCTTCGGCTATCTGCTCCGAAAGGTCGATGCTGTAAGCGTGGTCTTCCTCTCCCGCAATCGCCAAGACCGGCGCCTTGATGAGATGCAGTTCATCGAGCACGCTCTGACGCTCGACTACCGCTTCGGCTGCAGCGCCAATTTCGTGCGGTAGCGCGCCCATTCGGCTGCGCCAGGTTGATCGCAGAGTGGCCTGCGACTCGGCAGCAAGCGTAGTATCGCCAAACATGGTGTACATGAGTTGATCCATTACCGCTCCCGTACCGTGATCCTTCAAGGCCTGAACCAAGGGACGATATTGCTCAGTGTTGTGCTCTTTATCGGCGGACGAACCCACGGTCGTCACCGAGCGTACTAGCTCCGGATACCGTGCAGCCAAGCGCAACGCAACAAAGCCTCCCATGGAATTACCGACCATATGCACAGGGCCCAACTCCAGGCTTTTGATCAGTGCTGCTGCATCATCGGCAAGCGCATCCATGCCGTATTCGCCGTTTTTAGGATTGGATGTAAAACCGTGACTACGCTGGTCATAAGCGATCACCCGGTAGTGCTCGGAAAACCGCTCTACCTGATGTTCAAACATGCGGTGGTCAAAGAACAGCGAATGCGCGAGTAGTATTGCCTGGGCGCCGTGGGGGCCAGTGTCTTGGTAGGCGATCTCTACGCCATTTAACTCAATCATCGGCATAACATAAACTCCCTGATGCGAAGAAGGAGAGAGCGGCGATCATAATTAGCACGCGGGCTCTCTGGCCGGTATATATGTGACAACGGCATGAACCCGTTCGTTTCGAGCGCCCAGGCAGAGCGACTAAAAGTTCTGCGGCATTAGCCCACGCCGTCAGCTACTGGATTACGCTGACAGCGCGTTCAACCTGGCTTATTTTGGCGGCATCTGGGTTGCCCTGAACGCGGGCAGCAATCTGCCCCTGTGCATCCAAAACAAACACAAACGCACTCGTACTGTCACGCGGAACGTCCAAAGCGGCTTCAAGGCTGGACTCATTTAACAGCCAGGTCTGTTCGTGATACCGCTCTGGTATTTTTGCCTTGGCGCGGCCAATCGCATCTTCTTCGCTCATAAAAAATGGCAGATCGATCGCCAATACATCACGGATGCGCACCATGCTGGGATCAATGTTTTCACGCAACGCATTCGCCCATAGGCGGGTGTCTTCGGCGGCATCCTTGCTCGGGGTGACGATAAGAATGGTTGGCTGGCCGATCAGTTGCGTAGACTTGATTTGAGCGCCTGTCAGCACGGTTGCCGTGAACTCGGGAATAGGAGTGCCTGACAATTGTGACCAAACCTGCAGGGGAGCCAGCGCTAACAGTGTGAGGGTAAGGGTAAGGGAATGCTTCATAGGGTTTTTGCCTTTGTATTTGCCACAGGCAGCTTACGCTAACACGTGAGGCACCAATAACTAGCCGAGGCCGCTCAGGGCTAAGCTATAGGTGGCAAGTCTGTTTCAGCAAGCAGGGCACTAAACATTTGCGTATCCAATGGGCGGCTTAAAAAATAACCCTGCCCTTCATCGCAGGAGACAGTTCTCAGCCACTGCAAATGTTCAGCGGTTTCGATGCCTTCGGCAGTTACCGTAAGAGACAGCGCACGGCCTAGGCCGATCATCGCCTCAATGACGGATTTATCTTCTTCGCTGTTGGCTAGCCGGTTGAGAAAACTCCGGTCAATCTTGAGGCCGTCAAACGGGAACGTACGCAGGTTATTGAGTGACGAGTAACCTGTGCCAAAGTCATCCATAGTGATGCGTATACCGAGCGCTTTTAAGGCTTTCATGATCTCGAGGGTGCCTACCGCATCTCCCAGCATGGTGCTTTCGGTAATCTCAAGCTCCAGCCGGGTAGGATCTATGCCCGTTTTCACCAGGTTGTTTTGAATACGCTCTACAACGTTGCTGCGCTTAAATTCGATCGGCGAGAGGTTAACGGACACAAACAGCCCTTCAGGCCAAGTTGCCGCGTGATTGCAGGCTGTTTCAAGTACCCAGTCGCCTAGTGGAACAATCAGACCGCTGTCTTCGGCAATAGGAATGAACATATCCGGCGGTATAAGACCTCTAACTGGATGCTGCCAGCGCACCAACGCTTCAGCACCCACCATCTCTCCGTCAGAAATGCGGTAGCGCGGCTGAAAGTGCAGGCGTAATTCGCCGTGCTTGATCGCAAAGCGCAGATCACTCTCCATACGCCGACGCTCAATGATCTTTTCATTCATGTCACCGGCGTAAAAGCGCCAAGTACTGCGCCCGGCAGCTTTAGCTTCATACAGGGCAATATCGGAGTAGCGGAGCAGCTCTGCTACCTCGCGGCCATCATTGGGCGCTAGCGCGATGCCAAAACTGGCTCCTACGAAGACCTCTTGCTCTTCGACTTTAATTGGCTGCTCGATAGTCTCCATAATGCGGGCGCACAAATCTTCAATTTCTTCTTGTGAGCCCATGGCATCCAGCACCAGGATAAACTCGTCGCCGCCCACCCGTGCCACCAGATCTCCGTTGCGTACACAGCCAGACAGACGCTTGGCTACTAGATCCAGGACTAGGTCGCCGACCGCATGACCCAGCAGATCATTCACCGGTTTGAACCGATCTAGGTCCAGGCTAATGACCACCAGCGGGTTATCTGCTGCGCTCAGAGAAGACAGTTTTTGCTCTAGGAAGGCTTGCAGGCGCGTACGGTTGGCTAAACCGGTCAACGGGTCGTGCTGAGACAGAAATTCAATTCGGCGTCGAGATTCCACCTCTTCAGTTACATCCGTTGCGGTGCCGCGAAGGCCGCCGCTCGCGATGGCGCGTGCCGAAAGGCGGGTGATGCGCTCACGCCCCTGGTCATCAAAATAATGACACTGCAAAGCAAGACGGGATTTACGGTTAGGCGTGCTCAACCAATGGGAGATGGTTTCTACCTCGGTGTGCAGCAAATCATCAATCACCTTGCCAATCCAACTCACTTTTGCCAGCCCGGTTACGGTTTCAAAACGTTCGGACAGATAGGTAAAGCGACCGTCGCCATCCACCTCCCAGACCCAGTCTGAACTGGCTTCGACTACATCGCGAAATCGCTCTTCGCTAGTTGCAAGCGCAGCTTCGCTGCTTTTGAGAGCCGCGTAACCAGCATCAAAAGCCTTGGCGGCAATAGTGGTACGCCGCAGGATGACCCAGGTCATCAGGCACACAATCAAACCTGCGAAGATGAGCAAGGGCAGGGCTAATTCCAGTAAACGTGTGCTGGGTTTTTCTGGCGTCCAGTAAAGGCTGCCTGCCGCACCGTTTTTTCCCAGCGCCAGAGTAGATCCCGCGCTGACTTCTGCAGCGGTGGCGATGTGCAGGTTTTCAACGCCATACGTTGTACCGAGTTGCTCGAGCATGGCGTTGTCGAGGAGGGTAACGAAAATCAGCACCGAAGGACGCCGATTGTCGGGCAACACCATGGGGTCAGAGCCCGGGCCAATCGCAATCGCCGCGAGCAGGGCAGGCATACCATCGATAGTGATAAATTCGCTTATTGGCGTTTCGGCATCTGCAACGCTTCTCGCGCGCTCAACAAATGGCAAAACTGGCTGGGCCAGCCATTGTGACGTCTCAACCGGTGCCATCTCGCCCTTGATTACCGTGTAAACGGTGCGGTCCAGATCGTCTATTACGAAGAGGCCATCAATGGCAAAGTCAGTGTAGAGCGTAGGCCCTAAGTTCTCTCGCACGAACGCCCATTAAGGATCTACTTGCAGGTGCAGATGAGCATAGGCTTCGCCCCAAATGCCGTAGTCGCTGAGTATCGTAGCCAAGGATTTTTCTAATGATTTAATCGCTGTTTCTGTATGGAATTCGCTTTCTTGGGCCTCAATACGGTCCAGGTCCTTGGCGATGTAAACCAACAGGTAGCTGGTGAGTACAAATATCGCCATCAGTAGAAATACAAACTTGAAGAGTGAGTTCCGTATTAGCGTTGCGCTTGATTGAGTAGGCGGGGCGGGAGAAATATCGGGGGGAGTGCTCGGCATCTAGGTTCACTCATAAAACAAGGGGCTATAACCTGGTTATCGGCCGAATCTGTCTGACATTAAGGTGCCATTTACACCGCTCATCGAATGTTACCGCCAAACACCTCTAAAACCGTTCTCACGACTGGCGCCGGCGTTTAAAACCACGCGCCAGGCGACCCAGCCTGACGCCATCCAGCGCGGATGGCCAGCAGCATGCGGCGAAACGTTTGATTCTGGCCACCGACGTAGTGGATGAAATGCCCGAGTGGCAACTCAAGGTTCTAGGTCTCCGCTCGGGCAGCAAATCCCATCACATCTCTTCGCGCACCTGGCCGTGGGCGAGCATCGCGAACAGTCCGGTACCACCCAGCACGTTACCTATGAGTACTGGGGAGATATGGTAAATCAGGGCTGTCAGTATATTCATATCCCCATTGAGCACTAACAAGAAAATCTCGTTCGACCCGGCGATCACATGGGTGAAACCGCCTACCGCGATCAGCCACGTAAACATGACGATAACCAAGACCTCCGATCCCTTCGCCGAAGGCAGCATCCACACCAGTGCCGCGATAAAAAAGCCGGCAGGAATAGCGCGCAAAAATGATTCGACGGGCGTTAGCGTTGCCACGTGTTGTGATAATTCGAGTACTGCGCCCAGCGTGTCTGCGGGGATAACGCCTCCATAGAGGCTAATGGCAGCCGTCATGAAGGTGCCAAACAAATTGGCCGCCAGCACCACCCCCCATAGGCGAGCAGTGCAATAAAACCGACGCCGAGAAGGCTGAGCCAGCATAGGCAGCACAACGGTGATGGTATTTTCAGTAAACAATTGCAGACGGCACAGAATCACCAGCACAAAACCAAAGGAGTAACCCAGGCTTTGGATCAAGACCAGGTAGGGGTGATCCGCGCCCAGCTTGGCTTGGATAATTCCCTCGGTGAGCACTGATGTCGAAATCCCAACCCCTGCTGCCACACCGGACCACCAGAGTGACGTGACCGGGCGTTTTAGCTCACCTTCGCCCTCGCGCAAGATAACGGCGTATACAGACAGCGCAGACAAACTGCCATGTTCGGTTACGGCTTCCCGTTCGCCCTCAGTCAGTGACTCTTCGCTGGGATTTTGGGGTCGGTTCCTGGCCTCGCGTTCGCTAACCGGCTCGCGAGGCTCATGTTGGTCTGGCGACGTCTCGGAGGGTTTGGTCCGAGCGTTACTCTGATCAACTTCGTCATGCTTCATTCAAGCGTTCTCCTGCTACCCAATACGGGTATAAATTGTTGCCGGCTATGGCCGTATTGATCGGCAAAACCGGTTATTACAACCGTTATAGAACTGCAGAGAAGCAAGCGCCGAGGAGTATCTTCATGCCGGCGTCGCTGTCCAAACGCAGAGTTAGAGTGCGCTCAGACAAATCAACTTGGGTCTTTATCATGCTCTCGTTCCAGCGCCTCAGCTTTTTGCGCAGCAGGTCGCGCCAGAATACGCTGTAAATAGGATTCAATATGGGGGAACTGGCTTAGGCCGCGGCTTTCGCTGATTTTCTCAAACACGAAGGAGTTTAGTATGTCTGCGCCAGAAAACTGCGCCCCGGTCAGATAGTCTTTGTTAGCCAACTCGTCATTCACGTAGGTCAGCACGTCCAGCATCTGCTCGCGCGCAAAGTCACCCAAAAAGCACTTCTGGCTGCTGTCGGCGCTCAACAGATAGAGCGTAATGAGCGGATAAGCAGCAGTGCCTTCTGCAAAATGCAGCCATTGAATATAGCGCCCGTGCTCAGGCGTATTCACTGCAGGCGCCAACGTGTCTGCACCGTAACGGCTGACCAGATAATCAACAATGGCGCCGGACTCCGAGAGCACAAGATCGCCATCCTGAATCACCGGCGACTTGGCCAGGGGATGTACGGCTTTGAGCGCAGCGGGGGCACGGCGAGTGACACTGTCGCGTTGATAGGCAACCAGTTGATACTCAATGCCGAGCTCTTCCAGTAACCAGATAATGCGCTTGGAACGAGATTGGTTCAGGTGATGTAAGGTGATCATATTCGACGCTTCCGCTGTTTTCTAAGAGAGGTGGGGCATGGATCAAGCTTTCATCGTATCCACATTTGCCTAGTGTTGAATACCTATGTTGAGCCAAGACGCGACACCTAAATATGATTTGCTTATTTTGGCTACGCTCTCTGGCACCACTGCAGTAGCTTGCGGTCAATCAGATATATGCACTCTGATTGGTTACCAAGGAAGCCGCCCAATGTCCGATGCCGCGCCACACGCAAACCTGCCGCCCGACCTGCATTACGTTGATGACAGCCAGCCCGGCATTAGTCGCAAAAAATGGCGGGATAAGTTCAGGTATTTTGATGCCAAGGGAGAGCGCATTACAGACAAAGCCGAGATCAGCCGGCTCGACTCGCTCGCCGTACCACCTGCGTATACCGACGTGTGGATATGCACTGACCCGCGTGGCCACCTGCAAGCCACCGGCCGGGACGTCCGAGGCCGCAAACAGTACCGCTATCACCCACGCTGGCGCGAGGTGCGCGACGCGGACAAATACGCGCGTCTGCAGGAGTTTGGTAACGCGCTACCTAAGCTGCGTAAACAACTGGAAGCACAACTCACCGAACGAAAATTCACCCGCGAAAAGGTCTTGGCTACTGTGGTGATGCTGCTGGATGCCACGCTGATTCGCGTTGGCAACACCCAGTACGCCAAGGCCAACAAGTCTTACGGACTAACGACCCTGCGCAACCGTCATGTGGATATCAAGGGCAGTGAGATCCAGTTTCAGTTTCGGGGCAAAAGTGGCGTAGAGCACCAAATCACAGTGAAAGACCGTCGCCTGGCCAATGTGGTGAAACGCTGCATGGAGATACCGGGGCAGGACCTTTTTCAATATCTGGACGAAGAGGGTAATCGTCACACCGTCAGCTCCTCCGACGTGAACGACTACCTGCATAGCCTCACCGGGGCCGACTTCACCGCCAAGGACTACCGCACCTGGGCCGGCACCGCTATGGCGTTGGCCGTTTTGCGGGAGTTGGAATGGCAGCCAGAATCCGACGCCAAACGGCACGTTGTTACCATGGTCAAAGACGTTGCCAAACAACTGGGCAACACCCCGGCAGTCTGCCGCAAATGTTATATCCATCCAGCCGTGCTGGAGCATTTCAGCCTGGGCGAGTTGTCTAGCCTGCCCAAGCCGCGCGTGCGAAAAGGGCTGAAGGCCGAGGAGGTTGCGCTGGCGATGTTTCTGGAGCGGTTGAATGAAGAACTGCCAAAGAAAAAGTCGAAGGCGAGTTAGGTCTCATCCGGATCAGGTATTACCTTTTCTAATTGCGGATATGCCCATTCAACAAAAGCCCGCATGCGTGGTGAGAGCTGAAGCGAATGCGGGTAAACCAGGTGAATCGGCAAGTCTGCCGGTTCAAAGTCTTTGAGTACCCTGACCAAGCGCCCATCGGCTAACTCATTGATCACTTGATAATGCATGAATCGCGCAATGCCAACGCCTTGCACGCAAGCCTGGCTGGCGGCGCGGATCTGGTTACAGGTCAGCCTTGGGGTAACTTCTGCGGCCAGTTGTTTGTCGTTGTGCCGGAAGTACCAGTGTTTACCTTGGGATGCCACCATGATGCATGCGTGGTCTTGCAGCGCTGCAGGGTTATCTATCGCGGTAGTAGTGCTGAGGTATTCGGGGCTGGCGCAGGTCACCAGCCGGGTGGCACCTACCTTGCGCGCAACCATGGCAGAATCGGGCAAATGGCCGATGCGCAAGGCAAGGTCCAGCCGCTCATCCAGCAGCGGCAGCAACTGGTCGTTCAAGCTCAGCTCAACGCTCAACTCGGCATGCGTTCTGAGAAATTCATTCACCAGTGGCGCAAGGTAGCGTTGGCCAAACTCAACCGGCGCAGTCATGCGCAGCAGGCCGCGAATACGGCCGTCCTGCGCCTCCAAACGCTGCTCCATATCGTCAAAGTCCGCCAGCGTGCGGCGGCTCCAGGCCAGGTATTGAGTGCCTTCGTCGGTCAGCGCCATGCGCCGGGTGGTGCGGTTCAACAAGCGTACGCCCAGGTAACGCTCCAACCCGGCAAGCGAGCGCACCAGCGAAGCCACCGACTGGCCAGTCGCATCGGCAGCCGAGCTCAAGCTGCCGTGATCGACAATACGAACAAAATTGGCCATTGCCTTGAGCCTATCCATCACCACCTTCCGATTTGTGCATTTAGTGCATAGGTATTGTCAGGCTCACACCATAGGTCAAACAGGCCGCCCAGCGGACACTGTAGCGACTGATGTCAACTGGAGTGCCCAACCCATGAATCCCCCAGCAAACCCCGCCCGCATTCTTGCCTACGACCATATCGGAATTCGCGTCAGCGACAAATCCCGCGCGATCAATTTTTACCAATCACTTGGCTTTGTCGAGAGCGCAAGCTTCCCGCAGTTTGAAGCCAACGAAATGCTCAGCGCCGATGGCGTGCGCATCAACCTCATCTTTAACGGCACACGCACCGCCAACGCACACAACGCATTGCTGGATTCGCCCATAAAGCTGCCGGGTATCACGCACCCTGCCTTTATCGTCGACGACCTGCAGCGGCTGCAAACTTGGCTGGGCGAGCAGGGCATCACCATTACCGAAGGCCCACACCCGATCGGCCCCAGACGGGTAGCGCTCTTTATCCGTGATCCCGACGGCAACGTTCTTGAATTCAACCAACTCATCACCGGAGACGCCCAATGAAACTCTATGACCTAGAACCCTCAGGCAACTGCTACAAAGTGCGGCTGTTCGCCTCGCTGATAAACCTAAACCTTGAATTGGTCGCGGTAGACTTTGTAAACGGTGAGCACAAAAAGCCGCCGCTCTTAGATCTCAACCCACTAGGCCAACTGCCAGTGCTGCAAGACGGCCCGCTTGTGCTGAGAGACTCGCAAGCGATTCTGGTGTACCTCGCCGGCAACTATGGCGGCCTAGCTTGGTGGCCATCGGACCCGAAGGGTCAGGCAGAGATCATGCAGTGGTTGTCTTTCGCCGGCAATGAAGTAGAGCACAGCGTATGCGCCGCCCGTCTGGTCACCCAGTTTGGTAATGACCTGGACAAGCCCGCTGCATTAGCGAGGGCGGAGGTAATTCTGCCAATACTGGACGCGCACCTTGCCCAGCACGACTGGCTAGCGATAGGCCGCCCCACCATTGCGGATTGCGCGGTGTACCCCTATGTAGCACTGGCACCGGAGGGTGATGTTGATCTAACGCCTTATCGCCATATTGCGCGGTGGCTTAAAAGGGTAGAGGCGTTGCCGGGGTATTTGGCTAAGCCTTGAGCGAATAACGGAGCAACGTTTAAACGCCGGGGTTTGGTCGATTAATGACTAACCCCGGTCGGCCGACTGAACTATGGAGCGGACAAACTCAGTGGGAATCCTTACATGTCGCGGCTGATCCAGCGAGGGGCGCAGCAGAATAGCGTCACCAAAGGACCAGACCACATGGACATTACGCAGCGTGCAGTCCTCAGCTATGCCAAGTTCGCTCAGGTCGCGGTCGCAGAAAGAAGGATCAAGCATGATTATTTCTGCTTCATAGGCGCCAAGGCCTAAACCGTTCACTGTTTTTTCGGGCAGCGTAGTCAACGCTCCGCTGTATGCAGTAATTAATATTCCGAAGAATAAGCTGAAATGAACAGCCGCGCGCCACCCGCCAAAATGGGCCAATGAACAAACCGTCACAAACGCTGCGATTAGGACCGGTATCGTCCAGATAATGATGGTTTGTAAGAGTGGGGCAAGCTTGCCAATAACCGGCGCGCTGTTTTTAAGAACAATCAGCAAGAGCACCACGAAGACAAGCTGTGAGATATAAGCGACCCAAGTGAAAGCGAAGATGCTATTGCGATGCAGGTAGAAACGCCACTTTACAAGAACACCGAACAGCAGGGCGGTAAAGGCGGGCCAGAGAAACACGGTCCATAGGATGTAGCGTTTATCGACCAGCAGGGCGGTGAACAAACCTAGAGCGCAAAAACAGAATGGGCCTAAGTAAACTAACCCGACCATTTGCCAAAAAGCGCTATTGCGCTTGTCTTCAGCGCTGGGCCATGCGGCTTGAATACCCTCCTTAATAGCTTTGGTATTCAGGAATAAATGGAACACCATTGCTCCGGGCATAAACATGGCTGCTACCACGACTCCGACTATGGCAAAGCCAATGACGGCTGCTGCTAATAAGAGCGATGAGAACTGGAACAAATCAAAGCTGGGGTAAAAGCGATTGCGGTAAAAGTAAAGCAGGAATATGCCGAACCCCAGCAATGGCGGCACGGCCTTGGCTAGCAGGGAGGCATGCTTGCTTATGAAGGTTTCAGAGCTTATAAGGAAAACATCAATAGCGTCCTCACTCGGCGGGCGATCCTTCCATTTCTGCATGTGGCTTCCTTGCTGATGTATTGAGCCAGGATCATATCCTTATCGGTTGCCGGCGAGCTATCTTGGTGGTGCTCTACATGGCCGCAAGATGCCCGCGTCAACATGTATATATTTCGCGATTTTCTAGACACGTTAAGAAAACATGCCTAAAAAAACGGTTTTTTTAAACATGTACATAATTTTCGAGGTCCGTGAACCTAAAATAGCGCAACACCTTATTTTGGGTTTACGTTTAACTTGAATTAGCGGTGTGGAGTGTCAGGCATTCATCCCGGAAGCGATTCCGCCCCAGACAGCGCTGCAGTGCGGGAGCGAGCTACATATGCGGACGAATTAAGCCATGCTCGCACTGGGCAGGCTTTAAGCAATACGCACGATGCTGTCAGACGCCAAGCTGTTTCTGTGCAGCTAGGTGGGTAAAGAAGCCGCATCCTGCGCGAAACCGGCGAGCATCCACATTTGCTCCTATAGCGTTGAAGGGGCAGGGGTGTGAGTTGGCCGGGTGTGGTTAGGCAGTGCTGAAAACCACCTCCGACCACGTCATGTCACAGAAGCGACGGCTAATTGATTCCCTGATATGCGCCAAGGCGCTATCCTGCTGGCACTCAATACAGGACAAGTGCATGAATTATCAGCCGCCCTTCACATTGACCCCCGCAAGCGTGCGCCTGGTGGCCGACATCAGCGAAACTTTGGGGCGCGTGTCTGCACACATGAGTCAGGAGCGAGCACTGCGGCTGCGACGAATCAATCGCATACGGACTATTCAAGGCTCTCTGGCCATTGAAGGCAACACACTGAGTGAAGCGCAAATTACTGCGATCCTTGAGGGCAAGCGAGTTCTGGCTCCACCCCGCGAAGTGCAAGAAGCCCGCAATGCTATCAGGGCTTACGAGGGGCTGGCCAAGTGGCAACCGGCGAACGAAAAGCATCTATTAGAAGCCCATTCACTCATGACCTACGGGCTGGTGGATGACCCGGGTGTTTATCGTCAGGGCGGCGTGGGCGTCATGCAGGGCGATAAGGTTATCCATATGGCGCCGCCTGCAGCAAGGGTTGGCGTGCTGATACAGCAACTGCTTGAGTGGCTATCAGAAAGTGAGCACCATCCCCTCATCGTGAGCAGTGTATTCCATTATGAATTTGAGTTTATCCATCCATTCAGTGACGGCAACGGTCGAATGGGGCGCCTGTGGCAAACCTTGGTGCTGAGCGGTTGGAACCCCTTGTTTGCGCATATCCCCGTGGAGAGCCTGATTCATGAGCACCAGAACGACTACTATCAAGCGCTGAATCAGAGCACTTTAAAAAGCGACTCAGCGCCTTTTATCGAGTTCATGCTGAGTATGTTGCAGCAAGCGCTGACACAAGTTGCTGAATCGCACACCCCCCAAGAAAGCCCTCAACATACCCCCCAAGTTAAACGGCTGCTGCTCGTATTGCGGGGCGATATGAGCCGTGAAGAGTTGCAGCAAGCGCTAGGGCTGAAAGACCGTAAATCCTTTCGAGAGCGCTATCTGCAACCGGCTTTGGCCGCTGGCTTGATTGAAATGACCCAGCCAAACCAGCCCAATAGCAAATTACAGCGCTATCGTGTGACTGAAAGCAGTGCAGCCATCCGCCTACAGACAACACCGCACAGATAATGCAAAGTAGGTCACAATGAAGCCGGCCCGAGCACACGGGCCTGACCGCCTTCTTGCTGACAAGGATTTTGGAGAGAACGTGTCTGAATTGAAGCAGTTGACCGAACAAGTCCTTGCGTTCCGTGATGAGCGCGACTGGAAGCAATTCCACAACTCCAAAGACCTGGCGCTCTCGCTGGTGCTGGAAGCGACCGAAGTGTTGGAGATCTTCCAGTGGAAGCAGAACAAGGACGCAATCGATAGCGTGGCCACCGAACGCAAGCAGGATCTAGCCGACGAGCTGGCCGATGTTTTTTACTACACGCTGCTCATGGCCAACGACCTTGGCATCGACTTGGGTAAAGCGCTCGAAGCCAAGATCGAAAAGAACAACGCCAAATACCCCGTAGATAAAGCCAAGGGCTCCGACAAGAAATACACGGAGCTATGACGCTTGATCATCTATCAGACAGACAAACAGCATTTTCTGGATGATGTATTCAAGCGCGATATCGAAGAAATCGTGCTGGACTCCTTTCGCAACCGCACTGGCAGGAGCGTCTCCAAAGAAGAGATTCGCTCCTGGGCCTCGTCGCTGAATTACATGGGCAAGGTGCTCAACGACGATGCGATCCCCAATGACTGCGGCGTCGCCATCGAGTACATGATTCCGCAAACGGCCAAGCGGGTTGATTTTCTGCTTACTGGCAAGAATCACGAAGACAAGGATTGCGTCGTCATCGTCGAGCTCAAACAGTGGGAGTCGGCGCGCAAGACCAGCAAAGACGGCATCGTATCCACCCGCTTTGCCCGTGGCGAAGCAGAAGTAGGCCATCCCTCATACCAGGCTTGGTCCTACGCTGCCTTGCTGGAAGGTTACAACGAGGCGGTATATGACGGCGGCGTCCAGTTGCGCCCCTGTGCTTACCTGCACAATTACGCCGACGCCAAAGGTCCGATCAACGATCCTTTCTATGCCGCACACATTGAACGCGCGCCGGTGTTTCTCAAGGGAGATGCGGAGCGAGATCGCCTGCGGCAGTTTATCCAGAAGCACGTCAAACACGGCGATAAGGGCAACACGCTCTTTCTGATCGAAGGCGGGCGAATAAGACCATCCAAAAGCCTGGCAGACGGTTTGCTCGGGTTGCTTAAGGGCAATCAAGAGTTCGTACTGATCGATGACCAAAAGCTGGTCTACGAGAATGCCCTGAGCCATGCCAGAGCAGTGAGAGAGAAGGGTAAGCGGGTTTACATCGTCGAAGGTGGCCCGGGCACCGGCAAGTCGGTAGTAGCTGTGAACCTGTTGGTAGGGCTCACCAGTGCTGGAATGGTTGCCAAGTACGTGACCAAAAACGCAGCCCCCAGAGCCGTGTACGAAGCGCGCCTGGTCGGCTCGTTCAAGAAGACCTACATATCCAATCTGTTCGTGGGCTCTGGCGGCTTTACCGAAACGGGCAGCAATGAGTTTGATACCCTGGTAGTGGATGAAGCGCACCGTTTGAATGAAAAGTCCGGCCTTTATGGCAACCTCGGTGAGCATCAGATCAAGGAGATCATCAATGCCGCCCGGTTCTCGGTGTTCTTCATCGACGAGTCGCAGATCGTCACGCTCAAGGACGTCGGCAAGAAAGAAACCATTCGCCAATGGGCCGCAGAACTCGGTGCGACCGTAGACGAAGGCGCGCTCGAATCTCAGTTCCGCTGCAGCGGCTCGGAGGGCTACCTGGCATGGCTCGATCACACGCTGCAGATACGCGAAACCGCTAATGACAAGCTGGACGTCGCCGAATACGACTTTCGCGTGGTCGATTCGCCGAAAGAGCTCAAAGAGCTGATTCTTGAGCGGAACCTCGATCGAAACCGCGCGCGCATGGTTGCTGGCTACTGCTGGAAATGGCCAAGCAAGAAAAATTCCGCCGCCTACGATATAGAAATGCCAGAACACGGTTTCCAAGCACGCTGGAACCTCACCAAAGACGGCGGGCTGTGGATGGTCTCTGAAGACTCGGTGCATGAGGTCGGCTGCATCCACACCTGCCAGGGGCTGGAAGCAGACTATATCGGGGTCATTGTGGGTGATGACTTCATAGTACGTGACGGCCAGGCGATTACTCGGCCAGATAAACGCGCTTCGTCCGACCGCTCAATATCAGGCCTGAAGAAGTTGGCCAAAACCGACCCGGAACTCGCCAAGGCAAAAGCCGACGCCATTATCAAGAACACCTATCGCACATTGATGACCCGCGGGATGAAGGGCTGCTACGTCTACTTCACTGATGCAGAAACCGCAGCTTTCTTCCGTAACGGATTGGTTGGCACAAACATGCAGGCGAGCGCTCATAACAATGACCAGTCAAATAAGCCGTTAGCCCAAAATGCGACTGACCTGCCTTTTACAGTCATACGCGGAGAGGAGGGTAGGTCTAACCTACGTACCGTCCCGTTGATCCCTTTGCAGATAGCCGCTGGCTCGTTTTCGGAGGCACAGTCACTGGATACCGACGTAGATGAGTGGGTCGAACTCCCCGAAGGCATCAGTGCAAGCGAGGGCCTATTTGTCGCGCAGGTAATTGGCGAATCAATGAATCGCCGTATACCCAATGGCGCATGGTGCCTGTTTCGAGCGAATCCGAAGGGCACGCGTCTGGGCAAGATAGTAGTCGCACAGCATCGCAGCATTGAGGATGCAGAGACAGGCGGCAGCTTTACGGTTAAGAAGTACTTCAGTGAGAAGGTCGCGACCGAGGATGGGGCAGGGTGGGCCCATCAGCGTATTACGCTTTTGCCGGAGTCTACGGATAGTTCCTTTCAGCCGATTGTGGTGGGGGCTGAGGAGCAGGATGAGGTGAGGGTGTTGGCTGAACTTGTTGTGGTTTTGGTTTAAGCGAACGACTGCTTTCGGCCAGAAGCAGCCTATCGCACTCAGCCGCATCAGCCCAAGCGGCCGACCGGGCTAATAGGGGCAGGGCAAAAGACAAGAACTGACCCCATTTTTTGACCCCATTTTTTGCGTGCTGCAACTCGATTGCCTTGCATCCCACTTATGTGTTAACCCTTGCTTAGGTAAGAAAGAGACCTTCAGCCATCAGGGATCACCATGAGCAAGAAGAAGCACGAACTCATTCCTCTCCTAGATTACCTGCGCATTCACCGCGTTATCCGCAGCGTTTTAGACTCTGCCGGTGCAACAACTGACCGTGCATGCTGGTTCTTCAGCGTCGCAGGAGCAGCAATCCTTCGTCATCACTACGGAAAAGATGCCCAGCCACTTGCTGGGGCTGTTTGTTTTATGGTCAATGAAGAGGGGGCTAATGTTTTGTGTTTCGCCACAATCGATGGTACCGAAATACATAGTTCCGTCGATGCTTTTCATGCAATGGTTGCCTGCGGCGACCATCTAGTCGATTTCATGAGCCCGATTTTTAACGAGCACGCCATCTCTTTAGGGCTCGGAATTATTCCCCCGTCAAAATCTTTCCAGCGTCTTATAAAGACTATGAGTGGCTCACATAATGCGCTGAGATTCGAAGGAGATTTTTTCTTTGATCCAAATATCAAGTTAACTGAACACCTGATAAAACAGATCGCTCAAAGCCAGTTTCAGACCGATTTGATACAGGCATGCATTGCTTGGTATCGAAGACCCCCGAAGCCCATTCCATCAACACTTACGGTAGGCGATGAGAAGAGTGAAATTCGGAGGGTGAAACTCAAGGATGCAGCTGTCGAAGGGGCTTGGTAGCAGAAAAAACGGGCCCTCAGGCCAGTAGGAGCAATCTTGAAAGATTCGAAAGGCGTACGCACCCCCGCCAGGAACATCAGAAGTCTATTTGCAGCAACTCAATAAACCCAATCCCTGATTAAGGATTGATAACGCGGCCTGAGCTTAATCGTCTCAGCGCAAACCCGCCCCGGGTCAATTGCTGGCATTTACGTCAGGCTGCCACCGGCCAATAGCCGTCGGTAAGACCCTTAAATAGATCTGTCCCTTTTTCGCGCCTTTTTCGGGCAGTCTAGGAGTGTGGAATCAAAGACCTAGAGAATTCGCTGAAGCACTTGAGCTTCTCGTTAGAAACTGGTTCCACTCCGATCCAACAATGCTATTGCTGGACTCTTGGTAGTTTTCCGCATTGCACACATTATGCGTCGCAATTGGAAGTCTCGGAGCGATTAGTAAACGCGCCACCTCGGTATCCGAGGCCGATGCGAGTCACGCTTGCTCCAACCTTCTGTATGAAATTCAGGGCGTATTCATAGCGCAGCTTTGCATGGACGGTTGCTCTCGCTTCGACAACTTCTAGTGAACCCGCAGCCAATTGCGGTTTAATTAGGTCGAACTCAGTGCCGCTCAACACACCGTCGTTTTTGGCCACAAATGTTCGCCAGGTTACTTTTTCCGACGATCCTTGTGCCGGGAGCCCTAGACAAGTAATTTCTTTGGGAGAGGTTTCGGCAAAACAATAAAGGCCGCTATTGATGTCGCTTTCCTCGAGAGTGCTTACTTCGAAGACATTGAGCTTCAACGCTGTGAACGGCCGCAACTCTTTGCTGCTGCCCACAAAGGCAACTGTGTTCTGCCCGGGCTCCATGTCGCAGGCGGGCGTTGCACATACCCACCATTCACTGTTGAGCTTGAATATATGACCGCAATCGAGATGCCCATTGCCGGTTATCACGGGAAGAGTCGATATATAGCTGTTGAAGTGTGTCGCTGCGGATCTGAGAGCATCGGATTCTGTTAGGTCAACGCCGTAATGGTCAGCGAACGTGTCGCCAGTGGCAATATCTGTCGCGTGAATAAGCTCTCCGAATGCGACGATTGCCGGTTCGATCAGTGTGCCGAGTGCTTCTGCCTGTCGGTTCAGATGATCGCGGACCAGAGCCGCTCGCCCTTCCGCAGCCCCAGCGTTGCGTATCAAATCGTAAAAATAGGCGAAAACCTGTGCCTTCGAGAGAGTGCGGTCCTCTGCTTCAACACCGTTACAGCTGATCTCATGTCTGATTTTTGCCGACAGTAGTCGTGACGGAGAGGGTTGCCAGGCTTCTAAAGCGGACTCAAGTTCTGTAATCAAATCCTGATGATTTTTCTCGACGAAAGTAACAAAGCCACGTCCTGTTCGTAGCCATAGTCTGTCGTCTTTTTGGGTCCAGGTGAGGCCTTCGAAAGCTTCTGCCGTAAAATTATCTTTCAGAGCCTTTTCGAATCTCGCGATGGCCCAGAACGCAAAAGCTTTCTTGTTGCGCCCTTTTAGGCCGATATTCTCTGCCCAGCTGTGAAGTCTTGAGAGAATACCCTCGCCACTCATATAGCGCCTTAGCTCATCTCCACAGTTCACCGTCGGGTGCCGAAGCCGTAAATAGGTTCCGGTATCGAAATACTCCGACAGGTCCTTTGGATTGAATTTCTCTTCCGCATTCAGCTCGTCGAGCTGTTCTTCGAGTCCGGCTATTAATGCTAACTCTGTGTTGAACTCTTCCGATAGCGGCTTACTTAGACTGATGAGACAGCTATGGAACACGTCTTGAAGCTCAGGTTCCTGAGTGTGGACGACAACAAGGTTAAAGTGCTGGTTGCGTAGAACAGCTCGTATGATGTCACGAGCCATTGCGCCGCCGAGACCGGTTCCAGCACCCTCGAGATTGTAATCAAGGATAAGGAGATCTGACTGATGTAAATGATCTGCGGTGGCGTCGGGGGCGTCATGTATATCAAGGATCAATGCAGGCTTTTTCTTTCTAAACTGGCTTATGACGCTCAGCGCTCCTGCTGGATCGTCTTGCCAGCTTTTCTCCGAAGATCTTGCCTCAAGCTCCCTGTCTCGAGTTGACTCTGGGAGCGCATTGTTCAAGATCTCGTCCCACGTGGGGTATTGGTCGTCCACGATCAATACCGAGCGAATGGGATCGATGAAAGCTTCCCTGATGAGGTTTTGCAATGTTGTCATTGTCCGAATTCCGCTCCCTTGAAATCGATAATGAAGTTTGCACCTGGCAGAAGCCGAAATTTTTTCTCACTCGCATAGCGTATGGAGTGACCACTGACGGTCAGGTTCATACGGCAAAGGTATAGGCCGATACCTCGCCCGCCGTTCATTTTCCGCGTGAAGAACATACGGAACAGATTTTCCTGGTCAAGTGGATCCACGCCGGGGCCGTTGTCCGAAACAGCTATAGCCCCATCAATGGTGTCAAGCCGAATAAGCGGGCCCTTTATTTCGCGGTGAATGAGCCAGTAAATGCTGTTGTTTACAAGGTTTATAAAGACTGGAAGCAGTCGCGAAGGCTGCTCATCCACAGAGAACGCCCGGAACGCATCGGACGCTTCGATATTGATTCCACGTGTCCGGATCACGGAGGCAAAAAAGGTGTGCAGATAGTCGATGATTTCCTCGCCAGAAATCCTTCTCCGGACACGTGTGCCTGAGAGCTTCAGCGGCGCAAGGAACTCTAGCTGCTGGCTTAGCCCTTCGAAGCCGAGTTCTATCTGTTCAGTTCCTGCAGGGGAGCCAGCGGCTCTCACTTGTCGCAGGCCTGTGCGGATGAGCTGTTCGTTCGTATGGAGCTCGTGCCCGAGAATCTCGACGGTAATGCCTAGCTGAGCAACTTGGTTGAGCTTGTTCAGTTCATCGCGTAGCTCAGAATTCTCCGCGGTCCCTTGCCGGGCAATCAACTCTACATCGATGTTCGCTTTAAGCAGTTCCAGTGTGTCGATATACGACAGGAAAATCCCTTCGTTCTCTTCATCGATCGCGTGGCGCAGGGTGCTGAGTTTTTCCAAGGCTTCATTCAGGTCGCAAAGTCCATTCTCCACCTGGGTCAGGATCGGACCTGACTGCTCATGAAAAACCTTGTTCCGACTGGAAAATAAGGCCTCGATGCGAGCCTTTTCCGTATCTTGCAGCTCATCGACCTCTTTCTTCCAGCGTCGTGTGCGAGCATGAATTTGCCCGGCAAGCTGGTTTATGTGCTGAACTACAATCTCTTCCGGTTTTGCGGGTTTTATTCTTTCCAAAGCCTCCTTTCGGACTTCCACCATCTCAGAAAGAAGACTTTGCATGTTTGCGTAAAGCCGCCGGAACTGCCGATAATCGTCTTCGGCGGTGCCGAGGTTGGAGGTTGCGCCGACAACTCTCAGCGCAGAAATGCGTTCGTCGAACTCTGTAAACGCTGCCTGAGCGCGCATAATGTCCGCTTCAGATTGAAGGGCCAGCTCCGACCGATACGCTGTCATCTCTTCTGCTAGATCTAGAACCAGAGGGAGGTTTCTTTTGAGCTGTGCTCTGAACCTCTTGCGGTTCCGCTTGGCCAGTTCTTTTCGTTCTTGCTCCGCTCGAGCCTTGCGGTTGCGATCCTTGATATCTTGCAGTTCAGTCTGACGAGCGTCTGACTGCGTGCCGAAGTAGTCCCGCGCCGAAGTGCGGAGGATATTGACGACTATGGTCCTGAGGGCCTTAGTCGCACGATTGTCGATGAAGCCCTCTCGGCCAGCCTTGTCCCGAAGGTTGGGGTTTTGCTCTCGAGACAACGCGACTCTGCCGAACATACGTCGCGCGTTCCAGAACTCGCGACCAACGCTAATGCTGCGGCGCTGTTCAATCTCGAAGAAGTCGCTGTCGACTCGGCCGTAGGGAAGGATGCGTAAGCCGTTGCGATAGATAAGAAACCCAGAATATCGGTCCGCTAATTCATTCAGTCTTGCATGCTGGTCGTCGGTATGGGTCGAGTTTTCACGCTGCCTTTCATAGGTCGAAAGATGAATCGAGAACGGCCCCACGAACGTTTTTGGGCCGTGAGGTGGTTTGTAATCGCCAGGTGGCTTGATCTCATAGTCGGCTCCGGTTTCCCGCCATTCGCCGAACGCCTTGATCTGTCCTCGGAATATGCCGTCGGCATCGATATTCCCACTGATGACGTGCTCCATGTCGTCAGTGGTGTCGCGAGTGAGGCGGTCCAAGTCCCTTCCAATGATAGGGTTGGGCACTCCATCCGTCCAGGTAACCACTTCGTAGTCGAATTCTGGGTCGAACGCGTTCGTTTCGTTTGCTGCGGCACTGACGAACGGGTCAGTGAAGGCAGAGAGGGTCGCAAAGAAAGTGTCACGTATGCTTCTGGTTGAGCTGTCAGGGGCGATGCTCGGTAGTTGGGCACGGAGGTCGTAATTGATGTCCGACACAAACATCGCTGTGCCGCTAGCAGCTTCGCCGCTCCAAACCCGCCACTTTGAGAAATGGCGCTCATCGAAACGCGCTTTGATTAGGGTGCCCACGATTTCCTCGGACGGCTTTGTGGACGATGGATCCGTCTCTTGCCTCAGAGCATCGTACGCCGCCCATGCTTGGCTCAGCCTTTGGGTTCTCTGAGGATCTTTCTTGCCGCCCCAAACATTGTCTGTGAGGCTGTCGAACAGCTCTGGAAGCTGGGAAGATAGCTCCACTGTCTCGCTGAACTCCGTTACAGGAATCTGAATGTCGGACAGGATGAGAAACGGGTTTTCGAATATTCGCCAGTCGATTAGCGCGGCTACAAAGTCGCATTCTCTGCGTTTGGATATGATCAGCAGTAGCGGACCCAGATTGGCCGACGAAAGGCGCCCGATACCTTTCTGGCCTTGTTTCGACCGCTTCGTCAGCCCGTTTCGGTCCTTTTCGTCCGCAACGTGCCCATCATATTTTGACTCGGTGCCCACTACGAGCCATCGGTCGACGAACTCTTCTCGGCTCATACCGTGGCCGTCGTCAAGAACTGCGGCTACAGGTTCATCGCCATCGAAAATATGTAGCCCAACCGTTCGCGCGTAAGCGTCGTATGAATTTTTCCAGAGTTCGGAGATGGCTGTTGGACAATCGGCGATCTGCTCTCGCCCGAGGTGGTCAATCGTCCTTGCCTGTGTTTTAAAGGAAAGGGTTTCGATCATGCGACCTTCGCAACCTTTCCCGAGGCTCTTGCGGCAAGAGCGGCCGTTTTTAGCGGCTCAAGCAGTACCCTAGCGAGCTTAACAGGCACCGCGTTTCCGACCTGCACTCCTCCTGCCATTAAGCCGCCTTCGAAATTGTACCAGTCCGGAAATGACTGAAGGCGCGCGGCCTGGCGCAAAGTGATCCCGTGATGCTCCGTTGGGTGAACGAAACGGCCTTTCGAAGGGTTGATACACGCTGTGGTCATTGTTGGCCCAGGGCGGTTTGGATCAATCCTGCCATAAACGTCCCGATGCCCGGAGTGGGTTTCATGGCACGGAAGCACCCGACCGGAGTCGCAACGTGATCCACCGTTTGGCGGCGTGCGTTTAAATGCATCCAGAAGTTCCTGTCCGTGCTGCATATGGATGTCGTTTGGATCGTGTTCAGAAGGTGCCATTTTGAATACAACAGCCGCTGATACCCATGCAGGCAAGTCCGATTGCGCGTCAGGAGCAGCATGGGTAGCGGCGGGAGGCCAAGCCGGTGGTCCTGATAGCTTCTTCTTGTCGTATCCGAGAATGAAAACTCGCCGCCTGCTTTGGGGTACGCCGTAGTCTCTGGCATTCAGGATTTGTGGCTCGAGAACGCCGTATTCTGCTGAGGCGGCGAGCATATAGAAAGCTTCTAAGTGTTTTGCGTGCCTCGGCCACAATAGGCCAGGCACGTTCTCAACCAAAAAGAATGTTGGCCGCAAGACTCGGACGTACTCGAAATACTTGAGAAGCAGTTCGTTACGCGGATCGTTTACGCCAGCGTCCTTTATTCTATGTGTGGAAAAGCCTTGGCATGGCGGGCCTCCCAGCAGAATGTCGCACCCGAATTCGTCGAAACCGACTTTTTTACGGACCGCATGAGGGTCTAGCGCCGTAATGTCGTCTTCAAATAGCTGAGTTTTCGTAACCTTAGAGTCGATCAGGTTGGATCGGTAGGTGGCGCAGGCATGCTTATTCCATTCGACAGCGGCTGTTACTTTTATGCCTGCTTGGTAAGCGCCTAAAGAAAAACCGCCAGCTCCGGCGAACAAGTCGCATGCGAGCACGTGGGATTTGCTTCCGTTACCACGTGCAGGCTTGCCGAAATTATTTCTCTTTTTCGTCAACTGCCACTCCTATTGGCCCTTGCGCCGGTCTTTAAGCTCCTTTCGGTCACCACAGTTCCAGCTGCGTCTAGAGCAAGCAAAAAAACGCTTTCATTTCCCTGTTTTTGCCGGTTGAGCCGCATTAGCTATTGTCGTCCTTGCGGGAGCTACTACTAGATTTAGATAAAGCGTGTATACCCTTTCGGATCGCTTAGGTTACTGATGTCAACTCCGTACAAAGGCATCATGTTACCATGATCGGCTAGGTGCTCAAGCGAAGTCTATCCGGCGGTCATTTGACGATGATTATGTGGCTTTAGGAGAAAAAGTGGGACAGTTTATTTATTAAGCTCGCTGCCATCCTGTGGTCGAAAGAAGTAATTGGGTCAGGTGAAAATTCGTTCCTGACCAGCCGCTTCTGGCCGTTAGCGGACTTTTCCCAGGGAAGCTTATCAATAGCTCAACGACGCAAGATAGTTAACCGGGTCAAGCCTGAGCTTCTTGTGCATGTCTCCTGTCAAAGCGAACATTCTGGGTTTGGTCCTGAATTCAAAGAGTCGGTAGAGGTGATAGCGCTCGGACGTCGCCTTGGAAAACTCAACCTCGTTGCGACTGATGTAGAAGGGCGTTGCCTTCGCAAACGCAGTGGTCTTCACTTCGATAAACCTTTCCCTGCCGTCGGTTTCAAACGAGAGGATGTCATAGCCAGTACCGTCTCCTCGCTTGACTGACGTGTGTTCCACCTTTCCAGCAAGCGATCCAAAACCGCTGCGTTCTAAACGCTGTTGCTCGTAGCTAACTACTAACTCTTCGCCAGCGAGGCCGAGCGCGCGGTTTCGGGCTTCACGCGCGACGTAGTCGCGCTTTGCCGCCAGGAATCTCGGTTGATAGGCGGATTCGTTGATTTCTATTGGCTGCGGCGTCGGTTCGATCCAGTAGTCGAAGTCCACACCCGTTGGGACAATTGCAGGTTGCTCGCTTGCATGGCGCGCGGCCTGGTCGAATATTGGGTCGTCTACTAGCGTCTCTACGACAGCTTCGACGAGCAGCGCCTGGTAATTACCAAGCGGTTTGTAACCGACGATCCACGGGCACTCGAGCTCATGTAAGACGGCGCTGATATTTTGGTGCTTTCGCTCAATGGAACCCTCTGACCGATCTTGCAAGAGTGCCTGCAAGGCTCGCCGGTGGTGAGTTTTACTGAATTTCTGCCCATTGAGCTCCTGTACAAGCATTCTCTTGTAATCAGCGACCGCTAAGCGGACTTCTTCCTGGGTCCAGGGTCCGTTCGCCATGTTTACTCTTCCTTATAGCCCCGTAAGGGCGTCAATGAGATTCTAGATTTTAGGTCAATCGCGCTCATTGGCCTGCCAGCACCCAGTTGCCTATTTCAACAGGCAACAGAAATTCAGCTAAGCGACCATTCCGCCAATTGCTGACTAGCCTTCAACTTGGCCCGCTGATGCTGCATTGCAGCAAATATTTCACCTACATCGCTCTGTTGGGTAACCAGCGGCAATGCCGCTTCCGCCTCAATCAAGAACCGCTCCGAGAATTTGTGCTCCGATACATAGGCTTCGCTCCACCAATTGAGGATCAGCTCTTTCGAGTTCTCCAGGAGCAGGGCGGAGGGTAGCTTGTCGCCTTTTTTGCTGTTAATGGCTTCTGCGGCCGGCACTAGATTCCACAGGTCGTTGTTGAACCAACGGGCCCAGGGGAAACAGTGATCCACTGCGTAGCGGTTGGGACGCAGTTGTTTGTGGCTCCAGACGCATGAGATGTCATGGCCGCCGATCTGCATTGCAGCAATACGGCTTCTTACCTCGGCCGTGTCGCGTTTATCTTCATTCCATTGCAGG
>TARA_R110000764_G_scaffold27484_2_pt1 | contig 35379 bp, 17 predicted proteins | sample TARA_R110000764 | Tara Oceans TARA_R110000764 (sample SAMEA4398111) | marine metagenome | biome: Polar Biome; feature: [SRF] surface water layer (ENVO:00010504); material: water (ENVO:00002006), including particulate matter (ENVO:01000060) such as... | depth 5 m | reverse complement strand
CTACTTTGCCTTCGAACGTACCATTTAATGTGCAGGTATGCTCGATTCGGTTACCTAGTTTCGGTATCTTTTTTGCCATCTTCTTCTTCATCTTCTTCTGGTTTAAGATGGCTTTCGTCTTCACCATAGCGGCCTCTTTGACGATTCCCATCACTGTTTAATTCTGTTAAATCTTGTTGTTTCTTTCTAAAATCCCTATCATCACTTGACATAGCTCAAAAGCTCCTTGCTTATTCTGTTGATTGCCCATTTATTCATAACGTGCAAATCAACTCCGCTCCACTTAGTAATCATAAAATCGCCCGGTGAGCGTGGTTTTTCTAAATACAATAACAATGTGTTGGCATCCACTGCACTATGCACATCATCTGTGTCAAACGTCTTATACAGTGTAGTTGGCAATTGCGGTATTCCTTTATCTACGAATCCACCCATCATGTGTGCCGCTACACTAAAACTATAATCATTCCGGTACAAGTTTCCTTTCCACTTGTACAAATCTCTATAAAACTGCGTGTTGTCTTTTACATGCTGTACACAATTAAAGAAACTTTCTACATACGAAGTTTTTCTAAAGTAAACAACAGTTGCCCAGTACATTGTAATGCCTAGGTCATTTAATCTATCTAAACTTTCAAACTTCCTTTCGTACATAACATCTTGCCATTTCCAGTTCATCATCAACTCATTGTTGTGTCCCCAACACTGGTTCAATGTATCACTTAGTACTAAGTAATCTGCGTCTAGCAGTATTGTTTCATCGTACGGTGAGATATCATATGCATCGCATCTGTTAACATTATAAAAAGATAAATGTTTAGCAGTATGACTTGTATCTTTATAGATACGCATATTTGCTCTTTTGAAATTTCTATCCTTCTCGGATATTACAATGTTATTTATTGCTTTCTTGATTGCTTTTTTGCCTAGCTCTTCTTCTGCGTGGGCAAGACTATGCGAGTCTGTTACTACTGTTATGTTTTTAATACCTAAATGCTTTTGTATTAAACGTGCATTAACAACAGCCAACTTGAAATAATCTATTTCATCGTTGTTGTGCGCGAACATTACTATGCCGCGACTATTCTCCTTTTTCATTAAGATCTATAACCTTGTGTACTTTTCTAGCCTTGCGTAGCTTTTCGTATTCAACGTAATAGTCGTTTGTCACTTCGAACCAGCGGCTTAGAATTTCCTCGTAAAATTCTTTTAGCTCTACTTTGATAGGATTTGTATAGCTATCAAGTAGTACCGCTTCTGTATGTTCTAAGTCTATCAACTGTTTACAAAAAGTTAACAATGGGAGATCAATAGTAAATGTGCCACCGTTTAGGCTGTAACTCAATAAGTTCTGAGTCTTAGCCTTCAGAGCAGAGCCCTGATTGTTGAGTGTCACTCTGTAATTTGCGAATTCTAGTGCTTTGGATAGTCGTATGCTCATAGTACTATTTATTACCCAAAAAAAAGCCAAACTCGAAAGTCTGGCTTTTTAAACTTATGGAAAAGTTTAAGTTGTAATTAACTTCCGCTAATTGTACCTGTTGAGTCTGTAGGTACTGCGAATGAAAATCCTGAACCACTTGCGTCTGGCTGGTGACGTCTTGCATTGATAGTTAAAGTACCATCAACGTTTTGGTCAAGCACGTTATCGCCATCATCTAGTAGTTTTGTTTGTATTGATACAACAGTTGGGTTAGTTGTGCTGTTTACTTTAGCTAGTACTTGAATGTAATCCGAAGTATACGGAGAAGCGCCGCCGTAGTAAATATTAATCTGTTGGAACGCTGTAGTTAGTTCGTAAAAACCTAAACCTGCACTTGTTCCTGCACTTGCTGTAGTTGTATTGTGGTAAACCCATACATCACTTAATGCACTAAGTTTATTAGTCCATTGTGTGTTCTGCGTATGCGAAGTACCGCCACTTCTACTAGCACTAACACCTAATGCACCGCCGCCGTTAAAGAACTCTCTAGTAGCTCCTTCACTGGCAAAAGTCCAATCAGTTTGTTGTGTTAATGTATTAGTCCATGCACTTGTTCTTGTAACAGAAGCATCAGTTGCCGCTGTTCTGCTGTTTGGTACAAATCTACCATCCCAACAGTCCTTAATGTTTAACATCAAGTTATTCCAAGTTGCCGCTAATATAGTATCTGTTTCGTCTACGTCTGATTCTACGCCACTTCTAACGCTTTGACCTAAGAATGCACACATTGCCTGTACGTCATCCTGTAAATCTTTAAATCCGCCTGCACCGTCATCAACAACAAGTGCGCCTACGACTGCAGATGAAACACCAACACCGCCTTGGCCCCATCCGTATGTTGAAGCCGCTGTAAATGTACCGGTAGTAACATCTTGTGCACCGGCCATCAATGCGCTCACGTTAGTACGGGCATTGTTGAAATCGTCTGCATCAATTAAGTCTGTCCCCGCTACGACCTGGGTCATAGTAGTCCCACCGCTTAATGTAATTGTTGATCCTGAAGCCATTTAAATCTCCTAAATTTATTTTATGCCTATCACTGCTTCGACAAGGCTTTCTGCCTCGTCTGTTTTGTTTTCTAGTGAACGACCAATTATTGCTTGTAACTGATGAGCAAAGTCTTCTTCGCTAACCCCTACTGCAACACCTGGTATATCACTGCTAATTAATCTTTCGCCTTTTGCTACCGGGCCAACAACTTTAACAGGAACTCGTCCTTGTAAAGCAACTGGTAAACCGTCAGCGTCCTTGTTCATCAAGTAAGCTGGGTCTGTTGATATAACGCCGAATACTTCTGTTTCGGCCCTACTTAGTGTTTGTGTAATTTCAGCTTCGCCGCCAATCATAACAACCGTTCCCGGTGCATAATCTGCGTCTGTAGCATAAACCTCTGCCAAGTCAGCATAACGTGCCGCTGTAGCTGTACCGCTAAACAAGTTAGCTGTAACTGTACCACTAAAGTTACCTGTAGTTGCACCAGTTAAAGCACCGCCTGATAATGTTGCTGTGCCGTCTGTTAATGTGCCACCAGTTACTACACCTGTTGCTGTTACAGTAGTACCAGTAGTGTTACCACTAAACGAGTTAGCTGTAACTGTACCACTGAAGTTACCTGTAGTTGCACTAGTAATAGCACCATTATTGATTGAAAGTGTGCCGTCTGTTAACGTACCACCTGTTACTATACCTGATGCTGTTACAGTAGTACCGGCCCATGCAACTGTGCTTAATACACCTGTGCTTGGAACGAATGAAAAAGCCGCGTTTACTCTTGCGTTTTCATTACCGGTAGTGCTGTCTGCAAACATCGGATAATGTGTTTGGGAGGCTGTGGTTACACCGCCTAGTGTAACTGTGCCAGCAACTAACGAACTTGATGTTGTTGCATTGTCGACATATAATTTGTTTGCAATGTCAGTGCTTGCTGTCGGTACATCTGAAATTGTGCCTTCTGTTAGTGTCAATGCACCAATAGTAGCAGTTTCAACAGTACCCATATCGTTAACACCAGAGAAGTTTAAATCACCGGTTACAGTTAAATCTTCTGTGTAGACATGCTTTATTAAGCTGGATGCATTACCTAGTGTAACGTTTCCGATAAAACCAATTGCTTTAGCGGTGGCTGTCTTACCAAATTGCGCTTGCTCAACATGCAGATCGTCAAAGCTGTTTGCACTATTACCTAGAACAGAGGCACCAGTCGGTACCCAGTTTGGTGAGCCGACATGTATGATGTCTGCGGCATTGATAGTTGCGCCGCTGTAAATAGCGTTTGCTTTATCTGCCCATTCAGTTGTACCTGCTTGTGCTACAGTAGTGTCGGTATAATTCTTTCGTAAGTTTAAACCTTTTGTGATACTTGGAGTAACACCGTTACCGAAACTTAACGAATCTCTTAATGTATCGTGATATGGATCAGTGTCCGCAACTTGGAATGCTCTATCTGAGAAGATAGCCATTACTGTTGCATTTGCACTGTCATGTAATGAATCTGCTAGTTCGCCTTGTGGTCCTGAATTTGAATCACTTACATACTTAATTGCTACAACAGGTATAATACTTGCTGTTGCTTCTGTTGATGTTAAGAAAATTGTTTCTACTTTAGCACCGTAGTTACTAGCATCACCTGATGCCGCAGTGTTACCAGCATAAGCTGAAGTAACAGTACCGCCCGGTATGACTGCATCTCTAAAGGTTGCACCGTCATAAACTTTAAGTTTGTCTTCTGTATTATTAAAGTAAGAAGTACCTGTTGTAACTTGTAACGTTAAGTCTTGAGCTGAGACTGGTACTGCTGATACTCTGCTCCATACTGTTCCGTTGTAAACTCGTAGGGTATCTTCGCCTTTATCGTACCATAACTGTCCAGTTGGAGTATATGTTGCTCCAGGGGGTGTGTTACTAGCAAAGTTTTCTAATTGTCTTAAAGTGTTTGTTGCAATACTTTGACCGTAGTTTGTAGCATTACGCCCAATAACAGTTAAAGACAAAGATCCACTATCGAGCTGTTCGTCGGCTATTGGTATCGCTTGCCCATCGTTTGTTGTTATTGAATACGCCATTTAATAAATCCTCATTAACTTAGTTGAACCCTAATCGTATAAATTATTTCTATCACTCTGTTTTGGCTCTTTTGAACAGGGTGAAATATCACATGCGTTAACATTTTTGAATTATCAAATTCTGTTGCGTTTGTGAAAACTCCTAATTCGTCAAAGATATAATTACCTTCGTTTGTTGTACTGCTATCGAAGACTTCCTGGCCACTTGGCTCATTGTAGCCTAATGTAACAGTCATCTTAATGTCCGTATAAGAAGGCCCGGTAACAATTTCAATCTTGTTACTAGAATCTGCTTCTGCACCTTGTATATCTTTATGATGTGTCTTGTTATACAACGATGCTGATGCTTCGTAAGCCTCGCTTACTCTCGGCGATCTGTATAATACTTTGCCGCCACTGCTGTCAACACTAGTGCCACCATTGCCAAATGCAATGTAATTAATATAAGAATCAGCTGTATTGTTTAACGCTTCTGCTACAATCCTTGCCATATTACCGTAATGGATTGCATTTCTTTTATTAATTAGCTCTTCGCCTGTTTCGACGTCACGGATCAAAATATGTCCGCTCATGTTTAAACCTGCATTATCAACCATCTGATCTTCTTCAGTCATTTTGCTTTCTTCTACAGTTTGTTTGTCTTCGCTCATTGTACTTATTTATCACTTTTCATTAACTTATATTTTAAAAGCTGTCCCATCCGACTGTATCAAATCCACGACTGTCAAATCCAATACTTGCAATGCTATCACCCTGCAAGAATGCTGAAATCTTCTGTGTACTTGATCTATTTGCTCGGTCTGTTAAGCTCTTTTGTGTTCCTGTTGTGTTTAACCAGTTAGAATCTTCTGGATCTCTACTATCGTATCCTACTGAACCGCCATCTGACGTTGCTGTATTAAACACCTCACTAGGCCCGGCTGCCACTACACTTGCCCCAACAACGTGTGTCTGGGTTAGCGCAGTTCTTACTGCAACGTTACCTGTGTATGAGTAAATATCGCCTGCAGGCACAACTGTACCTCTAGTGCCACGTGTAATATCTTTAAGCACGTTTCCTACAATTCTTGCGTACTCAACACGCTCAGATTTACTAATCCAAATAGCGCCTGGTTTGCCTGGCTGTGGTTGCGGTAGTAAAGTTGCATCTATTACTGTAATCTCCGTGTCCCATGCATTAATTGCCTTAGCAATTGTAGTAGATGTGCTACCGTCTGTTAATACTCGTAAGTATTCAGACTGCCCGTATAAGTCGTTATGTATAATGTATTCAACTGATACTGCATCAACACCACTTGTTATCGTAACATTGCCAGCTAAAGATACTACGTTAGCAGTAACACCAGATAAGTTAATAGTGAATGTAGTTGATGTAACGTTGCCGATTGTATGCGATCCTGCCAATACAGTATTCGATTCATCTGCTAGTTTAACAATATCGCTATTATTTAATAACATACTTGCTAGTGGACTAGTAATAGTAATTGTTGCATTTGCATCTGAAGCTGTAATAGAATCTGCAACATATGGACCAACACTCAACGCCGCTACTGGCGCTCCAGTGCCGTCGTATGCAATTGGGTCTGTACGCACAGACATAATAAAGTTTTCTAAAGGACTAAGGTATACTAATTCCTCAGGTCTTTCTTCGCCGTATAATAAGTGATTAAAGCTAAATCCATCAAAACCACTATAAGTAACACCTTCAACTCTGTAGTCACTATTGCCTTTAAATATGCCTTCATAATTCTCTACTAAGATCATACTGTCAAACGCCTTACCGAAGCCGTCTTCATAATCGAATGGTGTAGTATCGTAACCGTATGCAGATTGTAATGATAGTGAATCACTGCCATCAACACTTTGTGTAAACACGTTAGCATCTAGTTCTCCACCTTGCCATGTGCCACCTACTTTCTCTTTCACTAAGTATAAAGTCTTATTAAGTGCGCCTGCTGTTACAGCCGTTGCCATCTTAGTTGCGTTAGTTGTAATATCTGTATTACCACTTGCCCCTGTTCCGTAGTAAGTCTCGACTTCTGCATTAAACTGTGTCCTAACTTCCGCATCAAACTTAAACAGTCTACCACTTGCTGTGTAACTATTATTAGTAAGATCTGATATAGTTGCAACATTTGCAAGATTTATGTTTGCAATGTTTTGGCCAATACTCTGAGAGTAAGTAGTTGTTGATGCGTCATGCTGTGCCTCAACTAAACGCCAATCAGTTCTATCAAATACAAGACTAACATTACCTGTTCTTACAGGAGCTACCTTTGTGTGTCCGGCTTCTGGGCCGTTAACAGCGTCGTATACTCTTGTGCTATCCCAATTTAGCTGGCCTGCTGTGTATTTACTATACACTTTAGCATAATCAGTATCCGTTTCCATTAGCGCATAGTCAGTTGCGTTAGTAAAGTCTAGTGTTCTGATTGTGCCTAATGCACTGTCAGCATAAGGAGGAACATCAAAGTCACTAAGCATTTGATTGTTTATATATTCTATAGGAGCACGTTTACCATCCTTGTACTCTCTAATTTTAGAAGTATAAGGCTTGACTTCATTCATGTATTCTAGTACACTGTCAAAGTTGTCTGGCTTATAACCTTTACGCTGTACGAGATCTTCTTCTTCTTTTTCAACGTAAATGTATGACGTTTTAAATGCCCAGTCAAGTTCTTGATGTTCTCCGATTGCAAACTTCATCATTTCAAAGAATACACTATTAAAGTTTGAAGTACCCTGGAATACAGTATCTTTAAGTGCTGTCAAGAACGCCCTTAACTCTGCTTGCATTGCAGGTGTAATTGTACTAGTATGTATTGTATCTTTTAATCTAACAGTTTCATTTTGAATTGCCATTTGATAGAATCTAACTCTACGACTATCCCATCTCCACAGCTGAAATCTCTCGCTTTGTGAGGCTCTTACCATTACAACCTGGCCGTCTGGGATATTTGCGCTGTTAACTGAATCTAGTGCTTTTACACTCTTAACAGTAAATGCCGCTTTGTAACTATCATCAAATCTAACTTTCTTATTTGTTGCACCGTCAGTACGTTGTGTATCATACCAATTGATTGTTTCAACAAAGTTATTAGTCGGTAACACACTGTCCCAGCCTGGGTAAAGTGTATTTAATTTCATGTCTGCTAGTATTTCATTAATAACATACTGCAATGCACGTCTAGCTTGCTTAGGATTCTTAAACATTGTTTGACGAGGACGGAATTGAACACCGTAACGCTCAATTTCACTGAGGTTATCTCCTGGTACTACGTTTCCTATTACATCACTCTCACATAAACTATCAATAAGTTTAGTTGACAAGTCTTCAGGTATTACACTATTGTTATCATTCTCTCTAACAAGTTTCCATGCCGCATGCTTTAATCCTAACGGATTAAGATTTCTGCTTAAATTAATTTGTATGTTTTGCTCATCTTCCCGCAATGTTTTAGTAAGATTGCCCATTACAAAACTTGCAATGTTTTCTGATGTAGATGTTCCAGCACTAATATAGCTAACAGTATTTAATCCTTGTCCGATTGGATCTGCTAAGTATCTAGCAAGTTCAAACGTAGTAAACTTTCTGTTTTGCTGTGTTATTGCTTTATTAGTAAGTGCGTTAACATTCTGCACCCAGTAGTAATAATAGTTAACAAATAAGCCAGTAGTAGGTTCTATACGTCTTTCGACTATAAACTCGCTACCATTCTTTGGTGTGCCTGTGCCAGCATACGATAACGGTGGAGATAAGTTTTCTGTCCACTCATATAAAGTAATTGCACTACCTGGGAATGAACTACCCCAGTTTAACCAACGCTCTCTGTTCGAACCTTGCTCATACCAGTTGTATCTTATTGTATTAGTGTTCCACCATACTTGGCCTATGTTCTCTGCGCCAAACATAGCACGATGTGCTGAGTACGCTACTGGGTCATGCTTACTAAAGTATGTTATTTCAGCATCAACGAATGCAGGTAGTACGCCTTTAAACGGATCCCACATGTCGTAATCATAGTCTTTCTCACCAGTTGTAGCATCGTATATAATTGTATTTCTAATAAACTTAGGATCAACTAAATCTGTTTGTGAACGCTTTATGTCAGTGCCTTCTAAGTATGCCCACTTACCTGTACTGTTGTAATTATCAATCCATACATTTGCTTTATCAGCAAGTGTTAGTCCAGTTTCGGTTTCATAACGCTCACTTTCTAAGTACAAGATTTCAACACTAGCAGAATCTTCTGTGCTCTGCACTGGTCCACCATCTAAATCACGTAGCTCGTATTGGAATAGGTCGCCGACATAAGTAACGTTTGCATTACCTAACATACTGCTACCGTCACTGTTAAAGCCGCCGTTGTCTACACCGTAGATAACCATTGTTTCTTCTGGCAATTCTGTACCTGTTCTGCTAGTACTGCTTCCGCCACCTAGCCCGCCGTTTCCGATTATGCCGCCAGTCCCGCCTGTTCCTCCGCCTATAGTGCCGTTAGTGCCTGTGCCGTTTATGCCGCCTGTTCCTGCTACGCCGCCTGTTCCGCCTAGACCGCCGGTGCCAGTAGTTCCTGGTCCGCCGGTTGATAGTAATCCTTCGAGATCTTCAATACTAATATTAACATCGTTAGTTGGTGTGCCGTCTACTACAGATAAAGGAGTCATGTCCGCATTGTAATCTCCAGGCGGTAATCCTAACTTGTCTAGGAAGCCCGGAGTAAGCTCGTCAAATTCAACACCGTCAAATGTTGGACTTGATAGTTCTAATTGGTCGAGATCATCGTTAATCGGAGTAACTGTAAAGTTTATATCTATTGGATCATATCCAGCCGCTACTAATGCTTCGTTTAACAAGTCTGCTAAATGCTGAACATAAGGAACGTCTAGTACTGATCCTGGGAAACCTAACTTAGATAGTGCATCGCCCTTTTCAGAACAGTCTGGAATCTCTCTAGCTGTTAAGAATATTTTTGCGCCGGTGCCGTAAGCAGGTTCACCTGAAAGTTCTCCGTAGATACCTTCATTCGGTCTGTAACTACCTGCAGGGCCTAATCTTTCGAATGTTATAGGATCAAATTGTCCTAACCCGGAAGCACTTGTCGGTGGTAGTGAGCCAGAATGCTCATCGCCTAGTCCGATTGAATCGTATTCAAGCGCAACACCAGTTGTTAAATCTGCTGGGAACTCTTTGTATACGCCTCTGTCTAAGATCACTAATGACCAAATTGCGCCAGTAACTGGATCAACTTGTGCAACTCTAAACTTAGCAACTCTTTCTGGTAAGCCACTTGTATCGTGCATCTTGCCATCGACACCCATAGCCTGTGTTTTAATAATAGGTCTAACTTTAGCAGGAGTAGGTGCTGGGCCGTTACTACCTGCGCCAATGTCAACAATTCTAATCTTAGGCGGTCTTGCTGGGTCATAACCCTGTCCGCCTGCTTTTAATTTAATTGACTTAATGCCGTTAGCATCGTCATTTGTATTAAATTCAACTGATTCAACTTCTGCTTCAGAGCCTGGTGTTGTTCCGTCGCCTATGAATACTTTAATGTTTCCTTCTGATGAGTAGTCTCTGCCTTCGAGCTCAACGCATAATTCGTGTACTGATCCAAACGGTGATGCTATAGGTGTGCCGCCAATAACTCTCAGTCTATCGCCTACTCTGTAGTTTGCTCCGCCTGTGAATACATTATTAGTTTTAACTACTGGCATCGTTGTTGTAAACGTGCCTTGCTTTGTCGTACTTATATTTGCGGCTGGTATTGGGCCAGACTGGAAGTTACCACTAGCTGATAAGTCTTGACTTACATTTGTAAAGTCAAATCCTTGCTGTGATGAATCACTTAGTGAGAAGTTCTTAACAATGTGGAAGTCTAGTACTTCTTTGTAAACTCCGCCTCTGCAACCTTCTTTAAAGGTAATAGGAGCATTTGTACAACTAGATAGTTTAACTGCTGGCTTACCAAACTTTGTAGTAATAGATGTAGTGTAACCGAAGCCGCCGCTACATTCAAATTCTGTTAGTACTGCGCCGGGTGTTCCTGGTATCTTAATTGTTTTGTTGTTAACAACAATAGAATCACCTGGGGTTAATCCCCTAACATCATCTTCGTTCATAACAACGTTCGGAGTAGGTGACCATACCGGGCATACTGCTACTGGGCCAGCTGGCATATATGTATATGTGCCATCCGGATTAAGAATCTTTCTCTTAGCCTGTATTGTTAGTACTGGATTGTCTTCGTAGTCTATTGTAGAATCTAACGGTGAGTCTTCACTGTTAAGTGTTTCTGCAGGAATAAGACTATTACTAAATGTATTGTCTAATCCTCTAAACGTTGAACTATCATATACTGTGCCGCCTGGTATAACAAACGGTATCGGGCCTGCAGTAAACGTAGGAGTAGCAATTGATTCACCTGGGATAACGAATGTTCCGTTAGCTGTGCCGTTCGTTCCATTTGTACCTAGTGTTCCGCCTCGTCCGCCTCTGCCAGCAGTTCCGCCGATTCCACTAGTGCCGCCAAAGTTATTCCCGCCAGTGCCACTGCTTCCGTCTGCTCCTAATGTGCCTGGGCTTGTTAAGTTTTGTATATCGTAGTTGCTACTAGAAATCTGTAATACTTTAGGGTCTACAGTCATGTTTCTAAATGTGCCCGAGTTTCCTAATGTAGCGTACCCTGCCTGGCTAGCTAGTCCTAACCCTCGTATGCCTCTGTTAGGAATTGCAATAGGCGCAATAGGTGGAGCACTTAGAGGAATAATTCTGCCTCCGGATACACGCTGGAATACATTGTTTACAAAATCACTAGCAGTTAAATCAGCACCTCTACCAACATTATCCGGATTTGATACTTTTACTGTCTTCTTGAATACACTTGGCATAAAGCTGTAGCCGGCCATTGGTGCGATACTAAATCCACCGTAGTTACTTACATAGAAATTACCTGCCGCGGCATATCTATAATTGCCACCTCTGTGTCCACCTCTGTGACGTGCTACTTTCTTTTTACTAATAGGTTTACCAGTTGGTTTAAAAATAGGTGTTGCTTTCTTTGCAACTGTACTCGGTGCTTTACTAGCACCCGAATATGCGGCTTGTTGTCTACCTGTTGAGGAAGTATTAGTTAAAGTAGGATAGATAATTAAATATCTATATACTGAACTTAGTTTGTCTACAAATACTTTCAACCATTCGCCTTTAGCAGGATTCCAATCAAACTCAATTACGCCACAGTACTTAATTCCTGCGCCATCCTGTACGAAGTCTCTTAATGCTCCACCACTATAATAACCGCCGCCGCCTCCGCCGCCGCCGCCAATGCCTATATGGCCAATAGATATGTAGCCGTAGTTTGCACTAGCAGTGCCGCCATGGGATTTTGGTTTCTTTACACCACGTGCATCACACAGTTTATCTTTTTCTTGTTGTGTTGCTCTTCTAACACCGGCTCCAGTCCAGCCTTTCCTAGGTGACGTTTGTAAACCATGGTTGTTAAGGTTTTGGTATGCCGACAGTCTGTCTGTTGCGGCATCCATATCTATAATAATTTTTATTCTGCCTGCAACAGGAATATGATATTTCCAAGTATCGTCTACACCCTGTGTTGTAACTGACTGCTCTTGCAACTCTTCTTTCATGAAGCTAGTTTTAGTAGGCGTAACCGGTGTTGCAGGTTTAACACCAACAGCTATTGTTGCTTTTGCTGTTGCTGTGCCTCCGACACCATCTGATACTGTGTAAGCAAAAGAATCTGAACCAGTAAAGCCTGCATCCGGCGTATATGTAAATCTGCCTGATGTAGCGCCGCCAACAACTGCAAGTGTGCCTTTAGCAGGTTGTGTGTAGCTTTGTACTGTTAAAGTATTACCGTCTGCATCTGAATCATTAGATAATACTGATAACGACACAGGGGTCTCAAACGAAGTAGCATAACTATCGTTAACTGCTTTTGGTCGTGCATTAGGTGGAACAGGCGGCTTAGGTGGAACCGGTATAAATGCCGCTCCACATGGTCTAGGTTTTAATGTTTGTACAACACTACCTGTTATTACAACTGCACCGTTATTGTTTGTGCTCTGCGTTGGCTTCTTTGTCTTAATTTTAATCGGTGCCGGTACTGGCGCTATCGTCTGAGGTTTTGCTATTACTGTTTTCTGTCTATTTGGTCTACCAGTAGGTCTAGCTGGCGGTAGAGGATTAGCAGGAATAGTAACTGATCCCATTCCGCCATAGCCGCCACTGCCGCCCAAATTAAGTGTAATGCTTCCGCCGACTCCCATGCCTCCGCCTAGTCCGAAGTTACCGGTTAACAAGTTTATCTTGCCTGATCCAAACGAGGATAGTATGTTTGCCGCGGCAGATGTTGCCGGGGTTTGCGGTAGTACTGAAGTAGGCATACCTGAAGCTAAAATATTACTTGTTGGCAGGACAATGCCTCTTCCGTTAGCAACTTGAGAGCTAAGTGAGTTATACTGATTAAACGGTGACGTATTAATAGTTGTCGATCTGTTTTTAGTAACTGCGCCACTTCTAGTAGTTCTAGGCATAGGTCTAGCCCTGACTGCCGGGTGCCCACTCTTAGATTTATTAAATCCTACCTTTGCTAACTTTCTCCAGTCAACTGGGATATTACCTGCTACTGCTAGATTTTTTGTGCTAATAGGGAATTGATTAGTAACATGAGGTGTCAAGCCGCCTATCTGATGTAAGCCCTGGTTAGTACCTGGCATCATAGGAAGTCTCATCATCGGAATAGATATATTTAAACTACCCTGCCTTTGTATCCATCCTCTTCTAATTTCGAGTGACATGTTTAACGATTCTATCATGCCGTCTAAACTGCTAATGTTATCTATCTTAATAGCAGAGTTGTTTAAGTAAATCTTATCATGGTCAAGTGTAGTTAATACACTAACCGGCTGTGAAGCATCAGTGGAGTTAACGTTTGCTTGATCAGCAAACGGGAACGCACCAGTAACTAGTAACGTAGTTGCACTAGGTACTTCTTTAACCCTGTAAACACCGTTGTAGTAACGCTGTGTTGCGTTGTGTACTGCGATGTTCTTGTCTAGGTAGTCTGCTTTAATATCGTGTGCCGCTGTTGTTGTAATTAAGATCTCAGGCAATAAAATGTTACCTGTTGTAACACCGCCAGTTACATACTGAGTGTCGATCATAAACGTGTCGTCGCTTGCACCTTCTACTTGCCATTGTCCACTGTAGCCGCCTGCAACAATCTTAACTTCCTGGCCACCGCCAAGTCCGTGACCGACTGCTGTAATTTTAGTTCTGTTAAAGAATCTAACCATTGCATTACCAGCGGCAATGTTGCCTGTTAACGCCTGTTCGTTAATTGTAAATGTACCAGATGTAGTATTAATATTAGATGCAACGTATTCATTGCCAAACAATACTTGTTCGTCAGTTGTTATGTTAGCAGTACTAAATCCAATTGTCGGACTTACCTGCGAATCTATGCCATTAACAGTTGTATAGACTAATGCAGTACCTGTGCCATCGTAGTTACCGATTACTTCAGCTACTGCAAACCCACTTATGCCTGGCTGAATATCTGTAATGTTTGTTATAACATTTGGGCCTAGGCTAGTAATTTGTGTTTCTATCATATCAATTGGCGTAATGTTTGATAGTCGTACTTGCTTCTGATCAACAGTTTCTTCGTTAACCCAAACAACAAACTTGTCTGACATGATGCCGTTTTTAACTGCAATATGATAATCTAAGAATCTACCTGGATCAATTGTGTTACCAATTTGATTTTGATCAGTGTAAGTAAACAATGATGTATTTGCATACAAGTATGCAGTCTCATCGTCTGACTCTTGTTCAACGAACGCTATGTTAGTATTAACTTTCTTGAATCTGTAAACGTTCCAGTCCTGGTTTTCAGCTACAGCAACATGCACTGTGCTTAATTCTTCAGGGTGTATTAATATGTCTTTGTCAAACATTGAAGCAATACTCGGAATATCAAAAGAGCTAAAATCAACAGTTGAACTATTAACGTATCCAGCATTCGGAATACTGTGGTAACGAGCGTCAGTTATACCGGTGTAATCTACGTTAGCCATTGTAGGCCATAAGTTTTGATCTCTTACACCGAGTGGCTTCTTTAAGAATCTTGTAGTATCATCAATGTCTATAAAGATAATATCGTCTGTTTTACTATCCGCTGTTACGTCATACAACCTTTGTGTTCTAGTTGTAATTGCAATGTTGTCTTCTGTTAATACTTTAATATTTAAATTTGCGCCTGGTACATCAAGTAAGAATGAAGGCTGGAATTCAACTGTACTATTTTCCACAACGTAAACATTTGCATCTTCTCTTATTCCGCTCTCAACTAATTGCTCAACACTATGAATTGTAAGTTGATTTGTAGTTAATGAGTATCTTGGGTTACCGACATCGTTTATTAACTGATTGCCGTTAACAAAAACATTTACATGTGGATACACTAAATTATTTTCTTTAGCTGTATTCAATGTATCAATAGCGACTGGCAATACTATGTTAACATCACCTGACTCGACCACTCCATTACTTGAATCTGTGCTACCTGAACCTGATATAGCAAACGGAATCTGTTGGCGAGTACCTGGATTATAGATCCAGTTAGTGCCACTGTTTGAAAGAACATTGTCGCCTGCTACTGTAACTCGTACATTAGCGGCAGTAGTGGCGCCATGATCGGTGCCAGTAACATTAGCAACTGATCCGATCGAATAACGTTGCTTAGGTTGGAATCTACCTGCTACTAAATTAAGTCCCGCAAGTGTAGCAGTGTCACCAGCAAGTGTGAAATCATTACCAGTTAATGTTAGTACATGTTGTGATACCACAGCATTGCCTAATACCACTCTACTCTCAATCGATCCAGCAGTAACATGTGAATTAATCAATGCCTTTTCGTTAATTAATGTTACTACGTTTGCAATAGAAGTAACAGCACTTAGATCTATGTTAACACTTGCATCTGCTACATTACTTATTATAAGGGTAGATAACGATAAGCCGGCAACATCTGTATCTAAGATTGCACTCGAACTTACTGCAATCGGAGTATTAAACATAGTACTAATATTTGCAATACTTAGTACACCTGCAATTACCTCTAAACGTACAGGCTGTGCATAGCCTGTGCCTGCGTTAGTAATGTTAACTGAGCTTAGTGTTCCGTCTGCCGCTAATACAGCTGACGCTGTTGCTTGCACTTTAGGAAAATTACCTGGGGCCGCAATCTCTAGTATTGGCGCATCAAAGTATCTGTGTTTCGACTCAATGACGTTAACCTTCCCAATAATACCTGTTGTATCTTCTGGAAACGCCAACGTAATCATTTGAGGATCGTGTATTACGTCACTCTTTTCTAATTTGAGTTCAATTGTTTGATCGTTTTCTAAGTCGCCAAAGTCGCCAACTTTTAATGCCCACTCGTCAAATACAACCATCTCACCCTGGATAATGTTCTTACTCTTGGCAACTTTCTGTAAACTCTTAGCAGTACCTTTGCTCTGCAACATACCTTTATAGAATTCAAACTGGTCATCATCTTCAAGCTCTAAGTTTGTTAGATATGATCTTTCTTGGTATCCAAATAGCCCACGTGCTTGCTCATAAATTTGTTTCTCAACTGGAATGAATCCTAGTTCATGATAACGACCTAAGCTCTGCGCCATATTATCTAAGTTAGGTTTAAGTTCATCACCTTGTATAATAAATCCTTCTGAACTAAACAACCCGCTCCAGTTAGCAGTACGCTTACCTTTAATTCGTAATCGTCTTTGTGCTTGGTTCCACTTAGGACTAAACAATGTATCATTGAAGTCTGTTACGTTATCAAATATCATTGCATGTTCAATTTCTTTTGTGAACAGCATTGCACCGTAAATCTGTATGCCAGTAGGGGGGACAATTTCTATTGTGTTGCCATCTCTGACTATCTCACATTCTGTAGGCTGTATTGCTCTGCCGTCTTGATCTATTAATGTAAACTGGTTCTTATCTGATCGCATAATCTTAGCGACCATGCCAGTAGTACTAGTGAACGTTAACTTGTTAGCCATTGGACTTAGATCAATAGTATTATTTTGTTCCCATCCGCCTGCAACAAAGAACAAGAATTGCTTAATCGAGTAACTCCAGTTTCTTACAGCTTGTATGCCTGCATCAAAAATTCCAAAGTCGTAACCTTGTTTCTCCTGATAGGCCCCGATGCCCATAATAGTATTTACTACATCCTGGAATGTTTCGTATACTGTTTGATAATTAATTCTATCTATATACGGCTCGTCATCTAAATACAGAACTGCTTTTACTGCGCCTGTTGTTGGTAAGCTAGGTAACCTAGTCCATAATGACGGCATAAACACATCACTGCTTGTAACTAAAGTAGGTGCCCGATAATAGGCATTGTTGTTTACAACAACTGTATCTTTAATGTAGCTAGTGTTTCGAGACCAATTAACGTAATCAACTGCATCTCCACCGACTTGTATATTAGTAGTTCTACCAGTAAGGCTTCTGCGCATACTATTAAAGTAGCCAAAGTTTTTATCAAAGCCCTGTATCTTGTATCCGTTTGATACTTTTTGTATGCTAATGCCACTGTAGAAATTTCTGTTCTTATATGGCGAAGCATGTACAACAATATCATAACTTTCTGTTGGAATAATTAAGTTAGTAGATGTAGTAGTTACACTAGTTTGATCTGCTCTAACTGTTAAAGTATCTTTGTCAGTAAAGCCAGCCATTCTGTGTGCTAATTTAATGTTTACTTTTCTAACTTTATCTGCATAGTCAGTTGTTGTATTTAATCTTTGGTACGTTAACCAGCTGTGAATAAACTGGGTGTAACCTACATTTGTTATTAAGTTGTTGTTATCATCTATTGTGCCATGTATACGGAAATGCTCTTTGTTTCTAAAGTCAAAAGGCTTTCTAGTAACTTTGTTAACAACTTTGCTAGTGTCTAGTGCAGGTGTTGCATTCATTAACGGGTCTGAGAACAATGTTGCAAATCTACCTGGCTTACTTAGCAACATAGATTCAACTACTGCAAACGGGTATCCTACACTGTACTTCCACGCATTCTCTACTGGAGCTCCGTCTCCGAATCTCCAAGCATTACTGATGCTAGTATTTGTAACAGGAGTAATAACTCTATTACTTGATATAGCAACTAGTGTGCCATCGTCTGTTACTGTACCGGAACTGTTCTTATCTTTCTCAACTGCTTCGCCGTAATAACGACCTTCGTATGTGTTAAGGCCGTCTGCTGTGCCGCCAACGTGATACGGGAACATAGGTGCTCCGGTATCGTCCTGGGTTGCAACATAGAAGTGAATCGGTACGCCACCGCTGTCAGGTGTAACACCGTATCGTAAATTATATCTACCGTGATCTCCTTGACCGCCTGTGTACCCTGCTGTTCCTGCTAGTGCAATATTATAAGTGTAATCTTCTACGAACTCACCAGTATGTATGCCACCTGGGCCAGTTGCTCTTGTTCCGCTTCTTAAAATAAAAGGACTTTTTATATTAGTAATTGTGTTAGTTTCAATTTGCCCGGATGTGGCATATTGTGTATAACCGTAAGGTCCGTAAATTGGTAAACCATCGAATGCCCATGCAACTACAGGTGAATGTTCAGTTGTGCTAAACTCTGCTATACCCGCTTGCTCTGCTTCAATAAAGTATGTAGCATTTTCTACAACTTCGTTATTGTAAACGTCTGAGTAAGTCCATGCGCCTTCTTTGTTCCATGTATCAACATTTGCAGGATTCAAGACAGGTACACCTGTTACTGTAACAGCAATTGCACCTGTTGTAGGAAGTTTGTCTTTAAGTTCTAAAACATGATTCTGCGATGGTGCTAACTGTTCAAATGTGTAATTAAATAACTGATATCTTTTATTTGTATTTTGATTAGTAATGTAAACATACGGAGTTTCAAATCCGTCAAGTCCTTCAGCAAAGCCCGAACCAACTACTGATCCACTAACTGTGCCATCGTAATCCCAGAACGTGCCTGGGCTCGGTGCATCATTTGCATCGAATATAACTCGCGAAGCTCTAGAGCTACCGTATGTTGCACCAATGCCGTTTGCTAAACCGTTTGAACCGTTTACATCTTTAAATTGGTCTGCAACATCAGTACTGCTAGGACGTAAATTAGTCCATACTGATGTTTTACTAGTAGACCCGGTATTAGTAATCTCGCCTGGTGTTAATAAAACACTAGCTGATTTACCAACCGGTAATAGCAAGGATAACCCTGGTCTGCTAAATGGATTGTTTAATTTGTAGTCATGGTTGATGAAGTTTTCTCTTAGTCCACTTCTAATAATGCCTTGCTCTAAATCACTCCACAATGCTGTGTTAGTGCTACTAAAGTCTTCACCGTACTGTGTTCCCCACCATGTTGGCTTTTCAAAGAAGCCAATCATTTCCCAAGGATGAGTGTGTGGTCTTACTGTATCGTAATGATATTCAAACCAGCCTCTCCAGTGCCCGGGTAGTTCAGCATCTGTACCGCTGTAGTTCCATGTTAATTTGTCACTGGCATCGTAAAATTCGTTTGTAACGTAGTCAACTTTGTTTGCACCTACCCAATTACTGAAACTTGTTCTTAATAGATCTGCATATTCGTTTGTGCTAAAATTAGCTGGTCTAAACTTGCCTGCTCGCACATGGAATGGACTTAGTGTTGCATAACTGTTTGCTACCCTAAATTGAGATACACAAGAATTATATAATCTTATTTCAAACTCTAAAAGTACCTGGTCTCTAATATCGCCATTTAGTAACGTCTTACTGCCATCGTGTCCGATTAACACAGACTTCTTGACTTTAAAACTATGGTCAACATCTATTCGTGGAACGTGCAAAGGATATAAACCCATTGTACTTGGCGTTGGTGGACATTCAGCACTATCTCTATCTTTGTTATAAAGTTTAGTAATAATAGTATCTGCTAATTGCATTGCCTTAGTTACTTCAATAACAATAGGGTTAGTAGTGCTAATACTATAGTCTTCGTCTACTGTTAACAATACTTGATTGTTTGTTGTAGCATCAACTCTATAAACTAATAAGCTATTTGTAAGCGTGTCTAAGTCTGCATAATTTGTTAAAGTGTAAACTGTTGCATTTACATCCTGTACATCAAACTCTTCCAGGATATAGTTATCGCCAAAAGGTAAAACATAAGAACTGCCAAACACATCTTTACCAATGCTATAAGTAATAAGGTTTCTTAACACTCTGTCTAACACATATTCGTTGCTTAGATCTGATGTGTCAAAGTTATTATAGTAATCGTCTATTTGTTTTATTAAACGTGCTTTATACTTTTCGTATTCTTTTCCTACAAAACGTAAAGCGTCTACTAAATTATGTGGCTGATCGTCTAATGCAAAAGAAGCAAGTATTAAATCTTGGTCTGTTTGTACAATAGTTTTAGCATGTCTGATATCTTTTGATGTGCTATCAAAGTTACTAGAACCTAGAGAATTGCCTACTAGGCCATCCTGCCTTTCGATGAAGCGATTAAAGTGAGACATGTACTCTGGTTCAGCAAGAAAGTCAATTTCTTCATTGTACGGATTTGCTCTCCAGCTTAATGGGATTTCATATCTGCTATCTGATATTTTAGTAATACCAGTATCGCTCGAAACTTCAATATCAATAATGTCGCCTGCGTTAAAAGTAAACGTTGTAAACATGATTTCTGCATTTGTCTTAACTGTAAAGTCGTTAACAATAACATCGTTAACTGTTACAAGTATATCATACCCACTTGCAGTTACAGTTGACGTATGTGGATCGGCACCGATGTTATAAACTGTTGTCTTATCATCTACTTCGGTTTGCGTAATGTAATGAGTAGTAATAATTTTTTGTTCGTTTTTAGCTGTACTAGGTTTCCAGTATGAGAAATACTCTGGAGTATCTTTTAACAGCTTGTAATAAAATGTACCAATGATTGTACTTTCTGCTGTAGCACCGAATGTCTTGTATTTTACAACATCTGTTTGCACACAATTTTCGAAAGTAATTTCACTAACTGATTTATATGGAGTATATGTTAAAGGGAAGCCTAACTCTTTATCGTTAATGCCTGTGCCTTCTTTATAACAAAATATTTTACTACCTATAAATGTACTGTTGTTATATAAACCTAAGTTGCTTAGTTTCTTACCAGCATCATCGTACAATTCAAATAACGGACTCGAATTAGGCTTTAGCTTTTGCTGTCCGTGAATATAGTATACACCATTATAGATATACTCGAATCCTTTATATAACGACCCGTCATGTATAATAACTGTTTGATCTTTAGCGATGGCTGTGCTACTTGTAGCAGTAAGTGTAATACTGGTGCCTACACCGGCTACTTTAAATAAGTATTTAGAATCTGTGGTGGTTGCGTTAGGGAAAAAGATGATGTCATCGTTCTCTAGGACCTTGGTATCAATTGTCATTGTTACCTGGCCTTGCACATCTGATTTATCTAACGATACTACTGCAACATCTGCTTGTCCGTAGTTAGCTGTACCAGCATTAAACATCTCAATATCTTTGTTGAATTCAATAATTGGTCTGTTAGCTCGGTATGTTCTAGCAGGCAATTTATCGCCTACATCAGTAAAGTTATTTCTGTGGTACCAATGATTAGTTCTGCTCCATGCATTACTGTTGCCGGAGCCACGTTGCATTGTTATATAATCCTTGGTTGTTGCTTTACTGCCACCGTATAATGTACTAGTAGTTTGTAACTTAGGTGTTAAGTAAATGCCTTCGCCAACTCCGCCAACTATGTATTCAACACCTGCTTTATTTGACGATGCTGTTGTCCCGGCTGGTATAGTATTGTTGTTATCAGAGAATACTAACACCATGCCGTTGCGCAGTGTTAACGTCTTATAAGTATAGCTCTTTTGCCCAAGTACATCTTTTTCAATGTTAATTGGCAAAACTGCGGTAGCAGTAATTGTGGAAACACTTGGACCAGTTAAACTCCAGTAGTACTCTTGATAGTTAATAAACTTATCAATTTCTATAGGCGGCATAAACACACGAAACTTACTTCCGAATATTCTGTTATGGTTACTAGTGTTAACACCGTAAACGCCTAGTGTATCAATGAACTCATCATAAAATACTAAGTTTTCACTATCACCGGTAATTGGGTTAATGTTATTAACCGCAGGAGAGAGATTATATTGCCTTCTGTCAGCGTTATCCTCTTTGAGGAACGCTCCTGTCAATCCGTAATCTTCGCCGGTCTTCTTTCCGATGAATCCTGCTAGTGGGGTCGTATTAGCTTCACTGTAGAGTTGCTCAACTGTTGCTTCAAAGAAGTTCTTTACAGCTTTAGTTTGCAGTACTACGGGTAACTGATTTACAATCTTTTTATCTGACATACTTATTTTTTACCTATCAGCTCTGAGTGTTTGGGAAGAGATCTTCTCAACGATTTCAATATCATTAACCTTTGCAGTGTTCAGGAATAATTCATTTGGGTCTGCCTTTATCTGGAATAGATCACCAAACGAGCCTGCACTGTTTCTCGGTATAATAACAATACTACCGATGTTACTGCCCATGCGCTGATGAACGTAACTGCTTAATTCTGTAAAGTAAAATGTTTCACCAAACTCCCAATTCTCAACTGAGAAGAACGTGTCAAATGCCGCAATTACTTTACTCTTAATTTCGTTATCGCTCATAGTAGATCCTGCTAGTTTCACAATTCTAAATTTAGCTTGTGTCTCTGGCTGGGCATCTGCTCCAAACAATAATTTGTATTCTGCACTTTTATAAACTAACGAATCACTTGCACTCTTAAATTCTGATAATGCACTAAACTCTGTTGCTAGTTCTGCTGGTGTCGGTGCTAACGGGAATGATGTCCCTGGCACTTTCTTGTATTGACTAATTTCGTCTTTGTAGTTACTTGTTAAAACAAGCATCTCAATAATGTTACTAACGCTAGGATCAATTCTAACGTCCTTAGGTGCAACGTGCTTCCACTTCATTATAATCTCATCGCTTTCGATAAGTGCTGTGTTCTGTCCTGCCGCTCTACCGTTTCGTGCATAGTAGTCTGCTGTTTCAATTGGGCTTGCTGTAGTACCTACACTGTTCTTAGTATACTGATACATTTTATCTGTTGTTACATCGTATACTACTAAACCAGATACGTTATTAATAGCAGTTGGGTCTTGTACCACTGCTGGTACTAAACTAATAGTTTTAACAATCATAATCTTTGCGGTACTCACAGCGTCGAGTTCAACCATACCGGATGCCTTAGCTGTGTCTGTACTAAAGTTAATAGTTAAAGCACTAGCAGTACGATAGTCTAATATCCTACCTGTTATAGGCCTAGTGTATGAGTACCCATCAAAGTCAGTGTAGTATTCAAAGAATATTAAATCATCTTTGTTTACAAACTCTCTAAACTGTAATGGCTTGTTAGGCACTAAGTCGCCGTCAGTGTCAATCGGTGAGACAATAACTTTTCTGTTGTCAGTGTAGCCATCGTTGTACTTAACAGGTGCAACCACGTTCCAGTCAACACTTGCATCTAATTGTTCTTTTGAATTCTTATACTTTACAACAAACTTGTCATTAGACGCTGTACCGGAAGCATCAAACTGGTAAGTGTAATTATTATCAAACATACTTGTAATAACTAAGGTACCTGTTTGTGCTGATAAGTCTACTTCTGTAAGTAATATTCTACCTGCATAAGCAGTAACAGCACTGTTGGTTGGACCATAACTAAGTGTACCTGCTGTATCTGAAGCACGATATATTTCGTTTTGTCCTGTAGTAGTGTTTAAATCTTTGTATACTACTTGGCCTGAACCGTTAATAATATTGTAACCGAATGTTGTGTTAGTAAACGGAATTGTGATATTAGCAGGTATAGCATTAACTTGTCCTGTATTATTAGCAATTGTTACGTTTGCAGTAGTTACAGTTCCTTCAGTTCCATCAGCAAAGTAAGGATTTAAAATTATCTCTGCGCTGTTAACAAACAAGTTAGCAGTGGAATCTCCGTCACGGTAAAGAGCACCATTAGTAACGTAATCAATATTTACATCGTAGTACTTAGTGCTACGAGTTTTTAATGCTATTTCTGGTTTGTAGCTGTTAGGTCTATATGTCTCGCCTGTTTCGGCACTAACCCATGCATTAGCAACTGTGCTGTTTCCAGCCGGTAGCCATGCAAATGATTCATCTGTGCCAGGCTTGTAATTTAACTCTGTAAATTGCACTAGGTCCCTACTTGCCTGGTTTGCACTATCTGCTACTTTAACATTACTGATGTTATAGAACTTTAAGTCTGCTTTACTTTGTACCACATACTGTTGTCCTCGCATAGACACAACGTATTTGTAGCTAGTAGAATCAATTGCACTGTAAGTAAACAGTAACAGCCAACTAGCATCTTCGTTATTGCCCGATACACTGTTAGCATTGTTTGCTGACCATTTAGTCTTACCCGGGAAAAGTGGCAAATCTTTATTTTGAATAACATACCAGCGACTTAGCGTTGCATTGTAGCCTAATCCAAAAGTTCTCTTATTGGTCATCTCTGCTGTTATTAATCTCTTTTCGTCAGCGTTGAGTAGCTTACGCATTGTAGCGATATATTCATCTGCTCTATAGCCATCTTGGATGGGTGCGCTTAATGCAAAAGGACCAGTGCTAGTTGTTAGCCCACTATATAATGTACCATTATCATGCACACTTACTATTCTTGCCCACGTATACTTGCTTACATCGGCTGTGTCAACAAACTTAATAAAGTTGTTTGGCTCAAATGCCTCAAAGCCACTTTGATATTCTGTAGTCATTATACTTACGTTGCCCGGATCAGAAGTAGTTTCTGTAAAGTAGCCGGTATTGGCTTTACCTGTAACTGCTGGCAATGTTTTCCATATTGCATTTTTTGTAGATAAGTCAAAGTGATTGTTATCGTACTTCGCCCATGAGTCTCTATAATTCTCATACACAAAGTTATTTAAATTTCTATTTTTAAATAGCAACGGAATTGCATACTCAACTGCTTCAATAACAGGATTGTCAGGTGTGACGCTAATGCCAGCAGTACCAGGTACATCTTCCATGTACAACGACCCATCGTTAGCAAACGTTTCTAGGTTTTGGTATGTGCCAGTAGGGTCACTGATGTCAATATAACGACTGTGCCCAGCATGCGTTTTGTTAATTGCTTTTAGTTTAACAATGTTAGTTGTCTGGCTAAAAGGAAATACATTGTAGTCTTGAGCACTTACCATACGATTCTGTGTATAGTAAACTTGTGGGGCACGTTGCTTGATAGCAGTTAGTGTCTCAGGTGCTAAACTATTATTTACGCTGTTCTGTAAACTGAATGTTACTGTTAAGTTAAATGGTGTTCCTATTGCGTTAACATAAGGAATAGTAACTTTAACATTTCTTGCGTCTTCGGGTGATAAAACAAATGCCTCTGGATCACTAGTTCTGAAGTACGTTCTAAATAAGCCAGTAGGAATATCACCAAAGTTACCATCTGGAAAACGTAACTTAATACCTGCGTTGTTTACGTTCTCAACAGAATAGAGACTTCTAACACCAAATGCTAGATCGTTGTAGTTCAACGTCTGACCAACAGTGTTAGGAATCTGTGACCATTTAGCAATTGTTGCACCGTTGCTATCTATCTGCTGAACGTATACATCTGTTTCATTAATGTTTAGTGATTTAATATCCTGTGTTCTGCTTTGTACAGAATTAGTGTAGTTAAAGTCGTTTAATTGTAATTGTCCTTGCTTAAACATAACAAAGAAACCAGAGTCAGTACTACTAATACCTTTACTATCGTTTCTGTATATCAAGTTAAAGTTGTTTAATCTGTCTGGGTGTAATTCTTCAAACACTTTGCCATCTTCAAACGTTGGATTAACTACTTGGAATTTTCTATCTACACCGTTAACAATTAAATCAAAGTCGTATGCTACTGGTGCAGTTGGGGGAGTGTTTATCTCATATATGTCAGTCGATATGCCAGCTATTGTTCCGCTCTTAACTGGAGTACTAAATCTGTTAGCTGTGTTCATAGCCGCATTCATTACTGTAATAAATTGCTCATAGCTGTCTGGGTTGTTTGCATCGTCCCAAAAAATGTTAATATTGTTTAGTTCGTTGCCGATACTATCAGTTAACGGCTCTGTTGTTCTAACAGATACTATTTTCATTAAGCCGCTTGCTGGTATATTTCTTTTAGGATTGTATCCTAACTGTCTAGCAAGTTTGAATACACTATCTCGTCTTTCAGCAGTTTCTAAAAAGTTTTCTCTACTGTTGAGGTCCATTCTGAATGTTAATGATTGCGATAAGTATGCAAGCAATTCAATGATTGCTATAAACTCTGAACTCTCAATATAATCGTTAAAGCTCTCTGGATAGTTAGTACGCACATATTCTACCAACGCTGAACGTATAGTATCAAAGTCGTATGCTTGGAAGTTTACTTCGCTGAACGCTTTATACGCTACCTTCCAATCTTCAGCGGCAAAGAGGTTATTTTGTCTGTTTACTAAAGCCATGTATTATACCTGTTGTTCCCTGTTGAACTCTACAAACAATGTTTCTGCACTGTTAAGTATTATGTAGTTCAATTCTATTTCAGCTCTTACTGAGTGATCACTTGAAAAAAGTGTAATGTCTACAAGCTGAACTCTTGATTCTTTTGCAATGATTCTTTCAATGTCTAGTTTTATTTCGTCAGTGGTAAAACTATCATCTGGGTTCATTAATAAGTCCCATATAATGCTACCAAAGTTTGGACGCATAACACGCTCACCTTTGCGAGTATTGAACTCGTTTAGCAAATCTTGCTTCACAAGTGCCATGTCGGTAAGGGTGTAAGGTGCCTTAACCTTGTTTACTGTACTAAAACCTTTGAATATCGTTGCCATACATGTATTTATCCATTTCTTTAAACAGAGTTTTAAATTTCAAATAAAAGGTTGACTGATGCAAAATACCATGTATACTGTTACTAATGTATCGGTTTCTTTGATACAGAAACAGTCCTAATCTTTAGGATTCCCGTTAATCAGCGATTAAAGTGAGACAGCAATGTTTAAATTAAATCGTGAGTTTGATCAACTCTGGGGCAGAGCGCAGAAGGTTAATGAAAGTGTAGGTAGCAATCGCTTCCAACGTATCTTTCAGCAACAAAAGCGATTTGTAACTGTTGGTCTATATGACTCAGTTACCAAGCAATACGAGCTGTTTGATTCAGTTAATTTTGCTGGAAATTTCCGTTACGACAAAAACACCAAGCCGGTGGAGTTTGCACGAATGGAAAAGATGGTAGAGAGGTCTAGTTTTCGCTAGATCTTGACTAAATATGTGTGTAGGTAACTACACACATATTTTTTTAGGATTATCATAATGAAAGAATTACATGAAGTAATGACAGAGCAACAAAGAGAAATAGCTGATCTCAAAATTCAAGTAACCATGCTAAAAAATATCATCAAGGAAGAAGTTGATATGAGATATAAGCTATATATTAAAGTTGCAGAATTAAGTAAGGCCGTCTCTTAGTCGTTTTAAATCGTTAGCTTGTTGTCTCCAGCTAACACGCCCAGTATACCCAGGTAGTTTAAACTGATCCGGGGTTTGAAACAACTCGCCTTCAAATTGCCTACGCTGTAACATATCATCTTGGCGAACTGCTTTTCCTGCAATCATTTTAGATGAATGCGCAGTCATCATGTTAGGAACTTTAGCCCAGTTACCTGAGTTAATCTCATCAAGTACTCTACTTTTCGAAAAGTTATCATGTCCTATGTGATCTGCAAAACTAATCATAGATAGCATTTGATTGTCGCTTACTGGTACATTAACAAACTGTCGTACTACTCGTGATGTATTAAGTAAGTTACTGCCTGTGTTCATTTGCACTGCTAGTGGACCAAAACCGTGTTTAAAGTCAACAATTTTTTGCCCGCCGGCGCTAACATATATTACACTTTGTGCATCGTTAATAGTTTGCACACCTGCAATATGCAAGGCGTCTTTCATCCTCTTTGGATCTCCGCCGCTTGCTTGCATAGCATTACCGATGGTGTTTTTCATTTTTGTCATATCAGCACTAGCTAAGTCTGCTGGTAACCCTGCCATGTTGTAGCCTAGTTGCTTGCTCTGATTTTGCATTGCAGTTAGTTTACCGTTAAGGCCTATTTTAGATGCACCACGTGGTGTCATAGTAGGCTGTCTCAGAGCCGGAATACTTGCTCCCATGCTTGACGCTAATTCAGTAACCTTGCCTTCCATTTGTTTGTTTTTTGCTAGTGAGAAATTGTTCTGGAACTGTGCAGGACTAGAGAATGTCGGTGTACCGTCTTTACCTATAGATCCTTTCTGCAAACCTGCAGGACTATTAATATCTGCTGGGTCGTTGCCTACTCCGTTACTGCCTGGTGAGAATCCAGCGGCAATGTTTTCATCTGGTACCATGTCTGCTTCGTCGTCATTTGCTGGATTAGGAATACCGTGTCCTACAAAAGGTTCAGCAGTAACCATTGTGCCAACAATTGTTGTAATGGTAGCTACTTCGCCTGTTCGTTGTCCGCTAGTAATAACTGGCTGATCAGAATCTCTGTCGTACCCAGGTGCATCGACTGCCGCATCATCTATGCTAGATGTTGCAATTGCTTTTGCTGTTACTGCTTCTGCGGCTGTGCCTGCACTTGCTCCGCCGCTGTTCATTAATACCTTAGTTGCTTTTTCTACAATCTGGGCGCCTGCTTCGAGTACAGTGTCTTTGCCGGACTTAACAGTAAATGTTTTACCAGCTTCTGTAAAAACGTCATTAGCAACTTTGTTATGTAATGAATCGCCTGTTGTGTTATGGATACTGCCTGCACTGTTAATATGGGTTTCACCTGTCATTGTTGTAGCATATAAATTATATTCCGCTAACACATGCAGATCAGCTTTGGCATCTAATGTTATCTCGCCTCCTACGCCCTGGCCCTCGCCTTTATAAGATTCGCCATCATTGTCCATTGCGGCTTTTAAATTTATATTATTGCCTGCTTCGATGTTTACATTTTGGTCTGCTCGCAAGTTGAAGCTCTTCTTAGTTCGCATATCGATGTCGCCTTCGGCATACATGTACACATCGCCTGATGCACTAAATTCCATCCAAGCATTACCATCTCTGTTTATTAAGTAAACCATGCCGCTAGTGTCGTCTAGCAATAACTGACTACCCTGTGCTGATCTAATTCTAATCTGCCTAGAGCCTAGGTTGTCGTCTAGTGTAATACTATGCCCGCCTAGTCTATAATTAAAGTCACTCGGGTCACGTGGACCTGGAGTTAGCAAGCCAAATACTTCACTAGGCGATTCACGTCTAGCAGATGCACTGCCTGCACCTCGAATAGGGTCGGCAGCTAAGCCTTGTCTAACAATAGCTTCTGCTAGTGTGTGCTGAATGGGTCTAAACGTATCGTTATGGTTAACGTCAGCAGTTCGTTTGTTCTTTTCTACAGTGGGTAAATTAAGACCCGGTGCTTGGTACGTCTTGCCGCCAGCGTTGCTCGGTAGCATGTAATTAAATTTGTCTGGAAATAAACAGCTCAACACCATTGGGTATTTTGTGTTGCCATCACCAAAAGCAATCAATACTAAATTGCCGTTATCTGGAACTGGTGCCCATAGTCCGTAACTGCTCATTGCCTCTTGTGGCGATTCTATTTTTGTTCCTACTTTACGCTGATCTGTACTTCCAGCAAACGGACTAGTCCATACTGCATCAAAGTAGCCTGCTGTTGAGTTCTTGTCTTTACTAATTGCAGGAATAAACACTCGCACTCGGCCTGTTCTACTTACATCTTTTGTAGAAACTATTTCAGCAAGATATATACCAAAGACAGCATCTCTGCCTTCATTTAACTTTAACGTAGGATTCTTTGAACTCTGTTTATTTTGATTTGTGCTAAAAGCCATTTATGTGTCGCTCTCTGTGGTTTCGGCCTGTTTCTCATTTTTCTTAAGGTCGGTTGCTGTTTGTTTTATTAACTGTAATTCTTGTGTAAAGGTGCCGCCTGAGAATACACTAACAACACTTACTATCTCATATATACCTGTTATAAAATATGCTGTGCCCATCTTGCTCCAATACCCAGTGTTTGCATCTTCGTCGTCGGTATTGAAATCAAATCGCCTAGGCGTTTGCAAGTCAAACAATATATAACTAGAATCTCCTGCAAAACGTATTCCATCGGCGCCTGTTTCGTCTGTGGTATCTTCTGCCCCTGATCGCTCTGGGTCAATATGATCTGCACTAGGTGGGCCTAGGTACCAAGGGTCGCCCTTGATTTCGATATCCATCTTGACCAAAAATTCTTTCATGCCGTGCTGTTGCATCATATATCCAAATATAGTATTACGTGGTGTGCCGTTATATGTTGCATCTTCTGCTTGGTTAGGGACCGACATTACCTGTATAGCTGGCTGTACGCCTGAGCTTTGCTTTGGATCGATAGACTGATCACCAGAGTTGTTAGTAATAGCACCTGCCCTAAGTTCATCGGCTCTTGTTTGAGCGGCTTCTAATGCGCCTGCTTGCTCTAATCTGTCAGATACACTACCGATGATGTCAGCGGCATATACTGCGCCGCTAAGTGTAGGTGTATAATCTGTGCCATCTGGATTTCTAGAGTTATCACTAGTTGTTTGCTGTATGCTCTGCTGTTGTTGGGCATTAACTAATGCGGCGGCTGATGTTTTATTTTTTAAACTTTCTTTTATGATTTGCGCATTGAGTCCGTTTTTATTTCTAATAGCGTCTGCGGCTTCTGCTGGATTAAAGCCTAGTTGGTCTGCAATTCTTTTAATATCGCTTTCGCGTTCAGGACTGCTATCTGCAAACAGTGAGTTTACTAAGTTTTCACTGTCTTCTTCTGATGCAGTACTTACTGCCGCTGTTGCTAGATCTCTATTTGTTAGATCTTCATTTGGGTCAGCACTGTTACTCAGCGCCTTTGCCATTACTGTACTAAAGTCGCCGCTCACGCCGCCTGCTGGCATCGCAAGTATAGCAATACCTGCTTTGTATTCGATTCTAGCATTAAGTATTTGATCGTTAAGTCCTGTAAACAAGTAATGGTATGCTTTCCAAATTGGGATGCCATCTAATCTTGATTGTACTTCAGCACCTGTTAGATTAGCGTTTTCTGTTACTTTTGCTTGCACTGTATCTTTAGCTGTGCCGTATATAACGGGCTTATATACGTTAGCCTTAGCATAAGTGTTACGCTTTCTATCGTATGCTAGGTACTTAACAGCGCCATTAATTTTAAACCAGTTAATTAATGCTTGCGCTTTGTCAACTTTAGTGTCTCCTGGATCTTCTGGATTTACTGCCCTGCTAGTCATTGCAAAGAATTCATCATTCATAGATAACAAGGTAGCAAGGTACCGCTCAATAGTAACGTTCTCTCTTACTGTTACCCTATTCTCGTCTACTACAATGTCTAGACTGCCTTCGTCCTTTGTATTTTCTTTTAATATGTCTTCGTACTCATCTTCTGTTTTCCCTTCAAGCTCAGGATTCATAATCCTATTGATTTCTTCTGCTCGAGTATCGCTCGAAGTTGTTAGCGACATATCTTTTATAGCGTACTTGCCTGACGATAAGCCGGATGTATCGATATGGATTTCATCCTGTATTTGGGCCGCATCATTATTTTCTGCATTGTGTTCTTTAATCTTTTTTACCAAGTCGTTAACATGCTCGTCGATAGTGGTGCCAATTGACTCCATCTTCTTTGGTATCCTAAATGCGGCATCGTTGTATGACATAGCATCTACAGCAACACACTGGAACGCATACTTACTACCTTCTTCGTCAATTTCTAACTGCACCGACTTAATAGTAATCCTGTGCCGATGTGGGCCTGATACTAGTATAGGCTTGCCGCCTAGGTCTTCGTCGTCGATGTCAGCAGAATAGCCTTTAAAAACTATTTCTAAAAATAACGGAGAGTTACTTTGATTTATCTCATCACCTAGGTGTGCCTTTGCCGCAATAATTTGATCCATGAAGTCAGCGGCGCCCGGCTGTATAATATCAAAGTTAATAGTTGACGTATGGAATGCTCCGCCTTTGCCGATTGCAGTTGTAATTTCAAGGTTATCGAGTTGGGCACCGGTTACGCCTGTTTGTGCAAGTACTACTGTTTGTTGCGGTGGAGCAGTGTATCGATTGTTTAGATACCCGCCTTCGCCTGATGGCCCGGGTTTAGGCGGGCCTACTGCTCTTTCGTCACTTACATCGGAGGTTGTGTTTGCTGAGCCATTTGGACTAGCGATAGGTGGTATCATGTAAAATTTTACATTGTATTGATAGTTGTCTACCTGGTCGAGTATATTACCGTGTACTGATTTTCCAAGAAACGGTTCAAACTGTTGCTCTGCTACTATTGCCATAATTAACCTGTTAGTTCTTCGACTACTTTTTTACTCGGTAAGTAAATTTTTAACCCTTGCTTAAAGTCTTTTATAGGATCTTCGATAACGTCAATGTTTCTTAGTGCTATTACCCACCAGACTCTGCTAGATCCGTATTCGTCGAATGCCAGTAAGTCTAAACGCTGGTGATACTTTGCATCGAGAATGATTAATTTATCTGATGCATTTTTTGGTACTGATGGTAATTTGCTTACGTCTAAAAACGTATCATATAAACCTGTATTTTTTAAAAAGCTATCTGCTCTGTGAAATCGTGCCATTAGATAAACCCATCCTTGTAATTTGTACCAGCAGTAAATGCACCGAGATCGAATCTTTTACGCAATTTATGCGGTGTATAACTTGGTTGTAAGTTGAGCTGTATATTAACTAGCGAAGGAACATACGTTACTTCCTCGCCTGTTGTTTGTGTTCTCACAGGCACATAGTCAACATCTGCTGGATAACTTATATTATACGATGTCAGTACAACAGGTACCTTGTTAAAGCCGTGTGCTCCTAGGTATTCGAACAATAGTACTGGAGGTGGAGTACCGTAGTATCCATCTGCAACTGCGGCATCACCGCCGAAACTCTTTGTTGCTACCTTGCAGAAATGCATAACACCTAGCAAGTAACGTGCTTCTGCTATTGTGTTTGCACTAAAATCGGATGTTACGGGGATAGCAGGTGGCATTGTATTCTTATATGTCATTAATGGATAGTTCTGACCATGAAAGTCCGGCATATTGTAGTTAACCTGCGCACTGATAAGTAGATCCGGGGTATACTGCCAAACTAGGCCGCCAGTATCCTGCAACGGCTTCATTAAATAATCGCCAGCACCCTTACCTTTCCAAAAAATATCACTGCCGCCATTCTTCGGTCTCAATCTTGCTCGCCAATCAACGGGGGTAGTTATACCCTTCTGTGGTTTACCTTTAGTCGTAATGCCAGCACTTATTTTATCTTGTTGCTCAGCAAGCGAAGATAGATAGGTAGATGCAGTAACACTGCTTACACCACTTCCCTTTCCACTATTTGTCATACTATTCTCCTATGTATGTATTTATCTGATTCAATATATCCCGTTATAATTGCTGAAAGTGGTTAAATACTACTTGACATTCTAAGGAACCGCTGTATAATATATAGCAAACACTGGAGACTTAAAAAGATATGAGGAAAACAACCACAGTTAACTACTTGAATAATAAAGACATACTCAAGGAAATTAATAAAAGCAAACTCACGTATTGCTTTGTACAGGACGAAAAATACAACAACTACGACATTATTGTCGGTAGTGTTGCTGAAATTACTGATTCTGCAATTGACGAAGCACGAAGAAATAAATCAGCAAAGGTACAGAGCGAAGGATACGCCGTAGCTATGTCAACCCATGACAGAGCCGATTATAAAAACAAACCTAAGCAAAAAGAATTTGCTATAGACCCAGAATCGTTTGATATTGAGGAACTTGTGTTCCGAGTAACAAACATGGATCACATTCCGGAGGCACCGGGTCGTAAGAAGAATCCAAAAACTGAAGCTGATACCAAAGCAAAAGTAAACTTTCCAGCATTTAAACATTATGCTTACCAAAACAACGAACTAGTAGAAGTTGTTCGTAGTCATTGGCTAGGCAGTTTAAGCAACGGAGACTTTTCTATTGATCACGGTAGAATTACAAACAAACTAGGAACCATGTTCCTCAAGCTAGTTGAACGCTATTCGCATAGAGCTAATTGGCGTGGATACACTTACGTTGACGAAATGCGTGGGCAAGCATTAGTGCAACTTAGTCAAATTGGTTTACAGTTTAACGAATCTAAGTCAGATAACCCGTTTGCTTATTATACCGCAGTAGTGAACAATAGCTTTACTAGAGTTCTAAATATTGAGAAGCGTAATCAAAACATCAGAGATGATATTTTAATTGAGCAAGGTCATTTACCAAGTTTCAGTAGACAGATTAAACACGAAGATGAAATTCGTAGTTTAAGAGAGCTTGCAGAAACAGAAATCGAGTCTGAGACTAAGTCAGCGGCAGAGTAAATTATATGAGTCAGTTGTTTAAAACAGCGGCTTGTTTCACGGATATCCATTACGGATTGAAGCAAAACAGTCGGTTGCATTTAGAAGATTGCCACAGGTATGTGGATTGGTTTATTGCAGAAGCTAAGGCTAGGAATGCTGAAACATGCATCTTCCTAGGAGATTGGAGCCATCATAGGGCAAGTATTAATGTTGCAACTATGAATGCGTCTTTAAAAGATCTCAAAAAACTTAATGATGCATTTGAAACAGTTTATTTTATAACAGGTAATCACGATCTCTATTATAGAGACAAGCGTGAAATGAACAGTGTCGAGTATGCTAGAGACTTATCTAACTTTGTAATGGTTGATGAGTTCTTTGAGCAAGACGATGTTGCTATTATTCCATGGCTTGTTGGTGACGACTACAAAACTGTTGCAAAGATGAAGTGCAAATACATGTTTGGTCATTTTGAGTTACCATACTTTAAAATGAATGCAATGGTAGAAATGCCAGACCATGGCGGCATTAATGATAAAATGCTTAGTGGTCCTGAATATGTGTTCAGTGGGCATTTCCACAAACGTCAATACAAAAACAACATCCATTACTTAGGTAATGCATTCCCTCATAACTATGCAGATGTCGGTGATGACGAACGTGGCGCTATGTTTTTAACATGGGGCGAAGAGCCGCAATATGTTAATTGGACAGCTTGTCCAAAGTACAGAGTGTTTAGTCTTAAGCAACTGCTAGACAATCATGAGAATCTACTTGACAGTTACACCTATGCTCGTGTAAAATTAGACATTAGTGTTTCGTATGAAGAAGCAACTTTTATTAAAGAAAAGATGGCTGAACAATATAATGTTCGTGAACTACAACTTATACCTATCAAAGAAGAGGAAGAACAATTCGAAGGTAGTGAAATAAAGTTTGAAAGCGTTGATCAGATTGTGTTACAACAATTAGAAACTATTGATTCTAACACAATGAGTCAGCAAAAACTAATCGAAATTTATAACGAGTTAGAAACCTAGTATATGTTAAAAATTAAAAATGTAAGTGCCAAGAACTTTATGAGCGTAGGTAACAATACCCAGGCTGTAAACTTTGACAACTGTCAGCTAACTTTAGTGCTAGGTCATAACTTAGACATGGGTGGCGATGGTAGTAGAAACGGCACAGGTAAGACTACAATTATTAATGCACTAAGTTATGCGCTATATGGA
>TARA_R110000764_G_scaffold119039_2_pt1 | contig 35471 bp, 22 predicted proteins | sample TARA_R110000764 | Tara Oceans TARA_R110000764 (sample SAMEA4398111) | marine metagenome | biome: Polar Biome; feature: [SRF] surface water layer (ENVO:00010504); material: water (ENVO:00002006), including particulate matter (ENVO:01000060) such as... | depth 5 m | reverse complement strand
TGTTGCGTTCCAATACCTGGGCCACTTCGTAAGCGGCGCGTTCCATGGCTATTTATCGTAAAGCCGCTCCAAGGGGCTGAACGGCCTTTGCCTGCCCAATCGTGCCACATGCAGGTAGGTAAGCGTGGTCTGTATATCGGCGTGCCCCAACAGGTCCTTGACACTGATGATGTCCAGACCCATTTCCAACAGATGGGTCGCATAGCTGTGCCGCAGGCTATGGGTGGTGACCTCTTTTTGTATACCGCTGTGTTTCCGGGCCTCCCGAACGATCCACTGCACCCCCGTCGTGGACAGTGCAACGGGATCGCCCTTGCTGTCATTGCCGTTAAAGCACCAGGTAACGGGCCTTTCCGCCGAGATGTATTTCCTTAGGCCCCGGACCTGCATCGCGCACAATGGGACATAGCGGTCCTTCCTCCCCTTCCCCTGGCGGATGTGCAGCATCATCCTCTCAAGATCCAGGTCCTTCAGCTGGAGGTTGCAGAGTTCAAAGCTGCGAAGGCCACAGCCATAGAGCATCGCCAGGACCAAACGGTGCTTCAACAGTTTCGGGGCCCTGAGCAGCTGCCGTATCTCGTTACGACCCAATACTACCGGTAGTTTCTTGGGCCGTTCGATCGAAGGCAGCACCACGCGCATCTCCTTCATTCCCGAGATACGGTACGCATATCTCAGACCATATACTGTATGCTTGAAGAAACTGTCCGATGGGGTCTTGTGCCGGGATTTCAGAACATGCAGGTAATCAAGAACCTGTTCCTCATCAAGGTCCAACGGACTGCATTTGAAGTGAATCGCAATGTGCGCCAGACATCTGGCGTAGTTCGTAAGGGTACTTTGACTTTTGCCGGCCAGTTCTACGGAACGTCTTAATTTCCGGTAGAGTTCATTAAACCCGGATACAGCATTACAGGCCCTCTCAATGAGGGTGCTACTTTTTTTTCATAACTTTAGATTTTATGATTAAACCTATCCTAAAGGTAGTGAACGGTAAGGTAACACTTGCTTGAAGCTACCTTTAGGTTTAGTTCAACAAAGGTGTATTTATAAAATAGCGCAAGTCGTTGCTAAGAAAAAGACTTGGGCATTTTTGGAAAGTCGCCAAATTGTTAAATTTGACAAATTCTCAAAATAAAATGAGGCAAACAAGTATCAATCGGGCTAAGTCAGAATCTAGTGTAAAGCATGTGCCTTTAACTTTGTAAACTATGTGCCTTAACGAACAGCTGAAAAAAAATCGATGACCGAACAACAAGAGCCCTTTTTAAGTAATACAACTGCAATTATTTCATTAATAATTGGTGCTTTAGGATTTATATCAGCAATTGGAACTTTAATATTTACAACACGAAATAATAATCGGAATTTTGAACTACAAAAAGAAAATAATGAACGAGAAAAGTCAAAGGCTTATAATCGAGTTTTAGGCAATTTTTTAAAAGTTTATCATTCTTATATTAAGCACAAACATTTGCTTAATGAAAACGGAATGAAAAATATTCCCGATTTCGCACTTGAACATACAATTGATAAAATAGACAATTTTGAACACGAAATAGAAAAATTCAGAATTGTAGTGGACAATGAATCGGAGATAATCCCTGAATTGACAATACAACTGCACGAAATATTAGACTTATTAGGTCGCTTTCAATTAATGTCTGAACAATTTAGGAATAACACATTTGATTTAAATTTACAGAAGAATAAATTAGTTCTGAAAAGAGCTTTTATTTTTTCAATTAAAGATTTACTTGATGATTATTTTAACGACTTGATAAATGACCTTTCCGAGAAAGCTGAAGTTTCTGAAGAATTTAAAAAAAATCTTTCGGAATTTAATTCAGAAGAAACTATTGAAAGGAATTTCGAATTACAAAACACGTTATTTGAAAGAATGTTAGAATCGTTATCGAGACAATTAGGTAGAACAGTTACGATTGACGAATTATTTAACGGATAAAAGCCAGTTGCCAACACCGTATAATTAATGGCTAGTTTTAGCTTACTTACGAAAATCTTCGCGAATTTTTTATTTGCTAAATTTAGTTCGTATAATAAGCAACTATTCTTATGCAAGACCTTTGAAGCCAAAAAAAATAAAAAAATTTAAATGACCTATCAGCCAATAGAGAAGAATATTGAGACTTCACTAGACAAAGTACTTGAACTTATGAATCCTGCAAACTTTGAAGTAAAACTACCAGGTCATCATTTGCATGAACGCATATTTGAGGTTACAAAAGGTGACCGGCAATACGAATTTAATTCTTCATCAAAGATTTTAAAAGGAGTACAAACAGATAATGAGATACAGTTTGATGGTAAAACTATTGTTGAATTGAAAAAGCCAAAATTCAGACTCTTTTCTCAAGGTAAACATATTCTTGTCAATCGCATTTCATATAATGAGGAGTGGACGGAGAAGATATTCTCAGGCTCTATTTCAAGTTTTTCAACTACCAAGCACTTTAATGAGTTTGATGGAAATTTCTTAAGAATGATTATTCCTTGTGGTGAAAAGGAACCTTTTAACATCCACCAATTTCAAAGAAGATATTTCATAACTCCAAACAAAAAATCTACGTTTTTTTTAACAATCACTATTTCTTCTACAGATTTTCATTTATTCAACTACAAACTTGGAGGAGAATATTATTTAATAATTGATTGTATCAATAAATTAAAACTTCAAGAATTTCAAAAAAAATGTTTCAATGTTTTGCTATCATTAGGGTTTATTAATGGGAATCTAATTCATGATGAATGTTATATTCTCGCTTATGATAAAGCATCAATGATAGCCCCTATGAATATTTCATATAACTCAATGAGGGTCTCTGTCCAATCAAATCAAGGTGTTTTCACGACAAATCCTTTTTCGGTAAACAGTGATATCGATTTCCCAAGGGACGAGAAGGGTATTATTAAAAAGGAATACAATGACAAACTCTACAAAGACATTATTGATTTCCCCGAAGATGTTTTTTCTAACATGACAACATTATTTTATGAACAAGAAAAAATGCAAAGAGCTGCATTACTTTATATTCAAGGTCATGTATCTTCTTTGGAAATGAGAATTCCCAATTATTATGTTGCTATTGAAGCTATTACAGGTTATGTGTCATCGCAGTTAACTTTAGAAAAAAAGTCTCTTAATCCAATAAAGGATAAGAAACTAGCCACAGAACTAATCAACCAAATAAAAGAAATTACTAAAAAACTAAAAGAAGACAATGGAGTGAGTGATGAGAACTTTCAACTTGAAATAATAGAAAAAAATATTGCTAAATTAAATGCTCCTCCAAATGCAGATAAATTATCAGAGTCTTTTACTTTTCTTGGTATTGAATTGACAAGTGAACAAAAAAATATCTTGAAGGAAAGAAACAGATTTTTGCATGGAAGTTTCTTAAAAACTATTGATGATGACAAAGCCTTTAGAGAAGCTTTACATTGTAGTTTGAGGTTGCATTTTATGATTGCAATATTAATTCTTAAAATAGCCGGGTTCTCAGGTAAGATCATCAATTATGCGGAATTATGGTCTCATATGACGGAAAGAACTTTAAATGAAGAAAGACTTGTAAAAATATAAATACCGGCTACAACAAAAACCCCTTTGAAAAGCACAAGTCCAGTTGATTTAATTTTTTATAAGGTTCTATAGTTGATTGTGGTATAGTGAATTTTTAGCCTCTATGGGAATACTTTTTCCTTCTCGGGTCAGGAGCCTTGAATTTTCTTTTTACGAAAGTGTGCTATACAGTGGCCTTTGGGCCTGTAGCCTACAGCCGATCAGAGATACACCTCACCTTTAAACTAGGTTAAGCCTAGACCTGGTGGCTATATAGTGATAGGGTATGGGGTTCTGCCTCTTTAAATTTACTGTCAACTAGCTTGTTTTTAGTTCCGCAATCCCAGTATCTTTCATTCTCTAAATTAAACCATCAGGTACATTTATTTTTTCGTCCCGAATTACAGGTAGGTCGGGATAATCAATAGAAATTTGTTCTACTTTTTTTAAGGAATCTCCATAATACTCCTGAATTTCACCGATATGATTTTCTTTGGATAAAAAGACTTGCAAACTTTGCCGACAATATATTGTAGCCCATTTGCTGGGGTCATGAATATTGCTTCCTTCCCATTTATCATCTTTATCTAGTATCTTATTAAAAATATTTACTACTTCATTTCTTTTGGAAGAACTAGGCTTAACTTGAATCATAATACCTACTTCTGGATAAGGCTTTTCATTTTCCGAATTCATCCAAAAACCTAAACCTATTATTAGGCCATCCATATGGTTTTTCCAATAAATGTATCGATCATGATCTCGTAATTGTGTTAGGCTAGTAGATTCTTGTGACACTCCTCGGTTAATTCTTTGGAATTCTTCTCGCACCTCTCCAAACATACAAGCATCCATCAACTTTCTAACAGGGGAAAAATTTGACAGGGTAATAATATCAGTTGGACTAAATTGATTATTCATAGATAGTTTTATGTTTTTCATAAAAGTTAGTAACTCAAACACCAGGGGCTTCTCCTTAAAAGGTATTAGGAATGCGAAAATTTGATGCCAGCGTATCGGAATAAATCGAATCCTATTGGGACATTCTTTTAGAATATATTCTTCACTTTTTGGGTCATAATCTTTGGTTATATAAACAAGTGTTCCCGGCTTATTGTCTCCTATTGCTAAATGTTCGGCATATCTTTTTAACTGTTCATCACCTTCGCCGGAATTTATCTTATTCTCAAAGTATATGGTAGCGTCTTCTAAAAATAAAGCAATATCCGGCCTACTCCCCTGATGATGATTATCTAGGGCCTTTAATTTAAATTGGGTAGTAAAACTATATGTTTCAAATGGCGCCTCGTAAATTCCAAAATGAATATGGAATTTTTGTAACAATTCAACATCCCTCTCAAGGCAATATTTGAGAATTTCGGTTAAATAATCCTCTAAAGGATTATGATGCGATTTCAATCTTAAATTATACAAACTGCTGAATATTCCGGACATGTAGGCTAATTATTCAAATTTAAAATCATTACTCAGACTTTACGAAAGTTACTTCACAAGCCTTACACAAGCGCTTTTCCTGTACATATTCATTAATATCATACCACCCTCCAGTTTTTGACCAGATATCTAATCCACGTCCCAAAATAATTTTCCACCCATTATCCAGAACTATTGAGCGATCATGAATGTAATCATCAAATTCGTAAGTAAATAGAATACCTACCGTTTCTAATGAATAAATCATTTGTTGAAAGGCCTCTTTTGCACCTTCTATGTATTCTTCATTATTGCTGGTATTCAAATGCAGGGTTACCTCCACTTCCGGGTCTTTCTTTTCAGATATCAATTTGGCCAACTCCATGAAATTTCGAAGTTGATAAGGCAACCTGATATACGGGTCGGTAACTGTAATTTTGGTAGCGCCCATTAAGTATGCTCCAAACAAACGATCAAATGAGATGCCCGTTTGATTGTCCCTGATTATCTTTTGTTTTCTATCCAGCTTAATTTCAGTTTTCGTCTCTTGTGATGGATTAATATTTACCATTTCTTCTTTAGATCCCTTTGGTTTTGGGGTTGCGTATTCCAGTATTTCTAATGTCTCAACGGTAAATATCTCCTCATTTCGCTTATTCGTATAGCTAAAGTCAACCTCTTCGAAGGTTTCGTCCATTTTTTGAAGCTCCTGTTTTACCCTTTTTCTACTTTCAATGGCAAAGTCCAGAAGTTCCTTAACATCCTCTTCTGCCATATCCCCATGGGGATAAATTATTTTAGCCAAGCCAGCAAATGTTTTTTCTATAGATGTCTTATCCCTGGTCGTAATTGAATCGGATAATTCAAAAAAGCTTGAATATTCCTTAGTCCTGTCCTCTTTTCTTAAATCTTTCAGAATCTCCGCCAAATAATCAACAATGAATCCATAGTCCGAAGTAAACATTTCATTTCGTAATTTTTGAACTTCCCATCCTGGCAGATATGCATGTATTCTATCTAAAAATGCTGTATCATAATAATCTTTAGGTAAAGCATCGAATAAGTCACTATGCTTTAACATATAAGGAACGGAATGGTCTGTATTACCTACAAAAACCATGGAAGCTGAAGCTCCATAAACCTCTGTTCCTCTTGAAAATGATTTATTGGCCATGTAATTCTTCATAATATCTACAAGACCCCTATCAATACGTTTTGTTTTGCCTGCAAATTCATCATACGCTACAACATCCCAGTAACCTACCAATCCGATATCGCCAGAACTATTATTTACAAAAAGTTTTGCTTTGGATACTTCACCACCAGAAATAAGAATTCCATGTGGCGACATTTCAGAAAATATATGGGATTTACCTGTTCCCTTGGGTCCTAATTCAATGAGGTTATAATTATTTTCTACAAACGGAACTAGCCTTGTCAGCTGAAGTATTTTAGAACGAAATGTAAACTCCTCAGGATTTAATCCTATGGTTTGCATTAAGACATCTATCCATTCCTCTTTGGTAAATTGCTTTCTAGCTTCCTTATATTCATTAATATCAATATTCGAGACTTGTATTGGTTTGATGCTTTCAATTAGCCATGGAACCGTTCCTTTCTCATCACTTGAGAAGTAACCAAGGGTAAGAATACACCAAACACCACCGGATAATAATTTTTGATGCTCTTTTATAATGCTATCGGCAATTGGAATTCCTTTTAAACCAAGATTTGCAAAAGAAGCTTCATACTGATCTTTTTGATCATTTAGTCTAACTGATACCTTATCAATTATTCTGTGAGAACCTTTTTCCCGAATTGTTGATTTCACTATCTGAGCTTCATCGCGATGCACAAAATGCTGCGCTAAAATATTCTTTACTGTTTCTACACCAAGCACTATAGTCACATCATCGTCAGTTGCACAATATTGACCTAATAGATATTCAAGTACATAAGTGGGTACAATAGCATTACCCTTGACCAAGGTAGTAAGGTCCTTGCGCACTACCTTACCAGCAAAATGTTCATTTAATTTAATATCTAACTGTTTCATAATTAAAATTCATCAAAATCATTAGCAAAAGAGATATTTAGGGTGTAGAAATACTCTTTATATATTCTCCATTTATTTGCGCGATCCATTGGCTCTTCTAGTACAAGTTTTACACGTTGGTTTTTATATTTTCCACTAGCTTGAGCTGTTAGCTGAAATCTGTTCTTTACTTCTCGTTGTCTTTGATTTTCTTCTTTGATATCGAACGTATAAGTAAATTGATCACTAAGTAAAGTGCCATCTTCTGCAACAATTGAAGCCTTTATTTTTCTTTCAAGAATCGCATCACTTACTTCATTGGTTTGAATGAAGGAAACCGCAAGTAAGTTAGTAGTAATCTTATCAGTAGATTTTATAATATCTATTTCTACTTGCGCTGTAGTGTCTTGACGCTTGATATTTACTTTAACTATCGGTATTACAATTTCTTGTAAAGATGCTCCTCCATGAATAAACTTAGAACCTGCTCCTTTTACTTTAAGTCTATTAACCGACTTAGGTATTAATACATTTCCTTCAGAGGTAAGCCCTAACTCCTTATGAGTAAATGCTTTTAGCGCATTCCCTCCTAATAAATCTTTGCCTAGTACAAACCTTCTATTAATTTTATCTGCTTCACCCTTTACATCGGTAATTGTAAAATCGCTTTCCTCTAATGTTTTATGTTGATATATAAATCCGTGATCAGAAGTTACTATCATGTTATAACCGTTCATATTATAGATTTTCTTCAATAAATCTTTAAAAAAATCCAATTCACTTTCAACAGATTCAAATACCTTGTCTTGAGAAGTTGTATCATCGCCCGTATCATCTATATGATTATGGTAGATATAAATAACATCGTATTGTTTAACAAAATCTCTGCCAGTAGTATTCGCCTTAAATTTCATAAAATCTTCAGCTAATATGGCTGTAGACCTTGCATCAGTATTCTCTGTTAGTATTTTAGAACGTGCAGCTATACCTATGGAGTTCATTTCATCTACTAAAACTTGATCGGTTCCAGCTTTAATTGCTAAGCTTTCATGTGGTAATAGCGAAGCCATACCTAATTGGGTATATGAAGGCAATGATGCTATTGCACCTTCAATCTCACTTTCATATCTATTCTCTTTTATTAAAAGTTCTGTTAATTCAACACCGCATTCATAACGTAATGCATCTGAAATAATAACAAAAACACGTTGCTTTTTATCTATATAAGGCTGCACATGTTTTTTGAAAAATCGTCTTTGACTAAAACTGTCTTTTACAGACCAAGATTTCAAATCATCAATTACTAATTGCCATTTATCATTATAGTGTAACAACCAATCATTGGTATACAATTTTTCTATCTTCTCAGCTAAATCTGACAGTATACTATCTTGATTCGTTTTTCGATAATTAAGTATAAATTTTCTATAGAGATAATCTATTTGATACAGCTTAGAAGTATATTGTTGCAAACCATCTTCAAGAGATTTGAAGTCTAACTTTAACTGTTTTACCTCACTCTGTAAATGCGATGCATATGATACACATTCATAGAAAGACTTAAAATGTGGTTCGTACCAAAAAGTATGCTCTCTTTGTTTTATCAAGTTTTGTAAAGCATCATTTGATATTTCATTAGCAATTAATCGTTGAACAAGATCATAAATAATTTTCTTATCTGTTAACTTAAATAATTCATCGGATACAGCCTTTTCTAACGGTAAAGTGTTGAGAACATTCTCAATTTTTAAATCCTTTGCTACTTGAGTTGAAACTTTATCGAAACCGTCCCTGTACATAATGGTATCTTTCCACAAAGACAGTAATAACCTAGTTTCTTTAGAAAGCTTTGGTTTTTCATTTAAGTTGAAATTATCAGAAAAAGCTTCTACAAGAAAATCGTAAATGGATGGAGAGTTACTCTCATAATTAAATTTATTGAAAATTTCAGTCCAATAAAATTCTGATAGCTCATATCGTTCAAGATCTCTCTGTAATCTTTCATTTCCATTAGAAAATGCCGTACCATGGGCATGAATAAAAGTGTTCAGATTGACATAATCGGTATTTAATGTAACTGCTACCATTTTGTATCGAATGTCATTGTGAGAGTCTCCTTTACCCAATAGCTCTTTAAGTTTATCTACCCTTTCTTTCGATTTGAAGAACTGAATATGCTCGGCAACCAATTCCTTAAAACTGTATTCCAAACCAAGTTCTTGTAATATAATTGCCTCTTGGTCTGTGTAAAATATGTAATAGGCTAGTTCCAAATCTAGCAACCAATTTTCATTTGGTTTAGGTTTTGGCTGATTAGAGTAGATTAAAAATTTAGTGTCAGAAGTATTAGAAGTTATCTTATGCTTTATTTCAAACTCATTACTTGCTATATGACATTTTTCAACGTTATCAAGCACCAAAGTATCATAACTTTCTTTTAGTTCATTACGCTCGTCATACCAAAAAATCACCTTATGACTTTGGAATTTTTTTTCTAACGCTTCTTTTATTTTTATGCTCATTTGTTTAAAAATGTATAATAATTTTTAATATCCGAATCGACCACATATTCATTGTTAACACTCAACACCCAATTTCGAATTTTATCATCAATATTCTCATTTATTAATTCAATATCTTTGATGCTATACTGTTCTAATAAATGTTTTAAATTTCTCTTTATTTCACCATCAGATTTTATACGCTCGTTTTTAACCAAAACTGAAGTGTTCTTGCCAAATTTTGACATTAAAAATTTTTCCATTTCAATCTTTTTATTTTGAAATTCCGGCGACTGTATATATTCTACTTCCTCATCTACCAATAAAATAATTACAGTTGTTTTTAATGATAAAGAGTTATCTGCATCACGGAGAATCGATTCATAGACCTTTAATAAACTTCTGTCGTAGGATTCAGGCAGTAAAAAGCCAACGAGTGCCTTTTTATTATTATCTATTAGTTTTGAAATAGTTTTGGTTTTTATTTTTAAATCTTTTAACCAATCTTTAATCTCATTATTCTCATTGATATAGAATGTAACTTTAGAAGGCTTTGATGTCAGATTTAAAGAAAAACCTGTTTTATTAACTGTACATTTATTAGGAAATATGTAATCTAAGGATGGATTCGCTCCAATTTCAAAACCCATATTTAATATTTTTCTGTTACTGAAATTATTTTCTAATAATTCACTTTGGGTATCTTCTGTGATAAATATTGGCTCTGTTAATTCCCCTCCATTTTGAAGTTGAAGGTATTCTGTTATTGCCTGTTTTTTTGAAACAGTTATCATTTCGAAGGTTACGTTAGTTTGTTCTATTTCTGAAAACAACAACTCTATTAATTTATATTCAAGCGTTTGCTGTTGTTTTTGATAGGATGCAATCACATAGAGAAAATCCAAATCATCTTTAAATAAGGCCTGAAAAAAGATAGTCCAAAATAAAACTTTGTTATTTTTCTCTAATTTTACTTTTTTAAGCTGTGAGATAAGAATTTTGTAAAAATCATCTCCGATATTGGCTTCCTCATAAAACGACGCCGCCAAATAATACCCCATTATAAATTCAAAATCTTCAAAAAAGATATCTGGAACATTCGAAATTGCTTTTTGAATCGATTTGGAATTATCTTTGTCTTTAAAATTCAACAACCATTGTTTGGCATCATTTAAATCATTTTCCTTTAAATTTTTTACTTCAGGAAATTCATTAAAAAGATAAGCTCCTAACCAATTAAATCTCTTAATAGATTCTAGATAAAAATTTCCATCATTCCTTTCTTTAATAGGATAAAAATCATTTATAAGAAGCTCATTTATGAATTTAAGATTAAATTCAGAAAATGTCAGATTATTAATATTATTAAAAACTTCATTTGAAAACTCAATCGATATTGTATTGTTCAACGCCAATGCATAACATTGCATCAACCCTCTTCGAATGATTTTGAAATGTCTTATTTCTTGAGTGTAATCAACTTCGTCTGGGAAGTTAATAATTTCACCTTCAGTTTTACTTTCCCTATATTTTCTATCTGCTAAAACCAATAAGCCTTTTGGCACTCTAAAGTGATTAAGAAATAGATTTTCTTCTTTAGTTGGAATCTCGTATCTTATAACACCGCCTGCCACTAGTAAAATGTAGCCTACGTATTCTATGATGTTATCATATTTCACAAATAGGGCTATACTCCAATCCTTTTGCGCACGCTCTATTTGTAACCGTGTTTTAGGTATTAGTATGATTTTATTAAAAATAAGGCTTTCAGACTCTTTTAATGATATATATATTTTTTGTTCCATTGCTACCTAGTTTAAAACCAATCAACATTTACTTGTGTTGGCGTATTACTATTAAATAAATTAATACTTGTAAGTTCTGGAATGGTATCTGTAGTTTTAATAATATATAGGTTTGCGTTCGTTCTTGTGATACTTACATATAATACATCTTTAAGCCTATTTTCATTTCTTAATTTTAGGACCATACTACTACTAATGTTGAAACCAAATAAAATTACATGTTCAAACTCTAGTCCTTTGGCACTGAAACTTGAAATTAATAACGGCACTGTAGAGGTGAAATCGTGCTCCCTTAAACCTTTGTTATCTTGATAATAATTAAATTCAACAGATTGATTTGCTAAATAAATGGACAATTCCTTAAGTAAATCTCTATCTGGACAAATTACCCCAATCCGTTGTCTCATATTTTTTAAAGAATTTAAAATCTCTTTGATTTTATTATATTCTTGCGATTTGTCGACCTGAATTATTTGTGGTTGGGTTTGTGATAGTTTTGTAACTTTAGCTTCTAAATCATCATTGGTTCTTGAAAATAAAGCTGCTATTTTGGCAATATTTTTATGGAATCTGAATATTTTAGTCAATCGCTCCAACACACCTTCACCTACAATTTCATTTTTTGTCAATTTTGTTTCATAAATACCTTGATTAAAATCACCTAGAGAGGTTATTCGTTTGGATATCCGTTTTATGAGCAACCATTCTTTTGGATTTAAATCCTGTACCTCATCCACGACTGTAACATCATATGTCTTCACCAAATTACACTGTAATAATTTCGTCAATAGGTAATCATACTTTGCATCATAAGAACCGCCCTGATTACGGTCAATATTGTTTAGGGATGCTAAATCCCAAAAGAATTTATCTTTTGTTGCTATCGTAATATTATCAGAAATTTCCAATTCTTGCATTGCTGTCCTTAAATAGCCATATAAACTATGGTTATACATTAAAAGCAAGGGTCTAATCGCTCCTTCCTCTACCATATCTCGAAGGGTATAAAGGCTAATTAAGGTCTTTCCAGAACCTGGTGGGCCCTCTACAAAAAGGTTTTTTTGTTCACGCGAAATTCTTCTAACAATTCCTTTTTGTTCTTCTGATAAGCGGTTATAGGGTATTAAAAACATTTTCCTGAATTTTAAAATGGTAGGTTATTCATATCTAAATATTTGCCTTCATCTTCTTTTCTTCGTTTAGTTTTTGGGTCAACATATGCATAAGGTTCTCCGACTTGGCTAAATATCTGCTTGAGTAATACTCGCTTGTCAAAATCTGAAAAACCGGCAGGGTCATTTTTATAATCTTGTACTATTTTATGGAGTCCAGAAGCATCGCTTTTAACTTTATTTTTCAATAAAGCTAATTTGCATTTCACAGAGGTTTCTTGTTTGATATGCTCGGGTTGATTCTCTAAATACTTTAAAGCCGCCTTTGCATCATTTTTTTCTAATAATACCGCATAATTATGTCTCCAAGCAGGTTCAGTAGGATTTATCTCTATAGCTCGTTCCAATGCTTTTTTTGCAGCGCCTAAACGCCCTAAACGAGAATTAAGAATATACATCATATTCCAGACCCAACTGTCCTGGTCATCAAAACGTTTGATATAAGCCTCGGCATTCTCTAGAGCACCAAGATAATTGTTGGCTTTGAAATGTTTATCTATAAGAGTTTTTAATAAACGTTTTTCATCTGAAGTATTTTTAGCTTGTTTGGCCTTATTGAGATTGGATTGCGCTTGGAACACCTCTAATTGTTCTTCTGTTAATTTTCCAATAGCATACGGATTATCAAACTCTGCATTACCAATGACCTCATCATCTGCAAATACTGTCATTTTGAACACTTTGTCTGCCGTGATTTGTGCATCAATCTTGATAATAGTATCAATATCAAAGAATTTATTTAAGGGACACCGAATCTCACCTATAGGAAAATCGGCTCCATTGATACATACAGGTACCAATATTTCTGGAATCAAATTTGATGGCAGTTTAAAATCTGGGATTACTACTTTTTGAGGCAAGGACTGTCCTCGTTCTATTATCGGATAAAAACGATTTCCTTTTAAACGCACGCCTAAATTATCACTGGTAATAGGACTTATTAATGAAATGCCATATTGATTTACAAAAAATGAATACACAGCAGCTCCTTCAGCTACCAATTTATCAGGCTCTGGAGAGATTAATAATTTGGCATTTGCCAATTTCTCTTGCGTTAAAGCACCTAACAATGGATTGAATGAACTCCCACCAACCAATAATACGAAATCTACTGCGTCCAACGTTTCCTCCGCCTTTTCTATGATTTCAGATATTGAGCTACTTATTGTGCTAATTGTTTTATCAAAATACTTGAATGTGTAGTTTTTGCCTCTAAAAAACTTGATAAATAACTCTTGAAATTTTTCAGCAGATAATTTTAAATCCCCAAGATTGTATTCTTGGTTGTTGAGTGTAATCACATTGTTATTTCTAGTTGCGTCTATCTCTGCAAGATTTAAATTAATAATGCTACCACTACCAGCTTTTAAGCTCATCGCATTACAAACCCCTATTTTTAGGTCTTCCGCCATCACTGTAAGTTGAGGTAGAATTGTATTCTTAACTTCACTAACATCTAAACTATCAAAGTCAGGAATGTTTTTTATGGCCTTTGGCAAAAGATACTCTTCAGTAATCAATAAATCGACATCTTGCCCGCCCAAATCGTTATATCTTGATATGGCTCTATTGCTGATTGTAATACCTTTGTCACGTCTAAAATCTACATTCAACAATGATAAATCTAAAGTCCCACCGCCGAAATCAATGACTAGCACATTTTTATTTTTAACCTCTTTAGCCCAACGCTCCTTTTCGCTATCGATTAATCGGTTAAAATAACCGAGAAATGCTGCATTAGGCTCATCAATAAGAATGGTCTCATTAATGTTTATTTTGGCCATTTGGGCTGCCTTTAAGGTATCTTTACGTTGATTGGCTTGAAAAGAAGCTGGTACAGTAATAATGGTATTTTCTAATTCATATTCAGTTCCCTGATTATACATCTTTCGCATATAATTCATTATACCACCCGCAATTTTGTAAGGCATGTCTAATTTTTCATTGATGGCATTTGGGTATAAGGGGTGATGGTCCACTCCCATTTCCACCTTCCAATGATAGAACATGTTTTTTTTATGCTGAAATTCTGGATGTCCTTTTAAGTGGTAGAGATTATTACCGACGTAAGGTTTCCCTTTATAAAAGGCCACTATTGAGGCTACTTTTTCGTCTTCAATAGTCTGGTCGTATTCAAACGGACTGTGTTGCTGAAACCTCACAAATTGTACTGGTATTTGATTGGTTTTTTTAAAATCAACATGAGCAGCATCTACCGTCGCCATAAGAGTGTAGGTGGTCCCCAAATCTATCCCAATATTTATAGGGTTTTTAGTGATTTTATCTTGTTCGGCGATAGGGTAAATTCTAATATTACTCATAACTGTAAATTATTTTGGGAAATTTGTTTTTATTATAGCATATGGCTTAGTGATAATTATTTTATATTCTTATTTAAAAAACTTCCCGTATTGTATAATAAATTAAACAACAAGCCGGCACCTACCAAAACATTGACTCCTGGAATCATCAATAACGCAGCTATCAAAGTAAATTTTGCGATTTTTATACCAGTTAGCTTTATGAATTTTATTTTAAAAGTATTAAAAGAAATGTTTCCTTTTTTATACTCCAAGTATAGAAAATAACCTGCTATTGAAATAGATATAGCGGGTAGTGCAGGCATGTAATCCCAAAGAGAGTCATCATCATCTAGCCTTATTAATTTACCTATAAATTCGGTTACATCTGCAGTAAGTTCTTCGTTAGAAATATCTGTAGACTCTAACCCCATTTTATCGGCAATTTCTTCGGTAACTAAAATATCTCCTTCGTCATGATTGTTTATCCAATCATTTACATAAGAAGAGCTATCTGTTGCTTTTAGTTGTACGGCAATAGTTTCACCTGTTTGCTCATTTGTTAATAGCACATCTGTATCTGGGTGATTGGTATCTGTAAATAATGCTGCAGTTATTTTATCGCCATCTTCATTTTCTATTTGTACAAATTGTATTTCGTGTAAAATGCCTTTTACATTATTTGCTAAACCTAGTAACTGGTCTTCATCTAATCCTTGTAAATAATCTTGTATTTCATCTAGGCTTTTATTTTCCAAATCTGGTACTGCACGTTTCAACGCTTGTAATACCAATTCTTCATCGGCATTTAAGTTTTCAATATCACCAAAAGTTAATTTAGCCAAAGCCCCTAAAACCAGGGTAGCATCAATATTATTTTTAATGTATTTTGTTGTTGACACTATAGCTCTCTTTTTCGTTTATTTATTTCTTCCTTATTCTCTTTCATTACATCTTTACTTTCTGCTTTTGCCTTCTTCATAACATTTTTCAAATCATTTTTGGTTATTTTCTCCCCCTTTATTTTTTTAGTAAAATAGTAGTCGACTACTCTTCCCATGCCAAACGTAAGCCCAAAGACAAGCGGTATTGTGGTAATAGCTCCTAAAAAAGGCAAAACTGTTTTATAGGCTCCAATAGCTAACTGTTGTGCTAAAAAACCAAGACCTACCAAACCTGCCAATTCTTTAAAAACTTCTTTAGCACCAGCTTCTGAAATATTGTAACCTCTAATATCTGCTATTTTTTTGCCCATATACCCTTGTATCGGCGTTAGTACAAATATGTCTGCAAACGGTATAGGCTGTACCGCTATTGCCGCACAGAAGGTGCTAAAAATTGTAATAACCTTATCCACCTTTTGTTGATCAGTAAGATCCGTACGATTTTCAATATCAGAAACTTCTTTTCTAAGTTTTTCCTTTGCCTTACTAATTACATCTGATGCCTTATCCGTTATACCCATATCTTAAATAATCTCTATTATATCTATCCAATCAAACTAGTTTACTTTATTCTTTTACCTCTTTATAATTTGGTACAGATACTTGTTTAATGACTTCTATCTCTAATCCCATTATTAGTGTCTTTTAATTATGATATTCTGCCTTTGCTTTTTCCACAAGAGTCTTTATCAAATCCATATTGTTGGCAATGTCATTGGCATTTAATCTTAACCTATAGTATTTCCATTGCTTATCATAAGACAGGGTGTCAAAGTCTACATTTTCTAACAACTCATCAATTTCCTCAACTTTCTCCAACTTAATGTTGAGTATAACTACATTCTTTCTTGGAATAAATGATATGAAATTATTTGCCATACCATCTTTCTCTAACCCTATGTAATACTTGTTAAATTTTAATTTGTACTCATTAGTTAGTTCTCCTAAATTTTCTAATAATTTATCTGCGAATTTTACAGAGGATTTGGACGCCTTTTTTTCCCAATAAGGTCTATCTGTAGGTTCTGCTATTAAATCTTCATCTAATAACTCTAGAGTCACTTCATCAAGAACCTTGGTAAAAAACAATGATATATTATCTCCAAAACGAAGGGCTTTTACTTGAATCGCAATAAGTGGAATAAACCCATTAAATAATGAAATCACATTTAAAAACCGACTGGTTATATCCTCTGCAATTATTACTGCGCAATGGTTGTATTGCGGATTCCTTTTCCTTTCCAAATCCCAATACTCAATAGTTCGTATGATGTGGGATTCATCGGTTTTACCCAACTGAATTTCAACCTCATATCGTTTTTTATCTTCCGGGTCATAAAGTATGGTATCTAACCTACCACCGCCAACCATAATCTTTTCGGTATCTCTAAAGTCTAAATCACCAAGACCTAAAATACTGGGGTCTTCTTCTATACGAGCTTGAAGCCATTTTTCATTAAACTCGCGGCTATTTTTTAAACTAATTATTTCTGGTTTTATATACTTCATTTCACCATTATTAATTACCGTATTTCCGTTACATCTATCCAGTCAAACTTCTTTACTTTGTCCTTTGCTTTTTTATCGTTTAAACCTGATACTGGTTTTATGACTTCACCGAATTTATTGTAGTTAACCAAGACACCATCGTCTAAATCTATAACGATACGTTCTGTTGCTATTTTAAATAGTTCACGGTCATATTCTTGAAGTTCTAGGAGTACTTTGTTAATACGTGCTTGTTCTTTTTCTGCTGTAACTTTTTCACGGTCTGTACCAACGTTTTTAACATGTTCTAACTGTTCGTGTTGCGCTTTTAGCTTTTCTTGGTATTCTTTTAGATAGCCATTAAGAACCGTGTTAAGGGTGTCTGGTGTGTAGCGATGCATATAGATTAATGCGTTAAACGCACCAGAAGGTGAAGAGAACATCCAATAAATTGGTCTCTTTTTGTAACGCTTTACGTGGTCTGCATAAAAAGTCTTTAAAAAGTACTTACGTATATCGCCAACGGCATCTTCTACAAAGGCAAGGTTTTTATCAAAGTTTTGCTTGCCAAATGTGGCTTTTAAAAAGGCGTAGAAACGATTTACAATATCATCTTCAAACCACTCGTTGTCTAATATTGGGATGACATTATCATCATCTGGTAAAAACTGCACATTGTCTTCACTTAATGCAACCCTTTTTACATAGTCTTCTAAGGTCTCTCCTTGGTTAGCCAATACTAAACCAGGTTTATCCAAGCTATAACGCCCAAACATACAACCAACAGCATAGCTAATAAATTGTGCCATAATTTCGCTTTCTCGAAAAACTAAAGCACCTTTTTTAATTATAGTTTCTTCTTTAAGGATGGTAATATCTTCTAGAGGCACCTCTGGTGTTAACTCATCTTGTAAGCCATAAATGGCTATAAATTGACGATTGAGTTCTTCTTCATTTTTATGCAACTCAAAAAATTTGTTTTGCCAGTATTTGCAATAGCTGTCGTATGCCTCTTCTGTGTCTTGTCCATTTATCCTAACCAATTCGTTTTTTTTAAAATTCCAAGCTGTTTCACGAGAATTCCATTCAAATTTTGATATTTCCACATTTTCAGTAACGATTTTAACAATTTCTGTTTTGTAAATTGTGTCTATATATGGTAGTCTTGAAACATCTCCACTGCCTAAGTTTACTGTCGGATTAATTCCTGGAAGAATTTCTTTCAACGGTTTTGAGTTTAATAATGCTAACACATACATAACATCATATGAATTATTTATAAACAATGCAGGAGCCGCAGTAGCAAAAGTACTATTCTTGCTATAGCGAAAAGAAAATCCAGTTCCACATACATAAGTCCAAGTCACCGCTTCTTTGAAATAGAAATCGGAATCTCCTCTACGTACAGAAACTCCTGTCCTATCTTCCATCCATAAATTAGTTAAGTTTATTACGTGTTCTTTATTACCGAAATATTTTCTGTAATTCCCGCCTTTATTAATTGGATACCAGTCTATTTCTTTACTAATGTCCTTAAAATTTTCTGTGTGATAATCTGTGTTATTAGCTGATACTTCAAACCAAATTCTTAAAAAATCACTATCGTTGCCAGAGACAATTCCTGCCTTTGCAATAGAAACATCTCTGATTTTTTTCTTTTTAAAATTTTCTATTACTTTATCCGAAAACCAATAACAAATATTATTATTTGGTATTAAGTTTAAATTTTTTTGCTCAAAGTGATGTAGACCAAATTTTTTATCTAAAAATAAATTTTCAATCTCTTCTCTAGACCTCACAGAGGAATGGTTTGTAAACAACCTTCGATATACTCCTAAACTATTTATATCTTTAGATTTACTACAACAGAAAGATACCGTTCCAAAATCAGAACCAAAGATTCCTCTCCCCAAGTGAAGCATTGAATTAATTTTATACTTATTTACGAATTCCTTTCTAAATCTTGCAAAGGATGAAACGAACATCCAAGATTGATAATTTATTATAGCAAAATGTCCTCCTTGAATTAATTGCTCAAATGCTCTTTCCATAAAACAAACCATCATATCATATCGGCTCAAAGGATAGGTTGTCTTAACGAAATCACTTAAACTCTTATTCATATTGTAATCTCCCATATATGGCGGATTATCAACTACACAATGATGTTTTCGTGAAAGCGCACATAATTGCACAATGGCTTTTAAAATACCGCTTAAATTATGGGTGTGAAAAATGTCGCTACTATTGGCTTTAGTCCCTAAAGAAATTTTGGTGTTTTCTAACTCTTTTAAAGTGGTTTGTGGCATAATAAGCGATCCATAATTAGTGGCTTGTTGCATTGTTTTTAAATCATAAAACAACCCATCGCTTAAGGTTTCATCCACTGCTTTAAATGTTGTTTTAATATCTTCTTCGCTTACTTTTAAATCTTGGTAACATAAAATATTAGGGGTAATGTCTTTTTTAAATACACGACGGTAATATTGTCTAGCCCTAAGCATTAATGCTAAACCTGCCAATTGTGAAGCACGTTTGTCTATCTCAAAACCGTGAAGGTTTTTTTCAATGATTAGTTTTGGTATGTCACTTTCGTTATACCCTTGCTCTTCATAAATTTTAGAAAGCAACTCAAACCCATAAACCAAGATGTGCCCACTGCCACAGGCTTGGTCTAATAAGGTGATTTCTTCTACACTATCTATTTTATGATAATCATCCGTAGTAACACTAGGCGACTCTATAAAGTAAGGCATATGGTCGCGTAGCTTAGATTTTGGGTTGTTTTGCAACCACAATTTTCCAACGGTGTTTTGTACCATATATTCAACAATCCATCGTGGTGTAAACAATTGGGTAGCTGCTGGTATGTCTTCCTTTTTTACTTTTCCTTTGCTGGCGAATACTTCGTCCTTTTTTTCTGAGATATAAAACTGGTACAACCAGCCTATTATTTCAACCTCTGCGCAGTCTTCGGTAGTCATTCCATCGCGGACATCTTGTAGAATAGAAAATTGGGATATTAAATCATCTGGCAATAACAGTTCTGCATAATCATCAATCTTTTCAAACAGAAAAGGCAATGTCTCGCTTAAATGATTACAAGCCCCCACTAGCAAAGCTGCATAAGCTTCATTCTGTGCATCTAAACTTGATATTTTACCATCAAGTAAGTCATAAATACGCTGTTGGTTTACTTTTAATTCTTCTGGTATGCCGCCTTGTTTTGCTTCTTGTAAAATTACGGGCAGTGTACCACCTTCTAACGGACTTACAATAGAAATACCCAAAGGCTCATAACCGTTAACGTCCATAAAGCGTAACGCTACAAAACGGTTAAACCAGGTATAAGCAACGGTGTCTATAACTTCTTTCCTAGAGGTTTTATTTATAGCCTCTTGTAATTTTTTTAAATGGCCCGCTTTTTCACGTAAGGCAACACTATCGCTAGTTAATACCTTTTCTAGTTTAGCACCTATTTGGTCTATGAGTTTTATACGTGCTTCTTGTGCAAAGCGTTTTAGTTGGTTGGTGTTCATTTATTTTTATCTGTTTTTAAAGTCCAATAGCCTCCGAATGTTGGGCTTCCAACACGTTCTATAACGTTAGCTTCTTTAAGTTTTGTTAAGTAGGTTTCCACAGTTCTATCGCTTACCCCTATCGTTTTTGCTGCATCTTTTGCAGTTGTCTTTTTATCAAAAATGATATGTAATAGTAAAACAACTGTGTTATTTCCGAAGTGTTCCCGAAGCCTTTCCGAAGAGTTTCCGAAGTGTTTCCGAAGAGTCTCCGAAGAGTCTCCGAAATGTTCAGAAGTATATTGAACAAAACTGTTAAAGTTATTTTCCAATAACTCCATAACATACGCTATGTCAGCAGGTTCTTTTTTAAGTTCGTTTTGAAGTCTCTCTAAAACCGCTACGAACTGTTTCTGAACTGTTTCCGAAGTTTCTTTTGTATCCTCCTGCGATTTCGTGTATAGTTTTAAAATAGTAGCATCAAAACTAATGTCGTATTCGGGTGCTGTATTGTTATACGTTTTCCAGTTTGCTTCTATACGGTCAAAACCATAGCCAGCATTTTCTGCAAGCCGCACCATTCTAAATAATTTGGTAATGAGTGGATTGCGTGGCAGGGATAAATCTTTTGCTTTTAACTCTTCAATTGGTTTAGGCAATCCGCCAGGGTTATAAAACTCAATATGGTTTGTAAAGATGCGTATGCGTGAGTGAGCAGGCGCAAAGTAATCGGCGTGCATTAGCATATTCACCAATGCTTCACGTATGGCTTTAAGTCCAGGCGAGAGTTCTTGGCCAAAACCTTGATCTGTTAATTGAAATTCAACATCAACCTCAGGCTTTAAACGTTTAAAACATTCAAAATAATAATCCCAAAGGTTTTCAAATTCACCTAAGCGAAAACTATAGTTTGATGTTGCTTCGGAAATGGATTTTCCTTCTATTTCTAAAAGATCAATTCTAAAATCCGGAAAATGTTTTTCTATAGTATCTCGCTTTCCTAAAAACAAAAGTCCCGAGTAGGTGAGTTGCTCATTGTCTAGAATACGCAGTTTTGAAAGAAAAACATCTTCATCAAAACGATTGTAGCTCACATCTGGATTAAAGCGCGCCATATAATCGCGATATTGCTTTAGTGATGTAGTATGAATATCCTCTTTAGAGGTATTGGGTGCCAGTTCAGATGTCTTTGTGCCAAAGGTCTGGTCTCTATAAAAGGCATCTATTTCATTTTTACGCGCTCTTTGGTCACTACTTGACCTGCGTATAAACGTATTGGCCTGGGTGTTGTAATACACGGGTTTTTGGGCAGAGACAGGAATGTAAAATGCCAACACTGTTTTGTCTTCAATGACATAGCGCTGCTGTTTGGTATCCACAAACACATTAAACTTCTCACCCCGAAGGGTATTTAAAAAGTCCTGTTCTATTTTTTCGGCATTGCCAACGCCTTGAATTTCATAATTATTGCCATTTTCCTTAATGCCAAAAACAAGCCAGCCCCCAGATGTATTGGAAAAAGCACTTACTGTTTCCCAACAAGACTTGGGTACGGCGGCCTTTGCTTCCTTAACCTCAAAATCTTCCCATTCCAGATCATTCAGTTTTTCTATGAGCTCCTTTTTGGTCATCTATTTGAGGTTAATTTTGATATTTTCATTAATTCGCTTTAAAAATGCTTCACGTAATGCTTCTACATAATCGTTCACATCAGCTTCGGACACTAACTCATTCTTATCATAATCTATGTGTATTTGCGAGCGTCTTATGTATTTCGCAATAGGTTCTGCTACTTTACCTTCTTCTTTTTTAGGTGCGGCCAAATTGGCCATAAGGTTTAAAGCATCTGTATAAATCTCTGACAATTGCTGTTTAGATTGACGAATGTTAGCTATAAAGCGTTCATTAGAAATAGCGCTTTTTTTAAAGGATAATGCACTCACCACATTTTCTTGTTGCGATGTATCTAAATTTTTAAAAGCTGGACGCTTTGTAATATCCTCAATATATTCATCTACGGCTTTCACAAAAGCTTTCTTTTCAACTTCAATAAGTTGTAGTACCTTATTTGAAAGCGCATCTTTCGCCGCCTTTGCTAATTGCACACCACTACCTTTGTAAGGTGTATTACTAGCTATTAGCGTTTTGAGCGTGTCTAATTCGTCACTTTGTATATAATCAAAGTTTGCTGTATTCCCTTCTAATAAGGTTTTAACATCGTCATAAATATTACGTTGTTCCCCATTCATAAATCGTTGAATAGGCGAGAGTAAATCTTCTTTAGTATCTAATAGCGCATCTTCAAATTCAGATACATTTGTGATGAAATAACTGTACTCTTTTTTAGACCAGCGGTCTAGCTTTTCTGAGAATGGTTCTAGACTTTTTAGAAAAGGATAAGATTGTTTGCGTGCCAGCAATTGATCTACATCTATTCGCATTTGTACTAATTTATCTTTAAAAGCAACTGCTACATCTTTTGCTTCACGCAACGGGCAACTTACATCAAAAGCATCTTTAAAGACTTCTTTTAATTTTTTTACGGCAGTAGCATCAAATGTAGCTTGTGGATCAAGGATGGTATTACCGTGAAAAGAGCTATTTAATAATGCGTTTAAAAAGGAATCATTTTCCAGCAAATTAGAATCCTGCTTTGCTTCAATTTTACCCCGTTTATAAAGCTTTGCGGTTATAGTCCAGATGGCATTAGGATACCAACCATATGGTTTTTTAATGAACGTGTTTTTTAAATCATTTAACGTTGTGCGGTCACTGCGTTTTTTCCGTTTTAAAATTTCACTCAAAATTTCACCTTCCGCCTCAGACATTGTGGTGTCATCATCTGTAAATAGAGCATCTGGTGCAGTATGGACGGTGTTTTTTACTGTATCCTCTGAAAAAGCAACTCCTTTTAACATTCGTAAATTAGGATAGACCACAGCTACTAATTTTTGGAAGGCATTAATAACTTTTGTCTTACCATCGTTAGAGGTTGTCATTTCTAGCTTACCACCATTTAGGTACACTTTAGATTCCCCTAAAGCTTTGTTTGCCATAAGAATTAAATTCTTCTTGCGTGTCACGTTTTGCATTGACTTTTCTTGAAGAATACGGGCTACTTGAGGTCTGGTTCCAGAACCTCTATTTTGCATCTCGTATTTGGCTGTTTTAATATACATTCTAACATCTCGCATAAAGGTTGCGTTAGATGCTAATACGAGCTTCATTCCTGTACTTCCCATAGTTTGGGATTGTATGAAGGCTTCGTTTTCATAATCTTGATAATTATCTGTTATAATTTCAATTTCCAGCTCTTTCTCACGACCAAAGAAACTACCATCAATTTTACTCGTAAAATCATAGTCCTGTTTGTTCTCCAGGTACTTGATTTTATTATCTCTTATGATTTCATCAAAGAGAATTTCTTTAAGTAGTTGTGTAATGGCTTGTTCATCAATATCTGTATTCTTTATTTCTTCTTCAACATCCTTTTCATCATCGGTTAAGAATTCAAAAATATCGCCGTTACGTTGCACATAACTTTGATTTTCTAGAATAGTTAGAGCGGTATCAATCTTTGTTTCGTGTGCTTTAAGATCTACATTAATGTCATCTATCATCAACACAGAAATATTGCGTTTGGTAGTTTTAAAGTTTCCAAAGTATTTAACTAGAAATAACGCTTTAAGCACTTTAATCGCGAAACGGTCGTCCAGTTGTTTTTCGGCAAGAATAATAGATTGTTGTATTTCACCACGTAGTTCATTACGAATGCCTTCAAACATTAAATCGAAACTTACCAATGCATTTCCATCCCGTTCTTGAATGGCTTGAATAACTTGTTGAAATACCCCAAGCATAGAACGTTCTCCTACCGAAGCGTGTTTTCCTTGAAAAGCATTATGATTTGATAAGGCAATTCTACATTGTTGAAACAAATCGAACTGATATGGCACGAACGGAAATTTATTCGCGAAGTCCGTATTATCCTTATACCCTTTAAACTGGACACCTGCCTCTGAAAAAGATAATAATGATTTTAAATGCGGACCATTCTTTTTGTGCTCGTTGGATAAGTCTTCTTGTGCTTTATCGTTTTTATCAAGCAAACGTTTTTCGATAACCTCATCTACGTTAGCAGAAGTAAGCGGTACTTTTATTTTGAAACGTGCTTGAATACGAGAAAAATCATTTTGTTGACTTCTATTCATATCACCTACAACCGTTTCCATATCCTCTTGCGAGGTTACTAGAATCCAAGAATTACCTTTCGTTTTTGTAGCTAAGGTTTCTGCTATAGTCTGTAAATTAAGCATCAACTTAGTGTTATCACTAATGTATTGCCCTACTTCATCTACAAAGAAGTTCAATCGAAACCCTTTAGGCTTGGAATCTATATAGGTTTTAACACGGTTACAAAAATCTTCAATAGACTGTTTATTTTTATCCTCTAGCTCATCAAGAATATTCTCATATTTATCTGCGCTTTCATTAAATATCGTTGCAAGAATATCTTTAACTTCCAAAACAAAATATTCTAAACGATCAACTTCCCAAGTAACTCCTTTTACTTTCTCATATTCAGCTTTAAAATCCTCATATTTTCCTTTTCCATCTAACCACATTTCAAATTCAGCTACGTGAGGCTGAAATCCATAATATCCTAAATGGTCATAAAAAACCTTATAGAATACAGAAAGAATGGCATTAGCATCTTCTTTACTGGTAATCTGTGCCTGCTGGTCAATATTGAACAATACAGACTCTGAAGGTATGCGGGTGGCATTTAAAATATCACCTCTAAGCATTTCATCGGTCTCTACTTTTTCGGCAAACAACTCACCAGATCTCCACCCGTCATGTTCCTTGTTTTCTAAAACATAAGACAAGATTTTTAACAAGTGAGATTTACCACTCCCAAAGAAACCTGAAATCCAAACCCCATTTGCCCCAGCATAATCATTATAAGCCTGGAAAAAATCTCTTATCTTTTTACCAATCTCATTAGTAACAACATACTCTGTAACTTCAGTTGAAATATTATCTCGGTCATCTGCCTTGATCACTGTTTCTATAGGACGACCTATAGGTTTTTCAAAATATTGTTTGATCATAGTTTAGCTTCTATTTTATCCATGTTAAATGCACGGTAGTAATTATCGTCTTTAAGTAAACCGAAAAGGTTTAAAGTATGTCCATTATAACCTCCAGGAAAGAATGCCACTGTTGGCGCTTCCTTTGCGATGTTTTGAAGATTATTAAGAACGTTATGTGATCTTATAAAAGGAAAGACCAAGCCTATTCCCGTCAAGAAATATACCTTGGCATTATTAGCGTCTATTTTTTGTTTAATTAATGGCATCAGTACTTGATGCATATTTAGAGAAGATTGTAAAGCGCTTAAAAACTTGTCTTTCGATCTAGCTTTCTCGACTTTGAACATGCGTTCCATACCACCTTTAGCCTCTAAAATTTCACAAACAAGGTCATAAAGATTTAGCTCTAAAACGGTAACCCCTTTGTTTTCTAATTTCTTTTTTAAAAGTCGAACTTCTTCTCTACAACGAAGTTCATTTTCAGCTTTATAAGTTGAAATAAAAAAGGGTATTTCCCCCCCTAATGATTCCTTGTTTAAAAAATTAGTAGACGAAATAACATTAAATAAGTGCTCGAATTTCTGTGTAATACTGCTCATTGTTATGCTTTCATATTTTCAATGTCAAAATCACTAAATAGGAAAATTTTGAACAAATCAGGATTATCATAAAGGATGGTATTACGTGTCTCAGGTTCTATCATTTGTGGTTGTATCAATTTTGATCTAACATTATTAATTAGCCCTGCTTGTTCTAAAATTTTAAAAGTCACTTGCCTAACCTTATTCTGTGTTATCTCTGATAGTTCATACATTTCTTGGTGTTCTTCCGCTTTTCTTCTAAAGAAAGATAAATAGTCACCTAAAGTGATTTCATAGTCATACACAAGGTATTTTTCTCTTACCACCTCTAAGACAAAATCGCGTATGAATCTGTAATATTTACAAGCTGCCACAAATGCAATTTCATTTTGAGTTTTAAAATTTCCGTTTAACAAAGCTTGTTTTTGAACACTAGTTAAACATTCGCTCCATTTTAGCATTTCCTCAAACATTCGTTTTCCAGTTGAGCGTTTACCCTTTCCTAAAGTAAGTTCAATATCTTCATCCCTTTTACCATCTAGATATTGGACTACCGTAACAAAAGCTCTGGTTCTCAATGATGAGGCGGTGAATGAAAATCTATATTTGTCTACTTGGGTCATTTCTTAAAATCTATAATTTTTTATAGTTTCTATTTCCTTCGAAATTCTATTTATATGAATATTTTGTTTTCAAAAAAGTCTTCCTAATTGAAAGAACAATTTACTGAAAGAATTTATGACTTCATCTATATCTGACTTTACGCAGAGTACAATTTTTTGCAAAATTTTCAATTCCTCGGGGGAAAATTGCGTTAAAAGAGATTTTAGGGTGGTCATTCGTTATAGGTAGTTAGTATATTAAAACGGCATTTCGATAATTGAGTGCATTAAATAAGGTAGTAATAGTATCATATGACCTGGTTAGTGCGTATTGTAATAACGGTAAAGCTATTTTATATTGTCATTAGTGTATTACGGATTTCCGCACCGACCCCATAAAAATCGGTTTGCTGGTAAGGCTGAAAAATCATAGTGCGCAGTTTATTAGCGGTTTAACGGGGGAGGTGTTCAGCCTATAAATTTGATAATAATATTTGGCAGGAATTCTTAATAAAATGTTAAACTAGCTTTATCCCCTTATAGTTTAATATCAACCCGATTTATTGGAAAGATAATTTTAATCTTATGATGGCGTTCATATTATTGACACATCTTATATATAGAGATATGGGCGGTATAACTTTTATAAATTGCTAAGTTTAGATAGTTTTAATGATTATGGCAAAATTCAATATTGGCGATTCAATAATATACGTTAGTTCAAATGAAAAAGGAATCATAAAAGAAGTATTTCCACCGGCTCGCGGACGCCAATTATACGGTGTTAGTATTAACGACACGGTTAAAAATTGTCTGGAATCCAACTTAATCCCAGATGTAGATTTATCGGACCCTTTCAGCCGAATAGAACAAGGCATTTTTGGTTCATTTTTAGATTTTTCTAAAATTAATACCAGCTTTAAAATTCAAAATACCAGTAATAATACCATTTCCTCCTTAAAGGCTTCCAATACCATTTTTAAAGCCTATCAGTTTAAACCGCTTTTAAAATTTTTGAATTCAGAAAATAGAAGAATCCTTGTCGCAGATGAAGTAGGCTTAGGTAAAACAATTGAAGCCGGACATATCATGTTGGAATTAAAGGCAAGGCATGAATTAAAGAATGCCATAATCGTTTGCCCCAAATCCCTTCAAGAAAAATGGCAGACAGAGCTTAAGGAAAAATTTAATTTTCAATTCAAAATATATGATTCCACTAAAGAATTTATTTCAGATGTAAAGGAACGCAGCGGTACAATTAAAGCCATTGTCAATTATGAAAAGATACGATTGCCCAGAGAAGGACAGGTGAAGAAATCTACGGAAAAGAAAAATCTATTCCATTTAATCGAGGAAAATAATATCAAATTCGATTTTATTTTATGCGACGAGGCACATAGGTTAAGAAATCACACCACGCAAACGCACAAAGGGGTAAAAAAGCTTATTGAAATTACCAATTCTGTCGTGTTCTTAACAGCAACACCAATAATGATAAGCGAACAAAATCTGTTCAATTTATTGCAGTTATTAGATGAACATAAATACAATGAATACTCCACTTTTCAGAATGAAATTGCGGTTAACGCTCCTTTTATTCATGCCTTAAACCAAATAAATAATCAGATTCCATTTCATAAAATAGCTGAAGACCTAGATAACTCAAAAGTTTCATTGTATTATGGTTCAGGAGAGGAATATCGTACGGAATGGGAAAAGACGGTAAGTGTTAAGGAACTGTTTAATGACATTCCTTTATACTCAAAAATAATAACCGATTTAAAAAACCAAAAGGATACAGCAGAAACCAGGGTACAGCTCCAATTTGACATTTCCAGCATGAGTGAAATGAATAAAATATTTTCGAGAACTAGGAAAAAGGAAGTCACTCAAGACTGGTCACAAGCAACTAGGGAACCCCATACTTTAATAGTTGAACTATATCCTGAAGAACGTTTTGAATTTGACAAGGTGATAGAAGATTACATTTATGACAAATCATATACAGATGTATCAGGAAATGAAAGAATGACCCAGGGCGGGGCATTAGGTCTAATTCAAAAAAAACGTCAAATTGCAAGTAGTGTTTATGGTTATTTAAACGGAACACAGGATTTAAATGACGATAAAGACAATTTCGAATCAGCCAAGGATGCCAAGTTTGAAGAACTATTAAGGATTATTAAAGAAGTAGAAAGAACCGAGAAAAAGAAATTGATTGTTTTTGCTTTGTTTAAGAACACCTTGAAATATCTGAATTTAAGATTAAAAAAAGTAGGAATCCAGACCGCACTTATTCATGGAGACATTGATGATAGGGTTTCTGAAATAGAAAAGTTTAAAACTGATAATGATATAAAAGTTCTTTTATCCTCGGAAGTCGGTAGTGAAGGCTTGGACATGCAATTTTGCGATGCTTTGGTAAATTATGACCTGCCATGGAATCCAATGGTGGTAGAACAGCGAATAGGCCGTATTGACCGCTTTGGTCAAGAATCACCAATTGTGAACATTTACAATTTAATTATAAAGGATTCCATCCAAGAAGACATTTATACACGATTGTTGGACAGAATTGGAATTTTCAGGGGAAGTATTGGGGATTTGGAAGCTATTCTTGATAAAGATTTAGACAGAAAAGGGAATATAGGAGTAAGAAATATTAGAGAGTGGTTTACTGCCTTGGAAAAAGAACTTTATTGTACAGAATTAACAAAACAACAAAAAGCGGATAAAATTGATGCTATTGAACGTGCTACTATTACAGAAAAAAAGAACTTGGACGATATCAGCAAAGGTCTGACCAATGCACTTACAAATGATATCTACTTTAAGAATGAGATTAATAACATCCAAAATAATCACAGATACGTTACTGAAAAAGAGTTGGTAAATTATTTGCAAATTTTGATTCGGACAAAATTAACTACTTGCCAACTAGAGACAATTAGCGAAGTAGAACTCCTTTATAAATTGCACCTTCCACAAAGTTCACCCCGAATTTTAATCAATTTTCTTAATGAATACCAACCATTGGATCCAGATTCCATCATTTCCTTTCGGCAGTTCATAAATACCATCCGTGAAAAGACTTCATTGGAATTGACATTCTCACAAAATACAGGCTATAATAATAGGAAGCTCATTCGCATAAATGCTTATCACCCCATAATTATAGCGGCAATGAGGTATTTTGAAAATCAAGAGTCAGGAAATAATTCTACATTTCAATTTGCACTGGACAAGAAGATTTTAAATAGCGGTTTGGTAGATGTTGGCAATTATTTTTTGGCTGTTTATCGATCCACAACAATTAGAAAATGGTTAAAACGGGAACAAAAAACTGAGCTATTGGTACCTATCCTTTATGATGTAAAAAATGCAAAAATAATTGATGACAAAAATTTCTCCGAAAGGCTTTTGGGGGAGGCCCAATTAAATGCAACAGCTGCATCAGTAAACCATAAAATCCCAGAAAACCTGATTACTGATTTAAAATATATCCTTGCCGAAGAAATAGAGGTTATGGAAAGTCAAAATCTATCTGAACAACGAATGCGCTTGGAAACCCACAAAAAAATGCAAACTCAACGTAAAACGGAGTTTTACAATAACAAAATTAGTACACAGGAGAATATAATCAAAAATTCTGAAGCTAAGCTGGAACATCTGATCGATGAAAGGGAGAGAAAGAACATTGTAAATATACTTCCTGCTCAGAAACAAGTCTTACGAAATTTGGAAGAGGAAAAAGAAAATGCTTTGAAGGAAATAGATGCCGATCAAATATTACACAGGTCACCTGAATTATTAACATTGAGCCTTATAACTATTTTCTAATATGAGCTATACTGTTGGTTTAGATTTTGGAACACATCAAACAAAAGTTTGTATAGAGGATGCCTCTAATCCGGCACAGAAAATGTATGAATTTCTTGAGTTTAATAATCCCAATGGCGAATCGGCCGTTTTACTTCCTTCTGTGGTTCAAATTAACCAGGATGATACCGTAAGTTATGGTTTTGTTGATGAAAAAAAATGTAAATGGTTAAACAATGAGGGTATTGAAAAGCCTAAATTGAAGTTGTTGCCGAAACCTGATTTAAAACTACCTGAAGAGCCGGAAAAACCAATTTTCCCTTCTAAACCTATAGCCAAAACTGTTTCGTGGAAGGATAAATTAAAAGGTATTATCTATGGTAAAAAGAAGGAAGAGGATCCCGATGTTCTACTATGGAAAAATAATTGCTCCCGTATACAGGATGAATATGAATTAATTATAAATAATTGGAAAAGACAATGCGCAGTTCTTCAGGAAAATCATACAAAAGAAATTGATTCCTGGAAAGCTGATAATATTTTACTCGAAACCAAATATAGCAGGGAGTTGGAAAAATGGGGGCAGAATGGAGTGGAGGGGCTTTCTTTTCGATATTTTAAATTGGCTACTTTTTCCAGTTCAGACAAATGGAATCAAAATATTAATTCGGATGTAATTTCGGTCTGGTATATAGCAAATATTCTTTTTGTTCTTCAAACAAAGTTAGGTGAGGATTTTTTCGTGCAAATAGGGGTTCCAAGTGGTACAGATGCAATCACACTTAAAGAACAAAAGAACAAGGCTTTTGCTATTATGACAGCAGCTTATAAATTAGTTGACCATTATGATACTAAAGAGTCTTTCCTATCTGAAAAGTATTCAACACTATTAGAACTTACGGAAATAGAGGGGCAATATTCGGAAGATGATGTAATTTACTATGGTTTAAATGTGGTTCCAGAAGCTTATGCCGGATTATCATCAATTACCCAACAAAAAAGGTTGGAAACAGGTATGAGTTTACTGGTAGATATTGGTGGCGGTACAACTGATGTTGCCTTTTTTACTATTAGCGATGATAAGCCAGATATTCATATGGTTATTTCCTTTCCAAAAGGCTTGAATTTTATTTTTGAACAGTATATTTCATCTAACAAGGAGTTATCTTTTGTAGAAGTCCAACGCCTATTTTTTGAGAAGAAAGGTGAGAATTTGCTTTTCGGATCCAGTATTGTCAATTACCAGGCACAGCTAAGTGAAGAGGTCAAGCGATTGGTCAAGGATATTCAAAATTCATTTTCTTCAAGAAAAAATCATCATCAGCTTCCAGTAAAAAGGTTGATGGACGCACTTGATAATAGACCAGTTGTTTACTGTGGCGGTGGATCTATTTATAAAAGCATGCGAACCGCTTTGTTAAATTTTACGGATCAAAAACTAATAAGTAAAAATTTATTGAATATTCCATTTGTAAACAATCACAATATTGATGATGAATTGTTTACGATTTTGGCAACATCTTACGGCTTGTCGATTCCCTTAGAAAATGAAATTGTATTAACCCCTATTGAGAAAGTTTTTAATCATATTGCTGCTCCTGATTTAGACCAGAACGATTATGGTTACAAACATGGGTTGTCTGATTTCTAATTGTTTAGGATTAATAATAATCATTAAAAAATTTCAAAAATTAGGTCCTAAGAAAGGAACTTTAAAAAACAGACACAACCCCAAATCTTACCATAACTTACCTGCGCCTGGATCCTGTCCGATTTTTGTAGTGTACGGGAAAATAAGCGCACCTGCCGGCTAGGCAGGAAGCAAAAATCGGGTAGGGCGCAGTTGCTTAAGTAGATTCGACAAGACTCTATAGTGTCCTTTCAAAAACCTGATAAGCGAAACAGTCAAATCGAATAAAGCATATCAGCAACACATTATGGGCAACCAACTACTTACTTCCTTTACTTTTTATTTCTCTTAAGGTTGGGTAGGCTCTTTCTCATCGACAAATTCATCATTCAGTTGTTCTTTTTCCTCAAGGTCAACCGCATGGTACATTGAGGCAAAAGCAGCGGAAATCCATATAATGGAGAATACAATACCTACAATAAAACAGATAAGTCCACCAATTACTATAGGAATTACAAGCAATCCCATTCCAAAAATCTGCCAACCGTGCCCCTTGGTCATTTCCCAGCTTTTTTCAACAGCAGCAATGGGTTCCATATTTTTATCCATAACCAGGTAGGAAACGAATGCCAACCTACAGGCCAGAATAATACCTGGTACAATTAGAAAAACAAACCCTAATCCTACTATGGCCAAGGTGAGTAAATTAGCAAGGATGATATTGAGGTAATTCTCTCTAAAGCCATCGAACATCCCTCTGATTTCAACTTTTTGATTACGAATGGCACGTAGATACATTAAATCGCCACCGTATTTCACCACGGATAGAACAAACACCCAATAGGCGGCGGCCAAAATCTGTAAAATTATCATTCCAGGAGAATTATCAGCATCGGAATCCCGAACAATGGAAGCAGGAGATTCAGCAATGCCCACAATGATCATCACTAAAAATAAATACAAAAAGTGTTTCCACATTTGCTGCCATCCATAACCATAACTTCCAATAATAGTAGCTTCGGGTCTTCTTTCTTCTTTTGTTATTTCCATGAGCTTAAAATTTATATTCACACAAATTTAAGTGTGTCCTATTAAAATGCATTCCAACTTAAGTAGTGAATTTAAAATCACTACTAAGGTAGGGTTAGGTATTACCTGCATTTTTATACTTTTAACCTATAACAAACAAGAACTTGCTCAGTTTAATCTTCATAGTCGTATTTGTATTTTGTGCCGCCATAGCATCGGCAAGTATATTAGTGGGACACCAATTCATCACTACCTACAATACAGAATTTCATCGCAACTACTTTTATTATTTGGTCACCTTTTTTTCATTTGCTTTTTATGGCATTTGGGCACCGATCATTATGAGGGTTATACTCACTTCAATTGAGGTTGATGGTAATACCGTGAAAACGGTAACCAATTTTTTACCTGTACTTGGTGTGCCCTTTTTACTTATTTCTTGGTTCATGTTGGTTAAAATGGGGTTTTCGCTGATTGACGTGAAGTCAAAGAACAGAGCGATTCGTATTTATCTAATTTTTTTGACAATTGTAATCGTTGTTATATCAGGAATTTATTTTTTAACTAATAACTTTCTAGCTGTCATAATAGAAGATCTCATTTATACTGAAATGGGAATATTCATTAGTTTGGAACTTGGTTATATGCTCATATTTGCTGGAATTGTCTGGCACTATTCAAAAAGACAGCAACGAGCTGATAAAAAAATAGTGACCCGCTTCATGATTTTGATGCTTTTGGCCCTTGTATTAAGACTGGCTGTTTTGCCCTTTGCCTTTTCCAGCCCAAGGATCGTTGCTCCATTGATATTGGTGTATTTTATTTCAAATTTGGTACCCTTGTTTTATCTTAAAATCCATTCCCATTTGGTATTTGCACCTTTGCTTTCCGAAAACCCGAATCAAGAGAAAAAGGAATTAATATATAGCAAATATGAAATCTCGAAGCGTGAAATAGAGGTTATTGAGCAAATCTGCCTAGGTAAGACCAACCAACAAATAGCGGACGAATTGTTCATTAGCCTACAGACAGTAAAAGACCATACACATAGGATTTATACCAAAATAGGTATAAAAAGTCGAATGAAAATGGTGCAAATGGTGAATGACTAGCGTTGAGATTCAATAAAACCATTTTCCTGAAATGGTTAAAGAAAATAGTTCGATAAAAGTTACTCCAGAAAAAATCCAAAAAGCTAAAGATTCATGATACAGGTCAGGGTTTTTAGCTAAAATGTCAAAAATCTTGGCGGGGGTAACATAGTTTTTAGGCATTGCATTTTTTTACCTATTATTTTAGCCTATTCATAACAAAATTTCCATTAAACAAAGCCTTTATGTGCGGTCCTGAGGGGGTTGAAAAAATCCAAGGTTTTTTTAACTTCCACAAGGACTGGATCAGTATTAAGTCAATATTTTTAACACCTTGGTATATAATGGAAAATCTTCAGAGCCCCCCCTACTCTTTTGGTAGTTTAACCCCTCTGCAAACCTCATTTAATAATTCACTAGGATCTACATCGATTGCCAAAGCTATCAAATACATCTCTTTTACTCTTAATTGCGTATTTGCATTATTTGCAAGTTCACTTAATCTTGTTTTACTAATACCTGATTTACGGGATACGTCTGATCGGTTCACAGATTTCTTGGCAAAGTAAAGGCCCAATTCAGTCATGGATTTGTCCATTTTTAAGAACATAAAGTTAATTCATAGGATAAAATTTTCCGATTTTCTAAACTTTCATTTGTTATTTTATCTTGTTATATATATATTAGTTCCGAAATTCGGATAATATGTTCATATTTTATTAAATTCTAATACTCAAAATGGAAAGCCAAAAATATTGTAAAAATCGTGAACCCTCCAAGGAAGCCACTTTTGTTAATGAGGATGCTTCCAATGAGGAAAAACTGAAATTAGATGAGGATATG
>TARA_R110000764_G_scaffold234571_1_pt1 | contig 36088 bp, 32 predicted proteins | sample TARA_R110000764 | Tara Oceans TARA_R110000764 (sample SAMEA4398111) | marine metagenome | biome: Polar Biome; feature: [SRF] surface water layer (ENVO:00010504); material: water (ENVO:00002006), including particulate matter (ENVO:01000060) such as... | depth 5 m | reverse complement strand
CAGTTATATCCAGGAATCATATCATCGGGGTCTTCTAACAACCACTCAGTATTAATAATAGGAATACAACCGGCACTCCATGCTTCTAGCCAAGTGTACTGAGTTCCACCACCATCTCCCTTAATTACAGTCATATCTACATTAAACTTGTAATCCAACATTAACCTACGCGCATAATTTCTTTCGCGTGGGTAATGGGCTTTAGATTGCACCCACTCAGAGTATTTAGGTACGATTTTGAATTTAGTGTAGAGCCTGTTTTCAAACCCTCGTATATCTATTTGGTGATGTTCTTCTATTAGCCTGTTTGCATCTAACAAGATTTCTGTATGCTTATCAAAATCTATGCGGCTAGTGCTAACCGCGTTAAACAGTCTGTTCTCAGGAACTTCCCCCGCTGGTTCACCACAACTATACGGATGTCTGATGAACGTGGGAACCCTTAACCTGAGAGCATTTACATCGGTTAACGTTTCCAAACCAATTTTGCGAATAACAACACATCTACGAGGATCTAAACCTTTGGGCATGTTTTTTAATTCAGTAGGATCATGAACAACAATGCTCGCATTACCAAACTCGTATAGCTCTTTCGTTTGTTCTTTGAACTGTTTAGCCCCTGCTACAATCAACTTCATTGTTGGCCGAACAAGAGCCTCCACCATTGTGATGTTACGGTATTCTTTATCGTAACCGAACTTACGTTTGTTCTTTTCGCTACGGGGCCGAATTTTAAATAGGTTGACTTCAACCCCTACGCTTTCCAAGGCTTCCATCAAATGACAAGTGTATGTGACCCAACCACCATAGGGATTGGGACTCAAGTAAAATAGATCAACTTTCATTGTCATACTACTGTACCCCAACTCGTTGTAGAAAGAGGTTTAAACAAGCTTCGGGGTCTGCCTTGGCCCAACCGCACACGCTCATATTTATCCCACTCGCACAGGCTATGTTCAATAGTTCGCATATCTACATCACATATATTTATGTGGACGCCTATATGCGCTCCCGCATGAACTAATAACTGCAGCATTTCTTCATTAGCTTGAGGTTGCTTCATACTCTTTTTTAATTCACGCCCATGTATTCTATTCAACCCACGAACTGCTCCAGGACCAGCGTTAGCCCAAGTGTATCTATCTGCAGATCCCCACAGTACAGGTGTATAGTTTAAGTCTGTTACAACTTCGTAAGCCATGAAGCCTCCACCCCCAAAGCCACGAAACTCTTTTAACCTTTCATGGGTAACTTGTAGACTTTTTTCTACAGAGGCTAATTTACCCAGCCAATCTCTTGCTTCCCAAACGGGGGTTAGAAAATGATCAGCAACAACTTCTGCTTTGCTGCACTTCAATCCCTGATTAGTGATAATATACGCTCCTGTGAAAGTACGCTTCTTATCTGCTAACCTTTGTTTTATCAAAGCTTTAGTTTTCTCAGGTTCCCAATCAGTAACCCAGCCATGCTCTTCAGCAAACTCTATTGTTCCCACCATTCGAAACAAACAACAATTGAAAAATATGTCGCCCCAAGTAGCTTTATTTTCGTTGGGCTTTGTCCAGTTTTGCCGCATCCAAATAGTGACACGATCGTTTTCCCTAAACGGGTTTGTGAATTTATACGTCTGTAAGATTGGATCATCAGTCCAAGGGGGGTTTTTACCCGCTACCCTGCGCTGATATATGGCATGTCGCTCATTGATCCAACCGAAGTAACTTTCTACAGCTTCGGTTTGCATTGTTTACACTTCCTCTAATTCTATTGCGCCAGCTTTTAATGCGATACGGATATCCATACCACTTCCGGGACTAGGTGTCAAGGCACTTAATCTTTGTATAGCTTCTCCCACTGATGCAGAATCCATAACTACGATCATATTTCGGTGGCGGTTAGTCCCCTTGCGGATATTAGGTGCAGATAACAAACACACAATTTTGTCGTTGTTGTTAAACCTCGTTCGCACTTGTCGTGGTTTTGTTATGCTAATCCCTAGTACGCTATCCATTTCAGGAACAGGGGCTTCATCAGTATAGGTGGGCATAAAGTTTACTCCATTTTCAGGCTTCCAAAAAGAAGCCTGTTTTACTACTATTTCGTGAAGTGTTGCTGTTGCACGTTCTTTAGTGAACGTTTTCTCTGAATCAGGCTTGACAACAAACACAAGAGCTTCTAACTCTTCTTTTGTGCAAGAATTACAAAGTTGTTCGGGGGTTGAATACACAATGCTATATTCATCTATAGCATCGCAAGTTTTCATAGCTTCTAATGTTTCAAACTTTAAGAAAAACCACGGAGGTCCATCACATATTGCGTAAAACATTTATCTCCCTTTCTATGGAAAATTGGTATAGCCCATTTTAGTTCACAGGCTATACCAAGACAATAGCTACTTTATCAAGCTACATTAGCGTATTCAATAGCTTTGGTCAATGCTTTGCGTTTTAAATTCGCACCAGTACCAAACCAAGCAGAGTGTAAAGAGTTACCCTCGATTTTAGACTTTTTCTGGTGGTCAACAACATACGTTACTGCATTCAATGCTCCCCACCACGTACCTTTAGCCGAAGCAAGATCAGCTCCAGGAGAAGTTTCTACAGCTTCTCGCACAGCCTCTGCATTACGTTTGAACTCGTCACGCATTGGTGGCAACGCATTAGGATTACCAGCCTTAGCACGTTCTATCAACAAATTAGGTTGACACAACTCGGCTATGAAGTTATCTAGATCGAAGGCTTTTGCCCGTTTGCTGGATAAAAACTCAGCTTGCTCTTGGAAAAACTTCATTTGTTCGCCACTCAAACCCAAAGCTTCTTCTGCAGCCTTGTGTATTTCTTCGTCAAACATTTGCAAGTGCAGCACACGGAACCGCGAACCTGTCTCACCTAACGCTTGCGTAAGAGTATTGTTACACACAACTCGTATAGGAGTGAACATTATAGTCATCGCTTTGCCGACTTGGTGGCTATTGTTCAACAACAAGTAACCGCCAACTTCATCGTTGCCAGCCAACTTGAACTTATCTGTTAATTTAGCCAAGCCCCAAATGTCTTTACCATCTTTTAGGCTACCCGCTGTTTCCATATTCATGGCCCCAGCTTCGGTAAACTTTTTGAAAAAGTCCATTACTTCCGCATTTTGAAAAGGTATATAGCCTTCACCACAATGCGAAAGAATTTTGTTATCGCTGTCGCGTGTAAGAAAGTAGCTATCTTCAGCGCGAATAAAACTTGCTTCGCCTGTAGGGTCCACAATGTTCCAACAATCTGGTTTGGAAACTGTGTATGCTGGACGTTTGCTTACTGTCCAGTCTATTTGGGCTGCTTTGAGCATTTCTTCAGGTGACATATCATTGTCAACTTTAGTACCTAAACCATGCCAAGGGACTTGCCCCGCATAAGCCATCGTTTCTACTAAGTGTGCCATTGTTACTCCTTTCTAGAGTTAGTGCAAAGTGGCGGTTTCAACTTCAACTTCAACTACTGGTAAACTATTAAAACGGTCGAAAGACATGTCTAGCATTACATTTAAATCGGGAGCTATTAATACCTTCACACGCATTTCTATTTGGTTATGCTCCATTGCAAATACTACAGGGAACTTGAAATCGTCATCGAGTTGCTGTAGTATTTCAACATCAATACTACGGTTGCGGTTTTCTTGTATAGCCGCAGCATTAGTTTCAATGAGCATATCTTTAGTAAAGTATTGGTAACTGTTTGTCACTTAAAAACCTCCTGTGTTTACTTATACCTGTATAATACCCAACCTGTTTATAATGATAACCACTATTTGCTCAATGCGACAACAAATAACCTTGACTAAACATAGGGTGAATCAAGTGTAAATTATCTGTAGCTCTGGTAAGACCAACATAGAACACCCTAGCTTCGTCTTCTTCGTATGTGTTTATTTTCCGCCACATACTATAAGGTCGACGCATGGTGTCTGTCAACAGCATGACATTAGTTGCCTCAGCCCCTTTTGCCGAGTGTATAGTAGATATACGAAGCCTCGGGGTTTCCGTTAAACTTTCGCCTTTTCGCAAACAAGCTTTGATGTATGTTCGGTCGCGTTCTGATATTTTCCCCAAACCTATATCCCACGGTTGAGTGTGCAACAAACCGTGATTTTGTTGCAAATCTTCTAAACTGTAAAACACACTATCTTCGCCATCAGGCATAGTTTTGAATCCATAAGCGATCTGCGTGTTGAGCAACATTTGTTTGTAAACTAATCTGACGTGTTCTGCATTTAAACGGTTTCCTTGACGAAGATGTTCCCACAACCGAACGGCTTCTAAAACCTTGCTATCTATACTTTTAGAACCGTTATAGACGTACAAATGTCCTCGTCTACGTACTTCTTCTTCAATTTGTTGTGCGCCTTTTGTTGTTCTTGCAAGAAGCAACCATTGACCCGCGCTTAAATCCACTTCTTCACTGTGTCTGTGCCAAATTATGTTTCCTTTAGATTCTTTAGGGGTGAATACTTTTTCACGTCTACCAACAATTTTTTGTATTAAATTATGACTCATCTCATGGTGAGAACTTGGTATCCTGTAAGATTTGTTTAACAAAGTCACCTCGCCTTTGAGAGAAACAAAATGCTCTACATCTGCTCCTGCGTATCTAAAAATCGCTTGATCATCATCACCTGCCACATAACATATCTTACTATTGGCTTCTAGCATACGGGCCATTTCCCATTGGATAGGAGACAAATCTTGGGCTTCGTCTATAAACACTACTTCTAGTTTAGGGCAGAGCTTTCTTTCTATAAAAGTTTCTAACATCCCCGCATAGTCTTCTAAAGCAAAAGAACGTTTCCAATGCTCTAAACCCTTACTAACGTATTCAACTCTAGACCAATCTGTTTTTAATGGGACAATGCTTTCATTGTACACCTTTCGTAAAGGTTGCCGCATAATACGAGACATGTTTATTATTTCTAAAAACTTATCCCCATAACCGAAATCTTTGTAAGGCCCTTGATCTACAGGAGTTCCTGTGTAAAACCTTCCTATTTTCAACCAATCAGCAACTTCTTGATATTTTTGTGGCGTCATTACTTGAGAGTGGGTAAGTCCTGCTTGCAAAAAAGCTAAACTATGTAAAGTTCTGAAATAAGGCAGCTCTTTACGGGTAAGCCCGAATTTTTGGCTAGCTCTTTCTATCGCTTCAGTCGCCGCCCTACGGGTGAAAGCAAAATATCCTATGCGATCGGGCGGTACACCGCTTTGCAAATAACTTTCTACTAATGATAACAGCTTGGTTGTTTTCCCTGTTCCAGGAGGGCCAAGAACAATTTTCATTATATGATGCCTTCATCAACAGGAAGATCGGGCAACTGGAAAAACTCATCATGGGTTTCAAAAAACTCTTGTGGTAACGCCCAAACGTGAACACCTTTGCCTCTGACACGCCAAAATGTTTTTTCTGCTTCTAAATCTCTTAATCGTAAAGTAATTTTGTTAGATGTGTAGTGGTTAAAATCATTCACTGTTAAATGTTTCTTTAAATCCTTCACTTGGAAAAACACTTTACCATCTAACCAAACGGCAACACCCTGCAACACATCTTCCTTTTCTTCTCCTTTAGCTCGCTCACAGGTAAACGCTGTAAGCAAATCAACAAACTCACCTTTGAGGGTAGCATCTGGTGGGACTTCGATAATTGTTAAATTATCCAACAACAATTGTATTCTAGTTTGCCAAGATCTTTGTGCTATCATCACTGGGAATTTATTTATTTGGCTCACACATTCTTTTTGAAATTGACCTTGGCTGGTCAAACCATTTGTAGATAATTCTAAACGTTCGCCATCTACATCTAATATCCAAATGGGTGGATCTCCATCAATTTTAGTTAGGCTAGTCATATCATTGCCGACACCTGTTGGCCCCACGCCATGTTTACGGAGTTTGCAAACTTCTTTATTACAGAACGGTTTTATCGGTTGATCTTCACATTTATAAAAATACTCTTTTTTCTTTAGTTGTCTTATCACTCCCCCTACTTCGGTATGGCTTAAAGGAGGCTTTAAATAATCTATATTATACTTTTGAACTAAAGTTTCCCAGTTAACTTCATCAAACATACGAGCATAAACACCTAAGTTGAACAAAGCATTGTTACGAGAGCCTTCTTCAAACCCTACACTGCAAAGATGCTGTAAACAGGGGGGGCCTTCTTCCATAATCCCTTCTTGTGTGCCGAAATTCATTATTAAATTTCGGAACTGTTCTGGACTGCAAATAAACTTTTCAGCATATTTAACAAAATCTGCTGCAGATAACGCTTCAGATTTATCGTTAAATGCGTATCTAGTAGATTGATCTCCAGATAAATAAGGCATATTTAAAAAGTTGCCTGTATCCCCACGATCTAACAAAATAGTGGTTTGTTTAGGGAAAATCTCACTGCCAGCAAAACCCAAGGCTGCGCTCAACTCTGTCATTCGGCTTTGCATTTCTTCTGCAGGAACACATTTATTTAAAAATATCCACACATGAGCACCACCACTTTTAGTGCGTCCTACTACTGCCGGAATTTTGTTTTCTCGTAATGTTTTGACTAATTGTTTGTGACTGACATCGTATTGGTCAATGTCAATAGCTCCCCAGTGACACGTATTATCAGTTTTAATAGGTATTATTCCTAAACCTGTGCCACCTGTCAAATGCTCTTCCCACATAGCCAACGTTGTGGGTTCTCGTATTACCTTGGCAGTTCCTTGTTTTTTACCATCTCTTTGGCGATCTTTGTTTACAATGAAAGTGCCATGAGCAATATCACTTCCTTTAAACAGTTTATAAAATTGCCGCGCTAAGTTCTCTGTTGTCATTGTACCCTCACGATATTTCTTCAACGTGTTGTGTAATAAAATTAGGGATTGTTCTCACTTTGAACGTAACTTGAAAGGGTAAAATCCAAACCGTTCAGAGCAAAAACAATCCCCGCAACCACAGGTGATCAATCCTGTGTGTTGTTACATGATCTCTTTTTCGTAAATTTCGCCTGTTTCTTTATCGAAACCAGCCGTTTTATCTTCTTTGACTTGTACTTCACCAGCTTTAACTGATTTACCAAAATCTAACGCTTGTTTGAATATGAACTCATCTTCTTCTGCGCTAAGGTCTAATGCGCGTTCCCGCGCAACTTCCCATCCGAACCATGTGCCTTTATCGTTTTGTTCTTGCACTGTGGTTATTTGGTAAACTTGTGACATCAAAGGCAGAGTGTAAACACCATTTTTACCTTTTGCAGTGAGCGATTGCGCTTGTGTCATCCATTTACGTGCTTTTTTCAATTGTGTGGAAGACATTGTTATGAGAGCGCGTTGTGGCCCTAATTCTGGGTGAAGTATTAATACGAAAAACTGAGCGGTGTTGGATAACATATTACCATTTGGCAACATATCTTGTCCTGTGTCACTTTTATGTGTGGTTTTTACGATAGGGTGTGTGGGTTCGTAAGATTCAACATATCCACCACCGTTTTCGCGTGTTTTCCATTCTACAAACCTACGGTTATAGTGACAAGGTATTACATAAACACCTTTTTCGCCATCGTATGTTTCGTTCAACACAGTGTTGAACATCTGCCCTGCTTCTGCCCCTTTAACATAGGCAGCATCGCGTTTGTTGACTTGTGGACTAAGTTGCGCCAATACCCGCAAAAATGGAATAGCTAAATCTTCACTGGTGACTTCAGCAAAACCTTCCCCGCTGAAATCTTCAAAACCAGCGTATTCCGCTAATACATGAACTTTAGCTTCGGTTAACTCTTTATTCGCCATGTGTGTTTACCCCTTGGGTTTAGTGATTGTGGCTTTTTCGCCAATGAACAAACCAAACAAATCGGCAGGAAGATTTTTACCCTGTTCTGTTTGATCTCTTGCAAACGCCTTTAACGTCATGGGTTCAACCCATTTTTTAGTGTTGACGGACATTTGTCTTTCTGCTAATTCGTTAGCAAGTTGTTCGGCTAGCTCTTCTTGCCCCCGAACAAAATTGGTGGAAACTTGGTTTTTTATTAAATCACCAAAGTTGTTATCTACCAACCATTTAAAAGCTTCGTTAGATCTGTCTTTAGGTATGCTGGCACTATAGAATGTTTTCACCGTAATACTAGAACCATCTTCTAGTTTTAGTTCAGTTATATTGTGCTCAGCCATTGCAGCAGGTAACTGATCTTCTGCAATTTCGCGGACACTTTGTTTGGCACTTTTTAATTCAGATTCTAATGAGGTTACTTTCTGTTGTAACCGTAGCTGCATTTGAGCAAGTTTGCTCACTTGGCTAAGCCCTGTTTCATTTACAGAACTCAACTCCTCAGAAACAGATTCAAAATCCATTTATTCACTCCCTACTTTGTAATTAAGGTCAGCTTGTAAGGGGAAATACTTCCCCTCTTGGCGGTCCCATTTTAACATCTTAAACCGCCCTGCATTATTTCTAGCTGCAATTGCTCCAGCTAAAGCTATTACAGAAGGGTCTCCAGATAAAAGTAGGTAGTCGTCATCGTTGAACTTACTTAGCTTTCTAGCAATTTTACGAAGTGTAGGTTGCGTTGAATAGCCAGATTGTTGTTCAGCAAGGGTGAGAATTTCAATATCACCGAAGCTTATAGCATCGGTAATGTCTCTCCCCCGCATTTCTTGCGTTATATACACTGTCATGTCTTTCTCCACATGCTAATTGGTTATTATTTGTAGCATAACAAAAGCAAAAGCAAAACTCTTGTTTAGTCTTAAAACGGGTACTTTGTTATATAGGGGGTAAAACAAAACAGAAGACTATATTTTTTTAATCCAAAAACCTCGCGCGTACTGACAAAGTCATGTGATATTGTGATATCGTATATCGCCGGATGTTAGAATATGAAAACACCCCATTCCGTTTTTGGTCCTATATAGCAAAGTTAACAAAAAGGGGGTATCTGTTAACCTTGTTAACAAAAAGGGGGTATCTGTTAACCTTGAACAAATAAGAGTTGTCCATTTATGGGTACTTTAGTATTGTTTTGGTAGCCAATAGAAAGGGGCGACATGCGATACAAATTTAAACACAAGCCGTATGAGCATCAGCTCGAAGCTTTAAGACGTAGTTGGGATAAACCCTACTATGCTTTTTTCATGGATATGGGAACAGGAAAAACAAAAGTTGTATTAGATAATATAGCTATGCTGTACGACAAAGGCGAAATAGACTCTGCTTTGATTATTGCACCTAAAGGTGTGTATAGAAATTGGGAGCGTAAAGAAATACCCGCACACGTTCCCGATCACATCACAGCTAACGTAGTCGTTTGGTCGCCACAAAAAACCCAGAAAAAGATAGCCGAACTACAAAAGTTAAATGAAGTCACAGATGACCTCACCCTATTTTTAATGAATATCGAAGCGTTATCTACTAAACGTGGATTAGAAATGGCTAAAAAGTTTTTACTAGGCCACCGCGCTATGGTTGTTGTAGATGAAAGTACCACCATTAAAAGTAGATCTGCGGCACGAACTAAAAATCTGATTAAACTAGGTGATTCAGCTCCATACAGAAGAATATTAACAGGGTCTCCTGTAACTAAATCACCTTTAGATTTGTTTACACAATGTGAATTTTTAGAACACCAGAGTTTAAAGCAGGCTTCGTTTTGGACTTTTCAAAACCGTTACGCTAAAATGATTCGCCGCACGATGGGAGCGCATTCGTTTAACCAAATAACAGGATACCAAAACTTAGAAGAATTAAATGATTTATTAGAGCCTTTTAGTTATAGGGTTCGCAAAGAAGATTGTTTAGATTTACCAGATAAAGTTTATACTCGAAGGTTAGTGGAGTTAACCCCTGAGCAAAAAAAGCTGTATGATCAAATGAAAAGAACAGCTATTGCAGTAATAGAAGGCGAAGGTCTTGTTTCTGCACCAACTGTATTAACCCAATTGTTACGATTACAGCAAGTGTGCTCTGGGTTTGCAAAACTAGAAGATGGTAGGGTTATAGAAGTCCCCAGTAACAAGTTAACCGAACTCATGGCCGTGTTAGAAGAAATCAGCGGAAAAGTAATTATATGGGGGAACTTTACACACGATTTACATATCATCGAAGGAGCGTTGAAAAAACGGTACGGTGAAGAAAGTTTAGAGTTGTTTTATGGTGCAACTCCAGGAGAAGAAAGACAACTTATTGTAGAGCGGTTCCAAGATCCTGAGAACCCTTTAAGGTTCTTTGTAGGACAGCCTCGAACGGGCGGCTACGGGCTTACTCTGACTGAAGCCCATACCGTTATATACTACAGCAATGGATATGACTTAGAGGTCCGCTTACAGAGCGAAGACCGCGCCCATAGGATAGGGCAAACGAACAAGGTAACGTATATAGACATTATTGCTGAAAACACCGTGGATGAAAAAGTTATCCAAGCGTTGCGGGACAAAATAAACATCAGCACACAAGTATTGGCAGAAGGATACAAAGAGTGGATAATTTAGAAGCCTCCCTTGAGGCCATCTAATATTTCCGACAAACTAGGTCTTTTATCTTTCTTTTCATAAACGCAACTAAATACCTTCGGACACTCTGAGAAACTAAGCGTAGGGTAATGATATCCCAACCCACCAAAACCCGCACTGAATCTATACACACATACCTTTTGTTCATTTGCGTCTGTAAACCTTTTCCATAAGTGACATTTCACATGGGTGGGATTAGCAACCCCTGCGAGTGTTACTGACAATATTAGAACGTTTATCATTGAGTAACCAACAAAATCAAATAAAGGCCACCACCCAAAACACCAAAAATCCCTAAAGACAATCCACCAATAGCTGCATTGTTTGCCATCTGCCTTCTAGCCTCCATAGCTGCGTACACCGTATCTTCTCTTTCTTTACGTATTTGCCTACGCATTCCTAACATCTCATCATAAGTTCCCAAACCGAACCTATAATCCAACATAAATTTTATTTCTTTCTCTTTTTCAAGAAGAGTTTTTTTGCGGATGACAATATCCATAGCTTCTTGTTCTATGTTGCCAGAGCCGTGAGTTTGTTTATCTAACCACGTTGGGTTTTTACGTTGTGATTCAGCACGAGTTATATCAGAAACGGCCCCATACCATGAACCCAATTGTTTTGAAACATCTTCTATTTCTCGTCCAGCATTAATAAGCAATTTCACGCCCTTGTATGCTGCAGTCGCAGCAGCGTATGCGCTTACTGGATCAATCATTTAAATAGCAGACATAATACCCGCTCCACCTTTTCTACGTTCTATTGCTGCAATCATTGGATCTCCTGGAAATAATTCAGAAGCTGTGGGTGCAAGGCGAGCATCTTCAATATTAGCGGGTTCGGTAGGACCCATAGGTGTAGGCATAAGGGGAGTGGGAACAATGGGGTTAACGGGCGCGGGAGGAGCAACAGTTCCTTCTTGTTTTGTTTCCCCTGCAGGATCATAACCTTGAGGAATTAATTGGATTCCAACAGAATCGGCTTTTTCAGGACGATAGTCTTCTTCCCCTATATCATATCCTTGAGCAAATAAATAATCGAGCATTTTCCGTTTCAAAGGCTCTGGAATAGATCCAGGAGGAACTTTGTTTTCTTGGGCTAACATCCCAGCAATTTTAGGGTCAAACATCATATCACGGAATAAAGCATCTGCTCTTGCACTTGTTTTAGCTTTTACCGCCCGACTAGCCCAATAAAAAGCCGCTGTTCTTGGAGATAATCGTCCTTCATTAATAGCCAAAAACCTTGTCGACAGGTTTTCAGGTGAAATACCGAATTTTGCTGCAAATTTAGTAATCATATCTTGGGGGGTAAACCCCGCACCGCCGCCGCCAATATCAGTCGCCGTTACACGCTCCACAGCATCAGCAACTAAGTACATATCATTTATATGAGATTTATCAAACGCTGAATCTAACAATCTTACGTTATCGTTTAAAAATTGTTTAAACTGTTTCGGGTTTGAAAGGAAATCAGGATTTCCAGTTTTTCCCATCAGTTTTTGCAACACAGCAGAACGAAAAGCGTTTCCCGCATCTTCAGCATCAACGCCGTCAACACCTTTCATAACTATTTTTCTCAAACCAGCTAATGCTGCAGGACTTTTCAAAGCTTCGTTGATAAGAACATCTGGATCGCTTTGATTAGTGGCTTTTAACAAAGCCTTCATAGTCAAATTAGAATTGATTACTTTTCTTCTGTTAGCTAACGTTGCATTGCGAGCAGTTAAATCACTGATCATTTTACTACTGTTTTGTAAACCTTCTAAAATCCCGAGTTCATTTAAAACGTCTCTGTTTTGATTTAAATATTTATTAATTCCATCAATATTAAAGCCTCTTTCGCCTTTATAATATTGAGTGCGAATGTTGTCTAAAACCACGTTTTTGATTTGTTCCATTTTGTTGACATCATCGCCGTACATTTCTACAAATTGTTTAGCTGTTGTTGTATCTTTTAAAAAAGCTTCAGCTACTTTTTCATCAGGTAATAAATATGTAGGCTTATCTTTTGAACCTTGTCTAGCAGTGACTTTAACAACGCCACTACGTTCAAAAGGGAGTATAACATTCGCTGAATACCAATCTTGATAATCAACAAATTTTTCGTTAATTTTTCCATAAGATTTTCCCAGTACATCTAATTGATCAGATAAAATAGCTAATGCACGAACATCTGCCATCTTGCCTTTAGCTAACGCTTCTCCTATAGCTCCACCTACTTGGTCACGGTATTGTTTATAGTCTTGAAAAGTTATTCTGGGAAGGTCAGATTCTATAAATTTTCTAACAAGTTTAGGCAAGCCAGCATAGCTTAACGCATTTTCACCTGCTTTACTCATTACTTTGTTTTTAACGGCCTGTTTTGCTTCGGCAGTAGCATCTAATCCAGCCATTTTATCGTTTTTATTGATACCGAGTTTATTAGCTAGTTGAGCTCCTTCTTTTTTAACTGCATCATAAGCTTCTACAATAGAACTACGGATATTTCTCCCCGTCTCAGCTTTATTTATGGAAACGAAAGCTCCCGTATCAGCATTTGCTAACTGACTCAAACTGTCTGTAACTTCTCCAGTTTGTTTATCTATTTTGGTTATAAGAGTAGTGTACTTACCCGACACAGAATCAAAAACGTATAAAGGAGCATCTTCTGTAGAACTTCCCGTTAATTTGTTTTCTACAAATCTATAGATTCCCCGTAAAACGTTTTCTTTTCTTTCTAGGTTCGTTCTCGTAAAATCTGGAGATCCGGATTTTTCAATTCTTTCTTGAGTTTTTAACAACGGAGCATCTAACGTTTGCTCTGCAGGAGACAAAGACGGAGGTTTTTCAGTAAAGGGACCTAATTCAGCTTCTATTTCAGTAGCTCTTTTCACATTCGCAAAGCCATCTGGACTACTCGCCGCGTCTTGAACAGCCATTTCTATTTCATTTTGCGCTTGTGAGCCTTTTTTCCCACCAGAAGGATCGGCACCTCTTGCTATGCTGCGGTTATCTAAAGCTTCTGACGCTTGTCCAGTTAGCCATTTAATAGGACTAAGGTTTCCTGCTTTTGTAAGGAGAGCTTTCCCACCATAATATAGAGCGGGTCCAGATAAAGGAGCGACTATTCCGCCAATACCTGTTTTAGTACCAAATATATCTTCTTCAGCTTGCATCCCTACTCCGCTGGCCCCAGCATAAGCTGTTTCTAAAGCAGCAGTCGTAGCAGGAGCCGATACATTTCCAGCTAAAAAAGCGGCACGAACTCTATCTGAAATCGTACCAGTGGCATCTCTCAAAAGTTGTGATGATTTGATACCAGCGTTTGCGGTAGCTTGTTGAATACCCGTTATAGGAACAGTACCCCCTATAACTTGTCCAGCCATACGACCGTACTTTTCGTAGGCACCATCTTCAGGACCGACATAATCTCCAGTTCCTTTTGTTAAAAGGTAAGGAATAATGACTTTTTGGGTTTCATAATCACCTGAATTAAACAAACGAGACAACGAATCTCTATCCATAGTATCCGGTTGAATTACCCCTGCAGATTCTAAACCAGAAATAGCGGAGTTAAGAAGTGCATCGGGCATTGTTAGAACAAATTCATTAAACCCTGCAGCCACAGGCCCTAATGAAGCATCCAATCCTTCACCTATTGCATCTAAAACAGGTATTCGCTCACGATCGGGCAAACCACCACCCGTAACACTACTCGGCTGTTTAGATACTTCTGCTGTAATCACCGCTTGGTTTTGGGATCCTTCTGTTCTAGGATCTAACGGGACTTGTGTGAAAGGTTGAGTTTCCTGCTCATATCTTTTTAGTTGAGAACCTGTAGGAGGACCTATAGAAATCGTACCCATTTAATCACTCCTAATCCGCACTAAAGGTTAATTCTAAATCTTCGCCGTCTGCATTTTGTGCAGCTCCTGTTAATCTAACCATAATAGGACCTGTTGCGTTTTTCCAAATAGATGGATTGTTTGGAAATTTTTCTTTAGCTTCTTGTGGAGTAAATTGTAAGAATCTGCCTTCAACCCTACCCCCATTTGCCGCAGCTATTGTCAAATAATCATAATGTCCAGATTGTCCATATCTGAACGGATCATTGTTAGTACCAGTAGGAACAGTTTCTATTCTTGCATATGGTGTGCCGTTCATAGTGCCTCTAAGCATTGCAGCTCTGTTTGTCATTGTTCTAATCATTTCTTGGTACTGTACTACTACCGAGCTCGAATCCTTCAACGCGTTTTCAATAACACCAACATCTTCATCCGTAGCAGTGTATATATCATTTGCCAAATTCTGTTGCTCAGCTATTGCGAATCTATCGTTTAGTGCATTCGCCCTAATGTACTCTCGTACAAATAATCTCATTTGCGTTCGTGCTTGTTCCGTCGCAAAATGTTTTGCTAAGTTTGTCGCATCTTCGTCATCAAAAAACATTCCGAGACTATTAGTACCGATAGCCTTTATCGTAGCCATTGCACCAATAGCCTCAGGAATAGCTGAAAGTACATCTTGAGCACTGGTTAAAGCAGATATCGTATCGAAATATCGTAGGTTTAAACGAGTGAGCTGTTTGGCTGACAATTGATTAGGGTTTACTCCAGTAAGAGGTTGAAGTGTAGCCATTGGATTACCACTTACAAGCTTTCCGGTGGCATCTCGAACAGCCGGATCTATCATAAAGGCGACTCTGTCATTTGTTGGCGTTAACACAACTGTGCCATCCGCGTTTGTCACCAGCTCGCCAGTTTGCTCATTTCTTTCCCCAACGTGTGAGAACCAAGTTTTCCCAGAGTCCGGGCCTTTTGTGATAGTAACGGCAACTCTACCGAAATCATCAACCGCTCCTACTTCTAATGCCTCTTGTGTGCCTTCTATAAACCCAGCAGGAGCAACCGTCATTTTATCACCTGTTGGGTTATAGTAATAAATACCGTTTAAATACGAACCCGCATATTGTTTCATTCCAGATATTGATGTTGAGTCTGGAACTAAAATATTTTTAGCAGAGGCGTTACTAAAGTCTAATCCTTTAGACTGATTAGCTATCTGGGCATCACTAACTTTTATATAACCTTCAGGAAGTGGTTTAAACGAATTGTCTCCTGCTAAATAGAACAATCCATCAGTACGGCGACGAACAGATATAGGGTTTCCTATAATTTGACCATTTTCGACTTTAGCGTAATTTTCAGAAGGCAACGAACTCATGGCTGTGTTAGCTGTCCAAGCTGCAGCTAATTGGTCGTTAGCAGCGTTTACTTCAGATTGATTAAATGCAAGTCCTTGTTGATAAGCCGCCTCTGCAAGTCTTGCTTTAGCATCTTCTAAACGGTCTGCACCAACAGCAGAACTTTCTGCTGATTTCAACGCAGCTTGAACTAACATATTTCTGTTAGTTCCCTGTATTGATCTAGATTCATTAAAAGAAGCTTCTTTCATTTGTTGTTCTTGCTTCTGTTTGAAAGAAGCTAACTTACCTAAATCTTCTGCAAACTCTCCTGCGGGTTTAGTAATTGATTGCAACAAATTTCCAGGAGTATTAGCTACTTGAGAACCATACTTCATCAAAGACAAATAACCTTGAAGTTTTAAATTCTGGTTATCATCCCCAAAAAATTCTTCGCGCTCGGCCATTAATTCTTCTGGTGTTTTTTCTTCTTGCAAAAACGGATTAATCACAGAGCTGTAATCAACTCCTCCTCCATCTGGGAGAAATCCTTTTCTATTGTTATAATATTTTCGGGCATCAGTTAACGTGTCTGCCATCGACAGAGATCCGAACTCTGGTCGTTGTCCCACATAATGGAAGGGTGTACTTGCATTTATTGACCCAGTTTCCCCCTCTGGAGTACTGCCATCTTGTCTGAACACAGGTTCTTCGCCCATCCGTATTCTTTCAGCCGCTTCCTGTGTCCCAGGAGCTACGCTAAAATTTCCGGTGGACTGCCGACCTCCTTTTGGCATAGGAGCCGAAGCTATCCCTCCAGGAGTTTGTTCCGCAGATTGTTTTTGAACTATATCTATCATTTGCAAAAAAGGTTGTGTGAAAGCTAAAACTTCATCAGGAGTTTTTTCCACAACATCTTTGCCGACATACTGCGCTAATTCACTTTTTCTTTCTTCTATCGATCGAACATCACCCCGCATAATATTCAGTGTTTGCTCAACACTTTCAGCGTTATCTAAAGCAACTTGTTGATCATTTATATTCGTCAGAACGTCTTGAAAAGCATTCGCTGTTGCTTCGTTTTCGGTGTCTGCCAAAGACATATCGTTAGCGTAATAGTTGTTGACACGGTAGGGTTCCGCCCTCGCGTCTGCACGATAACCTTGAGGCATAGCGGCAGCGGGGTTTTGCTCTATATACTTCAATGCCATGTTATTGTTGAACCGACGCTTGTTCTCTATCATTCGTGTCTCAGGCTCTAAAGGAGGAGGTAACGAAGCTCCTAAAGATTTGCTTAGCCCCATTGTACCACCATCTGTAGCAGCGTTGAGTTGAGCTCTCAACTCCTCTTGTTGACGGTTTTGATAAGCCATCGGATCAGGTTGCATTCCAGAAGCAATACCCGTGTATCCAGCAGAAGCACTAGACGGGGTTTGACCAGAAAACATGGGGCGTCGAGTTACTGGATCTATCATTAAATTATCCCTGAAGTTTTAGCTGCGCCATAAGCTCCGATTCCGGTAGCTGTAGCACCCGCTATTTGACTAAGAGTACTAGGCTGTTGTTGTGTTGATTGAGACAAAGTCATAGCTGAAGTAGGAGCACCCGACAATAGGTCAGCATAAAACCCTAATCTGTTATAAGGTTCATAAATATCAGCCATTGTGTTTTGACGTGTTATATCTAATTCTTGTTGATTATATTGTTGATCGGCTGTTCCTAATTGTTCCATCACATTGATATCATTCATAGAAAGAGTTTGGCCTAACTCACCTAATCCAGCTTTTTGTCCAGCTAACGAGCCATACGCATCTGAATAAGAAGTTCCTAAACTCCCTAATCCTGTACCAATATTGTACAAATCAGTAGCATAAGCAGATTGAGCTTTTTGAGCATTTCCAAAATTAGTGCTGTAATCTTCAAAAGCTCTGTTAGCCATTTGACGATACAAACCTTCTTTAGCTCGCCCTTCTTCAAGAGCAGCTCGGCTACCCCCGAACGCACCCGCTTCTATTGCAGCTTGATCACGACTACCCTGTTGGTAATCGTATTGATCTTGCAAATCTGTTAAAGCCGCATCTGTAACAAGGGTTTGATACGGATCCATAAATGCTTGGACATTCCCTGGACCTAACGCACTGCGTCCAAGCCTCAATGTATCTGCAGCTTCTCCGCCCACATTAAGTGTTCCGATACCTGCATTGAGTGTAGTATTAGCATCTTGCAAATAAGGAGCGTAATCTCCCGAAGCATTATCAGCCATAGTACGGGCAGTAAGTGATCTTTCATCTTGGGCAGCTAAAGTTAAATCGGGAGTAGGGTCTTCAATACCTTCAGGCGGTTTGTCTGCTAGTATTTTTCCTTGTTTAAGCATCCCTAATTTGAGAGCTTCAATATCCGGTGATTCTCGTTGAATAACTGTTTCAGTAGCCATTTTTTATGCTCCTTGCTCGAACTGTCGCATCATAGCATACATTCTTTTAGCGCCCTCTTGACGATCACCCTGCCCCGCACCCCGAACAGCTCTCGCATTCATAACGAATTCACCATCGCTTAGCATAGCTGGAATAGAATCACTTCGGCTAGTTCCCGGACCAGAAACAGGGCCTCCACTTGCAAATCTTTGATAATTAACATCAACCATTCCATTGGGGGGTTCTATTGCAACTTGAGGTGAAATTATAGGATTACCGTATTGATCCATTAGCACGTTGCTTGCAAAAGGATCAAAATTGCCTGTTTGTTGCGAAGTTTGATATTGAGAACCATACGTATTACCGTTATCAACGGGTTGAACAAAACTTTCTAAAACGGCCCCACCCGAACCTATATCGTTTGTTGAACTCGTTCCCGATTGATCGCCAGCGTTAGCGACATAAGCAGGGTTATCTCCAATGAATACTTCCGGATCAAACCCGTAATCATACGTTCCATCAGCTATGTCTGCATTTAAAACTTTGGTTCCTGTGTTTTCAAATTCACCTATATTGTCGGGTAGACCTTCTTCCACTGGTTTTGCAAATGGAGCTACCGCGGCAGTTGCCAATACGCCCACAGGTGCATATTTTTGCAAAGCTCCCGGAGCTAACTCGCTTGCAGCATTTGCCATAGAGTCTTTTGTGATACTTGCGATAGCCTCGCCACCTAAAGGATCCAAACCCGCTTTTAACAATTCTGCGTTAGTTGTTTGGATTGTAGATGCAGCATTTTCAGCACCTAATTTTGCAACATCCGCTGTACTAGGTTGTATACCTGAACGACTAGGAGATATGTACTCTTTATAATAATCAGTGATTCCGTAATCATCTCCGGGTTGTAAAACTTTACCTAAATCTTTGAAAGCACCACCACTATCAACTGAAGCTTTTGGATCAACAGGCGGTAATGTTGATTTAATTATAGCTTGTTCAGGTGGAAGCCCTGTTCCAATCATATTCCCTGTAAAGGGGTTAGCCATGCTCGTGCTGGCATTTGCCAGAGAACCCATAGGATTAGCTTTTGAACCTAAGAAACTACCTGATCCAAAACCTTCAGATCCACGGAAAGCCATATTTCCCAAACCAGCAAGGCCCCCAGAAATAACAGCACCTTTTATAGCGTCTTTTAAAGAAGCCCCCGCTATCAGACTTCCGGCTAAACTCCCTAATCCAGTAGCAAAAGCCATAGGCATAAGAGGAAACGCAAAAGGTGCGATAATTGGTAAAACGATAGGAGCCAGCTTTTTAGCTATATTAGCGACTCTTTTCACAGTTTTCTTGACTACTCTCTTAAGCTTTTTTAAGAAAAACTCAGGCATACCCGTATCAGGGTTGATACTGTTCATCGTATTTCCGACAACATAACGTTGTGGGTCTAATCCCATTTCGTTTAGTTGTTTGTAAATCATCGCCCTCATTCTAGGGTTAGCTTCTAAAACCTTAGTGGGAATAACAGTTTCACCTTCAGCGGCATGAACTACATAAGTATCTTCATTCCTACCAAAACTTGCTAAAAGTTCTGCAGCGGGTTTATACGAAAAAGCCCCAGAAGTTTGATTTTCATCAGGCTCTTCTACAACTTCATAGCCTAATGTTTCTATACCAGATTCATAATTTTGCATCATTCATACCTTGGCTGTTGATGGAACAGATAAAGCAGGGTCGCAAAATCCTGAATCGCGCTGAACCAAACATAACTGATTTTTAAAATTCCTGCAAGTTATCATTTAAGTGGTGACTTCCATTAATAAAAGAGATTGATAATACACATTTAAAGTAGAACTACTTGTTCCACCTATTCCTGTAACATCAAAATCTACAACAAAATTACCACTAGCGTTTATTTTCAAAGGATCCATTTTAAAAGTACCGATTAAAGATCCTCGGATAAAGTTCAATCCACTATCTGCCCATTCACCCTGCATGAAAATTTCACTGCCGTCGACGACTAATACATTTGAAGGTAAAACTTTAGCCGTCACATCTAATTTAAATCCTGGATCTTTACTAGCTTCTCGATATCTAGCTAAAACCGTACATATTCCAATAATAGAATTAGTCGTGCTAAGGGGGGTATAAGTGCCTATTTCTGTAGATATTGTAGTGGTACTTTGATAACCGCTAGTGTTTTCAAAAAAAGCTGTTTTCAAACAAGAACCGACATTAGCCCCACTTGTGGAGCTGTAGACCCGAACGAACCCATTTTCGTTATATAAATCGCCATCACGCAACCCAGTTGTAGAAACGGGCAAATCAGTGATAGCCATAGTTGTTTGTCTTCCGACTCCTGGATTGTTTTGGCTCTGCAGATAAGAAGAATAACTTTGCACCATATCACTGAAATACTGTTGACTGTATTCAGCAGGAGGAACTGCAAAAAACGGAAGGTTTATACCCCTATTAGACATTACCTTTTCCCATCCGGCCTTAATTCTAAACGAGGTGTACCTAACCGCCATGTAGTTCCTGACTGGTTAGAAACAACTTTCATTGAAAATGAACGGCCCCTTAAACGAGTATTTATGTAATTAGTGAATTGTTCTACAGGTAAAGAAGTCGATTTAACGATTGAAGCACTACCTGTAGAACTATAATCTGCTCCTGGATAATCTTTCATTTGGATATCCATTGTGAGCGAAGGAGTAGTTTGGGTACTGTTTCTAAAAGTCACATCAGGTATTAACCTACTAATAAATGCGAAATTGTCTCCTTGGCCCAAATCTATAGGAGAAGATTCTATGTAAGAAGTAATGGGTTGGGGAGTAGCTGATTCTTGATTATCAAAACCATTTTCATGATTTAATAATTGTCCGTTTGATGTAGCAGCAACCGGAAACGGAAGAGCTCCTTTATCTATCCAAAAAGAACGAGACAAAGAACCGTAATACCAGATTTGTTGTTGGTAATTGTATACCACATAGCGGTTGTTGATTTCACTATCTGCACTAGGGTAAAACCACCAAACTTCTGCAAACGAATTATTAGATCCAGCCACTACTTTTTCTAATTGGGATGTATTTATATTCGAGAACACGTGGTCTCTGACCGAACAAGGAAGACGACTAACTGTTCCTGAAAAAGCGAAAAACTCATTAGTTCCCATCCAAAACACTACATCTTCCACAGCTATCGCGGCGTTAGGACTAGCGATAGTCAAACTTTCTGAAATAGAATTGATACCAAAATAAAAAGGAGCTCCTACATATTGCAACGAGTGCAAAGAAGTATCTGTGAAAACTAAAACTTGTTGACGAGTTTCAATAGCTGTTATGATCGCAGAACCTGAACCAATGCGTAACTCTCCTGCAGTAGTATCGTCAGCAGTGTTCCATTTAACCAAAGATCCACTACTACTGAATCGAATAGTTAAAGGATCTTGATTTCCAGGATCAAATTCAGGGTCGCATCCAAACACGATAATGTGTCTATCACGATCACTAACTATAACTTGTTTAGCTACTTGAGGAGCATTCGTTGCGCCACTTAAAGAAGTGATATTTACTGCGCGAGTATCTAAAGAAGTAGGCGGTCCAACTACTCCGTTTTGCCAATAAAAAATCCCGCCATCACGAGCGTTAAAAATCAAATGTTGCCCGAAGTTATCTTGAGACCATAACCTCATCCTATCTGTCACTAATGAAATATTAGTGCTTTCACCCCACCCTTCACGACTCCAAGTACCAACACCCCACCCTGTGCCAACAACTTGACTATCTAAACCAGTGTTGATTTGGTAAGCACCGACTATCGATGTTCCACCATTACCTGTGTCTGATCCGTTAGCCGCTACTGGAGCAGGAGTGTATTGACCCCCTAGTGTGATTTCTTTTAACGTAGCTACTTCTCTAGCAATAATTGTATATGAGTTTATTGAAACAATGGTTTCAACACGGTATTCTTGGTTTAAAATATCTTGAGTAATTAAACCACCCAGACCTGAAGCCCCAACACCAGAAAAAGTTACAAAATCATTTTCTTTAGCCCCATGAGCAGAATCAGTAACAACTATTATAGAACTTCCAGAAGTTGCGCCAAACGTAACATCTCCTGCCGCAGTAGTAGATCGCAAAGGGGTTATATCATTAAACGAACCACCACTTTCCACATAAAACTTTAAATTCGTACCAACACCCATAAACCTTTGTGTTTGTAAATCAAACCACGGAAATAAAGAGCGACAAGTACCTAAAAACGTAGTAGATGTGAACCTATTCCAACCACCTATTTTCTCTGGATAACCGAACCTAAACCGTACTAAATCACAATCAAACCAACCTTTAGAGTTAGAATAATCTGTAGTTTCTTTATTGATTCCTGGATTGAATTCTAACCTAATTAATCCCATAACGTTTACTCCGGATCAAGTTCATAGCGGAACATATCTTCATTACTATCTAGGTAAAAAATGTATTTTTCGTCCTCTCTAACAAAAAAATCTTCAACAAGGGTGTTCCGTAAAGGAGCTCTTGTTGTTTTATTTGATAAAGCTGTCGCTCCTCTGAAACACCAAGGAATCATTTTATCATGTGTGTATGAAAGAGGATTAGTTGCATCGTTGGGTTGAAAATAGTTGTTAATAAAACCCCTGTTAATGATGTCTTGAGACTGCCAATAAACCACGGCTTTATCGTAAAGGGGGTTATTGGCTAACGAACTATCATCATTAGGCATTCTTCTTACGAATTTTACATTTTCGAATTCAGGCCAAGAAGATTCAGATAAACTACCAGATTGAGTAGCTAAAATGTATTCGTCCATGCGAACATTTTTATAAGAATCCGCATTATTTTGACTATCAGGCCAACCCGTTACAGAAGTTCCTGTCGTATAAAAAGCACCTAAATTGCAGTATCCACCAAAATTATTACTCGCTGTACTCATTTTAGTAGCGCACATAGAATCGCCATTATCTTTAAATCCTATTTGAGCACAAGGGGGGAAACCCGCTAATTCAGATGAAAACGTGCCATTATTTGAACTTAAATCAAAAGGGGTAGGGCAATAAAATCTTCTATAAAATTGATTTGTTTGACCAAACCCTATAGTTAATCTATTTCCTTCAGGACTCCAAGTCACCGAATGCACAGGAGTTGTCATACCTACTCCTGATATAACACCCGTATTAGGACCTAAACCAATAGTAGTTAGATCCCAATCATTAAAAGTTCTGTAATAAATTTTACTGGTTGTTGGACTAACAACAACGAGTTGTCCAACACCATTGTGATCAACAGCCATAGTGAACGCTTCTAATTGTGAGATAGAACCAGAAGTTCCAAGGGGTTGATCAACTTCTTGGTGATTTCCACCTAGAGGAAGGGCCGAATCTGATATTAATTTGCCATTGAAATTAGGTATAGTATATCGCGCGATACCATTTGTGATAACGATTCCAGGAGTCCAAGTCACCCCATCGGAAGGAAGAGTTCTGTAACTAGATAAATCTCTACCTCTAGTACTCGTGTAAACATATTGACTAGAAGGGCCACCTATAACAAAAGGCGGATGCCAACCATCGTAAAAATCATAAGAAATATTCGATCTAAAAGAATTAGGGGTTATCGCATTGCTGACATTGCTGAAATCAATATCATCTACATCATACCCTGAAAAATCCCATGCGCTCGGGGGAGTGAGAGTATAGTATTGTGTAACACCACCATAACCACCACCACCATCTGTTGAGTAACAATAAGCTTTAGAACCATCAGGAAACCATTTAAAATTGATGTTTTCATTAGGGGTCATAGATGCTCCGCTAAAAGCCGCACCAAAACTCATTAACAAAATAGGAAATCCTGAATCTACAGTAAGCCTAGATGAACCGCTGATGGTTGCTATCTTATAGTTGGAAGTAGTAGACATTTGTACTAAAATAAGTCTACAAACACCCTCTGATTCATCAGCACCAAGATAAGTCACAAAACATTTAGAACCATCGTTATTCCAATTGAAACTGTTTATTTTTATTTCATTAGCCGTGTAAGGAGACAACAAAAACGAGGTGATAGAAAGCAAATCAACTTCTTTTGTACTAGATATAGACCAAGTTGAGTTGCTACCGTAAGGATCACTAGCCGTTCTGGTAGATATATTGTACGGAGAAGTGCTATAACCGTATTTGAGATAATGAACTCCATCACCGCTGTGCGTATAATACCCAGTGAGACTTTGTCCTGGATTACTTCCGTCATTCGTATTCCACGCACACCCCTTACTTAAATAAGCTGAATCTGCGGTGACTTGGTAATCGTGCATGACAGCGGTGTTTAAATTCCAATTTTCAGTGAGATTGAATTGAGCTATGAAATCGTTATAATGATCACTAGAAGGAGTTTGCACTGTACTGTCTTTGAAACCGTGGACAAAAAACACACTGCCATCTGGTTTCCAAGTGTACTCTAAATTAGCTTCACCGCCAACTATTTGATTTCCTCCATCAAAACTGTAAAGAGGCATTGTCAATGCTATTGCGTCTGCAAGGATATCAAAAGATAAAGTATTAGCCGTTTGGAAAGCTTCACTTGTTTTATACAAACCGATTAAAGTAGTCGCTAAATGACTCATGTTTTACCCCATGTTCTGACCAGCAGTGAACCCATAATAATTAACACCCGCATCTACGGTGAAAAACACAAAGATATCTACTGCCCCTGCAACATTAGTCAAAGCAGGCGTTAAAGATCTTGTCCATTTAACTGAGCTAGGCCAAGATACCCCATAAAAATTAGATCCGGAATCTTGTTGAACAATTAAAGTGAAAGCGTTAGAAGTTCCACTAGCCGGAGGAAACGTGAAACTAAATGTAGTGGCTTCAGTTAAAATTGTTTTAAATACGTTTGCTGTTTCTAAATTGGCGGTTGTAAAGTTGCTAACAGAAGATAAAGAAGAATACGTCTCATTATAAGAAGCCGCTTTTAATTCTCCAACTACAGTCAAATCATTTCCAATAATAACGTCGTTAGAACCGTTAGCTGTTAATACTTTATTAGCTTCAGAAGTCCCTAATGTGCTAATCGCATTGTAATTTAACTGAGCAACAGTAGGAAGTCCTAGTGTGGTTAAAAAAGTAGCTGCATCTGCATCATCTAATAAAGATCTTGCAAAAGAAGTCAACGCAGTAGCCGCGACGGTATTAGTACCCGTTCCGTAAATCATTTGATCAACAGCAATTCCTGTTGTTGCCATGTTGTTCAAAAAGTTATTGAAGGCTTGTATGGAACTACCTACTTCATTAAGTGAAGAAACAATATCTACTACCGCAGATGTAGTACCTAATCCAGCAGCGTACAAAAGAACACTTTTTGTATTAGATATAGAAACGGTTGAAGCAGAACCTTTAGTTCCTTGAAAAACTTCAACTGTTGCCCCTGAATTGTTGGTTATAAAGAAAAATTTAGATTGAGTATTGGGGGTTATTTCTAAATCAGCACCCGTACTCAATGTTCCTGTCAACAACAAAACAAGGTAATGACCGACACTAATAGTGCCTTGAATCGTTGTTATTTGATCGCCTGAGCCGCTCATGACTTTACTGCCCACGCCTTTAGTTAAACGATCGACAGTAGAAATCATAGTGTTAGTAGTATTTCCCCAAGTTCCTGATTGATCGCCTATTCCCATAAGCTCCAAGAGGTTGTTCGGTGTATATGTACTTGTCATTATTTACCTCATGTTGTTTCGTCTTCCCACTGGGTAGACGCTGACGGGTTTATGTTAGACCAACCCGTTCCAGGAGAAGGGTTTATATTGCTATACACTGTGTTTTGATTTGGGACAATGTTAGACCAAATAAACACTTCATTTGTTCTTCCTGTACCAAAAACACCTTCAACAGAGAAAAGACAATCTCCAACTATGTTTAAATCACCTAAAGTCCCTGTTCCGAACGTTCCTTGAGGGAATACCTTCGTTATAGGTATAATGGTGACATTGTTGATTTCGCCTGTGCTAAGCACACCTACCGGAACTACGATAGAATCTCCTGTGACGCTCTCTAACGCCGTTAGAGAGCCTTGTGCTGCAACACTACCAACAAAAACATTAGTGTCGTTATCAGTAATCGCATCACCTATTTCCCCTGTACCGAACACACTCGGTGAAATGAAATTAGATTCAGCTTCAAAAGAAACAGAACCTATCGCTTCATTACCTGCGACCCCTTGAACATTGACATCTGAATCTGCAACAATAGTGACACTATTCATCACACCTGTTCCAAAAACTCCCGACACAGAGTAAATGAATTCAAAAAACACAGAATTCACAACACCCGTTGCAGCAACTGATCCTAAAACAGCTTCGTTGTTAGGTTGTTCCACTGTCGTAGACAACGGTGTTTCTGCGTATGCGCTAAAACCTAACACAGCTTTCCCCTACGCTTGTGATTCAGACCAACTAATTCTTCCTGAAACAATGAATGGGTTACTTGCACTAACTGTTGAAGGGTCTTCTGTTAAATTAGCAACAACTGTCAATACATCGGGGCCATCTGGGTACGTACTGTCTCCCCCTAATATGGCATTCCCTAACGTAGCAACTTCCCCTAAATCTTGAGTAGTCAAAACTTGAGTACGCGCACTAGCTCCCGTTCCTCCCGCAGCGCGAAAGTTGAACACAGGCGCTCCACCCGTAATAACGTCTTCACTAGAATGGTAAAGCAACTGACTCAAACTGGGGTTGGTTACTCGTTGCCACGAATTTGTGCTCAATTGTCCATTTAAAACTAATTGGATTTCAGAAGCATGAGTAGATAAAATACCAACTTGGTTCAAAATAAGTTGCATTCTGTTGATGATTTCGCGTTCACCTAAAAACCCAGGAGTTCCTGTATCTACACTAGGGGCTAACCGGATACTGATAAGAGGTAAACTTTTTGTAGTGTTTTCTCCACTAGCCGCATCACCAAAGGTGTAGGTAGAACTCGAACCAGAAGTTCCTGTGGGCAGTTTATCTAAAACGATTAAACTGCGAACGGCTTGTGTAGAAGAAGAAGTTCCTTCCCGTGAAGTGATATTAGGAAGATAAATTTGATAAGGTGTTACACGAAAATCCCCAGGAAAAGTCGCTACCGTATCTGTAGCAAGATTACTGCCTGTGATAGCCATGCCCTTTGTTACTGAGCTTAACGTAGACGTCGGAGAATCTAACAAAAGACCTCTTCCAATGTAAAAATTTCGATTTCCAATCCTTTGATAATAAATTCCGGTATAATCTATTTTAGCACTAGCAGTGAGCGCACCAGTACCGATCAAAGTGACGTTATTAGAACTCGCATTAAACACATATGCTTTATCGTTATCAAAACGACCATCCATAATAATAGAAGTTCCCCAGTGAGCTAAAGCTGGAACATAACTTGGAGCACCTAAGTTTTCTATTTCGTATCGCGCTGGTAAGTTGCCAGACCTCATGTACGCTTCTGTGAAAAAGTTCCCATGAACAAACTGATGAACGTATTTCACATCTCCGTTTTGATCTTTAAACCCAAACCGTACTTTACCCGCCCCATACCAAGAGTAATCGATGTAAGCCATTTGGATTTTAGATAAATCTAACTTAAAACCAGATTTCCCTGTTCCATCGCATACATCTAAATTCCAATTTGTTTGAGGAATTTTAGTTACGTTGGTTTTTGTAACGATCACTTTACTGGCGGCTATTCCGCGATAGCTGGGACTTATAAACACAGAAGTATCACTAGCTATTTTTATAATAGTGTGACTTTGTCCCTTAATGACTATGCTTTCGCCAATACTCAACTGGGAAGAAAATTTAGTTCCAACACCTGTCATTTCACCGCTACGGAAAGTGACATTAGCATACCCACTGATTTGTTGTATAGAACTCCTTCTGCCAACGTTGATAGTATCTCCGTCATACTCAAAAAACAAACCGTTTTGATCATCAAAAATACCACAACGAAGCGAACTCCTGTTCCAAGAAGAAACGTAATACTCTATAATACCTAAAGAAGTAGAGTCAGAAGGAGTTCCAGCAAGTTCTACGGTGAACTGTAAATCATTCACAACAGACAAAACGGGCAATGTCCCGTTCCACAAATTAGCTTTATTATTTGCTGAATCTGAAGGAGTAGGAGCAGTAAACCCTATTCCTGCAGTACCAGAAACGTAGGTGTATAAAGTTCCTACTGAACTAGCCACTGTTATTTGGGTATAAGCTCCAGCTGAACCCGCAGAACCGTTTTTAGTCACATTAGTCGTATATTCGCTACCACCATTGTTAGACCCATCTTCAGTTGTAGAAAACAACAGTTGTTTACTCGCATTAGTAGAATCACTTTGGTTGAACCGATAAGTTCTCCCTTCTAATAAATCAAGTGAAGTTACGGATAGCCCATCTATAAGAAAAACATCATCCCCTAATGAGTTTTGTCCTACTGTGACGGCATAAGATTTAGTTCCGATAGTGTCTTGATCTGTATTAGTAGATCCAGAAACTACTATCCCTAATCCAGTAGTCAACCTGTGGGGGAATCGTGTTGTTATTGTTCCTGTTGTTCCAGAACGAGTAAAAAGATCTATTTGACTAGTTGGACTGAAATTAACAGCGAACGAAACTTGAATTCCTTTCCCAGATTGATAACGGAAATATTTACGAGTCTGTCTAATCATCCGGCTATCCGGATTAGAAGAAGGGATTAATTCAACACCACCGTCATAAGGGCGATGCAAAGCAAACCCATCAGATCTCAACAATAAAGAAGTATTTAAAAAATAATTCGTATCTAATTGGGCAGTTGATGGAAAAGCTTCTGTGACTTCTAACTGAGTATCACTGTTGACATATTTAATTGTGCGTTCAACCACAGAACCAGCATCTGCTCTTTTCGTAACGCTGACGGAAGTACCCATTCCACCTAATTGTATTTCATTAGTCGAACCCGCAATCGCTTCAGCTTCGGAAAAATAAACTTGAAATCTATTGGTAGGGTCTCCTGTATTAATAGTAGATACATAATAAGTTTTATTAAAGTCAATACTAGGGGGGGCAACAGAACCACTGAAAGTAACAGCGTTTCCCGCTAGCAAACCATGACCAGAAGCGAGAAAATAATCAGCTCCATTCCAAGAAGTTATCGCTGTGGTTTGAGTAATAGGAGCAGTGTTTACAAAAAATTTGTCCCCAGCATTGAAATAAGATGTAAAGGTCGTATCTGTTCCCGTTAAAATAGTAGAATCTGCCACATACGAAACAGTTCCACTTCCAGTTATAGAACCAACGATAGTCGTTCCAGTAAAAACCAACACTCCCGTTGATTCAACAGTTCCAGAATCTGCTAAAGGTAAAAACGTACCAGCTAAAGCTAAAACCGAACTAGAAGCTAACTGAAAATAATCTTTACTTTTCCTAATCACAAAATAAGTAACACCTGATGAAACACCTGTCAGTGTTATTGTTCCCGTAGAAGTGTAAACTACAGAATCTCCTGTAATCAAGCCATGATCTACAAAATAAAAAGCATCAAGATTTACATTTGCTATAACTTGCTGGCTTTGTTGAGTTGTTCTAGGCTGAATTTGATTACTTGCAGATAAAGTGAAAGATTCTTGATTAGAAGCTGTGCTAGATACGCTATAGATTCCGTCAGCCGCGCCGATAAAATTAGCATTCAAGTTTTGAGTTTGCCCCGCCGTAACACTCGTAAAATCAATAACGTTAAGTGCGTTTAATAGTCCAACACCACTACCCATCCCCAAAAAAATCACTTCATTGGTGTTAGCGATTGCATCAGCTGATGTAGGGTGCAAACTCAAACTCGAGCTGGACAAAGCCCTACCATAATAAATCTGTCCGCTTTTCAGTCCTTTAACAGGAGTCCCTAAAGATACATATTGAACAGCTTGACCCGTACTTACTTGGTGAAAAACATTTTTAAACTCATCAGAGCTGGTAGTAACATAACTGGTACTTGCTTGATCAGGGACAGGAACCGAACTCGTTAGGGCATTAGGTGTCGTAGAAAGGTTAAACCTATCTGCCGTTTTGTTGGCAACGTAGTAAGTGGTGTTATCAACTAAACCGCCTATTGCTGTTCCAGAGTTCACATCGTACTCAAGAGCATCACCATCACTAAAAATGTTATTAGGAACAGTGATAGTATCTGCCGCTTCGTTGTAAACAACTCCGTCTATATCGTAAACTAAATTTGCAGTCCCTGAATTACTGAAAAGTACCGCAGAACCGCTCAAATTTATGAAACTAACCCTGTTTTCGTCTATTCTCACAGCTTCGTAAGTTGTTCCACTAGATAATCCCGAAGGAAGTGTCCCAGTGGTGGCTGTTACTGTTACGAAATCGCCTGTATTTATTCCATGAGAAGCGGCATACAAAGAACTTGCATCTACTGGCGGCTCTAAATTGATACGCATGGCAAAAAAATCGGAACTATCGCTACCAATGTTTAGACGTCCCCCACCGTTAATAGAGGCTATGAGTGTTGTAGTCGTGCTTCGGTATTGAAGAAAATAATCGTAAGAAGTGGAATTAAAATTCCATGGATTACCTATTTCAAGCAAATAACTGTTAGCGTTGCTTCCAGTAGAGATATTAAAAAAACCAACTCTTTGGTTGTTGTCCGCTGTTGTGACATCGTGGGGTGAATTAAAGTATATATAATCGCCACTCCCACCTACCGTTCCGCTTGCTCCACGACCTATTGTTTTAGAAAAAGCTGATTTCATTACCCCGCCACTCACACCCGCGCTAGTCAGGCTAGTGGTGTAAAATGATGAAACACTCCTCAATCGCTGTAGTTTAATAGTGACATCTGAAACACGCGCAACATAGTAGCCTTTACAACTTTGAAGTCCACCTATTACAGAGTTTGTGCTAGTGTCGCAAATATACACGATAGCGTCTAAATCAATGTACCCATGTGGGCTAGGGAAAGTTATAGTATTAGCAGAAGTATCTACAGATAAAGTCCCTTCTACAAAATAAATAGCGTTTGAAGGTTGGAATGAAAAAGAATTTACGCCGCCAAGAGTAAACCCAGAAGATTCTCCTGTAGCTGTAGCAGAGGTCGTAGTGGTGTTTATTGTCGACGAGTTTAAAAATTGAACGTCATTTGTATTGAAACTTACATTTGATTTAGCAAAAGTATTTGCCAACACCATACTTGTTCCCGTTGTGAAATTAGTCGGGTATTGTGTGCTTACTGTTAATTGGCTTTGAGCACCACTATCAGTAGTAATACCCTCGATATTAGATAATTTGAATTCTGTTCCAGAATAAACTGATCCAGGAAATAATTGAGTATACGTTTCTAAAATAGAACCCGTAGAACTTTGTGTTGATTTGCAAAGGTAACTGAAAGTATTTACATCAATCACGCTAGAAACTAGAAAGCCACCATCAGCTGTTACAGTAGTAGATCCTATAGTGATAATAGGAGATCCTCTTTGAAGTTTGTGGGGCAAACTCGTAGATACGGTAATGACATTGGACCCCGCAGAAGTCGTCATAGTTGTTATATCTATTTCTTGGTCGCCGTTTCTAGCATAAAACGTAGGTATGTTTTTAGTGAGTTCTAAAGTTTCCCACTTAGTAGATTGCAAACCATATTCGAAATCTGTGTCGATTAAATTTTCAGGATTAGATACTCGAATTTTAGAAACAGGATCAGTGTAAGGTTCTTCTGGTTTAAATTCTTGAGCATCTGCTTCTACAAAAACCTGTATTTCATCAGTGTCGGACATAGAAGTAGTATTGAAAAGTAACGTCAACGTCGTGGTGTAGCTGGTGTAATCAAAAGAAATATCACTCAAACCGAGAGACGAATCATTGAAAGAGTATATAATATCATTAGTTGTAGTGTTCGTGATTAATAGCAACCGTTTACGAGCGTAAACTCCATCTAACACGAGTTTCCGCTCAGAAGCATCAAAAGTGTAATCAAATACAAGATGTTTCGCCATCGTTATCCTCCAAGCGCAATTGAAAAGGCTACTGCCTGCCCTGACGTAACTGCCGTTTTAGCAGGATACGTTATAAACACAATTTTTGAACCAGACCCGAAATTAACCAAAGCGTTCGAGTTAGAACTAGCAAAGATTTGATCTCTAGTCAAAGTATTCGCAGACGAGTATGTACCCTGTCCTACTTCATACTCACCCGAAGTATCATTTGAAATAGTATAGAACGTAGTGTCTCCAACAGACAAAACGGCACTAAAACTCTGGAAACCTGTAACGGCACCCGTTAGCGTGAAGTTCCCTGTTCCTGTTGTAGTGCTGGATTCTTTCACACGTTCGCCAAGTTTAGGCATTACTCAATCCGTATAATTGCATCTGAAGTGGTAAAAGCAGGGAAAACTATTTTGAAATCTCCTGCGGTTGAAGTTTTATCGGAAGCGAAATCTAAAACACAAACCGCAGGGTTCCCTGCGGGAGTATCATTATAAATCACAGCTCCACGAGCAGTGATAGTAGCCGTAGTAAACGTTAAATCAGCAAAATCAGTGAACCCTACTGTTCCGGATCCTTGTGGGGTAACGTTAGTCAACGTACCTCCTCCCGCTGCGTAAGGATTACTACCACTTCCTGAATTCGGAACTTCATTAGTAGAATTGTAAGTCGTAATAGTGTTATTCATAATTGATCCAGAACCACCGAAATCAGTGGGTACGGCGGTATTGGTGTAAAGAGCCAACTTAAAGGTATTCCCACCGCTAGTTGAAAAGTTGTGAACAGCTTGCATAAGCTCTGCTTTAAAACTCGTACACATAAAGTTGTTACTAAAAGACATGTTAGATTCTCCTAATCACTTCTGCTGACTCACGATGACCCGCATCTACAAGAACATTATATATCGTAGTTCGGTCACTTTGAACAGCCTGTTTCATATAATCACAAACTACCGTTTGAATTTGTTTCTGGAAAGCTTCCGCTTGTTGTTTAATCACATCTGGAGCACCGCTTGAAACAGCGACAATTTTATCACAACAAAGTTGTGATAATTCCTCAGGAGTAAAACCCCTGTTTTGTGTAGTATGAACATCAACTTTAAATGTTCCCATACCTGCTGAAACGTTCATTGTTTTTGCCTTATTACCATACCCGTCCGATATTGATCAGTGGTTTCTTTGGCTTCTCCAAAGTGTTTCATAGCTCCCATAGCTTCCATCATGCGAGATTGATAGTTTTGCACCATATCAGGTTCGCCTTTCATATAAGTGTACGCTTCTACTAAAGATCCATAAAGCATTGCTAATTCTGCATTCTCACTAAGCCAACTCGTAGACGATTCACTACCAGAAGTCAAACTAGAAGGTCGATAAAAATAATGCAACTCAACAACATAATCTGCATTAGGAGTAGGGCCGACAATGAATGTATTGATATCAAACAGAGCATAGTAGATAGGAACACCCGTACTTGTGGGGTTTTCACTAAAGGTTTGAACAAAGTTAACGTCTTTGAACTCTAAAAACGTTTCAATGTTGTTCGAAGTAAACCCCAATGAGTAAGGAGCTAGAAAATCGCTAGGAAGTCCTAAATATTTCTCACCTATCGCCATCGCCGCTGTTTGGTTTTTACGAAAAAAAGTCAATTGAACACTTTTTAAAATGCGCTCTTCTGCTAATCGAATAAACAAAGGTAAATTAGAAACAAAAGTTGCTTCGTCATTTTGTGTGTAATCTTTAATTGCGTCTTTTAACTGACTAAAGGTAAATGCCATTACGCAGGATCCTCTCCATACACCCAAACTGAAACGCTAACTCCACCACCCTTTTCGTTTAATTGAGTAGCTGAAACAACCGCGATTGTATAGTGATTAGAATCAATAACCGTTATCGCATACGTGATATTGTTTAGTACACTACTTGCTACCCCACCAAAAGATTCTACCCCTGTGAAATAAACGTTAGATCCAGTTAATCGAGAATGTCCTGTTTCAGTGACTGTAATGATTTGTGAAGACGTTATTTGCATGGGGTTTAGGTTTAATAAAACAGGACCTCTTGGCTCTGTTCTATCTATTCTAGGATGATAAAGAGCTTGGGGTTCTTGTCCCGGAGGAGTAGGCTCTAATTGAGGATGTTTCGGCTCATAGCACTCTGGGCAAACACGAAATCCTGTCCACTCTTCACGAAGTTGAAGGTATTTGTATTGGAACCCACACCGATCGCAAATCGCAAGAGATTTTTTACCCAGTGCGTAATTCATGAACCTATAAATCCATAATAATCACGGCTAGGTGTCAAAGATAAACTAGCACGATCTCTGTCTTCTGCCGCAGCCCGTTCAAATTCTTCTTCATACACCGCTTTTAACAATTGGACACGCTCCGGAGCACGTTTCAAGGCTATGTAATAAGCCAACCCCGCAGCCAAACAGGGATAAAATCTAAAAGGCATATCTAACGTGTTACCTGCGTTGGCAGCATCATCCATTCTAGTTAATTTATCAAAAACAATTTTATAAACAGAAGTGTTGTCTGGAGTAGGCCAAACTTTTAATTTAGGATTAATTTGTCTATCTACGTAGTATTGTGTAGGTCTTCCTGGAGTGTTTTTTGTAGGGATAGTGATAAACTCGTCTCTACTTACCCTACTAATCGTTATGTCAGATTGATTATCACCTGTACCCGTACGAATAACCGCGGATAACAAGTCAATCGTACTTGAACCTAAAAGATATTCAGCTACTCCTGCAGTTAGTGTTAACTCTGTTTGTTCAATAGTCCAACGGTTCAAGCCTCGATTAGCCCAATCAGCCAACATAAGATTTAAAGAACGCCGAGCACTGCGTAAATCATAACCTGTCCGCGCATCTATTCCGCATCTTTCAAAAGCTTCTTCAACATATTCAGCTACATTGAGCTCAAAATTAGTAGTACCTGAAACAGTCATAAGCTACGCTTTCTTCTTCTTAGGAAATCCTGCCTTCATGTTTTTATAGGCTTTAGCAGAAATAGTGGATTTAGATTTAGGTCGGCTAGTACCAGCTGATTTCCGTTTGTTTATATTCGCATACAAACCTTTTTTATTACCAGACATATTCCCCTCCACTTGTTTTGTTTCTTGAGAACGAGTAATCGGCATTTATTTACCCACTGAAGAAAGTATATCGACTAAAACAGGGCTATTCATTAACCCCGCAAACACTACTCCACCGACAAGCATCCATTTTGCTTGAAAAATAGCTTTTTTCACATCGCTCATGTCAGAATGTAACTCGTCAACTTTAGACATTATATGTTTTTGTTGAGTTTTCCATTCGGTAAACTCGATTTTTAACTCATGCAACTCTGGATCTGACATGAAAACCACCTTACTAGCACTTCCATCTTTTGCGAGCTTGCCTCAATCGGCTATTAGGGTCTTTTGCCGCTTTGGGGAATTTTTTCATTTGTCCGGCAGATCTAGCGCAAAACGATTTACGACGTTTAGCGTCTTTACTGCCCTTTTTCACTTTCCCCGTAACAGCCGTTTTTAATTTTGACCCAGGATTTGCTTTTCTATAGGCAGCAACACCCTTTGCAGTCATTCCTGCTCCAGATTTAGTTTTCCGGTAATTACCGCCTTTCCCTGTACTTTTCTTTATAGGTTTTTCATCAGACATTTTCTTCTCATCCTTGTATGAGAAGAGTCATTGTATTCCCCGTTCCAGTAAACACCGAAACGAAACAACCATTGTCAGCTAGTATTCCGTCGTTGGGAAGGTACACATCATTCCAACCGATAGGTAAGGTTAATTGAAGTAAGATGTCACCTGTCGCGCTACCATTACGAATAGTGAACGCCGCTCCCGCTGCAGCGTTCACCAAAACACCTTGAAGTCTTGCTCTAGATGGACCGACAAGTGCCGCCGTAGCACTTGCCGCGAAATTATAAGCCCTTATCTCTTGACCAGCCATTTAGCTACTCCTTACGTTACGTTGTTGCTTTGTGCATAGACAACGGTAACTGC
>TARA_R110000764_G_scaffold127501_1_pt1 | contig 36321 bp, 33 predicted proteins | sample TARA_R110000764 | Tara Oceans TARA_R110000764 (sample SAMEA4398111) | marine metagenome | biome: Polar Biome; feature: [SRF] surface water layer (ENVO:00010504); material: water (ENVO:00002006), including particulate matter (ENVO:01000060) such as... | depth 5 m | reverse complement strand
TGCTCAGCGAGAGGGCGAATTATAGAGATCTCACACGCCGCGTCAAGGCTTTTTTAGCAGAATCCGCGCAAACCTTTTCTTGCCTGCCTGACAGACATAAGAAACACCCGGCTGGAACACAAAATCGCGGTCAATCACCTTGCCATCGACCTTAACCGAGCCTGCGGCTAATAGGTCCCGCGCGGCGGCAGCATTCTTGACCATACCAGCACGGTTAAGCACTGCCGACACTGGAAGCTCGCCTTCAACATCCAGCTCCACGTCCGGCAGGTCGTCAGGCAGCTCACCCTCCTTCAAGCGATTACCTGCGGATCGGTGCGCATTCGCAGCCGCCTCTTCTCCGTGAAAACGCGCGACCAACTCCTCGGCCAAGATGATCTTGATGTCGCGTGGATTGGCTCCCGCTTCAACATCAGCTTGAAGCTGAGCGATATCTTCCATGCTACGAAAGCTCAACAGTTCGAAATAACGCCAAATGAGACTGTCCGGCATGGAAACCAGCTTGCTGAACATTTCACCTGGTGCGTCGTTGATGCCTATATAGTTATTCAACGACTTGGACATCTTCTTTACACCATCCAGACCTTCCAGGATGGGCATCGTTAAGGTGATCTGCGGCTCTTGGCCATACTGTCGCTGCAGCTCACGCCCCATCAACAGATTGAATTTCTGGTCGGTACCACCCAGCTCCACATCTGCACGCATAGCTACAGAGTCATAACCCTGCACCAAGGGGTAGAGGAATTCGTGAATAGCGATGGACTGACCGCCTTTGTAGCGCTTGTCAAAGTCATCGCGCTCTAGCATGCGCGCCACAGTGTGACTTGCCGCCAGCTGAATCATTTCAGCCGAGCTCATCTTGTCCATCCAGGTGGAATTGAACATGACCGTGGTTTTGGCCGGATCCAGGATTTTGAATACCTGTTCTTTATAGGTGTCTGCATTGGCCGACACCTGTTCACGCGTCAATGGCTGACGAGTAACGTTCTTGCCTGAAGGGTCACCAATCATGCCGGTGAAGTCGCCAATCAGGAACAACACTTCGTGACCCAGGTCCTGGAACTGCCGTAGCTTATTGATGAGTACCGTGTGACCGAGATGCAGGTCAGGTGCAGTAGGGTCAAATCCGGCCTTAATACGCAACGGAGTGCCGCGCTCGAGCTTAATGCGCAGCTCGCTCTCCACCAGAATTTCATCAGCACCGCGCTTAATCAGCGCCAATTGCTCGTCAACGGGCTTCATAGATCCAGTTATCCTGTGTCTTCAAGGCATTAAAAAAGGGGAAAAATTAGGGGAACAAACCATACAACATTAACGACCAATTACAAGCTCGGCGGGAGGCCGGCGAGGAGTGGCCGCAAGATTGACGCTGCAAATCTGACGGACGGGTTTGTCAAAGACTTGCCATGGAGGCTTTTCGATTATAATTTAGCAAGTTAGTCCACTTTATATAGAATTTAATATAAGAGCGCTTAGCTTATGGGTTCCAAAAATACAAAGTCACCGCGATACCCCAAAAGCCACCTTGTGGCTGCCAGTGGGATCGCCGCAGCGCTGAGCATTTTTCTGCTCGTTATTCCAACCACAGATGTAGAAGCCAAGAAAACTTTCGTCCAACTTGAGCTGCAAGCCCCAGAATCCAGCATGAATCAGGCCTCCCAACAACAATTGGATGACCTGGTCAGCGAAACAGTCACATTACCCAAAGCGTTGGATATCGCCAAACAAGCGACCGAAACCCCAGCCGCATCGCCCCTGCTGCCTGCTGAAGCGGTCGCTGAGGCAAAACTTGCCGGCCCACAATGGCAGACTCTGACCGTTAATAGCGGCGACACCCTGTCGGTACTGTTTGAGAAAGCTGGGCTTGGCGCCAGCACCTTGCATGAAGTTATCAACAGCAGCGCCGATGCCAAACGATTCACGCGCTTGAAGGTGGGTCAGCTATTAGAATTACAGACCGGCGATAGCGGTGAATTGCTCGCCATGCGCTCCAAACTGAACGATCTTGAAACCATCCGCATTGACCACACCGAAGACGGCTACAGCTTTACCAAAGAGCTAATTGAGCCCGAAGTCCGCGAGCGTTACGTACAGGGAACAATCGACAGCTCACTGTTCCTGGCTGCTCAGCGCGCGGGCCTAACCCACAACCTGACCATGCAGATGGCCGGCATTTTTGGTTATGACGTGGACTTTGCCCGCGACATCCGCAAAGGCGATCATTTTGAGGTGACCTTTGAAGAGCTGCGCGTCGGCGATAAGGTCGTTGGTACCAATAACATTCTTGCTGCGCGTTTTGTTAATCGCGGCAAGACCTTCACCGCAGTGCGCTATACCGACAAAAATAACTTTACTAGTTACTACCGCGCAGACGGCACCAGCATGCGCAAAGCCTTTATTCGCACGCCTGTTGATTTCGCGCGTATCAGCTCACGATTTAATCCAGGCCGTCTGCATCCGGTGCTGAATCGCATCCGCGCGCATAAAGGCGTTGATTATGCTGCCGCCACCGGCACACCTATTAAGTCCACTGGCGACGGCCGCATTGTTTCAGCTGGCCGTAAAGGCGGCTACGGTAATGCGGTGGTCATTCAGCACGGCCAGAAGTATCAAACTCTGTATGGCCACATGAGCCGTTTTGCCAGCGGCATCCGCGCCGGCACCAACGTCACTCAGGGCCAGGTCATCGGTTACGTAGGTATGACAGGGCTGGCCACCGGCCCTCATTTACACTATGAATTCCGAGTCGACGGTCGCCACGTGGACCCACTCGGGGTGAAGCTGCCGGTTGCCGACCCCATACCACAACGCGAACGTACTGCGTTCCTGGGCGTCAGCAACAAGCTGATGGCCAATATGGATCAGAACCGCAATACACAGATTGCTGCGCTGGAGCAGTAAGTGTGCGCTCTCTATATCGGTATCATGTCAGGCACTAGCCTGGATGGTATCGATATAGCCCTCTCCCGCTTTAATCCTGAACTACGGCAAGCCGATTGCCTGGATGCGCTGTGCTTGAGTATCCCTGACGACTTGAAAGAGCAGTTACTCAGCCTATGCACCCCTGCTGGCAACGAATTGGTGCGTGCTGGGCAAGCCGGCAACCGCTGGGCCAGCATTGCAGCGGACGGCGTACAACAGCTATTGCAGCGCAACCGGCTCACCCCTTCAGATATCTGCGCCATAGGCAGCCACGGGCAAACCATTCGCCATCACCCCGAACTCGGTTTCAGTACCCAAATCGGCGCACCTGCGTTGCTAGCAGAGCGCTCCGGGATCAACGTCATAAGCGACTTTCGCAGCAGGGATTTGGCTGCCGGAGGCGAGGGCGCGCCGCTGGTGCCGGCATTCCATAACTGGCTGTTGAGCGACCCCAAACAAACTCGCACGCTGATCAATATTGGTGGCTTTGCCAACCTGACCATAATGCGCCCAAATCAGCCGCCCGAAGGATTCGACAGCGGTCCTGGCAATGCCTTAATGGACAGCTGGATTAAGCAACATAAAGGTGTGGAGTTTGATCAGTCAGGTGACTGGGCTCGCCAAGGCCAAGTAATTCCGGAACTGTTGCAAGCAGCGCTGAGCGACCCGTATTTTTCTCGCATGGGCCCTAAAAGCACCGGCCGAGAACACTTCAATCCAATTTGGCTGAATGGTTACCTAAACCGACTGCAAAACACAGCTTTAGCAGTAGATGTACATGCCACCTTGCTGACCCTCACCGCTCAATCGATAGCTGACAGTGTCAAACGGGCAGCAAGCGACAGCACGGCGGTCTATATCTGCGGCGGTGGCGCGCGCAATACCTTGCTACTTGAACAGCTGCAGAGCCTGCTTGCGCAGCAAAAAGTAGAGACAACGCAAGTATTGGGGGTTGATCCAGACTGGATGGAAGCGATTGCTTTTGCTTGGCTTGCGTGGCGCTTTGAGGAGCGCTTGGCGAGCAACCTACCTAGTGTTACTGGGGCCAAAGGTGAGCGCGTACTGGGCGCGCTCTACCCGGCCTAATCGCTAATTACTCGAAGGTAATTAAACCGAGAACGACGAGCCGCAGCCACAGGTGGTTGCGGCGTTCGGGTTGTTGATCACAAAGCGAGAGCCTTCTAGCCCCTCCTGATAATCCACTTCCGAGCCAGCCAAGTATTGAAAGCTCATCGGGTCGACTATCAATTTGACGCCTTCGCGCTCAACGATGGTGTCGTCTTCGGCAAGCTCGTCATCAAACGTGAAACCGTACTGAAAGCCCGAACAACCGCCACCCGTAACGAAAACACGCAAGCTGAGACGTTCGTTACCCTCTTCTTCAATCAGGTTACGCACCTTGCCCACGGCGTTATCACTAAAGATTAGCGGCGTGGGAATATAGACTTCAGCAGTAGACATACAACCTCCAGCGACAAGTGCCGCAGCACAACAATGCCACCATTATCCTTTTTCCCGAGTGATTTGGTCAACTATTCTCCGGATTGAGCAGCAAGCTCTGGTCCAGAGGTAGTTGCTGACCCGCTTCTTGGCCCAAATAGTTCAGCTGACCACTGATCTGTGCGCCCATGACCATTTCCATGAAACGGTAGTGCAGATCGCCACTGATGCGTGCTTTTGCGTCCAGCTCCAGGTGCTCCAACGCGAATACGTCACCGTTCACCTGCCCGTTGATCAGCACATGCGGCGCCCGTATCACACCCGCTACATATCCATGCTCGCTGACCCTTACCAAGCCTTCCTCGGCCTCGACGTTGCCAATCACCCGCCCATCGATTTGAACGGCGCCGGAAAACCGCATGTCGCCGGTGATTTCGGCATCCTGGGCAATGATAGTTGTCTTGCCACCAAACTGACTGATGTCCGCTTTCTTATGTTTATCTGCTCCCCACATCAGGGTGTTGCTCCTGTGACTGTCCAATCAAAAACCTGCTCGACTAGGGTTTTACCCTCTTTACTTGCTGTCAGCTTAACCTGCTGAGGAACAAAGCCCTCGGGTAACGTCAATTTGGCTTGCTCACTGTTGGCTGGCACCACTTGGAAATAACGAAAGTCCAATGTCAGCCCGGCCGCGTCAACGTCCCCGCCTAGGGCTTCAAGCCCAAGCGTAGCGGCCTTGTCATTCTGCTTGCCCAACACCTCAAGCTGCAATGTGGCCTGCACGGTATCGCTTTCGTTGCCAACTCGGCTGACCATTACTTTATAACGGAAAATATCTGCGGTTTCTGTGCTATGCAACTCAAAGGCTTGAATACGGATGCCGGGGTCCATCGCGCTAGGCGCTAACACACCTTGATACTGAGCTAAGTTTTGTTGCAGCTTGAAAAGCTGCGCTTCGAGCTCATGCACAGCTTCACGCCCTTCTACTGCGGCGTCTTTCGCCACCAGCATATCCACTTCCAGCTGATGATAGCGCTGCCTCCAGTCTTCAACCTCGGTGACTAGCTGCCCCTGACGCTCTATCAACGCCTGACGCTCTAGTTCATGCGGCTGCTGCGCTCGCATCGCGGCTTCCCAGCCTTGCCAGGCACTAACGGGCACGAGTATCAACAATAGGATGATCACGCCGCGCTTCCAGCGCCTAAACGCCTTGGAGTCACGCGGGTGAATGGTGACGCTGTGCTCACGCAGCGGGCGTCGCCGTTTGAAGTCAATCATCAGGGCATCAAAGCCGGGTGCGCTAATCCCATGCGCTCATCAATCCCGAAGAGAATATTCATATTCTGTACCGCTTGCCCGGAGGCCCCCTTGACCAAATTATCGATCACCGACAGCACTACAACTTTGTCGCCACCTTGCGGGCGGTGCACCGCGATACGGCATACGTTAGCGCCACGCACGCTGCGGGTTTCCGGATGGCTGCCGGCGGGCATCACATCCACGAAAGGCTCGTCGGCATATCGCGCCTCATAGAGCGCCTGCAAATCCACGCTGGTATCGGCAACGGTGGCGTACAGCGAGGAGTGAATACCGCGGATCATTGGCGTCAGGTGCGGCACAAAGGTAAGGCCGACGGGCTGGCCTGCGGCCAACTGCAAACCCTGACGAATCTCTGGCAAGTGGCGATGCCCGGCCACTGCGTAGGCCCGCATGCTCTCGGTAGCTTCGCAGAATAACGACGGCACACTGGCACCTCTGCCGGCCCCGCTGACACCAGACTTACAGTCGGCAATCAGGTGCGCCACATCAGCCAGCCCCGCCTCGAGCAACGGCAAAAAGCCCAGCTGCGTCGCTGTCGGGTAACAGCCAGGCACTGCAATCAAGCGGGCATGCTTAATTGCTTCGCGGTTAACCTCAGGCAAGCCGTACACCGCTTCACCCAACAACTCAGGCGCCCCATGCGGCTGGTTGTACCACTTGCTCCACTCATCCGGGTCGCGCAGGCGAAAGTCAGCCGAAAGGTCGATAATTTTCACACCCGTCAACAGCAACTCAGCTGCCAATGAGTGCGCAACGCCGTGCGGAGTAGCAAAAAACACTACGTCACAGGCACCGAGCAGCTGCACATCCGGCACGCTGAAACGCAGGTTGTCGTAGTGCCCGCGCAGATTGGGATACATATCGGCAACACTAACGCCGTCCTCGGATCGTGATGTAATGATCTCGACATGCGCCTCGGGATGCTGGGCCAACAGCCGCAACAGCTCTACCCCGGTGTAACCGGTTCCGCCTACAATGCCTACTTTAATCATCATTACTTCCTGAGTACGGTTGAATGGTGTTTGAATAACCTATGCTACGCGCCTTCCCGACATAAGGGATATGCGCAACAGCAGCCTATGATAAAAGCGCTGATGTAAATTACCAGCGTGAGTCCCACTCCCGACAGGAGCAATCCGTGTACCTTTGGATCAAGGCCTTCCACATCATGGCCGTTATAACCTGGTTCGCCGGGCTATTTTACCTGCCACGCCTGTTCGTGTATCACGCACAGAGTGAAGACAGTATCAGCCGCGAGCGGTTCAAGGTGATGGAGCGCAAACTGTATCGCGGCATCATGAACCCGTCGATGCTGATCGCTCTGACCTTGGGCATCTGGCTGCTGTATCTACAACCCGCCTGGCTGAGCCAAGGCTGGATGCATGCAAAACTCACGTTGGTCGTGTTGCTGATTGGCTACCACCACATGTGTGGCGCGATGCTTAAACGCTTTGCTACCGATGCCAATACCCGCTCCCACGTTTTTTATCGCTGGTTCAACGAGGCGCCAGTATTGGCATTGGTTGGCATAGTGTTGCTGGTAGTAGTGAAGCCCTTCTGATCAATCGGCGCGCACCGCGCGGTCCTTTGCCCAGGCCCGCAGCGCGCCCAACCTCTCTGCCATGACCACCGACAGCGGCGATGTCTCGCTAAGCGCCTTGAGCACATGCTCTTCTTCGACTAACTGCTCACTGGCGGCGGCGCAATAAACTGCACTGACCACCGCCTGTTCTATTTCAGCACCCGAGAACCCATCACTGGCCAAGGCTAAAGCGGCCAAGTCAAATTGCTCTGCTGCCAACTCACGTTTTGCTAAATGAATACCGAAAATATCCGCACGAATCGCTGCATCTGGCAGGTCGACAAAAAACAGCTCATCGATGCGACCTTTACGAATCAGCTCAGGTGGCAGCTGCGTCACATCGTTTGAGGTCGCGACCAAAAAGACCCGCGAGCTGCGCTCTGCCATCCAGGTCAATAATGTACCGAGCAGCCGACGTGACACGCCCTGATCGCTGCCATCGGCCGCCAACCCTTTCTCTATCTCATCAATCCAGAGCACACAAGGTTCCAACGCATCGGCTAGTTGCAGCGCATCGCGCAGGTTCTTTTCGGTTTCGCCGATGTATTTGTTATACAGGCCAGCGACGTCCAGACGCAGCAACGGCAGCCCCCACAAACCTGCTACCGCCTTGGCTGCGAGGCTCTTACCGGCGCCCTGCACGCCCACCAGCAGCACACCGCGCGGTATGTCTTTTATGCTCGCATTACCGTTGAATGCGCTCTCCCGCTCAGTCAACCAGCGCTTCAACTGTTTTAAACCACCAACCTCGGCAAAGCGCGCAGTTTCCTGCTCATAGCTGAGCACACCGTGCATATCCAGCAGCTCAAACTTGGCTTTGTTCAGCGTCGGCAGGTCTTCCTGGGTGATAGCACCGTCATCAACAATCAGATTGCGCGCCAGCCGGCGAGCCTCTTCATGGGTAGTGCCACGCAAATTACGCACGACTTGCTGCAAAGTCTGGTTATCCGTACGCACCCGTTCGCCGCGGTTCTGCTCACTCCAGCGTGTTGCCTCGTCACGCACAATGGCCGCCAGCTGTTCGTCCGACGGCATGCTCAAACTGATACGCGCGGCTAAACGGCTTAGCTCTGGCGGCAAGGGTAGAGCGTGACTGACGAGAATCAGCGTGGGGGCCGCCTTTTCAGAGGCCATCGCCAAACTCTTCAGCAGTCTGACGATACGTGGCGAGTCGAGAAAGGGGTGCAGGTCGCAGAGTACGTACAGGGCCGGTTCGCCCTCGCGGCGAATCTGTTCCAACGCGGTTTCCGCGTCGCGAGTGTCCTGCTCAGCATCCATATCGACACCAAAACCTAGCCGGCTGAGGCCATCTATATGGTTCCAGGTGTAATACGTCTGCGCACGCCGCACCGCGAGCGTAGCGATAGTCTGCAACACCCTCGCCTCTTCCCAAGACTCGATGACCACTAGACGCACGCGGGAATCCAGTACCAATGCCAAATCATGAATATCGTTTTTCAAACGCACACTCCATTGCTGCATTTCAGCGCCATGCTCAGCTGCCGCTGGTTGAACCAGGAGCCTGCCGGTCTTAACCGCCCGTAGCGAGGGAAAGCCCGATTGGAGGCAGTTTTTGTGGTCTTTTGAGGCGAATAGTCATTCTATTCAACAAAAAAGAGCGCAGAAAATGACCCAACTCGGCTTTTCCGCAACAGGGCAGTGTTAAGTCCGGCAGGCTCATAGTGCCATTCTAATCTGCTGCCGTTACACTGAGACCATCGAACCCGGACACCCCGGCATCATGTTGCCTTGTAAGGAGCTCAGTGTGGATTGTCTGTTCTGCAAAATCGTCGACGGCAAGATTCCGTCCAAAAAGATATATGAAGACGAGCACGCCGTCGCCTTTCATGACATCAACCCGCAAGCACCAGTGCATTTTCTAGTTATCCCGAAAAAGCACATCGCGACCCTGAATGACATGACCGAGGAAGACCGCGCCACCGTTGGCCATATGGTCTTTACAGCACAAAAGCTGGCAAAAGAATTAGGCTGCGACGCAGGCTTTCGTACCGTATTCAATTGCAACGAACAGGGTGGCCAGACGGTCTACCATATTCATCTGCACGTGCTGGGGCAGCGGCAGATGACGTGGCCACCGGGCTAAGAATCAACCCAATCCCAGCGTATTAATTCGCACCTTTTCCATACTCTGCACTCGCCAACGAGGGACAGAAGATGAGCACATCACGTCACTATAGCTTTCTTGATCGCCTGTTTAATCAGGCAGACCAGTCATTGCGCACACTCGTACCCGGTGCCGCTCAACCAAACCGACCCTCACCCGCGCAGCATCTGGCCAACGTGCCCATGGACGAGGAGGAGCGCCTGCATATTGCTGGACTGATGCGCATCAACCACACCGGCGAAGTTTGCGCGCAGGCGCTGTATCAGGGCCAGGCGCTGACCGCCAAGCTACCCGATGTACGTGAAAAAATGGAGCACGCGGCAGCCGAAGAAATCGATCACTTGGCGTGGTGTGAACAGCGTCTGACCGAATTGAATAGCCGTACCAGTGTCTTCAATCCGCTGTTCTACGGCTTGTCGTTTGGTATTGGCGCCGCTGCCGGTCTGATCAGCGATCGCATCAGCCTCGGCTTTGTTGCCGCAACAGAAGAACAGGTAGAGCGCCATTTAGACGACCACCTGAACCAATTGCCGCAAGAGGACATCAAGTCACGCGCCATTCTCGAACAAATGCGGGAAGACGAGATTGAGCACGGCAATCAGGCGCTCGAAGCGGGCGGGGTGGTATTTCCAGCACCGGTGAAACAGGCCATGACGCTACTGTCCAAGGTCATGACCAAGATCACTTACAAGGCTTGATTCACCGCTGCGCGGGTATCTGGCGCTTTGACGTAGAAAACGCCAAACAACATAACCAGGGCGAACTGCTTAAGCGGGGAGCCCAGCTTCTTCAGCTGTTTGCCTACCAGCGCCCATTCAACCAAATGAATTAGCACAATGGTCAGCGCCAGCCAGTTGAGACGCTGAGGGTTGGGCACCTGAACCAGGCCCAACAAACTGAGGATGACCAGCAGCCAGAAAGCCAAGGTCAATAATTTACCGATGAGAAAGACCACGCGCATTTTCTTGTTCCTATCTTATGGGTTAACGGCAACCGTTGAGCGGCTATCTACCCGCGCCATGGTAAACCCTGCAGCACACAGCATAAGGGCCTGACTCGCCATTCGTCAGGCCGAATGTGCCAACCCCATACATACACTTCAGTCGATCTCAATGATCTCGTAATCGTGCGTCACCTCAACGCCGGCACGCGCCATCAAGATCGAAGCCGAGCAATACTTTTCAGCCGATAACTCAACCGCGCGCTTGACCTGAGTTTCTTTCAAATTCTTGCCTGTTATTACAAAGCGCAGATGAATCTTGGTGAACACTTTGGGTTCGGTATCGGCCCGCTCAGCATCCAGCAAGGTGTGCACATCACGAATATCTTGCCGCGACTTTTTCAGAATGCTGACCACGTCATAACTGGCGCAACCGCCCAGCCCGACCAATACGGTTTCCATTGGGCGAATGCCCATATTGCGACCGCCCGACTCTTCCGGACCATCCATCACCACTGTGTGACCGCTCCCAGACTCACCCAGGAACATGACCCCGTCGACCCACTTAATATGCGCTTTCATCTTCTAAATCCCGCCGTTCAATCACCTCAGATGAGGCGCAGAATACCACAGCCGTCACATGGCTGACCGCCGCGCTGGCCATGACTGTAAAAACTGGACATAATCTCGATTGGTCTCATGCTGAGGCTGACACGGATGCCCCGCATCTTCGGTTTGCGCGAATACGGCCAGGACACTTTAATGGTTTCGATCACCCTGACACCTAAAATAAAAAACCTCGATGCATTCCTTGCGCATTGCCATCGACGCCGCTTTTCGGCACGCAGCACGGTCATCCATGCTGGCGATCAGTCCGACAGTCTTTTCTATATCATCAAAGGTTCGGTCACCATCCTGATTGAAGACGATCAGGGTCGCGAAATGATCATCGCCTATCTAAACCAGGGCGACTTTTTCGGCGAGATGGGCCTATTCGATATGACGCCCGCGCCGCATGACCGTACCGCGTGGGTACGCGCAAAATGTGAGTGCGAGGTGGCTGAAATCACCTATGCCAAATTCCGTGAGCTTACTCAGCGCGACCCGGACCTGCTGTACGCGGTCGGCAAGCAAATGGCTGAACGTCTGCACGCTACCACCCGCAAGGTCGGCGACCTGGCCTTTCTTGATGTGACTGGCCGCGTTGCCGGCACCCTGCTGGATCTGTGCAAACAGCCCGATGCTATGACCCATCCCGATGGCATGCAGATCAAAATCACTCGTCAGGAAATCGGCCGTATTGTCGGCTGCTCGCGTGAAATGGTCGGCCGCGTGCTCAAGAGCCTTGAAGAACAGGGCCTGATCGAAGTCAAAGGCAAAACCATGGTGGTCTACGGCACCCGCTGAGCCCACACCCTGCGTGCTGGGTCTGTGTACCCTGCACGCTGAGAACCAACCCTCCTTCGACCTCGGCAGCCACTGCCCGCCTCATGTACAATTCAGCGACTACGGTTTCTGACAACGAGGTGAACATGGGCTTGAATAACGACTGGATGCAACGCGACGTTTCGGTGCTATGGCACCCCTGCACCCAAATGAAAGACCATGAGCACATGCCGATCATCCCAATCCAACGGGGCGAAGGTATCTGGCTGCACGATTTTGAAGGCAACCGCTACATGGATGCCGTCAGCTCCTGGTGGGTCAACATCTTTGGCCACGCTAACCCTTATATCAATCAGCGCATCAAGGATCAGCTCGACACTCTCGAGCACGTCATTCTTGCCGGCTTCAGCCACCCACCGGTGATTGAGTTGTCTGAGCGCCTGGTGAAAATGACGCCCGCCGCCCTGACCCGCTGTTTCTACGCAGACAATGGCTCGTCGTGCATTGAAGTCGCGCTGAAGATGAGTTTTCACTACTGGCTGAACATCGGTAAGCCGGAGAAAAAGCGTTTTATTACGCTCTCCAACAGTTATCACGGTGAAACGCTAGCCGCGCTGGCGGTAGGCGATGTGGCGCTGTACAAAGAAACTTATCAGCCGCTACTGATGGAAGTGATAACCGTACCCTCCCCCGACTGCTACGACCGTGAAGAAGGCGAAAGCTGGGAAGAACACAGCCGCAAAATGTTTGCGCATATGGAAAAAGCGCTGGAAGAGAATCATCAGGACGTAGCAGCGGTTATCGTTGAGCCCCTGATCCAGTGCGCCGGCGGTATGCGCATGTACCACCCGGTCTACCTCAAGCTGTTGCGCGAGGCTTGTGACCGCTACGGCGTGCACCTGATTCATGACGAGATCGCCGTTGGCTTCGGTCGTACCGGTACGCTATTTGCCTGCGAGCAGGCCGATATCGCGCCTGACTTTCTCTGCTTGTCGAAGGCTCTGACCGCTGGCTACCTGCCGATGGCCGTCTGCATGACCACCGACAAAATCTACCAAGCCTTCTACGACGACTACGAGAGCATGCGCGCCTTTTTGCACTCGCACAGCTACACCGGCAACCCGCTCGCATGCGCCGCCGCACTGGCGACGCTGGACCTACTCGAGCGCGACAACGTGATTGAAGCCAACAAAACACTGTCTGCCCACATGACCAAAGCGACCGCACACTTTGTTGATCACCCACACGTGGCGGAAGTGCGTCAAACCGGTATGGTGCTGGCAATTGAAATGGTCAAGAACAAAGCGACTAAGGAAGCGTACCCCTGGCAAGAGCGTCGCGGTATTCGGGTGTATCAGCACGCGCTGAAAAATGAAGCCATGCTGCGGCCGCTCGGTAGCGTGGTCTACTTTATGCCGCCCTACGTGATCACCCCGGACCAGATAGACCACCTCGCCAGCGTTGCCTGGGAAGGTATTCAACTGGCGACGCGGGACTGAATCGGTGCGCGTTTCCCGTTTTTACCTCGATACGCCGCTTAACCAGGGCGAACAAACACTGACTGGTGACGTCGCGCATTACATCGCGCGCGTTTTGCGGTTAGGGCCGGGCGCGCCCGTGCAGATATTCAATGGTAGTGGTCAGGAATGGCCCGGCGAGGTCGTTGCCGCGGGCAAGCGCGAGGTTGTGGTCAAACTTCAAGCGCCCGTCGATGGCATGCCAGAATCACCGCTTCACACCCATTTGGGGCAGACAATGTCGCGCGGCGAACGCATGGACTGGGCGATTCAGAAAGCCGTGGAGTTGGGCGTCAGTGAGATCACGCCGCTGTTCACCGAGCGCTGCGAAGTCAAACTGCAAGGCGAGCGAGCGGATAAACGTCAGGCACATTGGCAGCAGATTGCCGTCAGTGCCTGCGAACAGTGTGGCCGCAGTGTGGTTCCTTTGATCCATCCACCAACCGGACTCAATACTTGGTTGGACGGGCTGACATGCGATTTGAAACTGGTTTTGCATCACCGCACAGAACAGTCATTGGCCAGCCTGCAGCGCCCCAATCGCCTTGGCCTATTGATCGGCCCCGAAGGTGGCCTGACCGCCGGCGAAATTCAGCAGGCGGAAAAGACCGGCTTTCAACCTGCACGGTTCGGGCCGCGCGTGCTGCGAACAGAAACAGCCCCCGTGGTTGTCCTGACCTTAGCCCAACAATACTGGGGCGACTTTCGCTAACGTCGTAAAACCAGGTAATCCGTTTACCTTGAACGGATTACCTAGCTTCTTGCTACTACCGCCCTGCTTGTCCGCACAGTCAAAGCCCATCCTGAAAAAATGTCACCCAGATCACACGGCTGTTCAGCCAATGTGCATTGCACTACTGTAACAATCACCGGCTTGCTCGCTCTAATAGCTCAGTTATCTCATTTACAGGAGGCTTTGTGCTCGAATCCGTTCAAAACTACTACGGCAAAGTTCTGAAAAGCTCAGACGATCTGAAGACCAGCGCCTGCTGTGACGTGAGCAGTATGCCGGGCTGGTTGAAGCCTCTGCTCGCCAAAATACACCCTGAGGTGCTGGCCAAATATTATGGTTGCGGACTAGTGGCTCCGCACCTGCTATCGGGTTGCCGCATTCTCGACCTAGGCAGTGGTTCAGGCCGGGACTGCTATGTGCTGGCACAAATGGCCGGCGCCAACGGCCAGGTCACCGGCGTGGATATGACCGAAGAGCAGTTGGCAGTGGCCAACCAGCATCTCGACTATCACGCCGAGCAATTCGGCTTCGCTAATGTCAGCTTCCATCACGGTTACATTGAACAACTGGATGCCCTTGGCCTGTCCGACAACCACTTTGATGTCATCGTCTCCAACTGCGTGATCAACCTGTCGCCGGATAAGGACGCCGTACTCCGGGAGGCCTACCGCCTGCTACAACCCGGTGGCGAGCTTTACTTCTCTGACATTTATGCCGACCGCCGCCTGCCAGAAGCATTGCGTCAGGATGAAGTGCTCTATGGAGAGTGCTTGGGTGGCGCGCTGTACTGGAATGATTTTGAGAACCTGGCCCGCCGACACGGCTTTCTTGATCCCCGGCTAGTGGAAGATCGACCGCTGGAGATTACTGACCCGGCGATTGCCGCCAAACTCGGCAATGCTCGCTTCTTCTCCGCGACCTACCGGCTGTTCAAACTGCCTGAGCTGGAACCCGCCTGCGAGGATTACGGCCAAGCGGTGATCTACCGCGGCAGTATTCCCGACGCGCCGCACCACTTCCAGCTCGATAAACATCACTTTATTGAAACTGGGCGTATCTTCCCGGTGTGCGGCAACACCTGGCGCATGCTGAATGACACCCGCTTCGCCGAGCACTTCCAGTTTATTGGCAATACCGACCAGCACTACGGCATTTTCCCCGGCTGCGGTGGTGCTTTGCCCTACGACAGTAACAGCGACAGCGGCACAACGGACGGCGGTGGCGCGTGCTGCTAAACGCAGCAGCGCCCGCCATCAGGCTACTGGTTTTATGTACCGGCAACTCGGCCCGCAGCATTATCGCCGAAGGTCTGTTCAACCGCTTGTTGAGCGATCGCATCCACGCCTGCAGCGCGGGCAGCCATCCCACGGGACGCATCAATCCACTGGCGCTAGAACAACTCGGCGACTGGCAGGACGCAAGCCCTCCACGCAGCAAAAGCTGGGACGAATTTGTCGGTCCCGATTTAGCTAAGCTGGATATCGTGCTCACCGTGTGCGGTAACGCCGAGCAAAGCTGTCCGTACTTTCCCGGCACGCCTGAACGGGTGCATTGGGGCCTGCCCGATCCGGCTGCGGTAGAAGGCAGTGGCGACCTCAAGCGCGCAGCCTTTGTCCAGTGCTATGCCACCTTGCACTCGCGCATCAGCCAACTGCAGCAGCAACTAGCCGAGCAACCAAACCAATACTTCACGCCTGCAGCAATTGCAGCGCTGATGCAATCCCTTGCCATAGCAGAGTAACCCGCATGCTTAATTCCCAAATGAGTCGCCTGGCTGTATTTCTGCTTTCCAGCTGCATGGCGCTCGTCGCCCATGCGGATTCATCACGCCTTACCCTCACCGGCTCCAGCACGATTGCGCCAGTCATATCCGATCTTGGCAAAGCATTCGAGCAAGCCAACCCGGGCACCCGCATTGACGTACAAACTGGCGGATCATCCCGCGGTGTGAGTGACGCTCGTAGCGACCGAGCCGACATCGGCATGGTGTCGCGGGCGTTGTACGAGGATGAAAATGACCTGACTGCCTACCCGTTCGCCATGGACGGGGTTGCCGTTATCATCCACTCCAGCAACCCGGTTAGCGAGCTCAGCAGAGAATACATAATCTCCATTTTCACTGGCAAGATAACTAACTGGCAGGAGCTAGGCGGAGAAGACCGGCCGATTACCGTCGTCAACAAGGCTGAAGGACGCTCAACCCTGGAACTGTTTCTGGCGTTCTTTAAATTGAGCAACAGTGATATCAAGGCGCAGGTGGTGATTGGCGACAATCAGCAGGGCATCAAAACCGTTACGGGCAATCCGGGCGCGATTGGTTATGTCTCGATTGGCACCGCCGAGTTCGAGGCCGAGTTCGGCACTCCTATCAAACTGCTGCCTATGGACGGTATCAATCCAACCACCGCGCGTGTCGCCGATGGCTCTTTCCCACTTTCGCGTCCGCTCAATCTGGTCACTACCGGCCCCGCCGAAGGCTTGGCCGCACGTTTTATTGACTACGCCAGATCAGCCGCTGCAAACGAGCTGATCAAGGAACACTTTTTTGTCGCCCTACCAGACAAAGAGTAGCCCGAGACATGCATGAACTCTCCAGGACGGGGAACAAGCAGCGTTGGTCCTCTGACGCGCTGATCAAATATCTGCTGGGGGCACCAGCACTCACAGCCGCAGTATTGCTGCTGTTGATTGTTGGCTTTCTTGCTTATGAAGCCTGGCCAGTGATGACCGGGCGAGACGGCATCAGCTTGCTCGACTTTCTGCGCAGTGATGGCTGGTACCCGCTGCAGGGCCAATTCGGCATGTTGCCGATGGTCTGGGCGTCCATAGCCGCGGCACTGGGTGCCATGCTACTGGCCGTTCCAATGGGGCTGGCCTGTGCGCTGTTCAGCCAGTATCTGGTCCCCACATGGATAAGCGCGCCCTTCAACAGCATGATCACTTTACTCGCGGGCATTCCATCGGTGGTCTTCGGGCTCTGGGGCTTGACCGTGCTGGTACCGCTGATTGGCCAGTGGCAACCACCGGGCGCCAGCCTGCTTGCGGCCATCCTGATTCTAGCCATGATGACGCTGCCAACCGTTGCCCTTACCAGCCGCGCCGCATTGGCGGCAACACCACCTGCGCTCTATCAAGGCGCCGCCATGCTGGGCATGAGCCGCTACCGTATCCTGCTTGGCGTGTTGGTGCCCGCGGCGCGGCGCGGCATTTTGGGCGGCGTGCTACTAGCCATTGCCCGCGCACTCGGCGAAACCATGGCCGTGCTGATGGTGGCGGGTAACGTGGCGCAAAACCCCGGCAGCCTGTTTGATCCGATACGGGTACTCACGGCCAACATCGCACTGGAAATGGCCTATGCCGTAGACCAGCACCGCGCCAGCCTGTTTGTCTCCGGCCTGCTGTTGATGCTGATGGTCGCAGTGCTGGCATGGCTGGCGCACCGCCTGAGTCGGAGCATGGACCATGGCTGATCGCATTTTCACCTTGGCATTATGGTTGATTGCCGCCATGGTCACCCTGGCCTTCGCCTGGTTGCTGGGCGACATTCTGGTCAAAGGCCTGCCCGCTATCAGCTGGGAGTTTCTCAGCCAAGCGCCAAGCCGCGCCGGCCGGCAAGGTGGCATCTGGCCTATTCTGGTATCGACCCTGCTGATTTTGTCCGTGGCTATCTGCATTGCCCTGCCATTGGGCCTGTGCAGCGCCATCTGGCTGGCTGAATTCACTCGTCGCGATGGCCCGCTGGGCCGTCGGATCGGGCTGGTTCTGGACATATTGGCAGGCGTGCCTTCGATTGTTATTGGTCTGTTTGGTTATGCTTTCTTCAGCGGGTTTATGGGCCTTGGCTTTTCTATTCTGTCTGGCGGGCTGACACTGGCCTGCATGATGCTTCCTATTCTGGTGCGCACTGCCGAAAGCGGACTGACCGCCGTCTCCGATGACTGGCGACAGGCTGCGGCCGCGCTGGCCATGCGCCGCAGCAGCGTGCTCCGGCACGTGCTGCTGCCAGCCGCTGCACCGGCCATCACCGCCGGATTATTGCTGGCGATCGGCCGCGCCACGGCAGAAACCGCTGCGCTCATCTTCACCAGCGGCTATGTTGACCGCATGCCCGAGTCGCTCAGCGATTCAGGGCGCGCGTTGTCAGTGCATATTTATGATCTGTCCATGAACGTAACCGGCGGCGACCGCGCGGCCTATGGCTCAGCTCTGGTCCTGGTCAGCTTGATCGTGGCCATCAACCTACTCGCCAATCAGCTCTCGCTGCACTGGGCCAAACGCAAGGTGACACTAACATGACCACCGCAAACCAGCCTCGGCAACCCGCCGAGCCGGCCTACACACTTGGCCAGGTTGAAGCAGGGCCGCCGTGCTGTGAGCCGGAAGCGCATTTACAAATCCGTGATCTGGCGGTGAGCTACCACGGCACTCCAGTGTTGTCTGGCGTCTCGCTGGATGTTTATCGCGGCTGCATCACTGCGCTGATTGGCCCGTCGGGCTGCGGTAAGTCGAGCTTTCTGGCCTGCCTCAATAGACTGATTGACCTGCTGCCAGGCGCACGCGCCAGCGGCCAGATCCAGTTTGAAGGCCAGGATGTTCTGGCTGCCGGCCAGGATGTAAAAGAATTGCGTCAACGTATCGGCATGATTTTTCAAAAACCCAACCCCTTCCCACTGTCTATCCGTCGTAACCTTGAGTTGCCGCTGCTGGAGCTCGGCATTCGCAACAAGCGCGAGATAGACCAGCGCATCGAAACGGTGCTGCGCGATGTTGGCTTGTGGAACGAGGTGAATGGCCGCCTCAATAGCCCGGCAACGCGCCTGTCCGGCGGCCAACAACAGCGCTTATGTATCGCCAGGGCCCTGATCCTGGAACCGGAAATCCTGCTGATGGATGAGCCATGCAGCGCACTCGACCCGCTATCATCCGCCGTGGTCGAAGATCTGATACTGCGTCTTCAGGGCCGCTACACGGTGATCATCGTCACCCATAATCTGGCGCAGGCCCGGCGTATCGCCAACTACGCCGCGTTCTTCTGGATTACCGAGCAAAGCGGCAAGCTGATCGAGTTCAATCGCTGCCAGAGCCTGTTCGATGCGCCCAGCAATCCACTGACCGAAGCGTATATTGCAGGCATCAAAGGCTAGGCCGGTCGCATCTTCATGCGCGATGGCGGCGCAGACTGTGAGCTGAATGCGCAGGGCATGCGTCAGTGCCGATTGACCCCACTCCCACCCTTGGGTAATGTTCAGCCGTTTCACCCACGCCGTAGAAGAGGTAGCGCATGGCACGGAAAAAAACCACCGTGGACTTTGAACAGTCCCTCGGCGAGCTACAAAAGCTGGTCGAACGACTGGAAAGCGGCGAACTCAGCCTGGAAGAGTCGCTCAGCTCCTTCGAGCAAGGCGTTGCGCTGACCCGCGATTGCCAACAGGCGCTCACTCAAGCCGAGCAGAAGGTACAACAGTTAGTCGAAAAGAACGGCGAGCTGACTACCGAACCTTTTGACGGCCCCGCTGAATGAGCGGATTTGCCGACTACCTTGAGTCCTGTCAGACCCGCATCAATGGCTTTTTACTAAGCCAGCTGGACACCCCTCAGCCACGCCTTGAACGTCTCTACGCTGCCATGCGCTATAGCGTCGTAAATGGCGGGAAACGGGTGCGCCCGCTGCTCTGCTACGCGACTTGCGAGGCCTTGGGCGGCAACGCCGCCTCTGCTGACCCAGCCGCCGGCGCGGTTGAACTGGTACATGCCTACTCGCTGATTCACGACGACTTGCCGGCGATGGACGACGACGATCTGCGCCGCGGCCAACCAACCTGTCACCGCGCCTTTGACGAGGCCACTGCGATCCTCGCCGGCGACGGCCTGCAGGCGCTGGCGTTCGATTGGCTAGGCCATCAAGGCGACTGGCAACCGGCCACCCGCCTGCAAATGCTACAAACACTTTCCCGCGCCGCCGGGCCGCAAGGCATGGTGGGTGGGCAAGCGATCGATCTGGGCGCAGTGGGTGAGAAAATCGATCAAGCCACGCTTGAATTGATGCATCGCCACAAGACAGGCGCGCTGATCAGCGCCAGCATTCAGCTTGGCGCCCTTGCCAGCGAGCGCGCCAGCACCGCACAGTTGCAGACATTGGCGGTATACGCAGACTGCATCGGCCTGGCCTTTCAAGTGCAGGACGATATTCTCGATATCGAAAGCGAGACCAGCGTCTTAGGCAAAACCCAGGGTGCCGATATCGCCCGCGACAAGCCTACTTACCCGGCGTTACTCGGCCTCGAAGGCGCCCATCAATTAGCCGAGCGCCTGCGCGACCAAGCCGTTGCTGCGCTGCAACCACTCGGCGAAAAAGCGGTCCATCTACAACAGCTAGCCGACTATATAGTGCAGCGCCGATTTTGATTGAGGTGTTGTTGGAGTTGGGCTATCGAGGTGCATCAGTTAAACTGCGCACTTGTTTTCCTGCCATTGCCAATGGCATTCAGAGCCTTGTTTGATGCCTAGCACCTTCCACGAAATACCGCACCAACGCCCCAGTACACCATTGCTGGACAGTCTTGACGACACCGCACAACTGCGTGAGCTGGATGAAAGCCGGCTACCTGAACTGGCGGACGAGTTGCGTGCGTTTCTGCTCTGGAGTGTAGGTCAGACAGGCGGCCATTTTGGTGCCGGACTGGGTGTTATTGAGCTGACCATTGCGCTCCATTACGCCTACCACACCCCCGAAGACCGCCTGGTATGGGACGTCGGCCATCAGGCCTACCCGCACAAAATCCTGACCGGTCGTCGTGAGCGTATGGCCAGCCTACGGCAAAAAGAAGGCTTGGCCGCCTTCCCTCGTCGCGTGGAAAGCCCGTATGACACCTTTGGCGTTGGCCATTCCAGCACCTCGATCAGCGCCGCCCTCGGCATGGCGATCGCTGCCAACCTGCAAGGGCTCGATCGCCGCACCGTGGCGGTAATTGGCGATGGCGCCTTAACGGCCGGCATGGCCTTTGAAGCGTTGAACCATGCCAGCGACGCCCAGGCCAATATGTTGGTTGTGCTCAACGACAACGACATGTCGATTTCGCGCAATGTCGGCGGTTTATCCAATTATTTGGCCAAAATTCTCTCCAGCCGCACTTATTCGCACATGCGCGAAGGCAGTAAAAAAGTGCTGTCTATGCTGCCGCAAGCCTGGGAGCTGGCGCGTAAGACCGAAGAACACGCCAAGGGCATGCTGGTACCCGGCACCCTGTTTGAAGAGCTGGGTTGGAACTACATAGGCCCGATCAACGGCCACGATCTGCCCACGCTGGTGAATACCCTGAAGAACATGCGCGACCGTAAAGGCCCGCAATTTCTGCATGTCGTCACACAGAAAGGCAAAGGGTTCTCCCCGGCCGAAGCCGATCCTATTGGTTATCACGCCATTACCAAATTCGAACCAAAACCCGCTGCGCCTGCCGGCGTCAGCAAGCCGAAGTTTTCCAATATCTTTGGCCAGTGGTTATGCGACATGGCAGAGCAGGACGCCCGTCTGATCGGCATCACTCCAGCTATGAAAGAAGGCTCTGACCTCATCGCCTTCAGCGAGCAGTATCCCAATCGCTATTTCGACGTCGCCATTGCTGAACAACATGCCGTGACCCTTGCGGCCGGCATGGCCTGCGAAGGTGCCAAACCGGTCGTTGCCATCTATTCGACTTTTTTACAGCGCGCTTACGATCAGGTCGTGCATGACGTTGCCGTGCAGAACCTTGATGTGCTGTTCGCCATAGACCGTGCAGGCTTGGTGGGCGAAGATGGCCCGACCCACGCCGGCAGCTTCGACCTGTCGTTCCTGCGTTGCCTGCCCAACATGGTGATCATGGCACCCGCAGACGAAAACGAAACCCGGCAGATGCTCACTACTGGCTTTCTGCATAGCGGTCCGGCCGCGGTACGCTATCCACGCGGCACGGGCCCCGGCACACCGATTGACCCCACGCTGGATACCCTGCCAATCGGCAAAGGCATAGTCACCCGTGAAGGTGAAGAGGTTGCCATATTATGCTTTGGTACCTTGCACCAACAGGCGCTCAAAGCCGCTGAAACGCTAAATGCCACCGTCGTCAACATGCGCTTCGTCAAACCATTGGATACTGAGCTAGTAGCCAAGCTGAGTGCCACTCATAAACTGCTGGTGACCCTCGAAGAGAATGCAGTCATGGGCGGCGCTGGCAGCGCAGTCAACGAGTGGCTAATGGCCGAGGGCATTATTACCCCTGTGCTCAATCTAGGTCTGCCTGACATTTTTGTTGAGCACGCCAAGCCCGCGCAGATGCTAGCCGAGTGCGGGCTGGACGCCGCCGGCATAGAAGCCGCCATTCGGCATCGCCTGAGCACCATACCCGAACCCGACCAAGGGCTTGACCCGCTTAGCTGAAAGCCCTAGAGTCCGCCCCAATTCTTAGTACTCGCATTGGGTGCCTGATCTGCCACGCAGATCGGGTGAAACGGGAAGTCGGTGCAACCCCGACACTGCCCCCGCAACGGTAAAGAGTCGCAGGCTAGCCTGCAGCTGCTGTCAGCAAAGCCACTGTGCACCGCACGGGAAGGCGACAGCAGCCTGACTCTGAGTCCGGAGACCGGCCCTGTGCGCAAAGTCCATACGCCATCGCGTGCGGACTTTTATTGCTGAGGTGTCGCGGAGGGCGTCACCGGTCGGCGTGGTTGTCCGCTGCCTGGGCCCCTCCTGACTCCCCGCCCTCCTCAAAAGCCGTACTTTTGAGGATCCAGAATGAAGCCTTCACTATTCCTACTGCCTGCTTTGCTTGCCAGTGCTATTGCTCAAGCCAGCGACCCCGTTGATTTACCCGATACCATTGTTACTGCTTCAAGGCAGGCCGAGTCCGTCAGCGACACTTCAGCAGCCACCAGCGTATTTGACCGCAATGATATTGACCGCTTGCAGCCGGTCAGCGTCACCGACTTGTTGCGCCGAGTCCCGGGGATCTCGGTCACGACCAACGGCGGCATAGGCAGCCTCAGCAGCATATCTTTACGCGGTACCAGCGCGTCACAAACTCTGATACTTGTGGACGGCCAGCGGATTGCAAGTGCCAGTGCAGGCCAGGCAAGCCTCGAGTTCCTTAATGTTGACCAGATTGAGCGGGTCGAAGTCGTACGCGGCCCACGATCGGCCGTCTACGGGTCCGATGCGATTGGTGGCGTGGTTCAAATTTTTACTCGTAAAGGCAGTGAAGGCTTGAATCCTCGGGTGAAGTTTGGCGTTGGCAGCAACCAGACGTTCACCCGCGATCTAGGACTTTCCGGCGGCAACGGGCAGACTAGCTTCAACCTAGGGGCCAGCCTTGACGAAACCGCCGGCATCAACCGCACAACCAATAGCATTGGTAGTGACAACGATGATGACGGCTACCGCAACCGGGCTTTCAGCGCCAGTTTGAACCATCAGTTTACGGACAACCTGGATGCCGGCATTCAGATACTTGAGCAGAGCGGCAATACCGAGTATGACCTGTCGGGTAACCCGGAAGATGACTTTACGCTCAGCACCGTAGCCACGCATATTCAGTGGCAAGTGAACGATACGTGGCAAACTCGCATCGAGGCTGGCCATGCCGAGGACAAACGTGATACCAGCGGCTCCTTTCCCTCTGTATTCAATACTTACCGCGACTCAGCCACCTGGCTGAACCGTCTGCGCTTCAATGAACAACACAGTGTTCAAGCTGGCATCGACTGGTACGAAGATAAGCTCAGCAGCTCCACCGCGTTCAATGAAAGCGAACGATACAATCAAGCCGTTTTTGCACAGTATCGATTTGACGGGCAGCGCGTAAGCAGCGAACTGGGCTGGCGTCACGATGACAATGAGCAATTCGGCGAACAAGACAGCCTCAACGGCGCACTGATTTTTGCTCTGAGCAACGATCAACAGCTGGTAGCGTCCTATGGCGAAGGTTTTCGCGCTCCCACCTTTAACGATCTCTACTTCCCAGATTTTTGCTTCCCTCCTTTTGGTTGCAGCCCATCCTCTAACCCAAACCTAGAGCCGGAAAGTTCAAAAAGCTACGAGCTGCAATGGCGCGGCCAGCTTCAAGAGTCCACTTTGCAGGCTTCGGTTTATCGCACCGACATCGACAACCTGATCCAGCTCGATAGCGCTTTCATTCCGCAGAATATCTCCGAAGCGCGTATCAACGGTCTGGAATTGTCTGCCGAGCGTGATCTGCTAGGTTGGTATACGGTCGTTGCTGCCACGTGGCTAGATCCACGCGACCGCCAAACTGGTAACTTATTGGCCCGTCGCCCCAAGCGCATGCTCAGCGTCGACACCGATCATCAGTACGGTGATTTCGGGGTTGGCTTCACGATGGTAGCCAACAGCACCCGCTACAACGATGCGGCCAATACTCAGGAGCTATCGGGGTTTGGCACGCTGGAAGTACGGGGCAACTGGCAGATGACTGATAGCAGTCGCTGGGATCTGAGCGTTGGCAACGTGCTGGAGAAGGAGTACGCCCTCGCCAACGACTTTACCGGCAACCCTTACCGCAACGAAGAGCTGAATGCACGGCTGTCACTGAGCTGGGCACCGCAACTCTGATCTAAACTGCGGGCACAGTTTAACGTGCCCGCAGCCCTCTTTTTCCAGTCGTAATCCACCCAGCCAAGCACAAAACCAGGTCACAACCTGTCGTCTGCGGCTTGCCGCTGGTTGCTGCGTTTAAGGCATAATGCACCTTTGCCAGAACCGGATTCGACAGCTGATGTTTTTTACCGACGAGCGCCTGCACTTCTTCCGCCCGCTCACCAGCAAATACCGCGAACAGATCGTCGAATGCCTGCGCCTGCTGCATGAACGGCTGTACAGCGCGCGTGCCGATTACGGCGAATCACTCAAGCGCGAACAGGTATTGGATATCTTCTGCGAGGCGCTGGAACGCGCACCATTGCTCGAAAGCGAAGAGGATGAGAGCGGCCGCTTCAAGAATAATCGCGAGCAAGCCGCTTGGGTATTGAGCACCCTTTTAGAGCACGGCTGGCTAGAGCGCCAGGTTGATCAAGCGACCTTCCAGTCCACCTACCCCTTTAGCCGTATGGGCCGATTGTTTACCCAACCGCTGGTCGAGGCCGACGGTCGCAGCGTGCGCACCCGGCACCGCAATACTCGCAATACGCTGAACGCCTTGTCTGCTTTCCTTAACCACGGCGAGGTCTACGATCTGCTGGATGCCCACGAGTATTCAGAGCGCATCATTGCTGATTTCACCGACATCATCGCCGAACTTGAAGAGCGCAAACGCGAGCTGGTACGCGAAGTGGAAGCTCAGCAACTGGTGCAGCAAGCCAGCGATCAGTTTTTCGATTTTATGGAGCGCCGCTTTCAACCCGATGTCGCTATTCGCTTGTCTGCTGACAGCGTAGAAAAACACCGCGAACGCATTCAGGACACCATCGACCGCATTCGCCAAAAACCACGTGAATGGAAAGCGCACGCCGAGCGCGATCTGCGCCGTCTGGCACCAGACCTGCTGATCGACACCAACAGTTCGGTACTCTGGCAGCTGCTCGATGGCATCGAGAGTCGCCTGCGTAACGCGACCGATATCATGCTGCCGGCGCTACGCAAGACTCTGCAAGGCTTTACCCAGCGCGCCGACATCATCATCCGGCAACTCAGTTATCTGCACAGCCAGAAGCACACCGATGTCGTTGGCATTTGTCGACAGCTTGCCAGCCTGGACGCGGCTGACCGCGACGCACGCCTGGCCGCTGCGGGTGAAGTAATGGCCAATGTGAGTGTCGGCCTGGTTGATCCGGCCAGCGTGCGATTACGTGAACGCCGCGAACGCCCACCGGTACACAGCCTGATGAGCGAGCTCGACCATCCAGACGAAGCCACCCTGCGCGAACTGGGCGTGCAGCAGCTACTCGACAAGGCCTTCAACATCAATGCGAGCAACCTGCGCGACTATCTGCGTAGCGCTCTCAGTGCGGGCCAACGCATCGATAACCGTGACCTGCCGATCAATAATGCCCGCGACCTGTTAGCTCTCAGCCACTTGATCGAATTGGCCGGTGCCGACCACGCTAGCCACGGCCTACGCGTGCGCATTGAGCCCAACGGTGAGCCGATCACCGACGAAACCTATTTCTCCCGCCGCGATGGCTTCATCATCGACCTGGAACAAGACGACCATGCGTGACGCTCTGGATAACCAACTCAACGAACGGGGCGTCAGCCCGGAAGCCTTTTCCGAGCTGATGATCCGTCTGCTCGACCGCGGCGTAGTCTGCCGCGATGAAAGCCAGCGCGAAGCCGAGCTGTACGACCGTTACCTACAAGTCACCGAACTGGTGGAAGACTACCTTTCGGTGCTGCGCATCCGCGTACTGCATGAGCCGCGTTTTAACCTGCTGCGAATCTTTCCACCGGGCGCCGAAGTGCCGGGCCTGGCTGACAGCGAAGACAGTTTCAGCAGCGGACTGCGTGAGCGTTTGAGCCAACAGGAAGTGGCGCTGATTCTGGTGTTGCGCGCCGAGTACGATCAGGCCCTGCGCGAAGGTCAGGTCGATGAATTTGGGCAAGTCATGCTGTCGCTGGAAGCACTCAATCTCAGCTGTCGCAACCTGCTGGGTCGCTCACTGCCCGAGCAACAGGGTGAGCGCAAAGCACTGCTGCGTCGTCTGCGTCAGCTGCGTTTGATCCGCAGCCCAAGCGACGCTGCGTTGGACGAAGGTGAAGCTTGGCTGACGATCCGCCCCGGCATTATCAGTTTGGTAACCGACAGTGCTTTAGCGCAGCTAGCCAGTGCCGATGCCGATGCCGATGCCGATGCCGATGAGAATGACGATTTGCAGCCCGCCGAGGAGAGCAACTGATGTATCTGAAACGCTCTATTACTGTGAACTGGGGCAACCTGCCGGTCGAAGAACTGGAGTACGGCCCGGTCAACCTATTCTCAGGTGGTAACGGCTCGGGCAAAACCACTGCCGCCGATGCGCTGCAAACGCTGATGACCGCCGCCCACGACAATCTGTTCAACTACAACCCCGGCCAAGACGAAACCACCCAGCGCGGACGCGGCGGTAAACAAGTGCGCACCCTCGCCTCCTACGTGCTCGGTTGTGATGACGGCGCCTTCGCCCGCCCCTGGGATACCGACGGTTATATTGCCGGGGTATTCCATCCAACCAAAGGCGAAACCGCCGAGCCGTTCACCGCCGTGATCGGCGTGCGCGCCCATCTGGACGCCGCCGGTAGCAGCCGGCAAGCGCGGCAGGATGAGTTGCTGATGATGATAGTGCCGGGTGAGATGCTCTCGTTATCGCACTTTGTACAGACCCGCGACGATGGCCGCCACGCGGTCAGCGTCACCGAACTGCCCAATCAGCTGCGCCGGCAGTTTGGCAAGCAGCAGGTCGAAGTGTACGACAAAAAGAGCGCCTATCTGGCCCGCCTCTACGGCGCACTGCGCGGTAAACGCGATGCGGTCTCCGTGCGTGAAGCCAAGCACGCGGCCCGTACCTTCGCCAATTTCATGGCTTACAAACCAGTCAAATCCATCGACCAGTTCGTCGCTGAAGAAGTGCTCGAAGCACGCGAGTTTGGCGATACTATTAAGCGCATCCGCGAGTTGCTACGCACCGTCCACGGCATGGAGCAAGAGGCCAGTCGCGTACGCGCCTCCGTCGAACTGCTATCCGCCGCAGGCGTGCAAGCCGAGCGCTATCAAGAAACCTGGCTAGAGCGCACTGGCCTGGCCTATGCCGCCGCCGCGCAGAACTGGAACAAAAACCAACAGGGTTACCTCGCCGCCAAGGATGAACAAAAACAGCTGAGCGATGAGCTAAGCGGCATCACGGATGACCAGCGCCTGACCACCGAACGCCTGCAACAGGCACACCTTGAACTGGTGCAGCTGGAAGCCCGCCGACAAGGCATTCCCGCGCTACAGAATAAAGACCAACTGGAACAACGCCAGAACCAGCTGAGCGAGCAACTACGCGCTGCTGTGCCAGCACTGCTCACCCAAGCCCAGCAGCGCGATCGCAACCTTGATGCCCTGCGCGCCACTCAACAGCTGCTGAGCCAACACAGCCTTAGCGCGGAGCTACCGCAACTGGCCAGCCGTGGCTGGCGTGAACGCAGCCAAGCGGTACTCGCCGCCGAGCAAGCCCCCGTGGCCGAGCTGAATCAATTGTTGGCCAGAGACTGGATCGACCTCACCCCGCTAGATGCCGGGCTTGACGCTATCCGCAGCCAACAGGCCAGCCACAACCAATTGGCTGACCTGCTCAGCGCGAGCGATGCCGACGGCGTTACGCCGCTGAATCGGGTAGACCGATTGGATCAGAAAAGCGCCGCCGAACTGGTTCAGCTCGAACGCCAAATCAACCAAACCAATCAGCGCATCAGCGCGTTGAAATCCAGCCGCGTCAGCTACCCCGCTTACGTAGAAGAAGCACTGCGCGCCATTCGCCAGCAGTGCCCACAAGCCGACCCCCGCGTCCTCTGCGATCACGTCGAAATCGTCGACCCCGACTGGCAAATGGCGATTGAGGGTTATATCGGCGGTAGCCGCTACGCCATATTGGTCGAGGCAGAATACGAAGCCGAGGCGATCCGTATCGTGCGCCAGATGAACAGCCGTGAACGCAACCGGGCGCGCGTGATTCAGGGCCACAAGGCACGCCAGGACGCCGAACGCATCAGCCTGCCCGACGACTCTATCCTCAAAGTAATGCGCTTCAGCCATAAGATCGCCGAATACTACCTGCGCGCCTCTTACGCCAGCGTCGCCCGCGTGTCCGACGCCGAAGCGCTGCGCCACACCCGTCGTGGCGTGACCAGCGATGGCATGGGTTCAGGCAACTACGCGCTGTTTCGCTGCGACATCGACGATAGCCAGCTGGTGTTCGGCGCCGCCGCACGCGAGCGCAATCTGGCCGCACAAGAAGCCACGCTGGAACAACTCAGCGTGCAGCGTCACAACCAGCAACAGCAGCACCTGGCGTTGCGCCAACTGGCCAAATTACTCGGCCAGATTCAACCGCTGGACTACGCCGCACGCGCGGCGCAGCTGCTCGATAGCCAGCGCCAGCTGCGCGAAGTAGAACAGCAACTCGAAGCTCTCGATCTTGGCGCCCACCGCGACCTGGAAGATGAACAAAGCCGCGTTACCCAACGCCATCGCGAGCTGGAACAGCAAGCCAAACGGCTTGGCGTGCAGCACGGGCGGCTCGAAGAAAAATTGAGCAACGCGCAACAACGCATACAGCACTATGCCGATCACAGCGACCAACTGCTGAACGCCAAAGATCAGGCGGAGCAACACCTGCTCGATGCTGCCGGCAGAGTGCCGGGACTGGATCCCTTGGCCCGTCTCGAACAGCTCGATAGCATGCTGCAGCAGAGCAGCGGTCAGTTTGACTTTATCGCCGACAGCCAAGCACTGACGGCGACCCTGCACCGCCAGATCGTCGATCTGCAGCGCAGCATAGAGCAGTACAACCAACAGGCCCAGCCGGCAGATCACCTCATTGCCGACAGCCCGGCCGAACTACACAGCCTGGCTTTCTTCAGCCATATAGGCAGCCTGCGCCAACAGCTCGACAACCTGCACAATCGTCTGCGTAACAACGTGCTATTGGAAAAACAGGAGCAGCTCGCCAGTTTGCGCGACAGCTTTAACACCACCTTTGTCAGTGACCTGTGCCATGAGATCCACCAGGCCATCAACGATGGTCGCCGCGTACTGGAGAACCTCAATCAGGAGCTGGAGCACCACCAGTTTGGTGCCGACCGCGAGCGCTTCCAGTTCGATTGGGACTGGCTGCCCGAGTACAAAGCCTACTGGGATTTCTTCCGCGAGATCATGCAAACGCCCAACCTGGGTGACGGTGCCAGCCTGTTCGATAGCAGCTTGTCGGAGAAGGCCAGTGGCATCCGCGATCAATTACTCAGCTTGCTGCTGGATGGTGACGAACAACAGGCGCTACGCGAACTCGAGCGCATCAGCGACTACCGCCGCTATCGCCGTTACGACATTCTCAAGCACCCTGCCGGCAAACAGCCGATTCGCCTCAGCGAATACGGCACCGGCTCAGGTGGTCAGCTGGAAACCCCGGCGTATATCATCCGCGCCGCCGCCGTCACCAGCGCCTTCCGTTTCAACGAAGGCGACAGCCACCTGCGCATGGTGATCGTCGATGAAGCCTTTATGCACATGGATGAAACCCGCTCGCGCGAAGTGATCGGTTACCTCACCGAGACCCTGGGCTTACAGCTCACCTTCATCATGCCCACCAGCAAAGCTGGCCCCTTCCTGGAACTGGTCAGCAACCAGTTTGTGTTCAGCAAGGTGCCGAGCAGCCAGCCGGTTGGCGAGCTGAATACCCGCGTATTGCTGGATCGCCAGCAGCTCAACCGCGACAAGGTTGCCGAATTGTGGGCGCAGCATCGCCGGGTGATTCGGCAGCAGGGGGCTCTAGAGTTTATGGCGGATGTGATCTAAATCTGCACCTGTCCGCGGCTCAAACACGACAACGCCCCGCTATCGGGGCATTGTCATTCATCCTGTCAGCAGTGCTGATCAGGCTACGCAGCAAAAACCTCAAACAGCTTCGCGCAGAAGTCGTCCAGGTCATCAGGCTTGCGACTGGTGATCAACCCGGCGTCTTCGCACACAGATTGGTCTACCCAGTTACCGCCGGCGTTCTCGATATCGGTTTTCAGGCTAGGCCAGGAAGTCAGTGTACGGCCCTTGACCACACCCGCTTCGATCAGCGTCCACGGGGCATGGCAGATAGCCGCGACCGGCTTGCCCGCGGTGAAAAACGACTTGATAAAAGCCACCGCATCTTTATCCATCCGCAGCGCATCCGGATTGGCCACGCCACCGGGCAGTACCAAGCCATCGTAATCACTGGCCGAAACCGCCTTCACGCTTTTATCGACGGTAAAAGAATCCGCCTCGGTCAAGTGGTTATAGCCTTTGACCTTACCACCCTCAAGTGACACCAGATGCACAGTCGCACCCGCGTTCTTCAGATCTTGCCAGGGACGGGTGAGCTCAATCTGCTCAACGCCATCAGTGGCGAGAAACGCAATGCTTTTGCCCTTCAGTGAGTTGCTCATATGCTTCCCCTGTTCGGATAGATGTTCTTGTTAGGGCCGCGTATTCAGACAGTGGTTCCGACATTTTTTTAACTGCGCGCTTCAACCTTCAGCAAAAAGCTATGCATACCGTCAAAACAGTAAATCTTTCATTCGTGAACAGGTCCGACGTTTTTCTACGGCTCAACTGATAAATTCATTCACCTAAAGCCCAAGTGACCTGCAACAAAACAAGGACGTGTCCATGCAAGCCCGCCTATTACTTTCGGTATCCTTTTTCGCCCTGCTGACAGGCTGCGAAGCCCAGTCTCAGCCGCTCCCCGAAAGCGAAAAGCTCAGCACCGACAAAGTCAAAGCTATCGCTGAGAGCGTTGAAACCAACTATCCCGACCTGTCGCGCGATTTGCGTGAGCAAATTCTAGCTACCGTAGTGCGCTCACTGGATGACATGGTGTTTATTGAAGGTGGCGAGTTTGAGATGGGCGACTTTGGCACGCTGTGCGAGTACGACCCGGCGAACATGGGCACTTGGCCCTATGGGCAGGAACCGGAGCGGCTTTGCCCGATTACGCGCTTTAACAATGATGACTATTTGCACCAGGTGCTTTTAAGCAGTTATCACCTATCGCGTTATCAGACTCGTCAAGAAGACTTTGATTTATTCCGCACAAGCCAAGGACTACCTCTGTTTAATGCTGAGGAGCGTGAGCGCCAGGACTTGACTCACTATTTCGCCCCTAATAACCCGGCACCAGTCAAAGATTGGCAGGAGGCCAAAGACTATTGCTTATGGCTAGGTAAATTTGGCAATTATCCTGTGGACCTGCCCACAGAGGCTCAGTGGGAATTTGCAGCCCGCAACCGCGGCCAGTACGTACAGTACCCTACCAATGACGGGAATTTGGATAACGGGAAAAACATTCTTCAAGACGAAAAGACTTTTGTAACCCCCGTCGGTCAATTTCCTCCGACCCCCCTCGGTCTCTATGATATGGCCGGCAATGCAACTGACTGGGTAAACGATTGGTACGCAGAGGATTACTACGCTAATTCCCCCCTCAGAAACCCTGCTGGGCCAAAAAGCGGTACGCAGAAAGTGCACAGAGGATCGTACTATGCAGAAGCGAATTGGATGAACGCCAACAGTGTTCGCCGCTGGCCAGAAAACCCCGTGAGCGATGGCTACTATCCAGGAAACAGTTTTCGTTGCTCTCTTCAATCTGATCAAAAGCTATAACGCTCAGAGTGCAGTTATGCCAAACCTTCAAATAGGCCACTGCTTCGCGCCGCCATGAGCACCCGGCGTTTCCTTAGAGGATCAGAAGGAGTCCATGCCAAGATACCTAATGACTGGGGAGCAGAGCTGTGATTCACAGCCAGAGATTCAATGAAACTATTAAACTCTTGTTGCTGCGACCCATCCACCAAGCGGTTTAAGCGATCAAGGCTTTTCATCCCGTTGACTGCCTCGCCTTTTGGTGAGCAGTGTTCCAAAAGCTTAAGCATTTGTCTCCAACTCCTGACATGCGAAAGCAAAAGCACGAGCGCTACCTCTTGGTCCTCGTGCCAGCTCTCTACAAATCTTTCGCTCAACATGTAGGCCATCGGACCAAGTGTCTCAGGCGGCAACTTATCTATAGCCAATCTTTGACCATTGATTATTACCGCCTTATGACCAATCAAATAACGGGCTAGATTTTCCGCCTCATCTTTAGAAAACTGACGCAGTTGCCACCAAGCTTGCATCTTACGTTGCCCCATATCAAAAGCGCTCACCGCAGCGCGCCCCGGCTGGGAGGCAATTTGGTAAAGTCCTTGAGCGAGGTACTGGAATGCGTCATCGTCTACGCTAAGCAAATAGTGATAATCCACTTCCGACAAAGCGTCACAAAACAGCTTTACCAGCTTGTACGTATTCTCTAGATCAACCACAGTCGCAAAACCACCACCTGCACCAGGACCGAATACCAAACGACCGCTGCAATTAAACGCTAGCCGATCCATTTCGATCGTCAGGCCATAATCAAAACCAGCCCCAATACCCAAAGCTAAATTACCCTCGCCCTTGATCTCCGCCAGACTGGTCCAACTACTACCGGCATTGGACTGCCCAGATACCACCTTGCCCCGCCCCGCCTTGCTTGGCTCAATCCATTGCAGCGCTCCGCTGAGTGCACCGCCGGCCTGGGCGCCGGCAAAAGCATCGCCTTTAACCCCGATATATCCACCTCGACTGGTCTCGAGTCGTGGTGAGCCAAGCAAGGCCGTTGCGCCACTTGGGCCTTCGTCGCTCGGTTTGTACTGCGCTTTCGCCTGAGCCCTGCCTTGCAACTGCGCTCCCACGAAACAGGACACCTCCAGCTTGCCCTGCAGCCGGAACACGCCGAACGGATGCAACACCGTCTCACCATTGGCGTTGCGATAGGCCAGTTGCATGGTTCTTCCGCCCTGAGAAGGGAAAAAAGCAGTAAATGCCACTGCAGCTTCGCCCAGCGAATACGCAGCACTGCCTTTGGCACCTACCTCAATATTCCCTTCGGACGGATTCCAGCTATTGACGCCAGCGCTGGCGCTGGCGGCAAAGCGCAACGCATGCGCTTCTGCGGATACCGCATAGGGCGCAGCATCATCACTATTGCTGGTCCATGCGGCTTCCTTGTGCAGGGCGTTGAGCAGGTTGTCTTCCTTGCTGCTCCAGCTAACCAGTTTGGCCTCCAGGCTACCCAGCGGACTGGCTCGGCGGTCGTTACCCAGGTCATTGCGTATGTCATCCAGTAACTGTTTGGCCAACTGTTTGCCAAAAGGCTTTCCCCTCAGCACGCGGGTACTGACTTTGGTTTTCCAATCAACCTGCTCGTGAAAACGTGCCGCTATATAGTGGCGGCGTTCTGGATGGCCGAACACGCTGACCTCGATCACAGTAATGCCGCTGCGTCGGCTGGAGCCCCTTTCAGACTGAGTTTGGCGACCGCGCCGCGCATGACTTAAATTTGGCGTAGCACCATTTGCCAACGTAGAGCTGTCTTCAGGCTCACTTTTCAGCTTGCCACGCAGCCGAACAATCTCTGCGTCCAACTGTTTAATCTTTTCTGCGCGCAGTGGCTCCCAGTTGCTTTCCAGCATGTTGCCGGTATCTAACGCACTCACCGGGCTATAGGCGATATACCATTCTCTCGCTTGGCGTAGTTTGGTGAGCTGACCCTGTGTGTCCTGCTCGCTGGTCAACGTGGGCCGGGGCTGCTCGGCGGGAGCATCAACGCTCAACAGACCTGCCTCTTCTGCTTTCTTGCTCCATTCATCCTTTTTGCAGCGCGCACATGCACATTCGGCGTCTGGACTCTGCTCTTTCTGGCAGTCCACACGCTGCCGGGCTGCAGCGAGTGAGGCCTCCAGTTCATCCATCAGTGACTGGACCCGGTCAATCTCGCGTCTCAGCTCCTGAGTCTGTGCTTCGGTAAGCACATAAAGATACGGGTCACCTGTCACGTGCACCACATCCACCAGTTCAGCTGTGCAGGGACTACCGGCCTGGGTCTGAGTGCTACTGCAATCATTTGTATGTCTAGCAGGCGGTAGGGAGGATCTGGAAGGGGCTGCTGAGGCGGGAGCATTCACAATCGAAGCATCGTTGGCTGCAGCCGTCTGCGGGGGCAGCTTAAGCTTCCAGCCGGGCTGAATGTTATCAGGGTTGCGAATGATGGGATTGCGCTGCTGCAACTCCCCTGAGCTGATGCCGTGTTTCCGAGCAATCGCGGTGAGGGTGTCGCCGGGCTGCACAATGGACTCCTTGCTGTTTGACATATCCTTTCGTCCCTAGCCCTGTAGGCGTTCCAGTTCATCCAATTTGCCGGTCATCACCAGATCAGTACGCGCAAGCACAGCATGTGCTGCCTGCGATGGCCAATCGGCACCCTCACTACAAAGCGCCAATCTGAGCCAACGCTCGTAGTGGGCCTTTTTTTCCGCTCCGGCAGCCTGCGCGACAAGCAGTTGGTTAAAAACAAAGTCTGTTGGCTCAGGCATGCTGAGTACGGGTTGGTAATCAAGCGCTAGTTCAGTTGCGATTACCTTTAGCCGCACCTGGGTTATTCGCTGTTGCCGCTGCGAGCCTAGATGCAACCAGCCGGGTTTATGCACTACGCCACTCCAGGTGTCAGCCCGTGCGACATACCGCCAACCCAGTTCATTGCGCCACGCCATACCAGAAAAGGGACCGAGAAACTCGTCGCGTTCGACCGGCGCCAAACTCGCGAACAAAGGCTCAAGCCAGCGTGGCTCAAAAAAACGCATCAACTGCTTGCAGCCGTCATCCGTGGTCACTGTAAGCAGGCTTTGGCAATGTTTAACCGCAGCAGACCAATCCTGCGGGTTATCCAGATACAGCACGCAGCCGGCATTGCTCTGTTCCAACAAGGCGCTGGCGTATTCATCCCAATCGCCCGCTTGCTCGGAAAACACGAGTGCCGGGCCGTGTTCGCTCAAAGCAGCATATTCAGTGCCATGAAACAGGGACGCCCATTGAGGAGTCCCCTGGGGAGCCAACTGATAAATCCAGCGCCATAGCTCAGCATCTGCAGTGGCATCCAGAACCACGCAACGCTTACCTGATACCCCTGCAGGAGAGCGCTCGAAGGGAGAAGAAATCTCTTGGGTCATCGCTCTTATCCGTGCGTGTGAATCGTGCATTTACCGCTGGCATCAAATACGCAGCCATCCGCTGGCAGCAGGTTGCCTGCCAAAGCCTGAGCACGGTACTGCTCAAGCACCATGCCGGCCTCAGCCATCTCCGCTGCCGCTGCTTGTTTTGGTAGAGCTGGAACCGCACCGGTGCCTTTACCCGGCGCGCCACCTGCATTCAGCTTCACATTCGGCCCTATCAGCGTGACCCCACTTGGATCAATCTTGAGAAAGGAGCCGCCCGCGGTGAGGGTGATTTCACTGCCCGCCTCAATAACCATCTTTTGGCCGGCCTTGAGGTGAATCTCACGGCCGGCTTTTATCAGTTGGCTGTCGCCGAGTTTGACGTGCTGGCTAGTGCCGACGGTCAGGTGGTCGTTGGCTTTGATTTCGGTTTTGCGATCGCTGTGGGTGGTGTGGTGTTCTTCGGCCTTGAACTCGCTGTAGCTGTTGGCCTCGACCGTGTCGTGGCGTTCGTTGCCCACGCGGATGGCCTGGTTGTTCTCTATGTTCTCGTCCCAGTCCTTTTGCGCGTGCAGGTAGATCTGTTCTTCGCCTTT
>TARA_R110000764_G_scaffold238954_2_pt1 | contig 36527 bp, 25 predicted proteins | sample TARA_R110000764 | Tara Oceans TARA_R110000764 (sample SAMEA4398111) | marine metagenome | biome: Polar Biome; feature: [SRF] surface water layer (ENVO:00010504); material: water (ENVO:00002006), including particulate matter (ENVO:01000060) such as... | depth 5 m | reverse complement strand
CTTCTAAGCAGGCGGTCGAAGGTTCGAATCCTTCTGCCATCACGACAATAATAATGGGGCTTCCAAGAGATTGGAGGCCCTTCTTATTTCGCCCAAATTTCAGAAAAGGCTCACTTTGTGCTCACTTTTAGTTTTTAACAAAACTTTAACGCATCAAAAGCAGTTTTGATGTCATTCCATTACAATTTCACTCTTAGTTACCCAATAAATTGATCTTCAATATTGACCTTGAGAATTCCCAATAGCGGAAAACCGCATTGTAGGTTTTGGAGATATTGATAATTTGAATCAATTTACGTGTAGGATTTTTACATTAAAAGGCTATATTTAAAGTTTTGCAAAAGTTCCCCGCGCAAAGCATTAAAGAAATTTATTTGTTAATGATTTTCGATGAAAATTCAAGATTAAAAATACCTTCTAATCTGCACTTAATTCAATTGGGGTTAACCAACTTAGAAAATTTATGGAACAATTCTTTCCGTAGTGTGAAGGATATACCTAATCCGCAAGGATATGAAGTATGTGAAACTCCATATCCTTGCGGATTAAATACTACCTTCTTTAAATTTCACCATAATTTACAGTACTGGTTAATGGTTTATTAGAATTAAATTAAAATATCTATAATAAGTGCTATGGAACTCAAATACATCTGGATAAAAAAGTATAATAATCTCGAGGATATTGATTTCAATTTCGGTCATTCGACTAATGAAACATTCACTTACTTTGAAGGTGCTTTGTCTATAAACAAGCTTATAAAGAGTAACTCAAAAGGATTTTTTGGTTCAAATATAACTGGATTAAATGCAATCGTAGGTAAAAATGGCTCTGGCAAAACTAATCTTACTGAATTAATTCATTATAGTTTGTCACATGTCGGTAATGGAGGACTGTCAAAATGGATAACAAGCAAAGCCCTTATCGTATTAGGAGATTATATTTTTGTCCAAGAAGATATTCCATTATCCAATGAAATAGAAATTGAAGATATGGGATATAAGATATCCAGATATGAACATGTTCCACTAGATAAAGGTCAAGGTGAAATGAAATGGCATTTAATGGAAAAAAATAAATATATCTACTATAACCCGGTTTTTGATTTTAGAATTTTGCCTATGGGTAGTGGTCGAGATAATATTCAAAACATTTCGACAAGTTATTTGGCATGGAATGATGTTTTCAACTCTAATGTAGGTGATGTAGGTAAAGCCGACTTGTTAAGGTCTCACGCAAGAATGGAAAAATTGCGAGAGGCCGATTGTATTCTAAATTATTCGGAAATAACTCAATTTTTAAATCCTTTACCTAATGAACTAATTATTTCAATTGATGTGGTATCTGAAAATGGATTAACGACTACTCCCAATTATTCAGGACAGGAACTAGAGGAGGACGCGGAAAAACGGATATTACTTGAACACTATAAAGAGCTAAGGAGAATAAGGGAAGAATATATTGCGTGGTATCTGTTGCTGGAATACAAAGTTGATAAAGAGGCCTACGAGGGAAAATATCTAATTCCATCTGACATAAAAAAAGAATATTTTCTGGGTTTGTTTTGGGTTAATTTCTTCTGCATTTATCTAAAAATAAATGATGTTAGATTTCCGCAAGACTTTTATAGGGAATTCATTAATAATAAAGTATGGGAATTAGGTGATATAGATCTTTCAAACAAACTTTCTGACCTTAAAAGATACCTGAATGAATTTGTCGATTCTTGTAATTGGCAAGTAAAAATTCAAAGTGTAAAAGATAGTATACTTGATTCCTTAGAGGAACGTGAAATTAGCTTTTATGATTTGTTCAGACACACGAGTTATAGTACTTCAACCATACATAACAAAAGCCTTTTTAACTCTATAGTTCAGAAAATCGGTGAACTATTGGGTAATAACCTGCCTTTCCATTTTCAATATGACAATAAGTTTAGTTCAGGGCAACAGAAAAAGCTTAATTTTTACTCTCGTTTTCATTGGGCTAGTAAAGAGATAATGAAAAGTGAAAGTGACGATGATGGTATTGATGGAGAGCGAGTCATTATTCTAATTGATGAAGGTGAAGTTTCACTTCATCCAGAATGGCAACGTACTTTTTTTAAAAATACTATCGATTTTTTGTCCAAGCTTTTTGAAAAGAAAGAAATCCAGTTAATCTTTATATCTCATAGTCCATTTGTCCTGTCTGATATTCCAAAAGAGAATGTAATATTTTTAGATAAGGATAAAAATGGAAATGCAATTAAATCAAATATTGATCGAAACCAAACATTTGGCGCCAATATCTATTCGCTACTTTCAGATTCATTTTTTATGGAAAATGGAACCATTGGAGAATTCGCTAAAAAGAAGATAGAATGGGTAGTTAAAGTTTTAGAAAGTAAGAACTCACAACTTAATACTGAGACTTTAAAAGAAGTTGATTACATCATCGAAAGTGTTGGTGAGCCCTTGATAAAACAACAGTTGGAGATGATGAGAAGTAATGTGCTAGATCGAGATAAAATTAGTTCCTTGGAAAAACAGGTTCAAGAGTTGAAAGATGAATTAAGGAAACGAAATGATAACAATTAAAAGCAATTCAAAAACTGTATATGAATTTGCAGATTTAATACTTACTTCCAAAAGTAAATATATCTCTGTAAGTCATAGAATTGATGAATGGCTGGCTTCTAATGTGGGTCACGCTGATGAAGATATCTTTAGATATTTAAAGCAAGACTTAAGAAAGATAATAACGTCAAAACCAGCCGCACTAGAAAATATAATAAATGATTTTGATAAAAAAGGTTACCAAGCAAGAATTCTAGATGCTAAAGGTGAAAAGCTGAATGCAATTGGAAAGGAATTAAAAGATTGTTTTCGATACATAAACTTTAGGAGCAGCAAGAAGGCGATATGGCTGTCGGAAAAGTTAAACATTAAATCTTGTGTCTATTGTAATACACAATACTCACTAACTGTACAGAGGAAGAAAGATGTAAAAATGCTTTTTCATTTAGATCATTTTTTTTCCAAAGAGCTCTATCCGTATTTAAGCCTTTCTTTTTACAATCTTATTCCTTGCTGTGCTAGTTGTAATATGGGTAAATCGGATAAGTCATTTAAGCTTTCGGAAAGTATTCATCCATACATTGAAAGTTTAGATGAGATTGCCAAATACAGTACCGAACCTGCAAGCCTTGTTAAGTATTTATTGGACATCAATAAGAATGAGAATGAAATAAACTTATTGCTTGAAATAAGAAATAAACATTTGGGGGATAAGAAGCTTCAAGATAAATTAGATAATTATAAAAAACATTTTAATATTGAGGGCCAGTATGAACAGTTTAAAGATGTAGTTGCTGAAACTTATCTAAAATCTTTATACTATAATAAATATAGAAGAAATGAACTAGTTGAGTTTTTCAAAAATGAAAAAGGCCAGACTTTATCCGATGACATGATAAAAAGATTTGTTGTAGGCAATTACACGGAAAGTAATGATTTATTAAAACGGCCATTGGCTAAAATGATGAAAGATATAAGTGAAGAATTCTTCACTCATTTTTAAATTTTAAAACACGAATGACAAACGAACAGCTTAAACAACTAGAAGACAAACTCTGGGCTTCCGCCAACGCAATGCGTGCCCATGGGGGTATAAAAGCATCCGATTATGCTGTACCGGTTTTAGGATTGATTTTCTTAAAATTTGCCGAAAATAAATACAGCCAGCATGAACCTGAAATCCTAAAGGAATACCAAAAAGCTAAAGGCACTCGTATGGAGCGAACCATTCAAGATATTGCATTGGCGACCTGTGGATTCTATTTGCCAGATAATGCCAGGTATGATTACCTTTTGAAATTAAAGGGCAATAAACGTGCACAAGCTCTGCGCGATGCTATGAAAGGCATAGAACAATACCAGGATGCCAAATTTCAAGATGTGTTGCCTACGGAGGCCTATTTTGACATTGAAAAGAAAAAAGATGATATCCTCCCGGAACTTTTAAAATCGTTCTCGGACATTCCTAAAGATGCTTCAGGAGATATCTTTGGAAAAATTTACGAATACTTCTTAGGCAAGTTTGCCATGAGCGAAGGACAAAAAGGGGGCGAGTTCTTTACACCAACTTCTGTTGTACGTTTTATCGTAGAAGTTATAGAACCTTACAAAGGTAAAATTTACGATCCTGCTTGTGGTTCTGGTGGTATGTTTGTACAATCTGCCGATTTTATTGCTCACGAAGGTCACGACCTAAATGATATTTATGTTTACGGACAAGAATATATGGGTGAAACCGTGCGTTTGGCAAAAATGAACTTACTGGTACACAATTTACGTGGCGAAATTACTGAAGCTAACTCGTACGATAGCGACCCTTATGACGGGTATGGAAAGTTTGACTTTGTAATGGCTAATCCACCCTTTAATGTAAAGTCAGTTAAAGAAAGTACGGTAAAAAATGATAAGCGTTTTTATGAGTACGGGTTGCCCAAAAACAAAGGGAAGAAAGACGATAAAATAAGTGATGCGAATTACCTGTGGATTTCCCTATTTGCTACCTCGCTAAACGAAAATGGTCGGGCCGGATTTGTTATGCCCAATTCTGCCTCCGATGCCAGAAATGCGGAGTACGACATTCGTAAAAACATTGTAGATTCTGGTATTGTAGATTGTATGGTAAGTATGCCAACCAATATGTTTTTAACAGTAACCTTACCTGCTACATTATGGTTTTTTGATAAGCAAAAAGTGAATACAAATCGTAAAAACAAAATATTGTTTTTAGATGCACGTAACGTATATAACCAAATAGACAGAGCACATAGAGAATGGACACCAGAACAGCAGCAAAATTTAGCCGCTATTGTACGTTTATATCGTGGTGAAACGGAGCGTTATTTACAACTTATTGATAGGTATATAAAACAGGCCTATGAAGCACAAATAAATGTAGCACCTACAAAAGAAGCATTGGAGCTACAGCTCAAAACTATTGTTAAAAGTTTAAAGGGGTATATTGCTGAAACCAAAAATGCCAAACGTACTCCTGCAAAAACCAAAGCTTTAAAAGAAGCCGATTTCTTTAACCTAATAGAAAACTTTAAGCGCACTACGTCTCAAGCAAATAAAGAGGTGTTAAATAAGATAGTACAACCCATAGAAAATACACCAGTAGAAAATGAGGCACAATTAAAAGCTGCAGCAAATTTACAATGGCATACAACGCAACATAAATTAGACGTTGAGGCTTTAAAACAAGAGGTAAATACACTTTTAGAACTCTATAAAATAGCGGATAAAAACCTAAAACTTAAAACAGATAAGATTTGGAGTACCCAAAACCTGGTAAAAGCCGATAAAAACCTAGAAGAAGCATTACAACTATATCTAGAGGCTACAGAAAATACTGGGTATTGGGTAACAAATATGACTTGGTTACAATCTCGTTTTCCGGAAGCAAAATATGAAGATGTTGTTGGTTTATGTAAAATGGCGGATAAAACGGAGTATGCAGACGAACAAGATTATTCGTTGAATGCTGGTCGTTATGTTGGAGTGGAGATTGAAGATGATAATATTACTGAAGAAGAGTTTAAAGAAAGAGTTTTACTTAACTATAATAATTTAAAAGATAAAAATCAAAAGGCAATTGACTTAGAAAACAAAATCATTCATTCTTTAAAAGACCTTTTAGTATGATTGATTTGAAAGAATATCAATTTTCTGAATTGATGGATGGTTTTTTTGATGGACCACATGCGACACCAACACCAAGTGATAAAGGACCAGTTTTTTTAGGAATTAAGAATATTAAGGCGGAAGGTGGTATTGAACTATCTCAAATACGGCATATTTCTGAAAATGAATACCCTAAGTGGACTAAAAGAGTTGTTCCTAAAAAAAATGATTTAGTTTTTTCATATGAAGCAACTTTACATAGGTATGCTTTAATTCCTGATGGATTTAGAGGTTGTCTGGGTAGAAGAATGGCTTTAATTAGAGCTAATAAAGAACTTTTAGACCCAACTTTTCTTTATTATTATTTTTTAAGTCCATATTGGAAAGCTTTTATTGAGACTGTTAAAATATCAGGAGCAACAGTTGATAGAATTTCAATAATAGATTTTCCTAATTTTAAAATTTCTATTCCAAATCTTGAAACTCAAATTAAGATTTCTAATACCGTTTCATCTTACGATGATCTAATAGAAAACAACAACCAACGTATCAAGCTATTAGAAGAAATGGCTGAGGAAATCTACAAAGAGTGGTTTGTACGTTTTCGTTTTCCTGGCTATAAAGACGCTACGTTTTTAGATAAAGAAGGGAATAAAGTTGCTCACGGTACAAAAGGTGCTATTCCTGAGGGTTGGACAGATGGTGAGGTTCTAGATTTAGTAGAATTGAAAAAAGGTAATATAATTACAAAATCTACAATTTCGGTGGGAAATATTCCCGTCGTTGCTGGTGGTTTGACTCCTGCATATTATCACAATGAGGCAAACACAAGTTCTCCCACAATAACGATAAGTTCATCAGGAGCAAATGCAGGTTTCGTTAATATGTATTATGAAGATATTTGGGTTTCGGATTGTTCATACATAGATTCTAAGATGACCAACTGGCTATTCTTTTTTTATTGCACTTTTAAAACAAGACAGAAAGAAGTTTTTCATTTACAGAGAGGCGCTGCTCAACCTCATGTTTATTCGAAAGACATCCATAAATTAAAAATGAAATGTCCGCCAGAAGAAATACTTAATGATTTTGAAAAGTTGATTAAACCTTTTTTTCAAGAGATTGATATTCTTATATCTAAAAACCAAATCCTACAAGAAACCAGAGATTTATTATTACCACGTTTAATAAGTGGTAAGTTGTCTGTGGAGCATTTGGAGCTAGAAGAAAACTTAAATATGGCTGCAGAGCCAGAACCAACCTATAAAATTTAGCAATACCATATAACCACTAACCAAGATGGCCAATTACGACTTAAACGACCCTACCGATTTAGATATTATGCGCGCAGACTTTGATGGGTATTCTGCAGAAGATTGGGATGACTATATCGCGTTGGCAAAAGAAAAGAAAATAGGGTTTAAGAATATTGGGGCATTGATGGATGCCAAGAAGAAAGCAGGTCTCTCAAAATACTTCAATGACCGTATGATAAAATGGGTGTTGAGTCTAGTAGAACAATTAGATCAAAGTGAAGAAGACGATGCAAAAGATGAAAAAGCAGCGGAATTACTGCATTCAGACACCTATAAAATTCCTTTAAAGCATGTAACACTGCGTGTCGCTTGGCACGATAACAAATGGGATGGATCTATCTGTAAAGACCCAGAAAATAACACCTATTGCAATGGGTTTCATTCGTTATTGTCAGAACGTATTAGAAAGCGTAAAGATGAAAACCTAGAACAAGAGATTCTGTATAAAGGCAAATCATTACAAGATATAGATTACCTGCCACCTTGTTTCTGGTCTGTTAATCTGTTTGGTAACGACCCTATTAAAGCAAAACACGATAACCCTGCAGCACCAAGTTTAATAGATATAGAAGAAAAACTACCTGCAAGGTCTATGTACAGTTGGCCATTTGCAGTATCGTTTACCAGAACAAAAAAAGAACAACAGGAAAGTGGTGCCTATCCAAAAAACTTGGAAGAAACCCGTATTCCCAGGTTCAACTCAAAAATTTATGAAGGCAAAAGCATTGCCTTTATGTATGCCAAGTTTTCTAACCCAATAACCGAAGAGGAACAACAATATCTAGTTGTTGGAGCTGGTATTGTAGACAGAAAACAAAAGGTGTCAGATATTCAACATTTTGGCCCAGAAGAAGAAATTGAAAAAATAAAAAACAGACCACAAAGTTATTATAAATATAAGAATTTCCCAAGTATGAATTGGGCAATGCAATTCAGTTTTGAGGAATACTCTACGGTTCGCATGCCCTATCATGAGTATTTAGCAGAAGCAGAAAAATTAGATGATGAAGCTAAAGATGGTTTTTTAGATAAAATTAAAGTGGCTATTTCAGAACCAGAATTAGAATGGTGCTTTAAGTACGTTGCGATGGATATAGGTGATGATGAAACCATTTACGTATTAACTAAAATGCGAAAAGCATTATTGTCTTGTAAAGATGATGGTATTATATCTCGAGAAGATATGCAAGAGCGCATTGATAAAGTGGAAGATCTTTTGCAGTTAGCCTGGAGTTCTCGTTCGTATTTTCCCGGGTTTACAGCAATAAGTCGTGTATTACTCAACCAAACTAACGAGCCTAAATTTGCCTTAGAGGAATTTTACGAGGATTTTAAACTAGAAGAAGAGACTGGAGAGGAGGCTTTAATTGCAATACTTAAAAACCCTTCTTCACATAGCGTATCAAAAAAATATACTTCTCAAATTAATGAGTTAAAAGACCGATTAGAACAGCGCGATTTTGCATTAGAGCAGTTTTTATCATTGAGCATGCTCAACTTGAAACCATTTCAGTTTGAACGTGTATTACAAGGCAAATTAACATTACCTAATACGTGGTTTAGAGAATTTGATGATGTTAAACGTTCGCATCAGGTTTCAGACATTATAGAAAACCCTTATGTGTTATATGAAGATTATGACTATTGGCCTGATTCTCATGATGATGTCTATGGAGAAGAGTTAGACGCACCAATAGATTTATTTAAAATTGATATTGCCTATTTTCCAGATACGCGTGTAATACCTAGAATTGATTTACAACGCAATATGAAGTTTGTAGATAAGCGTAGAATACGAGCACTTATTTTAAGACACCTTAAAACCCTGGAAAACACGGGAGATTGTTTTGCTACGGCGCCAAACCTTCAAGAAGTCTTAACAAATTATCCTTTGTATTATGAAATTGGAAGTGATTATGTATTGCCGGAAAACTTCTTTTATCCTTTAAGTTCTGAATATGCCAATCATTTTCAAGAAGAACCCAAGAAAATCGTTTTGCTTGAAGAAAACGATACCATGTATTATTACTTGTCCGAAGTATATGATGCCGAAAAGTATATAGAAAAAAGTGTTTCTGAATTGTTGCAAGGGGCAAAAAATTCAGAACGATTCCCTGATTTGAGCATATACCTTGAAAACTCTATTGACAGACTAAATGCAATAATTGGTGACGAGTTCAATCCTGATTTGTTTAAGGAAGAAAGAGAAGAGTTGTTTACTAATCTATTCAAGGAAAAATTATTTGTTGTTGCAGGAAGCGCCGGTAGTGGAAAATCGTATGAAGTTTTGAAAATCATCCAACATTTGGAAGAAAAGGAAAATCAAAAATATCTACTTCTTGCTCCAACGGGCAAGGCAGCATTGCGTTTAAGTTCGGATGAGGATTTTAAAAACATTGAGGCTTTCACCATTGATAAATTCATCAACGATGTACAAAACAGAAAAATAAAACAACAAGAAATTAGGACCATCAATAATGTTATTATTGACGAGACCTCTATGGTTGATTTATTGAAATTTAAAAGGCTTCTCGAAATATTCAATTTTAATGAATCGTCTTTTAAGCGCTTAATTCTTATCGGAGATCCCAATCAGTTACCTGCCATTGGCTATGGTAGGGTGCTGGCTGATATAATCAGTTATTTGAGTACCAACAAAGAATATCGAAATAATTTTATTCAACTAGAAAGCAATTGCCGATCAGAATTGGTAGAGAATGATGTTTTAAGATTGGCCGAAGCCTTTAAGGTAAATGTGAAAGATGATATTGATAAAGATTTAAAACTAAAATTCGAAAATAAGGAAACTCAAATTTCAAACGGTTTTAGGGCGAGATATTGGTCGAACAAAGACGAGTTATATGAGCAAATTAAATCGGAATTTAAAAGACTGACACAAGATTTGGATGGAGACTTAAATGCAAAGTTAAATCAAGTTTTAGGATTGTCAGAAGATGGTGATATTCTGGATAATAAAATTGATATTGAGAATTTTCAAATATTGTCACCATACCATTCGCAATATTCAGGAGCTAGCAAAATTAATGACTACATACAATCTGATTTTAAAAAGAACTTGGATTATGAACTAAGAAAAAATGTTTATAAGCAATCGGATAAACTCTTACGAACCAAAAATTATTATGAGAAGAAGAAGTTGGTCCTATCTAATGGTACGCTCGGTTTTATAAAAAAAGACAAACAAGAGAAATTCTTCTATGACGCACAAGGAGGACTAACAGAAAAGGCATTTTATGATATAAGAGGATTTGAGCAAGAGTTTTTTGAATTAGCTTATGCTATCACAATTCACAAATCTCAAGGAAGCGGTTTTAATCACTTGTTTTTAGTACTGCCATCTCGCTATGGATTGTTATCTAAAGAGTTGATTTATACGGCTCTTACAAGGACAAAAAAATCAATCACCTTGTTTGTTCAGACAAGTGATGATGAAAAGAAAAGCGTATTGGATAGAGCTTTGGAACGTTCTTTTTCAGCATCACGCAAAACAAGTTTATTATTAGATAAACCATATAGATTCTACGATTTAGAACCTGAACCTGGAGTTTATGTAGAGTCACGAATTGAATTATTGATATATCATCTCCTCATGAAAAAACGAGATGAACTAGGCCAGGATACATTTAACTTTGATTACGAGGTAAAACCAATTGTAGATGGTTCTGAAGTGAACATTAAAACCGATTTTACTATATACACTAATAATCAGATATGGTATTGGGAGCATTTGGGCTTATTAAATCAAAGAAAATATGCTTGGACTTGGAAAGAGCTTAAGACAAAAACCTATAAAGAAGCTGGTATTTGGGAACAGGTAATAACCACAGATGAAAGGAATGGTATCAGTCCAACAAAAATTGAGCAATTAATAGCATTAATAATTAACGATGAAGTGGATACCGAAGACAAATTCAATCAGTATTCCAATCATCATTACTATTTAAGATAAAATGGCATTTTTAAACGAATCACATATTGAGGAAGCGGATATTCAATTTTTCTTAGACCAATTGGGTTATGCAGAGCACATAAACGCCTGGGAGAAAAAACTGGTGGGTCGCGACAACCTTAAAGATGTGGTATTGCGAGACCGTCTTCGCACAAGTTTGGAAAAACTAAATCCCGCCCTTCCTGAGTCTTGTGTTGATGAGGCTGTTTATGCATTATGTAAAAGTAGGGCATCAATGACTCCTGTTTTGGCCAATAAAGAAGTATACTTTCTAATTAAAAATGGTGTGCCTGTCACTTATACGAATACAGAAGGACAGGAAGAGAACGGTTATGTGAAGGTCATTGATTTTGAGCATTCACAAGAAAACGATTTTGTGGTGGTCTCACAGTTAAGTATACTGCATCAAAATGTTGGTCTTGGTTTTGACCAACCTACACGTAGACTAGATGTGCTATTATACATAAATGGCTTGCCGTTAGTAATGATAGAACTGAAAAATGCTAACCAAAAAGTAAAATCGGGTTACGATGTTAATTTAAGGAGATATAAACGGGATATTCCACAGCTATTTTGGTACAATTGTTTCGTTTGTATTTCAAATGGCATTCAAACTCGGGTAGGGGCTTTCGATGCACCATGGGAGCATTTTTTCTCCTGGGTAAAATTGAAAGATACGGCCATTACCCATGAGCAAATGAATCGATTGGAGGTGGAAGCCGAAAGTGAAGAGAAGAAAAATCGATTAAGTCTAGAGCTTTTTGGCCGTGGACTTTGTAATAAAGATAATCTACTGGATTATTATGAAAATTTCACACTTTACTATAATGACAAGGTCAAGATCATCGCTAAGAATCACCAGTTTTTAGGAGTAAATAATGCCATTAGATCATTAGAGAATAAAGAAGATAAACAAGGTAAGTTAGGGGTTTTTTGGCATACCCAAGGTTCAGGGAAATCATATTCTATGATTTTTTTCTCTCGAAAAATAGAACGTAAAGTAGCAGGTAATTGGTCGTTTTTGATAATTACCGATCGTAAAGATTTGGATGCGCAGATTTATCGCAATTTTAAAGACACAGGAACCATTACAGAAACTAATGGTCAAAAGGAGAACTTTTACAGACCAAGTTCAAGAAAACAACTACAGGAATACTTACAATCTAACCGGAGCTTTCTGTTTTCATTGATTCATAAATTTGGAATAGAAAAAGGGAAGACATATCCTAAATTAACTGATAGAGACGATTGGATTGTAATAGTTGATGAAGCCCACCGTACACAGTACAAAGGGTATGGGGAGAATATGCGTATAGCTGTTCCCAACGCCCAATATATAGCCTTTACAGGTACTCCACTATTACGCAGTGAATTAACCAAAGATTGGTTTGGGCCTTATGTATCGGAGTACAATTTTGCCCAAAGTATTGAAGATGGGGCCACTGTACCACTTTACTATAAGAAAAGTGTTCCAAGGGTAGAACAGGTAAACGAAGATTTGATAGGAGATGCAGCAGAGATTTTGGAAAATGAAAACCTGACCGATGAACAAAAAAAGCAATTGGACAGGGAGTATTCTACCTTATTGCAAGTAGTACGTAGAGAAGACCGTTTAAAAGAAATAGCCAAGCATATAGTTCAGCATTATCCGTATCGATTGGATATGGAGGATGAAGAAGGCAATCGCAAGCCGATGAAGGCTATGGTCGTTAGTATAGATAAATTTACTGCGGTTCGTATGTTTGAGTTTGTCCAAGAAGCGCAAAAAGAAGAAATTAAATCATTACGAAGAAAGATTGCAGGCACTAGAGATTTAGAAATTAAAATTAGATACAAGCGTGCACTCGCATTTATGGAAGAAACTCGTATGTCAGCAGTTGTTAGTGGTGAGGGCAGTGAAAAGGAGGAAAAGGAAAAATTTGAGAAGGAAGGATTGAACATTACACCTCATAGAAAACTAATGGATTACCCAGATGAAGATGGGCGGAATATTGAGGACTATTTTAAAGACCCCAACAGCACCTACCGAATCGTATTTGTTACAGCTATGTGGTTAACTGGTTTTGATGCCCCTTCTGTATCTACTTTATACCTGGACAAACCGTTGCAGAATCATACATTGATGCAAACTATAGCAAGAGCAAACAGGGTTTTTGAAGGTAAGAAAAATGGTTTGGTAATTGACTATTTCGGGGTTTTTAGAAATTTAAAAAAAGCGTTAGCTGCTTATGCAGAAGGCACTAAAGGTAAGACAGGAGATGATGATGGTGAAGAGTTTCCTGTTAAAGAATTTGAAGAGTTGTTAGAACTTTTGGAGCAAGGCATCATTGAGGCAAAAGTATTCTGTAAAGATTTAGGTGCTGACATAGATACCATTATTGATTTGGGTGAGAAAGGCTTTAAGGAAATAGAATTGTTTGAAGAATATGCCAACATCATTTTGGCAAACGATGATCATAAAAGGCAGTTAGGACTTTTTGTAAATACCATAAATAGCTTGTACGATTCGGCAAAGCCAGAAATTTATGGCTATCCAGAAATAAAAAAGTCTCGGGATGCTTTTGAGTATTTAAAAGGTATTGTGGACCGTTACATAGATAAAGATGAAGCGATTGAAAGAGTAAGACAAAGTTTAAATACACTTTTAGACAGTAGTGTGTTAAGTAAAGGAGATTTGCAAGAGCCAAATTCCGCTGATAATTATGTAATTGATTCTTCTAAAGAAATTGATTTAAGTAAACTAGATTTTGAGAAATTACGTACCGCATTTCCAGAGAGCAAACATAAGAATATTCAATTTGCAGATTTAAGGGAATTGATGGAAATGAAGCTCAAGCAAATGTTATCCCAAAATAGTACCCGAGGTTCATTCTTAGAGCGTTTTGAAAAGATAATAGAGGATTATAATTCCGGACATTTGAACATAGAGGATGTTTATGATGCAATGACAGAATTTGGAAAGAACCTATCCAAAGAACAACAAAGAGCTGCTGAGGAAGGTTTAACTGAAGAACAACTAGAAATTTACGACCTTTTAAGAAAGAACAAATTGACCAAAGAGGAAGAAAAGCAGGTGAAGATAGCGGCAACGGGTCTTTTGGAAGCCTTATTTGATGCCAAAAGGAATATCTTAATGCAAGAATGGCACAAGGAAAGGGCAACCCAAGAAATGGTCCGGCAAGAAATAAAAAAGATTTTAAATGAAGCCTTACCTGAAAGCTATGGACGTAAGGTGTTTTCAGAAAAAACAGATGTGGTTTTTCAACATTTCTATGAATTGGCAGAGCAGGGTAGAGGGTTTGCTGCTTGAGATTATCAGGTGCTACTTACGTTAATTATGGTGTTAACCCATTGATTATGCTATAGGAATATTAGTTAATCAAAAGCATGGGTATTTCTGGTTTGCTGTATAGTAATTTTGTCTCTTATTTTAAACGTAGAGAGAAATAATTCTATCAACAAGGCCATGGGTTTAATTTGAGCCCAATCTTGAAGTACGAATTTTGTATTCCTCAAAATTCTTAACAATATCAGACCTTTTATAACGTATTCTATGTCCGATTCTATAGCCCGATAATATTCCCTTTTTTGTCCAGTCATGGACAGTGACCAATGATATCTGGAAAAAATCTGCTACTTCTTGCCTAGTCATCAACTCTACCGGCTCCTTTGGTTGGTAATTGGTTTTTATGTTTTGCAGTTCTATCTCTATTTGGGATAATTTTTCCAGCACGGACTCCATAGCTTTGGGTAAATCTTCAAATCTTAAATTTTTCATGGTTATTAGTTTTAAGCGACTGGTAAAGCCGCGATGATTTCCTTAACCTATTGGTTTTCAGGGTTGGTTTTTGGATTTTACTGCGAATATTTTTTTATATTCCTACTTTTATTGTATCTTTTTACAGGTTAAATTTAACTTAAATTGAGTTACCTTATTCTCCCCAAAGTACAATCCTTGGATTTATCTGGTCCAAGGACTGCTTACGTTTTTAATACATTGTTGGGTTCGAAAGAATTTTAACTGTAAAAGAAATTCATGACTAATCGGTCTTCATTTATAAACTGTCTTCTTAGTCTAAAATACCGTCTAGTTTTTTGGATTATTTTGAGATATTGTAATTGGAACACAGATGATTTTTGGAACCACCAATTTTCCTAATTACCGGCAGCTGGATCAAATGGATTGCGGCCCAGCCTGCCTGAAAATCATAACCAAACATTTCGGACAGGAATATAACTTAGAATACCTAAGAAAGATTTCGCACCAGCAAAAGGGGGGTGTATCTATGGCAGGCCTTTCGGAGGCATTGGCGACTATTGGCATTGAAGCTATTGGGATACGATCGGATTTAATGGAGCTGGTCCGCGATGTTCCTTTGCCAGCAATTGCACATTGGGAGAGCAACCATTTTGTTGTGGTATACCAAACTTCAAATAAGTTCATTTATGTTTCCGACCCTGCTGTGGGATTGATAAAATACACACATGAGGAATTCATTGAAAAATGGAGCGGGAAACACAATGGAAAGGGCGTCCTTTTACTATTAGAGCCCAACCACAATTTCAGCAATGTTCCCGATCAGGTTACAGATGGAATAGGTTTAGCTTATCTCTACAAGTATCTCCTACCTTTTAAAAGTTATATTGGCCAATTGTGCCTTGGTCTTTTTCTTGCCTCCATCATCCAATTCCTACTTCCATTTTTAACCCAGAGTATTGTAGATTATGGTATTGACTATGGAGACATAAGTTTTATACAACTCGTGGTTAGTGCCCAAGTTTTTCTTTTTTTGACACGCTTGGCATCCGAACTTATGCGGGATTGGTTATTACTGCACATGGCCACACAAATCAATATTTCCATGATTTCAGATTTTTTGGACAAATTGTTGCTACTCCCTATCTCTTATTTTCATTCTAAGACCACTGGCGATTTTATGCAGCGCATCTATGACCATCAGCGCATAGAGGATTTTTTAGGAGGGAGATCAATTTCCATTGCCTTTGATCTCTTTAGTATACTGGTATTTGGAATTGTGCTTGGGTACTTCAATATGGCCGTTTTGATGATTTTCATGGTTGGCACCTTACTGTTTATGGGGTGGACATTACTTTTTTTAAAGCGAAAGGCCATTTTGGATCATAAACTCTTCAGTTTGAATCGTAAAGATCAATCCCTTTTGATACAGTTGATAACAGCTGTGCGTGAAATTAAGCTCAATGGATCTGAACTTCGCAGAAAATTGGAATGGAAAAAAGTTCAGGGAAGCTTGTACCGTTTAAAGATCAAAATTCTCAGAATAGATCAGGTTCAACTAAAGGCCGGTTCTTCTTTTAACGAAATGACCAGCATACTAATAATATTCTGGTCAGCAAAAGCAGTGGTATTAGGAGAGATTACCCTAGGTACAATGTTAGCAATACAATTCATAGTGGGCAGTCTTTCCATACCTATTTCCAACACCTTAGATTTTGTTGTGGGATTACAGCGTGCGACCTTATCCTTAAAACGACTCTCTGAAGTCCATTCCAAGAAGCCTGAGGTTCAAACAAATAATAAGACCAATAACATTGTAATCGGGGATATAGCAATAACGAATTTGGATTTTAGATATGGGGAAGGTTCATCGCCAAAGGTTTTGGAAGATATCACCCTAACCATACCTCAAGGAAAAATTACGGCCATTGTAGGGCACAGTGGTTCCGGGAAGACCACCTTGTTAAAATTATTGCTCAAGCTTTACGAGCCTAGTAATGGTAATATAAAAATTGGAAAAGAGAACTTAAAATGGCTGAATACCAAAAAGTGGCGGGAGGTCTGTGGGGCAGTACTTCAAAATGGCACCCTATTTAACGATACATTGGAGAGGAATATTACAGAGTCCAGGGCGAACAAGCCAACCGATCGGAAACGATTGATGGAAGCTGTTGCTATGGCGAACCTTACCGAACTGATAGATAATCTTCCTTTGGGTTATGATACTTTCATAGGAGAGCAAGGGATTTTGCTTAGTGGTGGGGAAAAACAGCGTCTACTAATTGCTAGGGCCATTTATAAAAACCCGTACTATCTTTTTTTTGATGAGGCAACTAGTGCGTTGGATGCTGAAAATGAAAAAGTAATAACAGATAATTTAAGGTCTTTTTATAAGGGAAAGACAGTTGTCATTATTGCACACCGTTTATCTACGGTACGAAGTGCGGATCAAATATACGTAATGAATAAAGGGAAGATAATGGAAAAAGGTAATCACCCACAACTTGTGGAACAAAAAGGGATTTACCATCAACTTATCATGAATCAATTATAGTTCTTGTTATCATGAATCAACTATAGTTCTTGTGGAAGAAGAAGGTATTTACATATATGAGAAAGAAGTTTACATCAAAAGAGGTCCCAAATGGATGTTCCGTTGGGGAATAGTTCTGGTGTTTGGTTTTTTCGTCTTCACAATAGTGTTTGCCTCATTCTTTTCCTATAGCGATTATGTAGAAGCATCTGTTTTGTTGACCACTTCTAACCCCCCTATTCATATTAAAACGAAAGGGACAGGTAGAATTGCTGAAGTAAATTATAGGGCAGGTGATACGGTTGTCAAAGATGCAGTATTAGGAGTTTTGGAAAATACTGGGAATGCAAAAGATATAATAGAACTAAAAAACAAACTAACATCTGACTATCCCTTGGTTTTTAAAGTGGGGGACTTGGCCGAACAATTTCCAAGTCAATTACAATTAGGCAGTTTGGTCCGCCCATTTTATAATAGATTTCTTGATGCATATCGCAATCTGGTTATATACCGGACTTTGGATAACATTGGCTTGGAAGAAACAGAACTTCAGCAGCAACGTATTGGGCAGACCAATGCCATTAAGAATAAAATGGAGGAAATCCGTGTTCTTAAACGCGACCTTGAATTAGTCCTAATCGACTTTAATAGATACCAAGAGCTTTTTGCCAAGGGAGTGATATCACAGCGAGATTTAGAAAAAAAAGAAACTGAATATTTGAAAGTTAAACGGGAATTTGCGAATCAGGAACAGCAGTTAAACTACTTGCGTATGGAGGAGTCCCGCATTCGGAACTCGCAAATGCGGTTCGATAACAAAAGGTTCAAAAATGAAAATATCTATAGGTCCCAGTTGGAATTGGAACAGGAGGAACTTATTTCTGCCATAACAGAATGGGAGGAAAAATATCTATTAAAGAGTCCGATCTCTGGACGTGTCTCTTTTTACGAAGTTTGGGGAGATCATCAAAATATAAAAGAAGGCCAGATTGTTTTTACGGTCGTTCCTTTGGACGGGGATAAGTTATTGGGGAAGTGTCAAGTACCGATCCGAAATTCAGGAAAAATAAAGCCTGGGCAACGTGTCATCGTAAAATTGGAAAATTACCCTTATCGGGAATGGGGTACGCTAAATGGTGAAGTGGACATAATTTCTGAAGTTCCAAGAACCGGTGACAACGAAGGATATGTGGTCTATGTAAAGGTAAAAAATCTCGTGACCACCTATGGAAAAACCTTGCAGTTTAGGCAGGATATGGTTGGTAGCGTTGAAATCATATTAGAGGAAGTAACCTTATTGCAGCGCATTTTTTATCAGTTTAAAAACTTTTGGGCAAATAGATGACGATGAACTCTAGGCTATATAAAAATCTCATTCAACCTTCACGCCTTCTTATATGGTTGGTGTTGTTATGTGCCATGGTTAGCTTCTCCTTAGACCACGAAGCAGAGTTGCTCCAAGATTCCATAGTAAATTCCGATTATTCCATTGACCAAACTTATGAAAGTATTATGGATATGGAGGATGAGGCTTATGAAAACAATGATATTCAAAGGCTTCGAAATTTAACTGAAGTTCATATCCTTAAAGCTAAAATGGAAGCAAATGCGCTGGAATTGGCCAATGGTTATTATTATCGAACAATTATAGAAGAACCGGAGCTGGCCATTGCCTATTCGGATTCCATTATTATAACCACGGATAAGAATGATCATCCAAAATATCCAACCTTTGGTTATATACTCAAGGCAATTATATTTTATGATAAGGGTGATTATAACCTAGCCTTGCAGAATTATTTGATCGCCTATAATCTAGCGGTGGAAAAAATGAATTTGGAAGATCAAATTACATGTTCCATGGCTATTGCCGCTATACGCAACCTAAATGGTCAACCTCATGCTGCAGCGGATATATATACGAGAGCACTTAAACTCCTGAGACAGAACGATAATGATAAGATTGATTATTCCAGAGATTATATGATGTTGATGTATAACCTTACCCTGGCCCACCTAAGGTTATCACAATTAGACTCTGCAAGGCATTACTACAATGCGGGTTTACGTAAAGCTATTTTGATGAAGGATTCTATGGAATATCGGGATTTTGTCCTAGTTGGTGCCCAATTGGATTACTATGAGAGAAACTTTCAAAATTCCAGAGATACTCTTTTGAGGTATACCCATCTGTTGGATGGTAATAAAAAGGCAATGAAACTGTATTATTTGGGAAAGATAGCTCAGCAAACAGGCGATAATGCCTTGGCTATTAGTTACTTTCAACAAATTGATTCTATAGTTACGGTTACAAATAAGCCTTTTGATAAAATTAAGGATGTCTACCAACAGTTAGTAATGCATTATAGTTTAAGTGGTGATCAGCACCGTGAAATTGCTGCTATTGAAAAGCTGATTTATTATGATAGCCTAATGACAAGCGAGCAAAAAGGAATAATACAACAGGCAACCCTTGCTTATGATCTTCCCTTTCTAAAACAGCAAAAGAAAAGGGCAGAGGAAAAACTAAAGGCCAAAGGCGTATTGATTTTGGTTTTTGGAATTCTGGCATTTCTTGGCCTATTGGCCGGAATATATTTTTACATACGGGCTAGAAACACCAAAATAAAGGTCAATAGACTTTTGGAAGGCACAAATAAGCACAAATCACCTGCCGGTAGGTCAGTTGAACATTCGACCACGGTTCCGAAAGAAATTAGAGATGACCTTCTGGAGAAACTAGAGGACTTTGAAAAATCTGAATACTATTTGAGCAAAGATCTTGATATGTCCCAATTGGCACAGCAAATGGAAACAAATACTACCTATTTATCAATGATTGTCAATCACTATAAAGGGATGAGTTTTCCTAATTATTTGAAAGACCTAAAGATTACATATGCTATAGAAAGGCTCTCTGAGGATCCTGAACTATTAAAATATAATTATCAGGGTTTGGCCGATACCTTTGGGTTTAAAACAGGTGAATCTTTCTCTAAGGCATTTTATGCCAAGACTGGAGTATATCCTTCAAAGTTATTAAAGGAGTTAAAAAATAGAGAAGATAAACGTCATTTATAAATGGGTGGACAAGTTTCTTGTCGTTTTTTACAACGAGAGTTATATTGGATTAACCAATAATATATTAACTATTAAAGATAGAAATCATGAGAAAAAAAATGGAAGACTTCAAAAAAAGAGCATTAAAAAATTTGACAAAAATTAAGGGCGGTAGAGGAGATGGACCTATAGATACTGATAAAATTAAAAGGCCAAAAAGGGGGCATAGGGATTAGAACTTTGTATCCAAATAGTATTAGCGATCGTTTTTGGCGGTCTTAGATGAATACGTTTAAATAGTAACTAAAAATGATAAGACAAACCTTATTATATATTAGCCTTTTTTGTTTACTTATTTCATGTAATTATGGTCAGTTGGCTAATACTTGGAATTATCCAGAAATCAACCCAATTCCTAAATCTCAAAAGCTTTTTGGAATGACAGTTGTGGATAGTTACCATAATTTAACGGATCTACAAGATACCATAGTTCAAAAATGGTTGAAGGCACAGGATTCCTTGGCGGAATCCTATTTTTTAAACAATCAATGGTTTAAGATTTTTCAAGAACGTTTTCAAGAATTGGAAGGAAGGGGAAGGGGCAATATAAATTTGATACGTAATGATGAAAATGGGAATTACTTCTATTTACGATATGATGAGACACAAGATGCTGATGAATTATACTTTAAGGAAAAGCTTTCCGATAGGGAAATTAAACTTTTTGATACCAGGACATATCCAATTGAAGGTAAAAATATAAGCTACTTGGAACCATCTTATGACGGGAGTAAGATTGCAATTGGATTCAATCCAAATGAGGACTTTACTACAACCATTCTCATTTATGATTTGGAAGCTAAGGAATTTTTGAGTGACCAAATAACACATATTAATCCTGATTTTGGAGGGGTACAGTGGTTGCCGGATAATTCTGGGATAATATATCTTTATTTTCCTTATGTGGAACAACATAGCGCCAAGTATAAGAAGGGGTCTTACTCCGTTATTCATTTTTTGGGGGAGGATCCTCAAAAGCGAACCCCGATATTTGGTAATGACAGTAACCTTGGAATAGCCTCGGATTACTTTCCCAAGGTTAAGATAGGCTCTAGTTTGGATTCCTATATAATAGGGTATGCTGCAAAATCAGGTATGTTCTATGATAGTTTTATTGCCAAGCTAAGTGATGTGATGAAAGGAAATCCTAGGTGGAAGCCTTTCTTTAAAACTTCGGATAAGGTTTATTATAATCAGGGCGAAATAAGGGGGCAACATTTTATATATCGCAGGGCTACCCCGGACGGAAATCAACTTTGTCAAGTAGTTATTGAAAATCCCAATTTTGAATCGCCATTAATCTTGGCTAGTGGTAGTCTGGAAGAGCCCATCACACATTTTGAAATTACAAAAGACAACATCTATTTTATTAGGGAAAAATTTGGCGTTGAGATATCTATTTTTCGTATTGATGATTTACAAAATACAGTTCAACTAGAGCCTCCCTTTACACCAGGATATGCTTCTTTTTTTGGGGAATCGGTTGCTCACAACCATATTGGTATTGGCATGGATGGTTGGACTTCCAATTACGTGCGGTATAATATAGATTCCCAAGGAAAATTTAGTGATGAAGGCCTTTTGGGTTCCGCCAACTTTCCAGAATTCCATGACATGGTCTCTAAACAAATTATGGTCACTTCCCATGACTGTATGGAAGTTCCCCTTTCCTTGGTATATAAGAAAGATATGCCTCTTGATTCCAATAACGAAGTATTTATGTACGTGTATGGCGCTTATGGACAAAGTATGAGCCCGTTCTTTTCGCCCACATATTTGGATTGGGTAAGCCAAGGGGGTATTCTTGCCTTTCCGCATGTTCGTGGTGGAGGGGAAAAGGGAGAAGAATGGCATACTCAGGGAATGAAAACCTTAAAATATAATTCATGGAAGGATCTTGTTGCATGCACGGAATCTCTAATTGAAATGGGGTATACCCGGAAAGGGTTGGTCTCTCTTTATACTAATAGTGCTGGAGGTATAACAGCCGGTATGGCAGTCAATGAATTTCCTGAACTATATTCTTCCTTTATAGCCGAAGTGCCGAGATTACATCCTTTTGGACTTGAATCCGCTACTATGTCCAACAGTACCAGTTATATTGAGTATGGAACAATAAAAGATAGCTTGGAATGCCTTGGACTAGTAAAAATGGACCCGTACTTGAACTTAAGCGCCAATAGTTATTATCCAGCTACACTGATATTACCGAGCAGTAACGATGACAGGATTCCCTTGTGGGATAGCGGTAAATATATTGCCAAACTTCAAAAATACAATCAAGCCAACACTCCTATATTGATGGATATCGATTATGATTCTGGACATGAGAATGCCCTAAGTTATGATGCTTCCATAGACTTGAATGCACGTATTTTTAGCTTTGCTAAGGCTAATATGCGACATTGATAATTTCAGGAAATAGTTTTGAAAGTCAAATAGCTTATGGCCTTAAGCTCTATTATTCTACAATTTCCGGTCTTGCAACATTCATCTTAATATCTTTAAAATCCTGGACTATTGTTTTTTACTTACCCTTGATTTATAAATAGCAACTTTGCCTTTATAAATGACGATCGTCATGACTTTTTTCTCTGTTCATTTTTTTGGATATTGAGATTGTCATGAATCAATGGTCGGATCAGACTATGATTGATGCAATTATAACCCATGATAATGGAATGAAGTTAAATGGATTGGCTAAGGTCACAGATGGAAATAGAATCGGAACTGCTCCAGATTGAACAGTCGTTCTTTAACCCGTTGGTGTCCTATGATAAGATAATAGCTTTTTGCCAGAAGACTTTGGAGGAATACCGGATCAAGGTTACTACTAATGGATTCCCTGATGAAGCTTCTGAAATTAGGTTTTTTAAAAGGGACAAACCGTTCGTTTATGGTATTCTTCTGCAATATGCCCATCAACTTTCTTTTGAATTGGATTACCCTAATATTGCATTTGGCAGGAATGAGGATATTATCAATAAAAAAATACAGGAAATTACTGCCTTTCTGTCTAGTCACAAGGATATGATCCTGTACCTAGAACTGGAAAGTAAGACCTTCGATTCTCAATTTTTCCTAAGAAAGAATAGGGGGCTCGTTGCTTATCCCGATCATCGTAATTATAGTTTTGATCCCGAATTTTGCACTTCACACGATGGATTGATTGCCCAGATTTTGGGTTATCAGCGATTTCAGCAATATCTCCACAATAAATTAGGCCAGTACGGACCTAGTACGCCAGAATCAAAATCGAGATTTCCAAAAATGCAATGGACGGGTTCCAAGGTAGCCCTTACAGAATTGGGTTTTGCCCTATATCACTCTGGGGTTATAAACCATGGTAATGCAAGCTTAAAAACCGTAATGCGATTTTTGGAACAAGTTACCACTACAGATTTAGGGGACTATCACCATACTTCCATTCGTTTAAGAAACCGTTCCAATCCTACAAAATTTGTGGATAAGCTTAAAAATTCACTATTGAATTGGATGGCTGAATTGGACAGTTGAGAAAATGCCAGTTCATGGTCAATTGGCTATTCTTAATTGACCTCTTGCATTACTAAAACTTTATACTTGAATCAGCCTATTTTCCATTAATTCACCACCGTATTTACCCCATTTGCCTTTTTTGCCAATTGGCCTGCACTTGGCAATATAATCTGTAGCACTTTTTCAATTTTGTAAAGAATTTGCAATTGATGGATGAGCATGGGTTCATTTATAATTAGGAAGATATGCCAGTAAATATTCTTACCACAGAGGATCTAAGTGAATTTAAAAAGGAACTGCTTCAGGAGATCCGGGAATTGTTGAACAAAGACAAGGCCCAGGTCATTAAAAAGGAATGGCTCAAAAGCAGTCAGGTTATGGATATGCTGAATATCAGCCCGGGAACTTTACAGCGATTTAGGCATAACGGTACTTTGTCCTTTACTAAAATTGGTGGTCTCATTTTTTACGAGGCCGAGCAAATAGAAAAAATACTTTCGGATAACCAAGTTAAAAACAAAAAACGCAAAAAATGAATTATATAAGACATCTCAATGCGGTATTTGAGCAATTTTCAAAAGATTCAAGGCTCAATCCCTCCCACGTTAGCCTGTATATGGCCCTATTTCAATATTGGAATATAAATCGATTTCCCGAGGTATTCTACATCGCCCGAGAAGAGGTAATGGCAATGGCGAAAATAGGATCCAAAGCAACATATCACCGTTGCCTTAGAAGACTGGACGAATGGCAATACCTTCAGTATATGCCATCTCACAATCCGTTCAAAGGCAGTAAAATCAGGTTGTTCCATTTTTGTACAACTAGTGATACAACCACTGGTACAAGTAGTGAACAAGTAGAGGTACAAGCATTGGTATCTAATATAAACAATAATAAACAAATTAAAACAGAAAATAAACACTCTAGAGAGAGCCGACCAAAAAATGAAGATGTTGTTATTGAATTTTTTAAAAAAAATAAGTGGCCCCTTACGGAAGGAGCCAAATTCTACAATCATTATCAGGGAGTGGGATGGAAGGTAGGAAGGAAATCAACAATTGAGGACTGGAAGGCTATGGCAAAAAAATGGATGCTCAGGGCAATGGAATCAGATCGAGAGGGTGCTTTTTTTGGTCGATCGAACAATAAACTTAAAAAGGATTTCTTGGATATCGCAATAAGCAAAAATTATGGGGAGCCCTTATGATAACATGGCTAAAATACGCCCACATATCCTTGTTGAAGGTGGTATGGAATACTGCCTTGGAAGTTTTGATGGCAAGCGCATAGATTACGACTTTTCCAAAGTCCTCACTTATCTTAATGCCAAGGGCAAGTCTTTGTTCGGAGAAAGCTTCCATGTTCGCAAGGAGGACAAGGATACATTCTTAAAACTATGTAGTTATATGGTACAGGATTCAGAGAATTGCCGGAAAATGGAAATAGATATTAGCAAGGGTATATTATTGACAGGACCTGTGGGATGTGGTAAGACAAGTATGATGCGGTTGATTCGACACATAGTACCGCATAAAAGGACCTATGATATTATTCCTGCCCGAAATATCACCTTTGCCTTTAACCATATCGGATTTAAGATCATCGAAGATTATGGGAATGGACGCTATTATTGTTTTGATGATCTGGGGGTGGAACCCTTGGGTAGATATTTTGGAGACGATTGCAATGTTATGGGGGAGGTGTTGATCTCTCGGCACGAACTCTTCCAAAAAACTAAGATTCTTACCCACATAACCACAAACCTAAATGCGGAAGAATTGGAGAAGCGTTATGGAAAACGCGTACGTAGCCGTATGCGCCAAATGTTCAATCTGATTTCTTTTGACAACAACACTAAAGATAAACGAATTTAAAAACAACAAATATGAAAATAGCAACCTTGAATATTGAAAATCTATTTCATCGCGACAAAAGCTTGATACGAAACGGCCTGAGCAAATGTGTGACCAATTGGATTTCGGAATTGGATGCCCTAATGCCAAGAATGCAAAAAAGTGTAAATGATATGGAACGCATTCGGGAACTTACCTTTTTATTGGGATTTGAAAATATCGATAACCATCCATATGGGGTACTTAGAAAAAGACAAGGGGAGCTGTTTTTAAAACAAAGAGGCTTTACCAATGAAAACAGGGCTTCGCAGCTTACCGATTGGAACGGATGGATAGCCCTACATTCAGTGGCGATCGATCATAAAGCAATCCTAAATAAGGCGAGGTTGGTCGCGGAAATTGACCCGGATATTTTAATACTACAGGAGGTTGAGGACAAGGCATCATTAATGGATTTCAATAGTATATTTTTAAGGGAATATGATATTGTTCCCTATGATCAGGTCTTGGTCCTGGAAGGGAATGATGCCCGTGGATTAAGTATGGGAATATTGACCAAAAACGGATATCGATTAGATGCCGTAAAAAGTCATGGATTGGATTTTGTGGATAGGGCGGATCCCATTTTTGATATTGATTGCCAAGAATACACTATTACCAAACCTGAAGGGGAAACGCTGTATATCCTATCCAGTCAGTTTTCATCGGACAACGAATCCAAAAGAAAAATACAAGCCAGGAAGGTTGCCTCCATCTATGACAAAATGAAAGCAGAAGGAAAGGAATTGATTCTCGTCTGTGGCACCCTGAACGATGTGTCGTATAGTGACTGTCTTTCTCCACTCCTTAGGGAGACCGATCTGGAGGATGTGTCCAGAAATCCAAGGTGTAGGGCGGACAAGGACAAGGGCAAAGATGCAGGATATTTCAGAATGGGTGCCTATCGTAAGGGAGTTAACATTAAACAGAAGGACTATATGTTACTTTCCTATGAGATGACCCAAAAGCTTATTGCTTGTGGACTTAATCGCAAGGGGATGTGGCCGGAGAGAAATTCAAAATGGGAAGTATATCCTACATTAAAAAATAAGATGCATGCCGCTAGTTCCCATCCTTTGATATGGGGAGAGTTCGATAATATTAAATGGCAATCAAGAACTTACTTTCCCATATTGGAATAAATATTGGTAATGTTATTTAAGGGTGCCGACTCTTCGGCACATTGCTCCTGCATTTCATTACGGGCAATAAGCCTCGGGGGCGTCTTGGACCCAATCCCCACTTTTGGCTTTACATTCCGTTAACTCCTTCCCGCTGTGCTGGGAAGGAACACTGCATTCCTAAGCCAAAACCGTGAATTAAGTCCGCTTTACCCACTTTCTTAGGAAATTAAAACTTTGTGAAAATGAATGGAAGGGTAGTATAGGAGAGTTTGACCGATCGGAACCATTAAAGTTCATTTTGTACCGTTTCATAGGTTCTGTTTTCTTTTCATTGGATGTTCTATACTAACCTCCTCCTCAGTCCCTCTAACCTTTTTTCTATAGCGAAATAACAACATTCGGTCTTGTTCGACGGCATAAACCAGGCTCCCTTCGCCTGCGATTTGGGCAGGCTCCGATCGCTCTTATTTATACGTCTTGCCAAGTTCGAATGTTGTGCACTGTATAGCATCAAAAAAGGTAACAGTGAGAGCACTATGGGAAGTAAGTCCAAAACAGGAAATCATGAAAGCGTATCCAAATCCTAAAAATGAAACCGTTCAAAAAAATCAAAAAAGGGAAAACGCTCGAGATATAAAAAGTAAATCATTTTTAAATCAATTATTAACCGTCTGCATCGATGTGGACATAAATATTTTCAATTATGAGCAAATTAAGAAACCATGTACAGTTGATCGGGAATATCGGGGATATTCCAGCAATCACAAATCTTGAAAGTGGTAAAAAGGTAGCCCGATTCCAATTGGCAACCAATGAGCATTACAAAAATGCCAATGGGGAGAAGGTCCAAAGTACCGACTGGCATACCATTGTAGCTTGGGGGAAAACTGCCGAGATCGTAGAGAAGTATGCCGGAAAGGGCAAAGAAGTGGGTATAACAGGTAAACTAAAAAGCCGGACTTATACCGCGGATGATGGTAATACGCGCTATGTCACCGAAGTGGTAGCAGATGAGATTCTATTGCTTGGAAACAAGTCATAGCAGATTCAAGAAAACAAAAGAGGGCGTTCCCGAAATTAAACGCCCTCTAGATTTTATCATTATTAACTATAAATCTATCAACAATGAACTGCAAAACTAAGGAAATAAGCGAAGGACTACAACATTTTAACGGTTCTGAAATACTATTTCAAATACCCCTATTGAAGACTAGGTTTACCAATGGGATTAAATACCTTGCCAATGAAGCCGAATGTTTTTGGCTAGTTACAGATGCCTCTGTAATCGCCAAAAGTTTGATGAACAAAAGTCGATTTATTACGATCGATTTTAGAAAATTCTCTAAGGAGGAAAAGGAAGTGATAGGATATGAAGCCAGAATTGATTACAGTGATGGCAATGGCAACATCTTTGAAAGCCACAAATATCATATTACAGATTTTCCGTTGGACCAACTCAGGTTGTTCTTTGTGGACAATACCCTTATGTTGCCCAGCGAATATTGAATTATAACGAGGGCGGACTAATCAAAGTACCGCCCTTTTTTTAGTACAGATTTCACATGAGGTTGTCTTTCACTATTCTTACCATTTTCTTGAATCTGTTGCGAATCCTTCAAAAACACCATCCTAAAACTCTTAAAATCTTTCTTCTGTTGCCGGACAATAGTATGTCGAGCTAATTTCATGGGAAGGTTGAAAATTTTTCGCCTTGCGCGAAAAAAAGGAATAGCAAGAGGACAACGCGCGTTGCGACGTTGTGGAGTTTGATTTGGTTTTAAATAAATGATTATCAGCTTGTTAAATAATATACTTGGATTTTAAACTTGCTAAATAAGAAGCTTAATAGGATAGAGGCCTTGAGAAGTCCCACTATAGCTGGGCAGCACTGTCCCAGTAAATATGAAAGTAATGAAAGTACAATTTGCGCGTATCAATTTTCTGCTGGAAACTGTGAACCGGTTTCGGATTTTTTCAAAAAAACATGAAAAAACACATAGCGATGTGCTGGAAGGAATGATGGATTTTTTTGAGAAATATCAGTTATCCCCCTTTCAAGATTTTGGTCCCAACTTGTGGGATATGGAGGCCAATATCAAAAGGCGTATCAATTCTATGATTGGAATCATAAAGGATATAGAAAAGCATCAGACCAAACCCACAACTGCCATGCTGGAACTACTATTCGAACACTCGCCCCCAAAGAAGTCACGGCAGCCACCATTGTTAATGGAAGGTCATGAAGACAACCCGGAAAGGGATGCTTTTTTTCAGAAGATAGAGGAAGCTATTGTACTAAAAAGGCAGCATACCAATCTTCAACGCGACCTAAACCAAAAGAAGTCGGAAATGATAGCTTTGGTCAATAAGGTACACTTGGTGAAAAGCAGTTTTGGTAAATCCAAACTGCAATTGGATATGACCCCTGAAGAGTTCGAACAACTGAAATTGAAAATAAAAGACGAATAGGATTATGTATATCAGTATTACCAAACAACATTTGGACAAAACCTTTTCCCAGAGCTCTTCGGATTTTGTCGACTATTTGGAAAAGGAGAACGAGGGAAAAGGATTGGATCAGCAAGAACAGTTCTTTAATCAAAACCATGACCGTATCTCCCCGGAACAGGTGGTCAAGGAGATCGACGGCAATACCTCCAAATTGAAAAAGCAGGAACCCAAGTTTTATTCCATCACCATTAACCCAAGTCAGCGGGAACTCAATCATATCAACAATGACCCAAAACTTTTAAAGGAATATGTGAGAGAGGTCATGAAGGACTATGCGGCTTCTTTCCATCGTGATAATCCTGTGTCCGTGGACAGTATCAAATACTTTGCGAAGCTGGAGTATGAACGCACTTTTAAGGGGTTTGATAGGCAGGTGAAAGAAAATCAGGTGTACAGGGCACAGATCGTAAAATTTGAAAATGAAATCCGTAAAGTGGAAAGGGGTGAGATTGCTGGTAATGTCAAAACTATGCAAAATGACATTGCCATGCTCAATGCCCAAATCCCACATCGTATCGATGGTCAAGTCGTTGTACAGGGGATGAAAAAGCCGGGACTACAAACCCATGTCCATATCATTGTGAGTAGAAAGGATGTTTCCAATAGATTTAGTCTTTCTCCGGGAAGCAAATACATGGAATCAGAGTCCAAACTTAACGGCAAAATGGTCAAACGTGGGTTTAGGCGGGACCAGTTTTATGACAATGCGGAAAAGAGGTTTGATACCCTATTTAAATACAAACGGAATTTTGTAGAGACCTATCAGGCCCGTAAGACCTATATCCATGACCCTAAAATTTATTTCGCCCATCTCTTGGGACTTCCGACCAATGAACGTAGTGCTGCCTTTAAACTTATGGGTACTGCCGGGGTACATATTCCCAAACTTATTATTCCCACCAATAAGGTGGAAGCAGCCCTTAAGGCCATTAAACAATTTAAAAAGGTAATGGACGTGGCCAAATCCTCGAGTTCCATAGGGATTTAGAAATGCAGGAATTATTAGGAGTTTCTAAAATAATCTAAGATGAAAATTACAGTTTTACTTTCTTTATTTATCTATGTGGCGGCTATTGCTTTGCAATACCTGTCCTTTAAGAAAAACAAGTATCCATTTGCCATCAACTTTATATTGTTGCTTGTTCTAGGAGGCGCATTACAATCCTTATTTGGGTGGCCAGTTTTTATCAAAATAGTATTGTTTTGGTTAATACCTTTTCAGGTGACAAACTTGGGATTATTTATATACTTCAATTATAATTTTAGAACTGCCATAGAACCCAAAAGATATAAGGTGAAGTTCGATTTATTGAACGGTAGCTTGTTACTGAAGAACATTAGGCGAGGGGCTTCCATAATTGGGTCGGCGGGAAGTGGCAAAACGGAAAGCGTGGTCTATAATTTTTTGAAACACTTCAACGAGCATCAATTTTCGGGGGTTATCCATGATTATAAGGATTTTGAGATTACAGAAATGGCCTATCCCTTATTTAACAATACCGAAACACCGTTTCATATTATTTCCTTTGATGATATCCATCAACGAGTGAACCCCATTGCACCGCGCTATATGGAGGACGAAGAAAGTGTTAATGAGGTTTCTAGAGTGCTTTTGGAGAACCTTTTGGAGCAACGCGAGACTATTGCCATGGGTTCCTCAAAGTTCTTTAACGATGCCGTGGAAGGACTTTTGGGCGGTCTTATTTGGAAGCTGAAGACCAGCCATGGGAAATATTGTACCCTGCCACATTTAATTGCTGCCTACCAATATTTGGATACGGAAAATTTGATACAATTTTTAAGTTCGGACTTTACCTCCAAGGCTATGGCCGATGCCTTTATTTCAGGAAAGGATTCCGAACGTCAAACAGCCGGGGTAATGAGCACGCTGGCCAACGCCCTAAAAAAGATCAGTACCCAACGCATATTTATGGCACTGTCCGCCGATGAAGTGCCTTTGGATATAAATAATTCCGAACATCCCTCCGTAGTTTCCATAGTCAACAATCCTAAATTCGAAACGGCCTATTCCCCGGTGATTGCCACTATAATCCATACCATTACAAAGCAAATGAGCAAACGTGGCCGCCACCGTTCTTTCGTTTTGATGGAAGAAGCGCCTACGATACGATTGCTTAATATGCATAGAATTCCAGCTACCTTAAGAAGTTATGACGTTGCCACTATCTATGTGCTACAGGATAAAATTCAAAACGATATGATGTATGGGGACAAAGCCAGCCGGGCCATTTTAAGTAATCTATCCTACCAGTTTTTTGGAAAGGCGAATGATCCCGATACCGCCAGATATTACGAACGTTTTTTTGAACTTGTAAAGCGGCCGACGAAGAGTGTTAGTAAGGGGGAGAATACGTTAAAATTTGATACCAGGATAACCAAAGGGGAGAGGGAGGTAAGCAAGATCCGGGCAGAGGAATTTTTTAGATTGAAGGAAGGGGAGTTTATTGCCTTCGCGGACGGGAAGGATAAAAAAGTGAGATTTCCAGAACCCAATATTGTCAAAGGTCTTCCCCAACCTAAATACCTTATCGGGGATGGTCTGATAAGAGAAAACTTTGAGCGGATTCATTTAGACGTTAGGAAGTTTCTGCCGTTACAGTCGAAACGGCCTTAATTTGTTGATAAATAATGGATTTGGGGCTGTATGCGTTTTAATAAAAGCTTCGGATTTTGTAATTTAATAGGTCCACAATAATAAGGAAACCATGTATTTTAATCAGGCCATCTGCGATATATACATCGGTACTGGAGCCGGCAAAAAATTGATGGAAGAAATTGAGACTGCTAAGCGATCGGTAAAAATAGTATCTCCGTTTCTTTCTCCCTTTCTGGTCAAGAAATTGATCGACCTTCATTATAGGGGTGTTGAGGTAAAGTTAATCACTATGGACACCATAGAGGACTTTTATGGGGATAGACAAAAGAACATCCACCAACTTATCATTCAGGACAGAAGTATTGATGAAAATTCAAAGGCCCTCCGATTAAAATGGATCAATATAAAAAGATGGCTTTACTTTTTTTTAATTGTAATGATTCTAGTGCTAGGTGTAATTGCATATAGTATGCAGGACCGTATGGCTTTATGGGGAGGTATTCCTTTACTCCTGGTTTGGCTCTTGATTAGGAATTACACATCGAAAATTAGGAACGCTAAAATCTACAAATATTCATACAGGAAGTTATTTCCATTCAGGGTTTTTACGACTCCTGAAGGTAACTCCTATTCGCATCCTTTCATTCATGGAAAAATGTACTTGATCGATAATGCTATTGCCTATTTGGGCTCACTCAATTTTACTGGTAATGGGACTAGAAATAACTATGAAACTAGGATTCGTATTACGGACAGAAAAGCGGTTAAGGAATTGGTTGGAGAATTTAATGCATTGTTCCATAATGAGGACTACCAGGGAAAGGAGTTAACTGAATGGGGTAAGGAATTGTATTGGGAGGTGGGGAATTGAGGCAATGAAAACATTTGTTCTTTATAGTCTTTTGTTTTGACAATTCACTGGGGAAAAGTATTAGCTTAATTTGCTGATTGTTTTTTTAAAAGGTTTTTTACAAAAGTTAATGAAGTCCCTTTTGCACGAAACTATGCTTAGGTACTGGTATAGTATATAAGGAGTAATTCTTAAGCATTCGAGATATTGAACATTAATTTTGTCTAAAATAGTTACATTTGACTTCAGAATTAATGAATTAAACTATATGATTAGAATAATACACATCAGTGATTTCCATTTAGAAAAGGAAGAGCCTAGTTTGACTCAAAATGAAATATTGAATGCATTATTATTAGATATCAAGGCATTTATTGATGATGAAATTATTATAATTTTTTCTGGTGATCTTGTTGATAAATCTGGTTTAAATTTTAAAAATAAAGAGGAAAGATTCAAGTCATTTAGGACAATTCTATTAGATAGAATAAATGATGATTATCCAAGTACTGTTGGCAGAATTTTTATAGTCCCCGGAAACCATGATTTCGACAGGTCACAAATAGATGAATTTTCAGGAATTCCTTTTAGGAATAATTTGGTTGAAAATCCACATATTGTAGCATCATATGTAGACAAAACTAAAAAGGACAATAAGAATATTGAAGGATTACTAAAGTACAAAGAATTTGAAAAGGATTTTTATAGTACTTATTTTAATGATTCAAATTGGAATTGGAGCCAATTTGACAATTCATTTATAATTAAAAATAATAGCACAAGTATTGGTGTGTCTTGTTTTAACTCTTCTTGGTTATGCTATGAAGATGAAAATATTGAAAAATTATTCATTAGTGACGTACAAGTAGAAAGTTCGTTGAGCTTTATTAAAGACACTGAGATTAAGATAGCAGTTATGCATCATCCTTTTGAATTCTATCATAAAGATGATTTTGATAAAATTAAATCCTTACTTTATAATAATTACCATATGGTTTTTGTAGGTCATACACATAAACTAGAATCAAAACAAATCGATGATTTAGATGGTAATTTGTTCCTATCTGTTGGGAAGTCTATCAGTGGTTTAAAAACCAAAAACACTGATTATATTAATGGGTATAGCGTAATTGATTATTTTAAAAATGACAAAATAATTGTTCGGTATAAAAAATACATAAGCAATACTACCTCTTTTGTTATTAACACCGATATAGGAAACGATGAAGGTATTAAAGAATTTCAAATACCAAAAACGGCTGAATTAAAGGTTTATAATGAGTCAAAATCGATTATTGACACGATTAAAACTGATTATTTTCCAAGGTTAAATGATGATTTAATTTTAAATATTTCTCAAAGTAATAAAAGTAAATTATCAGAAATTTTTGTTGAACCAATAATTGGTAATTTACCTGAAAGCAATTTAAATGAACAAAGAGATGTTGAGTATTTTACAAGTACTGATTTAATTAAACAGGGAAATAATATTTTACTTTTTGGCGCGAAGGAAACAGGAAAGACTATACTTCTAGATAAATTGCTTATTGACCTGACAGAAAACTATGCAGGTGGACAGAGACTACCAGTTTTAATAAAATTTGGCGAAATTGGGAATAAAAGCATATTGCAAAAGGTTAGAGACTTTATTTTAAAAAGTACAGAAGAGACAAGAATATTTTTGGATGAAATAGGGGTCACTCTATTAATTGATAATATTGATTTTGATGATGACCATAAATACCCTTTGAGGGAATTGAAAATATTTATAGACGAATATCCAAAAACTCGAATAATAGCTACACATTCTCATATTGATGAAGCAACTATTCCTTTAAAAATTATAGAAGAATTTTCACATTATCAAGAAGATTTCGTTACTTATTATTTGCATTTTTTTAAATCAAAACAGATAAAAGGTTTAATTTCAAATTGGATTTCAACTACAGATCTCGACGTACATCAAAATATTGAAAAACTACTTAAAGGTTTCAATGAATTAGGATTGCCAAAAACACCATTGGCTGTAACACTTTTTTTATGGATAATTAATAAGCAGCAAAAGAAACCTATTAATAATGCGGTGTTAGTAGAACTTTTTGTTGATAATCTTCTAGAGAAAAGTGATATTAAAAATATTTACTTTGAAACTTTTGACTTCGATGATAAACAAAGGTTATTAGCCTTTATTTCAAAATTCATGTTGGACAATGGTAATAGAGATTTGAGTTATGGAGTTAATGAATTTGAACTTTTAAAGGAAATAGAGGGTTACCTAAAGTTGAAAATGGATATAAATCCAGCAAAACTTTTTAATTATTTTATAGATAGAGGTATTTTAACTAGGTGTAATGGGAATAGTGTAAGATTCAAAACCGCCTTCTTTTTTAGCTATTTTTTAGCCAAATACATGAGTTTTGATAAAGAATTTAAGAAGTACGTTTTTCAGGATAAAAACTATTTAGATTACTTAAGTGAAATTGATTTTTATTCGGGACTAAATCGAGAAGATGATGAAGTGTTTGATTTTATAATGAATGAATTAAACGATACATTTAGTTTTATTAATCCAAAGGTTAAGGATGAATATGAAAACATAGATGAGGTCTTGGAAACCGAAGAAACCATTACATCTAGAATTGATTTGGATAAAGTGAAAGAAAAGCCATCAGAAAAAGAACTAGAAGAAGTATATGATAGCCAAATAAGTTCTACTAAACCAAATCAAAAAATTGAACCTAAAGACAATTCGGAAACCAAGGACAAAGATTCTCCGGCACTATCTAAAATATTAAAATTAGCCTCTGTAGTTCTAAAGAATAGTACAGACATTGATTCTAAAAAAAGGAAAACGGCATATGACGATATTATTTTGAGTTCGATGTCTTTCATGCTTATTTATCGAGATTTTGTTCTATACTTTTATAGACATAAGAAGGAGGAAGTCGTTAATTATATCCCTAAAAAAATGAGTTTTGGATATTTTATGCAACTATTGCCTTTAATACACCAGGTTACGATGTATAATTGGATTGGTTCATTAAAATCTGCTCCAATAATTAGACAAAAGATTTTAGAAGATCAGGACTCCATTAACATTTCTGAATTCGAAAAGTTTTTGTCTGTATATATTTACTCTGACATACGCGGTAAAAATCATGTTGAATATATCGAGAGTAACTTAAAAAATAGTGAAAGGCGGTATATTCTTGACAATATATTTTTTAAGAATATGTCATACTACTACTTGAGGTCAAAAACACAGGAATCTGATTTAAGACATACACAGTTACTTGCCGATATTAAAATTAAATTAAAGGATATAAAAAAATCTGGTAAAGGGAAATTTATTCAACAACTAAAAGATAAAAAAAGATCAAATAATTAGTTAATGTCATTATTCAATTTGAGCCAACATAATGGGTGAATGAAAACTAGATGTTTTGGCTATCTCCATTTTGCCAATACATCCCTATTCCCATGTAACTCCTCCAATTTCACCAAAAGCTTCTCACGTGCTCCCAGAGTAAACTTAGGATATACACATACAAACTGTATTGTCTGGCCTTTTGGTACTAATTGTGGCATTTGAAACTGAAAGATAGGGGGTAGGAGCAATTCCTGATAGGAGGCCTTACGTTTATTGTTACCGTTCACT
>TARA_R110000764_G_scaffold46290_4_pt1 | contig 37852 bp, 37 predicted proteins | sample TARA_R110000764 | Tara Oceans TARA_R110000764 (sample SAMEA4398111) | marine metagenome | biome: Polar Biome; feature: [SRF] surface water layer (ENVO:00010504); material: water (ENVO:00002006), including particulate matter (ENVO:01000060) such as... | depth 5 m | reverse complement strand
CTAACAATTCTTGAATTCACTTTTGAAGCATCTACTCTTGATAAGAATTCACTCATTGAAAAAAACATCCCCTCCTCTCTTCTAGATCTTAAGATCTCTGCAACAGCTACATCTCCAACAAACTTAACCCTATTCATTGACCAAAAAATATCTCCATCCTTTATTACGAATTTTGAATAAGACTTATTAATATCAGGAGGACTGATTGTGATGTGTCCAATATTCTCCATCTCTTCTAAAAGAAGATTCATTTTCTTATCGTCTACCATCTCCAAGGCGGTCTTCCAAAAATATAATGGATAGTGAACCTTTAGCCATTGAGAAACATACCCTATTATTCCATAGCAGGCTGCATGAGAAAGGTTAAATGAATACTCAGCGAACTTTACCAATAGCTTCCAGATGGCCTGAGCTTCTTCTGGAGGACATCCTCGATCAACTGCTCCCTCTATAAACTTTTCAGCAAATGCATCAATCTGATCCATCTTCTTCTTAGCTGTAACTTTTCTAAAATCATCAGACTCTACTTCTGTAAAGCCTCCTACAACTTGGACAACTTTCATCGACTGCTCCTGATAACAGATAATTCCATATGTTGATGACAAAATATCCTCACACCCCCATAGCGGCTCCCAATCCTCAGTCCCATTCTTTCTATTAATATAAGCCTCATGCATCTTCATTCGAAGTGTTGCTGGCCTAAATAAAGCGTTCATAGCAACAAGATCATGAATGTTATCTGGACTCAAGTCTTTTGAAAATTTAGTCATTCCTGCAGAATTAAACTGAAAGACATCTTGATTCCATCCATTCTTGAAATAAGCAAAAACTTGCTCATCATCTAGGGGAATATCTGTAAGCTTAAGAATTTTACCTTCTTCTTCTTTGACAAGCTTTAGGATGTCAGCGAATTTAGATAATTGTTTTGTTGCAAGTATGTCCAATTTAACCATACCAAGATCCTCAACCTCTCCACCTTGCCACATAGAAACATAAGTATCCCCATCTAATCGAACTGGAAGTAGGTTAAAAATAGTAAGCTCATTTCCTAGTTGATCATGTTTGGGAACAGTTAAGTACCCACAGGCATGTTGCCCTACCGACTTTGGCGATCCCGATACCAACAGCAAATCCTGACAAGCACTTGGGTATTTAGTCATGAAATCCTTAACAGGCTTTGAGTCATGAGCAGTCCACAAAATCTTTTCAAGATCATTTATCTTTCCTACAGCATCTTCCACAGACTCTCTTGTTTGAGCCTCATAATCAAATTTCTTATTAATGTTATTTGTTACATCAAACCCTGCTCCATGCATCTTGCCAAAATCTTTAACACCAGACTTAAGCCCAAGCTCTTGGATTGTCCCAATAGCACATACTCGATCATCACCAAGCCTCTCTCTTAAGAAATCGACAACTTCTCCACGTCTTCTTGAGTCGAAATCAGAATCAATATCCGGCAATGACTTTCTGGTATAGTATCTAAGTTCCTTAAATTCAAATGTATAGTCTTTGTAATGAAATAGTTGAGCAGTTTGGTCTCCATCAGAAAATTGATCATGAATAAACTCTCCAACTTGGACAATTTCTCCATCAATACAAATATTATCCGTACTCAAGAATTTATGTTTCCATCCTTTGTAGTCTACTGAAATAAAATGTCTCATCTCATATTTTGGGATACGTCCAGAATTCAAAAATCTAGCAAACGACAAGTCCCACTCTATAGGATCAATACCAACAATCCCTAAGCTATATGAAACCAAGCTACCTGCCGCAGACCCACGTCCCAATGCATATTGGATATTTCCCTTATCACAAAAATCGATGATACTCCAAAGGATTAAGAAGTAATCCACAAACTCTGCATCTTTTATTACCCCAATCTCAAGTTTTAATCTCTCAACATACTCCTTTGTGTTATCTGGACGAAGATCAACTTTCTCTCTTAGCCCTGCACTACATAGTTTCAAAAACATATTGTATGGAGTGGTGTATTTATCAACCTCGGCATCAGTCATTTGATACTTTGGCATATAAATATCGGACATATCTATATTAAATAAGCAGTAGCTCGAAAGCTCTTTTGCATTAGATAAAGATGTTTTAAATATTTTTATGCCATTTTTTTTGTTATTAAATAAGTCAAACATCGATTTTAAAAGATCTCCATTGCTGTTAAAGTATCTGTCGATTGATAGGTGATTTTGGATAGCAAATGGTGAATTAATTTTGCTTATTGAATCTCTAATATGAAAGTGATCTCTTTCTAAAAAGTATGCATCAGGAATCATTATCGGAGGATACTCGTCGATCCAATATTTAAAATACTTAACCCCCCACTCCAGATAGTCTTGATCAAGCCTACTTGAATCATATTCTCTAAAATCAATATTAAAATATACCCTATCGAACCCATCTAGACCATTCTTAATGTCTTTTAAAAATGGAATAGCAAATGAATCAATCACACAAATAAGACCTGTTGAGCACTTCTCAAAAAAACTAGCAGATAACTTTCTTTCCGGGTTGCTGCAGTTTATGGCTGCATCAATCTTAAGTAAGTTTTGCCATCCAATTTCATTAACGACGTAAAGCTTTACCCAAATATCAGACCCTGATGTAGAAATCATAATAGACTCCCCAATAACAGGAGTTATTCCGTTTTTTAAACAAGTCTTTTGGAAATTCAAAACGCCACCAAGGGTATTCTTTTCACAAATTCCAAGAGTAGAAAGTCCTAAAAACTTAGCCTTGTCCACCCAAGACTCATATGGCCTTGTTCCTGATAAAATTTCATACATTCCATGAACTCCAAGCATAGTACTACCTGCAGAAGTTTTATCTGTACAGACTCCAACATACTCAAGCACTAAGAATCGAACAACGCCTGCTTCCCAGTCGGCAATACTTGTGTAGTAAATATTCTCGCCAAACTTGAATGCTACATAGTCAATATCTTCTTGAACTATAGTCTCCTCTCCAGACTCATCCACAATCAGAGCAAAATCTTCATCTAAGACTTTCCCGTTAGTCTCTTCGATAAAATAAACTCTACCAAATTCTGGTATGTCTATGTAGCGGTCAAATATCTCGTAGCCAATTTTTCGAGACAACAGCCAATTCTTAAAATCTTGATTCATCGTGTTCTTATTAAAAATTTACGTAATAGTTCTATACTCAATTCTTGTATATGCAAATACTGTGCCATATCTTTGGGATTTACTTTTGATCTCATTCTTAGATTATCAAACATTGGATCAAGGTTGTATGGAATAACTTGCAGAAAATACAACTTACATTGAATAAGAGCATACCTAGCGGAATCACTTTCTTTTGGATCGTATGTCAAGCTCCCATATTGGTTCCATCTTGGCGATATTTCTGCCACAACTTTTCCTTTGTAGTGGTATGAAATCTTCTTCTTAAATATAGTAACAAGTGTCTTAACCCCAATACTCTTATCAATGCTATTCTTAATATGTTCATGGCAAGTGCGAATAAAAAACTGCTTATCGCTTACTCGACCTGATACGTATTTTAAAGCGATAACATCTTTCATTAAAGACTTGTCCTCATCTGTCATGTGGGTATGAATCTTAAAGTAAAGCTGAACTAATTGAGGATACTCTAAATAATCAACAGCCGTTAAACCATTCTTCTTAAGATCCCTCTTAAATGAGGACTTTGACAGATCTGTCATCCCAAACTTACTATACATATTTTCTTTAGTCATAATCTTCCAAGTTCTGTCATTTTATAATCTAACGGACGTTTCTTATTTCTTATTGCTTCCAGAAGAACTTTAAGAGACACATCATCTGGATCTTTATCGTCTGGCAAGCGAGTCCCATACAAATCAATCTTACTTGAGTAATCTTCCAAGTACTTCTTAATATCTCCCAAAGCATCCCCATCGTACATGATGATCAATTTCTGAACACCTTTCCCTTTTATCTTTCTAAACTGTGTTGGGGATAAAGATTTACCAAAGGTACAAACGCACTTGATTTTTTCATTATTATAGAGCTTCAACTTCTTATCAACAGCTACTTTCGAGAATGCTCCTTCGACAGCAATTACTGTTACCGTATTCTCTGTGATCTCATCGTACCCAAGGAGAAGCTTTGATAAGTCGTTGGTAGAGTTTTCATATCGCAATAATTTGCGCTTGCCTTGCTCAGTTCGCTTGGCATTCTCCTCATTAATCCAATCTCTATCGGCAGTATGTCTGGCTACCCATGCAACATCTTTTCCCTCGTCCCGAACAATGAAGAAAATATAATCCTTCCACTTAGACATTATCTTCGTCGTTCCTACATTGTAGATCTCGTATTGCTCCTTTGTTATTCCTCTCTGTTCAAGATACCAATGATGCTTTACTCTCTTGTATCCGTATGGAGGTTCTGCTGATGAGAATGAGTCATCAAAATCTTTTTTCTTTAGTCTCTTTTCAATTTTACCAAGCTTCTCAAAAATATTTCCAGAAGACTTTGTGGTGATTAAATGCTGGAGACCTAATTTCCACAACAACTTTTTAATCCTTCCTCCCTCTCCACATTTTTTGCATGTGAAATTCCCAGTAGCATTATTGCCTTTCTTATCAACCTTATCAGTACTCCTTTGAACATAGAAGTGATCTTGCTTACTACACCAAGGGCATTTTCCCAACAAGTGGCTCCCAGAACCATTAGGCTTGCATGGCATAAGGCCAGACTTTACATCTGATTCTGGGAATTTAATCTTAGCCTTCATTAGTAAAACTAGATTTATCTGTTTCCACTTTTAGGATTCGGTTCACTACTCCTGTTACGTTTCCAATCGTGGTAAAGGTGGATCGTTCGGAGATACCTTTTAATTCTCCCATCGACATTGCTGACAGGAAGCTTTGCAATATTTTGACTTCTATTGCTGATAAGTTGTTCATAAAATACCATATTATAAGATTAAAAAATGTTGTAGTCTACTCTCTGTTTGGTTTTTTTCCGAGGGCTTTTTTCTTTATAATTGTTTTCTTTGGAGCCTCTTCCGCTTTCTCTGACAAAAGCATTCTATTTGTTTTTCCGGGAAGATAAAATTGACCCTTGTTTAAATCTTGGTAAAGTAAAATCGTCTTGCCTGCTTGATAATAACGAAGCTTATCGAAATGAATCCTAACTAGCCCTTTTTCTCTCTCGTCTTTTGTCATATTTAAAGTAGCAAAATATGAAAACGGATCAACCAATGCCTTCATTTCTGCTATATTATATCTCGTTTGTACAAAAGTGGGATCATTTAATTGGTTGGGGTCAACTGTGCTACCTTGTGTAGCTGTAACCCAAGCAGAATTGGTGGTTAGTGCTCCATTCTTCATCTCCTCAGCAACTGCAAGACGCTTTCCTCTTTGATCTCCTCTTTGGTAGTCTCTGATTGGTTCAAATTTCTCCAAATAATCTATTAAAACCATATCAACTGGCCTATCATCTATCTTACTAACATCATCAACTGCTTGCATGACTGCTGCCATATTAGCTGATCCAAATTGCTCAAAACATCTAACAAAAACCTCCCCACCTTTTGCAATATTGCCTTTAGCGGCAGACATAACTTTCTCCATCAATTCATCAGGCAAGTCAGCTCCAAACATCTCTGTAGTTTGCTTAGTCCAAGTTACATCAAGCATAAGTTCTACGTCCTCTTGGGAATCCTCGGCAGACACTAGCAAAACTTTGAACCCCATAATTGATGCAGCTATAGCAAGCCAACGAAGAAAAGTACTTTTCCCATAGCCAGATTGGGCTTGAAGTAGGAAAGTTTGCTTCCTTTTTATCCCACCAATGGTCGCATCAACCTCATCAATAAGTGTTGGAATAAACATATTATCTTTCTCTCCGCTATTTCTTTTCTTTCTTCTTTCAACCTGTCTCTCTCCAAATCCAGCATAAACCCTAGAATAAATTTGTGGCTTTATTGAGAATCGAGATATAGATTCTGCTCCATCTGTAAGTCTAGTTAATGCGTCTTCATATTTTCCCTCGCCCCATAACTCAGACATTGTGTTGTGGAGCTGCACAAATTTAGATTGCTTAATATAGCTATCCAAATAATTTAAAATCAGATCTTCATTTGGGGTATCACTATCCTCAATAGATCGAATAACATCAATAATATCATCATCAAACTTATTAGACTCATACAGTAAGCCGAATGAAGGAGGCTTATTTCCTGCAATTCGGTATTGATTTGTTATGGATTTCCAAATCTTTTTATATGATTCGTTTGGTAAGAATTCAAACTGCATATGAGCCTGAGTGATTGCCATCACTTTTGGAGACTTCATGGAGGATTTCATTAATTCTCGAAGATACTGCTCCGTTATTTTTTCCATATGTTCTATTATTTAAGATTATAAACGCAACTACCGTGCCAAAAATTATACGAATCCGTATTCGCCTCCTGCTGATGAATCATTAAAGCACTCTCTTACCGCTACAATTGTTTTCCAAAGAGACATAACAGAGTCATCTTCGTTTCCTCCACCAGTAGATTGGAGACCTTTGTCTGTAAAAGCAATTGATCCCAATGAATCAGTCACTACTTTTGTCATCGCCTTACTTGGTTCATCTAACATTGGAAGTCTAATTCTTGTTTGCTCAAACCAAATTCCAATAGAAGGAACACCTCCTGAGAAATCATACTTATTTGTATTAGTGTTGTGACCAAACACAGGAAGCCCTTCTGCCTTGCCTCCCTCAACGAACACTTGCTGGAATACATTATTCTCTAAACATATTTTTCTGTACTTAAATCTTGAGTTTAAGGATTTCATAACATTCATTTGCTCCAAATAAGAAACCCCTTTCCCAATCCATACATCCAAGAGATATAATTTACAAGTCTCAATACTGTCTCCCTTTACCCCTATTGTCGTAAATACAGAGGCATCAGCACCAACGTTAGCAGAGATGGCAAAATCACATCCAAGTACACAGAAGTCTATTCCTAGCTTATCTATAGCCTCCCTGAGTGACCTCATCCTAGAAAATGAGTTATCAAGACCCATGTTAAGCATTCTCTTAGGGAATATAGATGAATCAGATGAAATAGGCATACACATCATCTCTCTTGAGAAAATCAAAGACCCCTGTGAGTCGAACTTTTCCTCCACAACATCCATTGGAAATTTCTTCTCATAGGTAAGAGATCCATCAGGCATTATTATTGGGTGCTCCATAAAAGCAAAACCCTTTTTAGATTTAATGTCTGCATATAAATCCCTACCACTAAATGGGGTACCCACTATCCTAATCCATCCTCCCGGCTCAAGAATATTCTCTATTACAGAGTAATAGTAAGAGATAAATTTTTCATTAGCCTCTCGATTATAAAGAACGGCATCATTAAGTAAATCATCCACAACAATATTGTAAACGTGAAGTCCACGGGCAGATGATCCATACGATCTAATATCCACAGAGGATCCAGTCAATGTTTTTAGAGATTCTTTTCCCCAATCAGCATTTCTTGATCCCGGATAAAGAGTCTCTCTAAGAAAAGAATTTTCCTCAATCTCCTCCTTTATATTTTTGACTATTATTTTTAGTAGCTTAAACTCATTGGAGAATACCAATGATTGCTTAGATTTAGTTATCGATTGAGGCTGTTTTATTAATGGAGTACTTCTCTTATATCTCCATAGATGCCAAAGTATGTAGGCAAATGACCAAAAATGAGAGTTGTGAGTAACAACAAAATCGTTGACTAAAAATAAGTGATCTTCATTGTCAACGGTTATGCAGGTTGCGTAATCAGGGTCTATTTTTTTTACATCAACAATATAATCATATAGCTCTCTACTTCTTGCATAATTTGAGTGTCTTTGGGCAACTAATTCCCTCTTTCTTTCAAGCTTAAATATGTTTTTATTATTGGTGTACAGTCTTACATTATAATATCCTCTGCAATTATTTTTTAGATGATCGCTCATTGACGAAGCTATCCCAAGAGAGCGACACAATCGTACAACATCTTTAGCAAGATCCTTGGAGGTGCTTGTAAAGAATATTGTATTTGCTCCATTTTTCATCTTTGTAACATACCCATCGCTATCCATTATTCCAGATAACAGCAAAAGCCTTTCAGACTCATCACCATAAAAATATTCTTCTGGGATTGATTTTTGATATGAGTATTTGTTACACATATCCAACTTATTAAGCTTGTCGAAAAGCTTTTCTCCTCGATAGCTATGCCCATTAGAAAATCTAATATTATAGTTATCTGTGTCTTTCTTTAAGTACTCATTATACACAACGTCTTCATGCAAAGCTATTGTATCCAATAAAGATTTCTTATCACACCCAGCCACAGTTATTTCAATAAGCTTAGACTTTCCAACATGGTGCTGCTTAACATGGCCATCTCCAAGCAAATAGCCGATTAAATAAGGGTCAACATCGAAATTTTTGGAGGAGTATTGAACACACTTATTATTTCTAACTCTGTACTTAAGTTCATACCCCTTATTCCTGTCTGTAACTTTTCTTTTCTTGATATAGTCCGAAGCTATTGTTTTTGTGTCAACAACTCTTAGCTTTCCTCCCCAACCAGAAACCTCCCACAAATGATCCTCGCAACAATCAACAGTCCTACCGCTTCTAAAAGTTATCTTATAGTTGTTGGTTACTCCTTGGGGAAATACCCCAACAACATTAGTCTCTTTCCCATCTTGCCCAAATACAACATCTCCAACGACTATTTTCTCAATTAGTTTTTCACCAGTTGGCGTTTGAACCTTTGTTCCAAATTTTACCGCTTTCCCCAATCCACGACTAGCGATATTACAGGTTTTATTAAAATTTCCAACCATCTGCAACCACTCCAAATGAAATATCTCAATATCAAAATCAGGCAAGACATTTTGGATGAAGTAGGCCATGCTAGTCCTCTTCCAAGTATCATCTATTGCAGTAGTTAAATTATCTAAGTACTGAAAATTTCCACCCTTTAGAGGAGATCCTCTTCCGGGGATAATTACTTGAGCAGTCTCCTGAGCAATGACATTCATAATATGATCAATATCATCACTATTTCCAGAAGTTAATTCAGCTAGCGCAAGAGGATCACTAGTAATGGAATCCATTATCATATCAACACTTTCGTAAACTTGCGTCTGTTCTCTTAAGTTAAGCTCCCTTCCTATCATATGTTTTTATTTTGGATCAAATAAGTCTAATCTTTCTCGGATGTCAGGACAAATATCGCCTAATTTATCACAAATTGCAATTTTATTTAAAAATTCATGAGAAGGCTCTCCATCGGTTGGGCATTCAATTATCACATTAAACATGTCCGTAAAGCCTGACTTCATTATTAAGTGTAGCTGAGGGACAGCCACATCAAAAATAGCAATAACCCTAATACTTTGATTTGTTTTTACAACCATTCCATAATTTTTTTACATACTGTCAAAAGTCCGACAATAGTTAATGAAAGTGACACCAAGCCAGCTAATTTATACTCCAAATGAGAATTCATGAAACTCCCATTATCATTAATATTATCCCAATGGAATCCGAATAAAATATAAAACGAGTACATTGCCACAAAAAGAATAATAAAAAGAGTGCCAATAATAATCCAAGGAACAGTCATTATTGCTGCAACGTAAATAATTTTACGATACCTTTTTGGAGGATGCTCTTCTCCATGCCAGAGATATATCGGCTCTTCCATGAAGTAAGGGATATTCATAATAATTTCATATCTACCTTTGAACTTTTGCAGAACAATGAATAAAAATGTAAATGCATATGATCCGGCTGTGGGGTGTTTAATAAATTTTACTATTTTCATTATATTGGGAATTTAAAAGTGTCTCGGAATCTTCTTGATTTTGTTCCTCCAACCATTGCTGTTTTCATTTGTCTAAATTGAGACTTGAACGCAACAAACACACTATATGTGATTTTTGTATCTGCCATGGCACGGTGGCTGCTGTCATTTGCTAGCTTAAATCTTCCAGCCACAGTAGATAAATCGTGCTTAGGTTCCATATAAAATCTGTCTCTACTCATCTTCATGGTATCCTCCATATCAACCTCAAAATAGTCGTACAAATTTCTTTTAGCGCAGGCAAAAATATGGACTAGGAATTTTCTCTCAAACTTAGAATTGTGAGCAACCAGAATAGGTTTGTTATATTTTCCGTTCTTTAGACCCTTGGCTAATTCAATCAAATCAGCAACAACATTCTTAAATGGTTCGCCAGACTCTATTTGAGATCTAGATATGCCAGTAACATCAAGAGCAGATTGATCGATAATCTCGCCTCCGTATGGAGATATAAAGCTTTCAGCCTCAGCCTCCACTTGCAATGTCTCACCGTTTACAGCAATGATAGCTATCTCAGTTATAAAATGACCATCTTCTGGCTCGTACCCAGATGTCTCTAAATCAAGAACAACATAGTGATGTCCAAAAAAGGTTTTTTCAGCTTTCTTTGCCATAATTATTTTATAAAAGTGTAGTTATGAAATTGCTCCATTTGAGCCATAAGTTTTTTTAATGCGATCTCTCTTTGGCTGGGGGAGAAAAACCCTATCTCTTTGTTGGCATATGTCACCTTGTCATTGGTGGTTTTATTGATCATGATATTATACCGGATTGGGAATTCAACATCATTTTCATCATATCCATCGCTCAAAGAGATACTTGTTATTGAGCTACCTATTAGATACTCCTCTCCAATCTTTATCATCTTAGTTCCATCTCCATCACCACCGCTTCGAACAGATTTCTCAACAACCTTAACAAGATCTTCGAGTCTTTCACAAATATCCTGATCTGATTGAGTTGTTTTGTATTCACTAAGAATTTCCCCAAGCATAGGAAATCCATTCTCAGTCAAGTACTTCAAGTGCAGCAAGATTATAGCGTCCTCTGTTGAGATACTGCTAATTCCATCCTCATCCTTCTTAATAGTTTTGTCAATTTTCTTCTTAACCTCACTATTGGATCTTAATAAGTCATTCATCATTGTCTTCAAAATTATTTGCCCAAAATTGCTCTCCAAGTTGGGTGATTACAAATTCTTTATTTTCTTCATAGTCGAACATCTTCTCTCTTAAAGCAGGATCATTTCCTTCCCATATCTCATGACAGGGCTTTCCCAAGTTTCCCCCATTGATACAATGGTAACGAACATTTTCCCGTTTTGGTATAAGGTGTTGCACCTTTTTTCTCCAACAAATCGATTGAGAGATTAGGTGACTATGAGATAGGTATCCCGGCTGCCCACATCCTTCGCAACATTGCTCCAGATTAGATGCCATCCAATCCCTAAGCTCCTTGTATAGTCTTTTTACTGTTGATCTTGTCAATTGTTGTTTCTTTTTTGACCTAGACACTGAAATGGGTCTAAATCTCTTTTCTTTAAAACATTTCTTTCTCTAGGCTGCCAGCAATCTTTGTGCTCTAGCATTTTATTTGGCTCGGTATCATAAGCTCTTGCTATGTTTTTTAATTTTTCCATCGTATGATAGTCTGGCGGATAGTCCAAACTCTCTAACCACATCACATACTCTCCATAAGCTATACACTCAGCACAATGACAAGGCTCCCTACTGCTCTTATCATAATCAAGATTTTCATTTTTTTTTCTCATTTAATTGTTTTTCTCTCTATGTTGTTTAATTTTCTTACAGTCCTCTTTCCATGGACATCTGATACAGGAGATAGATAAAACATTATATAGGGGGGTTCTTAAGACGCAAAAGCTCAAATTCTGCTTGGCTCTTATTTCTTCGTAATGATCCTCCAATGCTTTTTTTGCCGTTGGGACTTTGATCTCATTAATGTATTCATAAAAATCACTTTCATAAATATTAAATCTTCCTGTCCCAAACCCTTGTGATGTCCCCCACCTCCAATGCTCACTTCTCTCAAACCACCTAGTCATAGCCTTATTACCAAAAATCCAAGAGAATGTCTCCATTTGAACTTCGCTGTCGATGTACCTATTTGTTTGAAACATAAGATACTCCCACAAAAAATTATCACCAAGAGAAACAAATCTCTCTCCGTAAAAATCTTTTACCCCTAAAAGCCATTTATCTAATAAGCTTTTTTTTGTTTTCGATAGATTGAATCCATACTTCGGGGCTCCCATAACCCGAATAAAAAACTCAAACCCAAGGCATATTTTTCTTTCCATACTACACTATAACGCAAATACTGTGCCACTTATTTTAAAAAACCTCCTACAAACCGAAGTTCGCAAGAGGAAAAAATGAAAAAACACGATTATTTTGAAAGCGGAAAGGCACTAATATTCAAACACTAGCCCTATTTGCTCTATTGATTCTGATAATTTTGTCACAGTGCTGTCTAATTCGTATGCAGCAGCTAATGCGGCACATGAGTCTAATGCTGTTCCTGATGATGTTCTTTTTACCCAGATCCCCAACTGAGCATCTGCCGCAAAAGCTCCTATGGATCCTTTGCTTACTGATGTATAATTAACAAAAGCCCCAACCATAGGTTGAGAGTACCTGTCTGGAATTTGCTCTATGTAAAATATTCCGGGGCAACTTGCGTTTTCGGCAACGGACACGATGGCTATTTCAAAATCACTTGTTGATGCGGCTGGAGTATCAATATATACTGTCAAGTTTAATATGTCTGCTCCAGAAACATTTTTCATAACGATTGCAACAAACTCATCTTCCAGACCTAATTCCGGAGAGCGTGCTACGCTACCAAAAATATTATCAAGTCTGTTATTTGGTACTTGAGAAGTCGCCACCACACCCCCTAAGCTATATGAGGATGAAGATTGGACAAGATTGTCTTTAGTTGCGCCAGTATAGAAGAAATTAATCATAATTATATTTTATGCCCAACTACAATGCTAAGCAAATACGTATCAGTTGTAAGAGTTGGGATTTCTAAATTTTGAATATTAAAATCAGCCACACTAGAGTCTAATGCTCCGAAGTAAAACGCTCCTGCTCTCCCAATTACAGTTGCTCCAGCAAGGACATCAAATAGTTTAGCGGTATCCTCTGTTGTAGCAACATCAGAATACAATTTATAAGACACTCCTATAAAAACAACACTAGACCCAACCATTGAGATGAAAGAAGCTATATTGATTGTTGGGGAAGTGGATTCTGAATTAATTTCAATTGAGTGGCAAGTATATCCATCAACGTCATTAGGTAACCCTGTTGTCGTTGCTTTGAAGTTGATATTTGACAATGTTTTTAAGGCATTGTCGAATTCATTATGTATGGTTACTTTAAATTCTTTTGCCATTGTTTATTTATTTATATGGGAAATCCACTTGGAAACGTAGAAGGCTCCCAAGTGGTAAAAAATCATAATCCCATGAACATATTCTTATTAGAATGTCAAATATACAAAGGTATAACGACATTATCAATATTTTACTTTAGATTCTCTGAATAAACCCTAAAACGATGTACTCAGGCTCTATACTCATCGGAGTCCCTGATCCTTGAGAATCCATTGTTATCCCTGTTGATGATGTAGGCATAACTACTGATAGCTGTAGATTTGGCTCTGAGCCTGAAGTATCATTAGAATCAAATCCTTGTCCTGTCCCGTTCCCATCATGCTTTAATATTCTATCGTAATCCCCCAAGATATGATCGTGACCCGGATCGTTAAAGTTGTGATCATGGGCAGGTAAATTTGCCTCAGTAATTGTAGCCGTAGCAGAACCACCTGTTGCTCCTGCTCCAGTCAAGGCTGCGGCACCTTTTACAAATTTATCTACAAGATTTTCTGTCCCATTCGACCCATTACAAAGAGCCCATCCTAAATACTTATCTGTAAGACCTAACCCAGCAGCAGAAAAATCTGTAATAGGGTTGAATCCAGTAATCATTTTTATATCTCCAACGCTTGCTGAGTCTCCTTCTGTTTTCGTTAATGTCCAAGAAGTAGTGTCTGCATCATAGTAGGCAACAAAGGAAACTCTTTTATTGGAATACCCACAATAAGAAAAGTCTGCATCAGTAAATGAATAAAGTAGGGCTCCAGAGGCAATTCCTGTCGCATTATCTTCTATACGAATTTCATTTCCGCCAGAGGAGATAGCCGTGGCCATGTCAAATATTATAGTAAATGAATTACCTTCATTCGCATTTGTTTGGCTTAGACTAATAACAATATCACTTCCCAATGCCTTATTTGACCCAGTAAAAACCTGCACAGCCTCGTCTGTCCCTGCTGTAAGAATTACAGATGTTAATCCGACATTCAGCTCTCTTTTATTTACCTTCAAAACATCTCCAATAGCAACAGTCCCCAATAAAGATTGGTAATGAGTAGGGCTTGGGGTTAATGGGATGTATCCTGCAACAGCAGAGCTCGTGACAGGAACAATTGTTCTGTCTATTGGGTTAGTATTCAATACCCCATTTGCGTCAAATGAAGCTTCATTATAGAAGCCAACAGAAGTCGTAGGGAGTTGATCCCATGGAGTATAGTGTTGATTGTTTTTGTATCTCCATTGGATACTGATATTATAAGCTGCTGACGGAGTTGGGTGTTTTACAGGGATGACTCCTGATCCAGATCCCATTGAGAAACTGTATTTCTTGTCCAACTGAGTATAGTCTGTTGCAGACTGATCCCCCTTTACCCATAGCTCAATTTCCTCCGCTTGAGGAGTTATTGTTATTTCATTTGGAGACTGATAGTTGTCTGGATCCAAAACATCTAATCTAATTAGGATTTGAGATCCTGCTCCACTTGATGATGAGACTATTGTATCATAATTCCCATCATCTCTATAAACTCTGTATCCAGTAAACATTCCAGTAATAAATTGGTCAGATGACCTAAGATACCCACCTTCTCCTGAGTTCAATGTTATTGTTCTTGATGTCGGATCAACTGTGTAGCTTGAGCATCGAAACCCCCATCCAACTTTTACTAGGTTTGTGTCCTGTGTAGTATTTGGGGCATCCCATTTTACAGATTCAACTCCGACTATTTTTCCAGCTTTTCCAATAGCAACATAATTGTCTTTGTGTGTAGACCTATCCCACCAGAAATCAGATCTCTTGTCGTCTATTGTTACAGTAGATCCATCATAAAATACTCTAGCTATAAAGAATTTTCTACCAGTCTCGGCAGTAGTTAATGCTGGTTGAGTGTTTAATGCAGGCTCAACAGTAAAAGCCACTTCACAATTATCGTATTCGAAAATTAGTTTAGATGTTTCTGGAGCTGTGATTCCCGGAGTAAAAGTTCCAACAACACTATATTTCATTGTCGCCTCTACTGTGAATCCAGTACCAGATAAGATTGCATTCTCATCATCGATCACTCGAACAATATGATAATCCTCAGCATTCAATGATCCTGTTATTCTTATAACAGATGAATGATTTGGTACGCCTCTCAAAGCTTCTGTGAATTTTGTCCCTATTCCAGTTACTTTCCCATCTGCCGATACAGATATAGTCCCAACCTCTTCTGTAGAAGTTTGATAAGAGATTGATACCCAGTAGTAAGCCCCTGTTGATGGAATTACAATATTAGCATTTGATGGAAGAGTTATAATATTTCCATCAACATCTATAGCTGTATTAGATGTTACACTATTTAATGCAATTGATCCAGTAGTAGTAGACACACTTGTTGAAAAATTACCAAGACTCGTGTCGGCTATCGATCTAACGATACCCGGAAAATATGTTCTAGCTTTTATAAAATCCTGAGCTTTGGCTCCTAAGAACCTCTGTAGTTTGGTTAACTCAGGATTGCCTAAAAACAAATTAGCATTAACTTTTAAGTTCGACATTTTTTACTTATTATTTTATTAAACAGGTATCCCCGGCAAGAGGTCGCTGTTTTCGTTTAAATTTAATTCGTCATCAGCCCATACCCATTCTAACGGATTTCCTGCTGTGGATAGCCATGGGTCAGAAAAAACATCAGTCCAGAATGTTTCAGTAACAATTGGGCAGTCACCTGCCACCATGCTCATCCCAACACTATAAGGAATAAAATATTTTCTAAGAATCTCTTGAACTTCAATGTATGTATGTTGGGAGTTGTTATTTTTTATCAAAGTCTCAACTAGGGGGCTTGACTGAATAAATCCTCTACCATAATACAATGTACTAATTCCAACTCTCCAATTCCTAATATTCACCTCCTCAGTGCAAGTTAAGGTTAATCCGGCAGTAAGTCTACAAGGAGTGGAGTCAAATTTAACATTTTTTCCCACTAATGGGAAATGATCCATCACTTTGGGAACAGAATCTGATTCTATCTGATGCCCGTATATAATGGCTCTGAACATATACCACTCTCCGGGAACCAAATCTCCTACTGAGAATGTGTGATTCATCGGTTGATTATTTGCTCCTGCTGTATCCAAATCAATAAGCGACACTTGGCCGCCTATGTCTGTGAATGAATTAATGCTTAATCGAACTGTGACATCTACAGTTGGGGCTTGCATCTCAAATGTGTACTCATGAGTGAAGCATGGATTAACTGGAATTCCATCTGTAGAGTTCTCAGAGCCTAGTGTAGTCACTCCTGCTGCAAAAGTTGCAGAAAGATCTGCATTAAAAGTTACTGATCCCTGAGATATATTATATTTGGCTATGTCTGAAAATGAGTACTTCTCTATTCCTGAGTAAAATCCCGGAACATGAGTCAGTCCCTTATACAATGGAGATTGCTCATCAATTGTCCACCCAATATCTTGCTGCCTATTCATATTAAAAATAAACTCATCACACTCTTGCTTGCACACAAGTCTTAGAATTTCTCCATTAATTTCATTAGTGGCTGGATCGACTATCGCTGCATCTGTCCATGTTCTATTTGGAATGTCTGTCCCTCTCCTTCTGTGCTCGTTATAGTAATTGGTTGCTATGTATTGAAGCTGATCCAAAGTTTCATCTCCACAAAGATAAATTCCCCTTTGTTTTAAAAACTCAGTCAATAGGTCTTCCCTATTAAAGAAGTCATCAAAGACTCTTGTGTATTGAACAAACATTGCGAAAAACACAGATATTGATCTCCACAAGGCAATGAAATCTTGATCCTCTGCAATATCAATATTCTCATTCCTGTCGATATACATAGGAACAACTCTCTTGTACATTTTTTCAAGCACAGCTCTTGCCCAAGGTGTTTGAGCTTCTGTGAATCCTATGGTAAAAAATCGATTAAAAATTGTTCTACTGAATGTTATATTGCTAACATAAGTTTGATCCTTTGTTACGCCAAATGTAAACGAATCAATAGTAGCTACCCCAGAGACTAGAGTAAATGTGACCCGAAACCAAACAGCATCTCTAGCTGTAATTCCTGCGTCAACATATGCTGCCAATAAATCAGAAGCCAATGTCGGGTTATACTCTTTGCTCCAATGGACTCCATTACGAGATACCGCAAATGTCTTAGTGACTGTGCCGCCACCAGAAATGCTTTCTGCATATGAGTCAATAGAGGAAACGCCAATCTCACCAATGGTTGAAATTGAAACGCACTTGTCCCCAACTAAGCTTAATACTTCTGCCATATTATATTTGTCTTAATACTTGATTAGCCAACTTACTGTCTGGATTGCTTGGGTAAAATGATGGAGATATTGTGCCAGAAATATTACTTAGAACTATTCCCGATAAGTTCATCAAGATAAAACCTCTTACTCTTGGGATCTGGAATCTCTCAATCTGATAATCACTACGATCACCATTCAAAAGAAAGGAGTCATCTCCTACATATTTAACACCTATATCAGCCTTTACAATCGCTAAAATATCGTCCCACTCCACTTTTCTCCTGTTTACCGATCTATTCCAAAGTCGAGGGTCAAATAATTTATTTATTTTAGTCTGAATCCTAATTCTTGTTTGGTCTGAATCAACTCCTGCATTCAGCTCTAATCTCATTGACAAGTCAACTGGAGAGTAAACAATATTATTAATAATTATTCCATAACCATCTCCAGCCTGATCCTGCATTTCCGCGAAGTTAAAAAACTGATCACCTAGTTGTAGGATGGTGTCAATTTCTCCAGCAGTCAAGTCAGCACCATTTGTCGTTTGGACAATCAAAATCAATTTTCCAGTATTGTCGTGACCCCCTAAGCGAACATCTAAGACATTTGAATTAATGGATTGAAATACCTGTAGTATTTTTGCCAAAGTCCCTGTAGCGTAGATATTTGCACTATCCTTGATTCTTTTTCGAAAGTCTACGTCAAGCTCTGCGTCTTGTCCCCCAGTAGCTCGGTAGTCATTGGTTGCACTAATATGGCCTGCCGGGGCTGCCCCATTTACTTGGGAGATAGATCCAGCAGGAACGTTTGTAATCGCCCCAACAGAAATTGATGAGACTCTGCCGAAAGCATATAAGTGAGTTCCAATAACAACGGTCTCTTGCAATTGAAAAACTATTCCAGAGTTACCCGTGAAAGTTGTGCCTAGCGCATATGTTGTCGCATTTGCGCCATTTAGCCTGATGTACGTCGAACTACCTAACGGGCCGAATCTAGAAGAAACTCCATTAAATTCTGCTACATTGTCAAGCTGGGAACCATAGGCATTATCTGGAAACAAGTGTGTTTCAACAAGAGCTGTTTCTTTGATCGCTGTTTGAGCAATCTTGCCTATGCCGGCAGCAACTCCACCCAACACACTATTTGGGGCAACCTTTGTCACCTTGTCTGTTGTGTTTATTAAAGTCTCAAGAAATAAATCAGTAAGCTTCTCTTGAGTCTGTATTGTAGTTATTAACGTCATTATGTGAGTTTTATTTCATTGTTTAAAAATTTGTCAAGCACCGTAGTAATTTTAACATCATAAAAAATAGCGTCTTGCTCATATCGAATATCTACTATCTCGAACCCCTTTATAGAGTCGTCTGTTGAAATCGCCTCTGCCAGTTCCCTAAATAATGCTGGGAATGAGAAGTTGGCTCTGTCTATCCCTATATTATTCTTCGACATCCCTACCGATGGATAAAAATAATTTTTTCCTCTAGTCAGCCCAAGTAGAATTTTCGTAGTCTGAATCATTGTGTCCTCATAATCAAGAGACTCTAGGTCATCACTCAAGAAAGTGATACGAGATTTTATGTCTTTGCCGTATGAACTCTTGCCTTGAATAGAGTCTACCGCATTGGTTATCGAAAATGAGCTAGATGCTCCTGTTAACTGGATGTTTAAAATACTACCTTGCACCAAGCTCTCCTCTGTGGCGTTATTTTTGATCGCAATATCTGTCCAAGAATTTTGGGAATTAGCTGATCCAAGATCAAGTCTATCAATATCCTCTAAGGTTTCATTCTGTTTTAACAGCCTTTCCTCAGTCGTGAATGATCCATACGAAGAATTAACTATTGATGACCGCAGCCATCTATTTGAATTCTTGGAAGTATTTAAAAATGTTTTTATAGTGCTAACCTCCTCTAGCAAATCCCAATATCGCATATTAGAGAAAGAGTTTTCTTGTGACTCAAATAGTTCAGTAACGATTTCAAAATCAGAAATTAACTCATCTAGTCGGCTGAATGAGCCAGAACTTATGTTAGACTTACCTCCATAATACGAAACTATCTTTGGGTAATCGACTGTAGCAAAACTAGAAAAACGGATTAACAACTTGCTCAAGTCATATCCGGTTATATTATAAAAGTCCTCTACAGTGTCTTTGAATCGATTTTCCAATTATAGGTATTTTTTAATATTAGTCATTACTGTCGTCACATTACTATATAAGCTAGTTAAAGATGTTCTCTTTGCTAATTCCTTTCTTGATGAGGCTACAATATCTTCAAGCGGAGCGATTGCTGCAAAGCTTAAGGAATATTTCCACATCATATTGCTGTCTTGCTCATCTTGTGAGAATTGGGAATTGACAACTTTTATCATATAGCTCTCATTGAAAGCAGGATTGTAAAAGTATAATCTAAAAGGCTTATTATTTTGATCAAGACCAGTTGATTTTTCAAGAATACTCTCTAAGACTTTTGTGACACCATACCCAGTTTTGAGGGAGGTGTTGAATTGTGGGCTTTTTGTTCCACCATTAATTTGTCCTTTTTTGAATACCCCATTTAGACTAGAGTACCTTAGTCCAGCAAATGTTAAATTGCTTCCTCGTAAAACTACTCTAAACATTCTACCAAATGTCCCAGATAATGAAAATTGGATTGGTATAAATTTTTTAGTAGATAAAGAAACAATGCCGCCCATAGTATTCTTTATGGTAGTAAGCTCTTGCTTCATTCTTTTTAACTCGCTTGGCATTACTGGAAATGCTAAGTAGTCAATCGGATCTCCTGCGTGATTCACCAACTCTAATGCGATCATATAATACTCGTGATCATTAGGATACAAAGCATGAAGGGCTGACCTTCCTACTGTACTAATTATCTGATCCCTATTCCGAGCTGTAAACTTTGGCATTGATAGCTTTTTTTTATCAAATTTACGAAAAAATATTATTCCGTGAATGATTTTGTTGATAGAATGTTACTAAAGCTTCCAACAGGAAGCGCTGATATGGCTGAAACAATAGTTGTCTTGATGGCTAATCCACCGTCTCCGGGGACTGGAACTGCTGCAGTTATTGCATTTTTTAATGCTGTTAAGAGTGCTTGAGTTTTTAATATCTCTGCATTAAAGCTGGTTCCTAATACAATTGCTTCTGCAGAAGTGCTTGATCCAATTGATATTTTGTCGCTGGTAACAACTGTTCCAGCAGCATTAGCTTCGATCTTATTTCCAAATTCATCTGAATACGTAAACCCAGATCCAGATACATAGGATATTGTCGATGAGTTCCCTGTTGCTACGTTCTTGATAACAATATCTACCCCAGAATATGAACTTAAGGCAATTGTTTTATCTGCCACTACATTAAATGTTCCATTTGTACTAAAGTTAATCTCAGCATCGTCTGAGAAAGATACAACATTTACTTTAGAAACATCTTTAAAGTTGGATATAATATTTACAATACCATCCTCTGTACTGCCTCCAATTCTAGCTACACCATTCTCTGTTTTTTTCTCAATATAAAACTCTCCTTCCCTAAGAACATTGCTCTCTTCATGACTTAACAATGAACATAGAACAACTGGTTTATTTTTATTTGGGAGTACAACAAACAAAACAGCAGACCCCAGCTCTGTAGCAGATGCTGGAAATTCAATAGAGCTTATTATTTCATTGCTCACAGGCACTCGATCCATGTAATCACCATTATCGGTATATACTGATATTCTACAAGTTCTTAAACACTTCGCCACAAACAGATCTCGATCAACTCCTTCAGGAATACAGACATAACCAACTGCAACAGGGTCTCTATGGCATTTGATTGAAACAGTCTTGAATGTATTTTTGTCTATTCTCTTTCCCATAATTAATCAATAAATTGTCTACCTTTATAAAAGAAATCAAGGACATACTCATCTGCAGAAGTAACCATTTCTGCTGTAGTGTTCTGATCCTCTTCAACTCCAGAATACCTATCAGATAGTTTTGAAACAATAAGGTCGGTATTGACGATATTAAAATATGATACCCCAAATGGATTAGTGTCTTCGCTAATATATGCCTCTCTCATGCCCCTAGAAACTTGTAATGTAGTTGTCCTATCGACACTTGATTCTGATATTGATGCGGAATGAGTTATCCCATTTACATAAAATATCTCACCAGTAGGCCTATATCTAATAAAAGTGTTTTTCTTTATTCTTCGATCACCATTGATTGTTATGACTCCTTTTCTAGTGAATGGCAAATAAACATTAGTATCTATAAGATATTTTAAATCATTTAGAGCTTGATCATATAAGTATGAAACAGAATATTTTCCCTTAGACCCAGCAGTTTCTGAATGAGTCATGTAGTTGGAAATCACCTTCAATCTTCTGGCTCCATAAACCTTTACTAGTTCTGTAATGGTTATCATAGGAAGGTAAATTGATGAGATAGATGAGCCCTGACCTAACACAATCTCTTGAGGCTCAATCTGAAATACATTATAATATCCCTCATCTTCAAACTGCAATGTCTCATCTATTACATTAAAGTCATCGATAGAAATTACTGCCTCATTAGATTCTCTTCTTGCATCCCCAACTACCTCAATCTCTCTACCTATAATATCTTTTCCTTGATCTGATGTAGAGAATGCGTTTGGATCTATTGCTCTAGTTTCGTCATTAGCAGAATACCCTACATCGACAGGAGCAGAGGTTGAAGATAGCTCTCCTTTCAAATACTTCTGTATTGATGCTTGATCGAATGGCGGTTTTCTGATTATGATAAAAAACATATCCTCATACGTATCAGTAAAAAATTCCACAAGAGGCTTTTGACAAATCTTATTAAAGTAAGTAATAAGAGACCCCTCTTCCTGAGAAAATCCTGAGTCAGCTAGTCTTCTGGTTGCTATATTTTGATCGACAACAACTTTTATAATTTTCCAAATACCCTTTGCTGGAGATAATTCTGCATTAGAAACCTCCTTGTCAAGCCCTTCATTTTTAAGCTTATATGTTTTTACTACACGATCCCCATAACTATCAAAAACGCCATCTGGTACGATCTCTACATTGGATAAATAATTCATTACGAATTGTATCATGTATGGCAATGTCTGCTTAGCGCCAGCAAAAGTCTGTAGAACAAACCCCTTGTCAGTTATCATTCTAGAAATAAGTCCATCGTTTGCTTGAGCACGCACTTTACTTCCTATGAATTCAGTTGGGTAAAAATAAACCCCATCATCGATGATCAACTTTGTTAAGTCTCTACCTGTGATATTTACTGATACGTTGGATGATTCTGCTTGTACTCCTATTACTGTTTGATCCACTAATCCGATCATATCATAGATCTTCTTCTGGTCTACTGTTGATGATAGATTATTTAGATCAATAAAAAACTTATTTTTTGTGCTTAGTCGATCTGCCGCCTCCATCTCCAATGTCTCAAACCTAACAAAAACTAAATCGTTTTCAGATATGATGTGGTGGAAGATGTATTTTGACCTGACAGACTTTGTGTCTCCTGAGCTTCCTAGCTTTATTTCTCGTGTGATATTTGAATGAGACACATATCCATCTGCTCCCCATATCGTATTATCATCCAACTGCCATTCCCCATTCTCATTAATGATCCCAGTAATCGGAGCAACCTCTATGTCGAAATTCCCTATTGTTGGGGTAGAAGATATGTCGCAAGTTATAACGAATGGAGATACATTTATCAATCTATCCGGAAAGGCTTTTGACCAGATCCAAACAGTTACTTCTGGGAAGTCTTGTATTGTAGCCTCAGACCCTGATGCTCTAGTCTCTTTGTTGATCGGTCTATACTCTTCATCTTTTATAAGGTCTACCAAATTCTGTGCGTAGAACGCAGGAAAATCCCTTACAAGCTCTATCTGATTTACCCCCTGTATAGCAAATGGCTCTAGACGAACCTTGTTTTTTGGAAGATATAAGACTGTACCGAATTCCAATTTAGTTAATCCTGTGCCTGCTGTATATGCAGATAAATAAGTTTGCTTATCTTCGGCATTATAGGCACTATATATTCTATCATAATTAGATTGAAGAACGCTATTCCCTCCAGAATAATCTAAGAACTCTTGAGTATTTAATATATTTCCTGTAGCGGCTGTTAGATTTAATGAATCAAAAGTAACGTTCTCATAATAATCAACAATGCTATTTGTACTAGTCAAAAATCCCACTATCGTAGTTATTGAAGTATCCAAATGGGTATGTACTATGTATTCCTTATTGTTCACTTTTAATTATTTAATTCATTTATTGTATCGGGGTTGCCAGTCTCCTTAAAGTCATCTTTTTTTCCTAGGTTAAACATCTGATCCAACTTAGTTGCTATTTTCATCTTAATATCTTGTATCGCCTCACTAGCTTTGTTTACAGAAACAGCCACATCCCCAAAGGCACCTGCTCCTTCAGCCACATATCCTAGCACAGTTTCAATTGATTTTGGAATAGTTGTTCCAAAAGTTTCTGATACAACTCGATCAAGTTCTTGAGCCAAAGCGTCTCCGCCAACAGCAAATGAGTCATTGATTCTTGCGGTGTTGTCAAGCAATGGCGATGTCACATCTCCAGCCCTACCCTTTAGTCCTTTTCTTCCATAATTATTACTACTACTTAAGTCGGCATAAATATCTTTTCCAGCTTGCCTATTTGTAATCAGCCTTTCAACCATGGACTCTTGGCCTTGCATCTGGAACATTTGGGTAGCTCGAAGAAGAATATCGCTCTGACTTCCGCCTGATCCAATCGCTTCATCAATCATTCCAGTAGCAAATGGTCTATTTTGGATGCCTTCTGACCCCATCCTTTGAATATCAAAGACCGATGCTCCCGGATTTTGTCTGGACAATACATCATACTGCATTGCTTTTATAAAATCATTAGCTGGATTTTTTAACGAGCTATCAATTGATGATGCCACATTTGAAGCAACTCTAGGATCTTCGAACGATCCACCCATACTAGAGAGTCCAGTAATCAAACTAAGATTTGTGTCTGAGCTGATTCTGTCAAGCGAGGTTAATTGATCACCAAGTAATCGATTATTGACTTCCATGTATTCACCAAGCTTCGAGAAGTCACCCTTCTCCACAACACCAGTTCTTTCTAACGTAGTTTGCATAGCGTTTGTTGCACCTATCATACTTTTTTCGTCAGTCGTTCGAAGGTTTTTCATTCCCTCAAATACGGTGCCTGTGTCAATTCCTTGGGTTTTATTCAAGAGCAATGCGTCTCGCCCAGCCTGTTTCCCTTGTTTGAAATTTCCTACAGCTCTAGTGGCTGGCTGTCTGAATTCGTTATAGAAGTCAGCCATCTTGATTCCAAAGTCAGCGCCGAACCTATCATTCTTAAATGGGTCAGATTTTGAGTTTGTTCCTAATCCCCTTAATTCTCCCCTAGCGGTTTGGTATTCCTTGGCCTCATTCAATGCCTTGCCTAAAAACTCAGAGACTCCTTCTCCAATAACAGGGATAAGTCCAGTAAGAGCGGCAGCAGCGAAGATTTCATTCTCACTACTGGCGGCATTTTTCATAACCCTTCCAACCCTATCTCTTGTGTCTTTTCCAATGAAATCGTCCTTCTCCTTAATCCCCTCGTTCATTATATCCTGATGATAGGAAGCAAGCATTGAGTCTCCATTCCCATCTTCCACCCCCTCTCTTCTATTCGCAGCTATTATTTTTTCATTAGCTTTTTTGTCGCTAGTTAATTCATCCCTAGCAGTCTTTCGAATTTCATCAAGGATTCCTTTTAGGATTTCTATCTCAGTATTCCTTTTATCAAATCCTTTATCGATTCCGGCTGACTCTTTTTTATAATCAGCCTTCTTAATTCGCCCTGCATCAAGATCATCTTTTAGATCCATTTTTGCAGATCTTCTCTTAATCTCATTCAGTCTTTGCATTGCCGCAATCTCCTCATTGATACTACGGACAGCTTTTCGGCTATCCATACCCTGAGTATTTTGCATCAACCTAGACCCAATCTTCTCAGCAGACTTAAGCATCCTATCGTATGCGGTAGTTGCTTGGGCTGTGCTTTTGGAAACTCTTCCATTAGCTCCTACGGCAGTATTAGCTACTCCTCGAAGTGCGCTCTGTGCTTGTTGGGCATTTACCGATAGATTAATTTTATAGTTTGCCATTACTTAAGAGTTATTTTACCATTTTCATCAAAGTTTAAATCGTCCAATGAAGTTATGTTGTCAATCTTTTTTTGCTCTGCCTTAGTAGGCTCGACAGTCTGCTTAAACTGCCTAAAGATGCTTTTAGATCCAGCAATATAAGGTTCTTTTTCCGTATCATCAACTTTTGGTTTTTTTGATAATTCATTCATCATAGAATGCTCTATGAATTCATATAAAATATCTATTGGATCTGCATCCAAGTGAGCCTCTGACATAAATGGGATGCTATATTTTTTCCTCCACCAGTAGTCAAACAGGTATTTATTATTCCACCAAATTATGAATTGTCTACTCTGCTCCATCTTCTGCAATATCTTTAGCTAAGAAGGCTGACACCTCTTGGATAAAGTTTTGCCACTCAGTAATCCAAGGATGAACCTTTTGCATATAAACTTTTAACAATGGAAGGGAATCGATAATGTCCAACTTAGACACATCTATCTTTAGATCAACTATAACCCGTGGGCATAGGACAGTCATATGAGCCATCATGTCGATAGTGTTGATTGTATTTTGGGAAGATACGAGACTAGTGAAAACCATCTCAGAGTATAAGCCTCCAGACAGTCTATGCTTCATAACTTCAATCTGAATCAACTGGCCGTTATTTGGTCTTACTAGTTGATAATTTTTTCCACTTATTTCAATGGATACTTTTCTTTCAATGTTTTTCATATTTTTTTTTTAAAAAATAGGGAGGCAGTAATTTTATACTACTTCCCTATGTAAATAATTCAGCAAGATTACTTTTTATTCTTAAACTACGGTTGTGATTGGGGTTGTATAAACAAACTCCTGATTCCTTCCGGAAATCTGTCCTTCCGAAATATTGAAGGAGTCAGATGTTAAGAACATATTTTTAATTACTCCAATTTCTTCATATTCTGCTAGAATATTACCATCAGGGTTTTGGCCTATTTTAGCTCGTTTTAGCAAAACAAGATCAATACCTTCCTCTTGAAGAAGAACATTATCAACCCATTGCTGGATTGATGAGACATCTCTTTTAACTGCATCAGGAATTCCTGATGAGTTTAAGTCAATCATCATTTGAGCACAAGTTACTCGTCCACGCCATGTTGTGGCTGGCACTTCGGAAAGAGTTAACTTTCCAATTCCTTGCACTTCTGCTCGGCCTATTGTCTCACTAGCTTCCACAGTAGTCATCAAGCCAATTCTCTGGCCGTCTTTTTCTATAACAGCTAAAGGTGCGGTTAAAACTCCCATATTTTATGTATTTTTGTTTGAGTTAATTTTTTTCTATTAGATGTTTATGATAGTCCCTCCAAAGAATAATTTCGTTATTTCACTATTTAATGAAACCTCGTAATTAATAAAAATAGCATCTTGTTCTCTTGATACTACAATATTTTGGAATGATGTAATCAGAGTCCCCTCGTATCTAGTCAACAAAGCAGCAGTCCACAGCCTAACACTCTGATTGCTAAGATTTGCTTTTGTTGCAGGATTTGCTCCTGTTTGATCCCCAAGCAAACTTAGTTTAGATTGAACCTCAATTATTTTATTTAATTGAGAAATAATCCTCATAGCTTGGATGCTGTAAGATGATCCATCAGCATTCAGGATGCTCGTGTTGTTCTGCAAAGTATTAATAGAATTAAGAACAATATTGCCCGGAAAGTCTGGATCATACTTGGTGGTAATTACTCCACTTTTGGTTGCGAACTTTCTTTCTGCTGACGTCATTTCATGAACCTCCCCATCGTAATTCATAATCTTAAATGTCATTGGGATTTGAGGATCTAGTCCAGCCATCCTTCCAACAAAATAAGCAGCTTTATGTAAAGCGGTATATTCTCGAACTCCACTTGGAGCGTATGTTAAATTCTTTAAAATTCCACCATGAACAACATGACAATGAATTGAATCAAATGCTATAGCTGGTGTGATTGATTGAGTAACAAAATTTGTGGAATTTGCTGATCCGCCGACGAATAAGAATTTCGTAAATCTTGCTTCTGTTGCCAAGTGATTTGCGATCTTCAAATTTTCTGCTCCACCGGAATTCGCTCCCTCTCTGTCAGAAAGAACAATTGAGTAATCAAGATCTTGAACAGCCGCCAAGACAAGATCTAAAGCAGCAGAGGAATAAGTCTCTGTTCCCCCTGTAGATAATACATTTGACCCACCTAAAGCGGTTAAATCTAAAGCATCAATTGCCCCAGTCAATACTGGCGTGCTGCTTGCTAATTTAAAATACTTTAAAAAGTTATAATCTCCATTGGCGAATGCCTCCAGTTCTGAAACATTTGATATTTCTTCTGTCTCAGCCACTAAGATTGGTTTCGCATTTGCTCTTGTGACTCCTGTGTTCGGAGTACCATCTGAATAAAGTCCTCCCCACGATCCTCTCCAAAACTTAAACACAAATTTTGATGGGTCAAAAGTTCCTGCGTGCATCGTTACAGCGAATCCTATTTTCAATTCTCCTGCGTCTTCAACACCAGCACTACCTACTCCTTCAACAGTATCAAAAACGACAGTTCCCCCATTTGTTCCAGCCGTTAATGCTAAAGTTATGGTTGATTGTGTAGACGCTTTTGCTGACACAAAGTATAATTTTGAAATACCCGGAACTTGTGTTCCGTATGGCTGGAATAGTTCTTCTGCAATATCAAGCAATTCCCCACCTCTGATAAAGTTTCTGAAATCACTTAATTCAGTAAATTCATAGATGGCATTTTTGCCACTCAAATTTGTACCACTAATTCCAGCTCCGCCATATCCAGCTCCAATACCATTGTCTATAAATAAAACGCTACCAGAAGAGATATTCTGAACCTGACTACCTTTTACAGAAGAAATTGTGGAATAAGCTCCCGGCTCTTGAATCACCTTTCCTCCAAATACAAACGAAGTTGCCATATTATGTTTTTTTGTTTGAGTTTTTACAATATAAGTCCAAAGATATAAAAAAATATCGAATGGCGCTCACTTTTTTGTCAATAATTACTTAGATTTTTTACTAAACTCAATAGCCTTGGCTACATTTGTTAGAGTTTCATCGTAAACGTTTGCTTTTTTCATAGCCCTATCCCATCCATTGAATGAAAGATCTGGCGAATTTGCAAACAATTTTCTTGCCGCATAGTCTGAATTAGGATTTAATCCAGCTACCGCCAAGAATTTATTTAAAGATACCTTTAGCATATTTCAGTTATTTTTGCTTCCGCATTTATTGCAGATGCTATAGTTAATAATTCCTCCATTGCTGGAGATGTTGATTCGTATTGTCCACTCAATGTCATAAGCCTCATGTAAATATGTGTTGGGACTTCTGACTGTTCTATTGTCAAGTCTCGGCCATGTCTTTTCACATTCAGCAATCCATTTGCCTCAAAGCATATTTGCAAAGCTGGCAAAAAAGATTTCAGAAGCTCATACATCAAAGTAATCTCATTCTTATTGTCAGATGTAAATATAATATTCACCATGAATGAATCGATCTGAGTATGCTCTAGGCTTTGTCCATCTGCACTTAATTGTCGAGACATCCCAATCCCAAGTACATCACTTTTGTCCTCTCCCATGGTAATGTGCATAGTTGGAAGATTTGCCCTATCCTTATCAAACATCATTCGAACGTCGAAGTTCTTTGGATGAGCTCTTGTTCGGGTAAAGAGATCCTTTGCTTGCACATAATAATCTAAGTCAGCCACGTCAAGCCCATTGAATGTCCTATACAAGAACGTTTTTTCAGGGGCATTTGCGTGCAAAGATTCGTTCTTTTTGATCATCTCAAAAAAACCAGATATTATCTTATATACTTCTAACTGAGGTACTGTAATCATAATCCTTGTAAGTAATTGTCGATTGCCTGATCCACCACATAAGATGGATTAAATCCCGACTCAACATCTCTAAAAATATGCCTTCCTTTAATCCCCATATGAATCCAAGATAGAGCTGGAGACTTCTCACTAATTCTTCTGAATGTCGTGTATTTGCCTCGGTTCTGTCCAGAAATTGGAGTCCTTTGCATATCGGCATGGATAGCAAATTGGTGTTTGTATTCCGAGTAGAGCTCTCCCCCTCCTGACTTATCCATTATTGCTGCTCTTGACTTCGGAATATCATGAGGATTTCCTACCTCATTAATATCTAATCTTTCTCTAGTCCCTAACTTTTTTGCGATCTTATAAACATCCTTTGGCATGATCGTTGCGAAATTATTTTTATTCGCCCCCGGAGTACCATGTTTAAATGGCACGTCGATGTACTTTGATCCATCCTGAGCCGTTTTAGCCTTTGCACTAGCAAGTAGTCCCCTTTTCATATCGAACGCATCAGCGCCACTCTCTACGGCATTTGGGAATTTACCTGTTAACTCGACCCAGCCGAAATGGGCGCTTGCCATCTCTACATGAATGTTCTTTAAAAACTCCGCCTTTGAGGAGTCTAACTTGTCAATTGCTTTTGTTTTTATTTGGCGATTCAATTCCGCAAGACTTGCTGCTAAAACTGTTGATGACAGATCCTTCTCATTTATCTGAGGGAACTCATCCATTAAAGCAGCGATGTCTAATTGAATTGGTATCATTATTTCTTGTCTTTGTTTTTTGGGTCTTTTGCCTTTAAAGCTGTTTTCATTTGATTTATCGCAGTCTTTATTCTTGCATACTTCTCGTCGTCATTCTTAAAGCGCTCCAGAGCTGTTGTCAGTTTTTTGATGTTAGCTTTTAGCTTTGGCTTCGACTCACTCATCCACGGATTGTCTTTCTTCCCATCTCCAGTAGGCTTTTTTTCTTGTCCTCCTGTTGGGGATTTCTTTTTCTTCGACTTGTCCCCTTTTACTTTCCACGTGCCATCAGCCATCTTAATAAACGTTTTACCGTTTACCTCTTTCGTCGTCCCGACTGGCAAGGCTCTTCTACCTTTAATTAGGTAGTCTCCCATTACTGTTCCTTTGAATTTTTCTAACATGATTCGTTTTCGGTAAAAGAGTTATCAAATAATCCAGTCAGCGTTGTGCTGTCATACTCATAATTCATACTATCATAAACATAATGAGCAAGTCTTCCAGTCACATTTCCCGGCAAATAAATATCTTTGTTTACTCCATTAACCATTTGCCTTGATACCATAGTTGTTCTATTTTCTTGGATGACATGGTAGACTGGTCTGTGAGAGTATCTTATGGATAATGTCACATCCTTTATCAAGTTGATTTCATCAGACTCTATTATAATTAAATTACCCAATAAAGAGTATTCTGTACTAGCTAATAGCCTAAGCTTTTGGGTAGATTTTTCAAACAAAAACACAGCAAAAAGCTCAAGAGGCTTGTAGATCATTCGGGCCGCCTTCTTTCCTTCTCTGAGGAAGTCTGCAAACAACACCTCAGAGTAATGACTTTGTCCTGCATTCAAGGTGATTCGATCCATCATACCAACCTCATCTCTACTTAAAGTAGTTATGCTTGCATGGCCTTGTCTTGACAAAGACCATTCTTTATATATTTCTTTGATCGACTGTCTTTCAATGATCATTCTGGTCTTAGTGGGATTAACAAATAACCACCCTGCTCCTCCGCAGTTTTTGCAATTAGGTCTGTTTTCTGCACCATTGGAAGTTTTACATGGACACTTAACAGCCTTCTCATGAATAACTTCATAACCCTTATCCCACAGCTCTCTGTGAAATTCATCTTTCTCAAATCCAACTCTTTGATTAGGGTTATATGAGTTGATTGGGGTATCTCCTATTATTATGTTAGCCATTGATTACTATATTAAACCACTCCAAAATCAATCTGTCGATACTTCATCTTAAGCTCTTTGAGCTGAGTCTGCAATTCAGTTGTGTAAGCTTTTACTCTTGCTCCATATCCAGAAGATGTTGAGCTCATCGTTGTGTTTTTTGACACACTAAGATTGTCTAATCCTACTCGAATAGAGGCTAGCCCTGCTCCACCTAATAAAATATCACCAGCAATATGCAATAATGATACTGCGGTAATTTTAGCGATAACATCAAGAATATCATCAGGCAATTGTGAGGAGTCCCATCCAGTACAATATGTGAATTTCCAATAGTTGGGAATATTTCTAAGCCCCAGCAAACCAACGTGTGGCATTACCGCATTAAAGTAAACTCCCTCCTGATTAACAGTAACAGAATCCCGGCCTCCCGGCACAATATGAATCTGTCTAAAGTAAATATTCTCACTAGACTTTCTAGCAGAAAGCCATGATTGAGGATACTGGATCTGAACTTGAGAATTAAAAGCCCCTTCAATTGCTATTGCATTATGAACAGGGTATCCAACATTTATAAAAGACCACTCTTGCCAATCCTTTCGGATGAAATCGTGCTCTTCTTCAATTATAGTTGGGGATAACTTTAATTCAAGAATCCCCTCTAGTCGAGAAACAACTCTTTTGATTCGCTTTTCAATTACACTGTCAGATAAAGATTTTCCCTCGAAGTTCGTTGGAACTCCAAACATATACTCACTCCGCAATTGCTGTGCAGAAATTGGTAATGCTGATCCAGTCTTATATTTGCCTAATAGTGTAATTGTTGCCATTTTGAATTATTTCTTTGCGTTTAAGTATTTTCTAAGTTCTATAACACCAGACATTGTTGCCCATTCTTTCTTTGGGTAAACTTTTTCTCCTTTGCTTTTGATGAATTTGATGATCGATGTTGAATTTTTTACATTCCAATCAAACTCCATTTCCTCTTCCTCAGCATCAGGAGCCGCTTCTTTTTCAACTGTATTAGCAATAATAACATCTACAGCCTTATCATCATCTTCTTCCAACCCCACAGAGGTCATCTCTCCAATCGGCTCATCTCCTAGTTTAATCGAACCTACTGTTGATGCTTCATTATGAGCAATTTGATCATTAACCTTTTCGAAATCAGACTGCAAAGAAGAGATTCGCTTAATTAGTTGATCTCTTGTTTTTTCAAGATTTTCAGTAGGCATCGTTTCAAGAGTTGAGATGGATGGATCCCATTTAATCAATGATTCAATGTCTGTCGAGTCTGGCACTTCTGCGCAACAGTCTTTGTCAAATTCTATTGTGACTCCGTTGATTACTCTGGTTGAGTTAGCTCTGCTTGGTTTGTTAGTTTTTAAAATCATATTCTTTTTTATTTTTTAAATTAACTAAAAAAAATGGGATAAGCTACTTAAAGCCTAGCCCATTTTTAAATTTATCTACAATAAATTAATCAATTAAGCAAATTTGCCTACATTGATAAATCGAATTGTCTTATTTGGGGTGTACAGAATCGGAGTTCCATAAAGCAAAACCATAAAACGAAAGCTCGTACTCAATAAAGCGAGATCCATTTTCATCATCGGCGCGAGTTGTTTAAACTCAACCACATCAGAATCATTGTCAAACAACCAACATTGGTTAGTGTCTGGCAAGTATCGGTTTTTATCTCGAACAACAGTAACAGCACCTCCATCAAAACCTGCAGCAACTTCCGCTACTGAAACTTTATAAAGTGGGTACAATTTGCCGCCTGCAACAGTTGCATCAGTTTTACTCCTATACACTTGGTATCCAGTTGCAGCAGTTCCACCACCACCCGGAGTAATTGTCAAATCAACAGCACCATTTGCAGCAACAGTTACTACAGCAGCAGCACCTAAACCTGATTCGCCATTTGCATTTAACGCTGTTACGCCATAGACATAATCACCAGCATCAGCAGCAGCAAAAGCAGAATCTGAAATTGTTGGAACAACAGCAGCAGCAGCCAAGGTCGGAGCCGTTGGAGCAGTAGTTGAAGTTGCAGCAGTTGAAGTTGTTTTTGCAGCTCCAGCTCCTAAGAATTTATCAAAGTTCAATGCAACGTCTCCGTTTTGAACTGCGATATTTCGAACTCTTTGACCAACAGTAGCTCCATTCACATTGCTCTCCATTCTTTTCCCACCATATGGTGCTTGTAAGAATTGTTTAGAGATGTCAGACATCACTTTATGAGAACCAATTAATTGGGATACATATCCATGGTTGTCGATAACAGTATCAACCGCATCCATCATTACTTCTTGAGTAATGTGTTTTCCACGCATATCAATCACAGTTTCTTGCTCATGGTATTGTCCAATAGTCGTAGCAGCGCTACGATGTTGAGCATAAACTCCATTGAACTCATCTGGAACGATATTCGCATCACCAAAAGCCAAAGCTTGATCCAATTTTTTCATCAACCACATGATACCATTTGAAGTCTCTCGTCGCATGATGTCTCCAACTGCAGCTTGAGTAGATACCAATGTCATTGGGTGAGTAACTTCACGCACGTTACCCATAAATTTTACGTGTTGAGCCAAACGTCTGTAAACGCTATCCTCAGTATTCGGTAATCCGCCTTCTGCAATAAATCCACCTCCATCATTACCGAAAGATACAACTTGGTTGTACTCTTCAACAGTATTGTAAGCTGGTGTTTTACCTAATAATTGCCAGAATCGAATGTCTTGCATCTTGTACGTTAAGTACTTCAATGTTGACTCTAAACTCTCAACCTTAAGTGGAGATCCACTTGCTGTTGTAAGTCCAGTAGTTTCTCTACCAGTTGTTTGACCTGCACTAACCGCTTTCGCTAAATTCGCAACGTCACCTGCTGAGCTACTTCCAAAGGCTGTCATCCCTTGTTGGCCAAACCCATTTAAGGGTTGGCTGGCATAATCTGCCATTGTTACTCCAATGCTATTATTCATTGACTTGTTAATTGTTTGAGTTAAAAAAAATTTATAGAAAGCCAGCAGGCTGGCAGTATTTTATAATTTGGGTTATGCTACAACCTTAAGTCCAGCACCATCCAAAAGCTTCTTCTGAGTTAATGAATCAGGGACATAGTCACGGCTCATCTCCATATCCATAGCGGCCTTCATCAACCCTTCGTCGATTTTTTCCCCTAATGATACATCTACACTATTGATTCCGCTTAGGGTTTCGATAGATTTTCTGATTTCTTCACGATGAGCAGGGTCTGATAATGATCTCTCATTAGACACTACTTCCGCATTTGGATCTTGAAAAGATTTTGAAACATATCCAGTAGACTGAACACTTTTTACAACACCTCCACCATTTTCGATAGTTTCCATTCGTTTCTCAAGTTTGCCGAAAGCCTCTCCAATACTCGCTGTCAAAGCAGAGATGGATTTTGTTACAGCATCATTTGGAGTTGGAACGGCTTCAATTACTTTCTCTACTGGAGCAGGAGTTTCTTCGATTGCTTTTACAACTGGAGCAGGAGTTTCCTCAACAACTACAGCAGGAACATCGACTACGATTGCTTTTACAACTGGAGCAGTAGTTTCCTCTGCTGGAGTGATTAAAGCAGTTACGATTGTTGTTAAATGAGAGATAGATTTCTCCAATCTCAACATTCTATCTTCCGAGCTCACAACAGCCTCATCGACTGGAGCAGGAGCATCTTCAACAACTACGGCAGCAGGAGCTTCCAATTCAACAGCTTTCAATACTGTATCATCGATTTTGATCCCTAGCCCACCCAAAGCTTTTTCAATCGCTTCGTTATTTGTTTGATTCTTAATCATTTCTAAATGTTTGAGTTTTTTTACAAAAGCTACAGGTGTAGCGGTTAAATGTTTTTTTAGATAAAATAAGTTATCTACGTTTTCAGACGTAAAAGTAGTATAATTTTTTGAATTATGCAAAGCATTGATGCTTTTTATAAGTTCTTTTTTCTTTTTTTCGAGACTTTCCGGCATTAATGCCGATGCTGATGTCGTATTTATTGACTTCTCTGAATAATGGTCAGGATTACTTTCTAAGTTCTTACGAACTTTTTCTGCGTCTCCAGCATCTTGGATCATTCCTTTTTGGAAATTCTCAAGATCTGTTTTAGCCCAATCCACTTTCACCTTATCTCCTTCTTCCTTACAAAAGTCAAGCGAGTATTTCTCTGTTTCAATCGCCTTCATTAGATCCGCTTCCAACGACTTAGAGATTTTGGCTCTTGTATCCCCATTTACTGGGACGCTTGTCAAGGCCACAGCTACGATCTTAGCCTTTGAAATGATCGTATCATCTTCTGGATCACGAATTGGAGGAGGAGCTTCTATAGAGAATCCCATTGGGGTGCCTGCTTCTTCTGCTTCCTGAGCAAATTCAAAACATCTCTTCGCAAAGTCTGTATTGAATAATCGGGCCTTAATCCATAAACCCCCTGTACGGACTTCTGCCTTCTGAATCACACCAATGAGAAATGCTTTCTGATGCTCAAAATTTAAGAAAATACCTCCTCGTTGATTTACATAACTAAGATCAATTCCGTCAAGCTTCATAATCTCACCTTGGACATCTCTACTTTCCGTAGAGCAAATTCCTTCGATGTAGTTAATCTTCTTCTTTCCCTTGACCTCAGTTAATGCCTTTAATAGCATCATATGTTTGTTTTTTTGTTTGAGTTCTGCAGTTTATGCAGCCAACCTATAGCCCATTTGCATGGCTAATGTTCTTATCTTTGTTACTGCCAATTCGAATGTCTCCTTTGGCATGTTTTCCTTATTATCTGAAATTACTTTTACATGAGAAAGAAATTCTTCCTCGGACATTATTGCCTTTGAGATTGGAGCATCTATACTTTGATTATCATCTTCTTCATACCCCTTCAACAAGTCTCTTCCTTCTTTCTTCAATAAATCGATCAAGAAGTCTAATGCCTCTTCACACCTGTACACCTTTACCTCGCAGTCTACATTTTTTACCAGCTCTGTTGCTAGTCTATGGTTCCCATCTAAGGCAATGCTATCATTTGATAAAAAGTATTCGTCTTTAGCGAAGTCCTTGCCTGAGCTTGCCATGCCGCTTACCTTCTCCACGTTGATGGCGTTGGCAAATGTTATGTTTCGAACTCGAACTGTCTCAGGCGTACACAATACTCCATGTTCCATAAAGAACCGCATCAGATCATAGCATCCAACCCAATCTTTTAATTGAGGCATTGTTGCTCGATCAATATTTTCATTTTGGGTAGTGTCCAATCCTCCTTTAAATTCAGCAAATCCTTTTTCAACTTCCAAAACTTCATTATGAAGAGTTTCAGTCACTTCCAAGAATTCTGTTTCTTTCGTATAAGCCAAATCCGTCATCGACTTAATGACATGATCTACTTGATCAGACATTTCAGAGTCTTGTAAGAAGGTGATCGCTGTACTCAATATAGCAGCCTCATTTTCATACGTCTTGCATATGCGATCTATATCTTCTCTTTTTGCTGCAAGAGATTTGTTTACAGAAAACTCAACAGCCTTAACGTCTTCGACATTATCTCTGTCCGCTTCAATAAATAACCCCTTTATAAAACTAATTAATCCCATTTTGTATTTTTTTTATTGGATGCTCAATTAGGTAAATTTAAGCAAAAATTTTAACTATTACTATTATCTCCCAACAAATCTTTAGGATTGATGGTTTTTTCGAACTTGCCCCATCTCTCCATAAATATCTTTGGTGGAAATTTCCCTCCAGAAAGGATGTATGTATTAGAGACTGTTGATCCACATAGATAAACAATAATAGCAAGCTTTAAGAATTTATTAGACCAAGCTATTGCTGTTGGCCAGTCCACAAAATCTTCCATTCCAAGTATAACTTTTACGAGAAGCATTATAAAAAGAGACAGAACGACCTTCTCCAGAAGGCCATGAAAAAGCATCTTATGACTAAATGTCTCTTGAAAAAAGTGCCTGCCAGTGCCTATTACTGTATCAGAGATTAAGCAAACAATCCACACCAAAGCAAAATGTTCTGTTGGGAATATATGGGTATATGAAAATTGCATTATTGCAGCAATTGGTGCAGTCATTATAATGACTGATGCCATTTTCTGTGCTGCCGTTCCTTTTTTTAAGGTAAACAATAGCATTAAAATAAAAACCGTAACTCTTTTACTAAATTTCTTACTCAATTTCTTTTTTATTTATTTGTTAATTAATTATTTCCAACAATAGAAAAAATCTATCTTTGTTTTATGGTTACTTCACTATCTAATTCTGCTGTAATATTAACTCGGTACATCTGAGACTAAATCAGCAGTAACAAAATTGAATCCTGTTAAATCTACACT